>Ga0055584_100000098_pt1 | contig 80254 bp, 59 predicted proteins | sample OSDHelmetaG_FD_58716 | JGI IMG/M metagenome (GOLD analysis project Ga0055584, IMG submission 58716) | Pelagic marine sediment microbial communities from the LTER site Helgoland, North Sea, for post-phytoplankton bloom and carbon turnover... | ecosystem: Environmental > Aquatic > Marine >... | reverse complement strand
CCCTCTCGGGTAGCATGCCGTTTCATGGCTCATCTCCCGGTGGATAAACAATCGTTGTCAGCTCGACAGGTCGTGCGGCTTGACCGGCACGGTTAGTCCACGAAAGAGAGAGACTGATCTGCTTACCGACAGGTTCCGAAGTGGTCGGTTTCACGCTGAGCGTCAATTGAGCATCGGGGAGTGTTTGAATTTGTTCGTCAGTCAGTTCGATGGGGTCGGCATCGATTGCCGTCAATTCGGCGTACGATTTGACAGAGAGTTCTTCGAGTCGATTGGTGGCAATTTCTGTCGCCAGAGTTCGTCGTTCTGACTCACGTTTCTGATGATCGGCCCAACGCACCATCGGCATGATCGTGCTGACCAACATGCCGATCAGAATCATCGAGACGATCAACTCCAGCGACGTAATCCCGCTGCGAGATTGTCGCTTTCGATCTATTTTCAATTGTGAGCTTGATTGACGCATAACAAACTTCTAACTCAGATCATTCAGTAATTTGATCAACGGCATAAACATGGCAAGGCAGATAAAAAACGTCAGGAATCCAAGGAACAAAACCACCGCAGGTTGCAGGAACTCCAAAATGGCCATCCAACGAAAGGCGAAACGTCGTTCGAGCGAGTCGGCCAGTTGATTGAGCGTCCAGGGTAAGTTGCCCGCATTCTGTGCTGACTTTAAGAGTGCCGACTCCGGTTTGGTGATCAAGCCGTTCGTTTGCATCGCTTGCCAAAGATCCGTTCCCTGTTGGCAACTCTGTTCGATATTTTCTAACGAGTTTTTGATGGCAGTACGACGATGAGCAAACGAAATGAGATGTATGGTTTCTGCAAAAGGGCGTTTTTCATCGGCGGTTGAAGATAATATTCGCAAGATTCCGGGAACATCCAATCTTCGCAGGAAACGACCCACGAGAGGATAATCGATTTCTCGAAAACCTTTCAGGAAGACAATCATGGCGAAAATATTCAGACCGATAAACAACAGAAGCAGCAGCAAAGCCCACGGGCCAGATGCCAAAAAATCGGCACAGCGAATTAACGAAATTGTCTGTTGGGGAAGTTCCGTATCGAAGCCTTCAAAGATCTCTTTGAACTTTGGGATAATAAACTCCAACAAACCAAACACAATAAACGCCGCGATCAGTGGAACACACATGACATACATGGTCGCCATGGTCGGAGAAAAGCCTGACATCGGACGTAGCCGATGTTGCTGACCGTGCTGTGTCGCGGCCTCAACAACCGCTTGCTGCAAATAGCCATTCGTATCACCAGCCCGGATGGCAAGGAGTGCCGCGTTGGGAACAATTCCCGGGATTCGTGAAAGCGAGCTGGAGAGAGGGGTTCCGTGTGTGAGTTGAAATATAAGCCGATCGACACGTCGTCGAAACCGTCTCGACAAAGTGGAGGAGATCAATTCGAGTTCGGTCGCCAGATCTCTTCCAGATTTCATAGAGAGTGCAAGAGTCCACAGGATGACTCCCTGATCCATCCATGTTCGAGCACGACGAGCGTATGCACAACCGATCAAAAGAGGCACACAAAGGATAAGCGTGAGGCCCCAGGGAACTATAAACACAACCACCAATACAATCAGAATCCCGTTTCCGGTGAGACGAAGGCTATTCGCAAACCTCATTATTTTTTGCTCTCGATCGACACTTTCCTCTTTCAGCACGGCCCGAGATGTGTACAGAATCAGAGTCCCCACACTCATCGAACAAAGCGAAAGCACCAGAATACCGGTATGCTGAAAATTCGTCATTCTGACGGGTATCATCCCACCGAGAATGAGACCAATTCCAATTGCAAACAAACATCGACCAAATCCACTACTTGATTCTGTATCAAGAGTCTTTTCCGTTCGCCAAGCGAGGTATCGCAACAGCAATGCCAGCGGGATGATCAGCCCCAGCAGCAACTCAAATAATGGAGTGAGGTCAATGTTCATGGAAACTCAATTCAGCAACGTGATTCACCAGGGATCAACTCAGGACAAATCATTCAATAATTTGATTAAGGGAAGAAACAAAGCCATCACGACAAAACCTACCGTAAACGCCGTCGCAAACAGCAAGAAAGGTTCGAGCACAATCGGAAGTAAGTCGGCACCATTTTCTGCTTGGACCGCATACAACTCTCCATTAGCTTTGAGGCTTTCGGGGAACTCATCGGTCTGATTCGACCAGCGGAATGTCAGCAACAACGGTTTGGGGATTGCCAGACAACTTCTCGCAGCATCGGAGAATGAAGCTCCTTGTTTCAATTCGCGGGCTATCTGCAAGCTTTCTTCTTCCAGTTGCAGATTTCCACTTCCCGAAGCCGCCACTTTCACGGCAACATCAAGCGGAACCTGTCGTTCGACCAATTCAGCCAACAAACGACAGAAGGTCGCGAGAGTCGTATTCCGAAAAGCTTTTCCACTAAAAGGGACATGATAGGACATCTGCTGCGCCAGCCGCTTCACAAAACGATTCCCGAACAGATGGATAATCAACAAGCTGGCCAACAAGTACACAAGCCAGCGACCGTGGCGAGAAATGTAGTCAGAGAGCGTGATAATCATGACCGTGATATCTGGTAACTCGGTATCAAATCCCACGAAAATTTCCTTAAACTTGGGAATGATGCCGAGCATGATATAGCTCAGCGAAATCACAATCGAGAAGAGAATGATTTGCGAATAGAGCAATCCGCTCCAGATTTTTCGGTATGTCTGTAACCCGGCTTGTGTGATCGAAAAGTAACGACTCAGTAGAGACGAGAATTCCTCGGGAGAGAGTTTCAACTGAAACAACTCTCTCAACACAGGAGGAAATTGCTGGCTCGACGCGGCCGAGATTTCGTCCCACGACTTTCCTGCTTCCAGTTGTTCGCTGAGAGACAACAGCGCCCGGGAAATACGAGGTGAGGGATGTTCCTCGGCCATCATCCGCAATCCCGCTTCCAACGGTAAGCCGGCACGAGTCATCGCTGCGAACGCTTCCCCCAGTTCTTCGACATTATCGTCGCTGAAGACAACATCGGCCGCTTCACGATCCGACTTTCCTCCCGGCGATTGATTGGCGGCAGTCACCATTTGCAACGTGACCTCAACAAGCCCCTCTTGACTCAATTGCTCTTCCGCTGACTGCAATGAGTCCGCCTCCAGCTCACCCGAAACGGGTTGCTGGTTTTGATTGATCGCATTGTATTGATATCGAGGCATACAAATTTTGTTCGAATAAAATGACTGTTACGACAAATTGGTCATCAACTCGATGATGGGGTAAAACAACGCTAACGCATAAAGCAAGACGGCTGTCCCCGCGATACCAACCACGATGACAATTGGAAAGATCGTTTGAAAGCGGTCGCTGCTGAGAATGGCTTTACGGTGATACATGTCGGAAAGATGCGTCAATGTGGAGGGGAGCGAATTCTGCCGGGCTCCGATTCGCATCATGCCCACCAGAAAAGGAGGCAAAGATCGTCCTGCCGACAACGCATCGGCGGGCAACTTTCCTTGCTCTGCCGCGTCGGCCCAACGATTAACATCGTTCATCAATTCGGTGTCTCCCGACGCTTGAGCGGCCAACGTCAACGCGCGCGTCTCGGGCACCTCATATTGCATCAATTGCGACGCAAAGTGCGTGAATGTCGACCACCGCGAATACCGAACGATGCGGGCGACTCCCGGAAGATGGCCACACCACCCGTAATCGAGAGACCCCCGATAACTGCGGGATCTCACCCGAAACAAACTGATCGCAAGAGCCGCCCCCATCAGTAGCAATGGAACCCAGCCGAGGAATAAGACTTCACGTGGCAGCTTGCTGATGAGCCGAATTGAACCAGACCCTTCGAGGCCGAAGCCTGCGAAAATGACACGCATTCTAGGCAGAATAGAGAGACACGAAATCCAGAACAAAAACCACGCCAGCATCAATACCAACGTGGGATAGATCATCGCCAAAGTAATTTGATTGCGGGTATCCTGAGCGCGTCGGGAATACCGAGCCACTGATTCCACGGCATCGGCAAGTTGCCCCGATTCGGCTCCTGCTGTCAGGATCGCCTGATAAGTCGGCGGCATCTTCTGGTCAACTACGGCCAACGCATCGGGAAGCGACTTTCCACGCTCAATCTCTTCCGCCAAAGCCCGCGAATATCTTTGCAAACGGCCCGAAACAGAATAGGCATAGCCGTGCAGGCCGAGCGAAAGAGGAATTCCGGCTTTCAGTAACGACGCAACTTCTTCGTTGAGCGCGATGAATTCATCGGCTTTTAATGATTGTGGAGTTGTCGGCATTGAGTCTGACAAGCGCAAGTCACCTCATACGAAATCCATCAACTTGAAGATGGCATCATGCAAAAGAGTTCTGGGCAATTAATCGTGTGGAGACATTTGAACGAACGAATGTTCGGTCATCGCAGATCTTGATAAATTTCAAAATTGACAAGATCGTTTCGAATGATTCGATCTGAGAACCATCGTGAGAGACCATGACGAACGTCATGAATATAAATGTACTCTCGTTAATTATTCTTCATAATCACGCCGAGGTGTTTGTTTGTCAACATTTATTTTCAAATGTCGAAGTCAGAGTTGTCTCAAGAGACGATTGTGAATGATGATTACTCACGAAACCCGAGAATACGACGGACTTCCGCAGGAGATGTCTTTCCCGAATTCACCGCCGAGGTCGCCATTTGCCAGCGGGAAGTCATCCCCGATTCGATGGCCGCCGCTTCGATTTCGTTGGCGTCGCGATGACCGAGAATGGCCTGGCGAATGTTGGCTCGATTGACGGACATCATTTCCAGAATCGGAAAGCGTCCCGCATACCCGGTGCCGTCACATTCTTCGCAACCGATGGGAACTCGAACCTGCTCGACATCGAGACCCAATTGATCCTGTTCCTCGGAACATGTTTGCGAACATTGACAAAGCTTGCGTGCCAGTTGTTGATTCAAGACACATAATAACCCACTCGTCAACTGATACGGCTCAATCCCCATATCGAGTAATCGAGAGACCGCTTCCGCTGCACTTCCCGCATGAAAGGTGGTGACGACGAGATGTCCTGTCAGCGCGGCTTGAAAGACCAATTGTGCCGTCTCTTGGTCACGGATCTCACCCACCAGAATCACTTCGGGATCTTGACGCAATAACGATTTGAGCGCGACTCCATAATCGAAACCGGAGGACGGGCGAATTTGTGACTGACTCGCCGCTGAAATCACGGCTTCAATCGGATCTTCCAACGTCGAAATGGCACGACGAATGGGAGAGTCTTCGGCAATCGCCCGCAAGCAGGCATACGCTGTCGTCGTTTTTCCTGATCCTGAAGAACCGGTCAACAGGATCACACCACTCGTCTCAAACAGGTTTTGTATCAGTGGATCGAGAACTTGCCCGGGATAGTCGAGTGACGAAAGCGTTCGATAATCACCCGAACCGACAAAAAGTCGGATGACTGCTTTTTCTCCAAACAGGGAAGGAAACGTGCTCACCCGCACCTCGAACCCGTCTTCCCGGTTTTGGATCCGACCTTCCTGAGGGACATCAGTATGGTAGGTCAACAGGTCGGCAAGCACCTTCAAACGTGAGACGATATTGGCTTTGAGTACTTGAGGAAAGTGACTCACAAAATGCAGAACGCCGTTAATTCGCCAATTCATTTCCAAAGACGACTCTCTGGGAATCAGATGGATATCGGTGGCATTGTGCTGTTGAGCCGATTGCAGAATCTGTTCGACCAGTTCGGGGACACGTTCGGCGTCAGCATTCCCCTGAAGTTGAATTGCAGCAAGATCTTGCTGAAAGCTGTCCTGTGGCGTGAGTGGCATTTCTCGGTTCGATCTGAAAGTGACGGACGATAGTCGTGTCACGATTGTGAATGATCGAAATGCTCAGGTCCAATGTTTAATTTTTTGATCAGGCAGACAGATCTTATCAGGCGACTTTCTGATCTGAGGTATCGAGATTCGTACGATCAACTTTCCCCATGTGGTTCCGAGGAATTGCGCTTTCGATCTCGATAATTCTTGGTATTTTATAGTCTGCCAGAAATTCCCGACAATAGGCTATCAGTTCCGACTGATCGAACGGTTCATTCACCACGATCTTAGCTTTTACACACTCCACATCGTGACTATCTCGCACCGGCACCACGACTGCATCTTGAACTCTTGAATGAGTCAGCAGAAAGGCCTCGACTTTTTCAGAGTAAACCTTGCGACCTGCGACGTTGATCACTCCACTGATACGTCCGGTCACTGTGAGTCGTCCCTCGAAATCAATGGAAGCCGTATCTCCCATCAAAGTCCAGCCGTTTTCATCAAACAGTGGAGTCCGTACTTGTGGACTCGAATCGCTCTCAGCAGAAATGGACCACTTTGCAGCAGCAGGGCTTCGGACAGCGAGAACATCGTTTTGTGTTGTAAGTTCGATTCCATCCAGCGGAGTCCCTACGGAATGAATCGACGATTCGGGATCAGGATCGATATTCACGGTTACTGCACCCGTTTCAGTGCTTCCATAACTTTGTCGCAGTTTCAAACCGAGACGCGACGAAGCATGATGCCACACTCTCTCTGTGAGAGGTGCGCCTCCTGTAATGGCCAATCTTAGCTGACTCAAATTTATGGGATCGGCCATCGTTGTCTCTGCAAGAATCGAGTAGATGAAAGGGACTGCAGGAAAGACCGTGATGGATTGTCGCGCAAGGATGTTGAGAGTCTGCCGTCGATGAAACTTTTCTTGTAAGTATAACGACGCACCTGAACTTAAACTCGCTAACAATGTACTACACAAACCGTGACCGTGTGAAAGAGGAATCACGGCCAATATTCGGTCGGTTGATAGTAGATTGATGGTTCTCACATATGACTCGGCCAACCAGTGGAGTTGCCCGTGTGTCCGTTGGATCCGTTTTGGTTTCCCAGTCGTCCCAGAGGTTTTTAACTCCAGCAATGGCTGATCGTCGGATGTGGCAGATTCTGGGAAGGATCGGGGATGGAAAATTCGAATTCTTGAACTTGTGTTGAGATTCCCATGAAAACGGAATTGGTTCCTGCCAACAATGATCCCCGCTTCGATCAATCCTACTTGAATCAATTTGTCGAGAAGAGTGGATTGATGATGACTGGCAAGTAAGACCCGGCAACCACTCTCTCGGAGTGCCTGCGAAATTTCTGTTTTTTTGAGATCCGTATTGATGGGAACTATCACACTTCCCATCCGCGATAATGCCAGAAAACAGATAATCTGTGTCACACTGTTAGAAAAGAGCAGTGCGACAGAGTCTCCCGACATGATTCCATATGTGGACAATTCAGTCGCCACTCGATGAACCGACTCATCGAGCTTTGACTAAGTGAGGGTGTCTTGATCAGATACCAAAGCGACTGCATTGGGTCGCTCCGACGCTTGACGCTCTAACAGGGTATTGAACATGGTGGTTATGCCGCATTCTTTTCCGAAGCCTGGAGATTCAACTTCGCCTGAATAAATTTTGCGAGCGCATGAAAGGAAGAAAAATTATCAACGGTCAGAGAACTATCATCCAGCAAGATGCCAAACTCATTTTCGAGTCCCACCACGAACTCCAGCAATGCAACCGAATCCAGCCCGACACCCTTCTCGATGATCGCAGTTTCGGAATCGATATTGTCGATGGTCACCGGATTGCTGAGTCCTTCGGAAAGCACTTTCTGAATGCGTGTTTGAATTTCTTCGACAGTTTGCGACATGGCATAAACTCTCCACAGAATGTTTTCATAAATTGAGTGTAATCTGTTTAATTCATTTTTTATGCAGCGAATGATCTAAACAAGCGAAGTTGACTTTGAATAATGTCATGAATTAACACTTGGTTTTGGCAACCAACACAACGAACAGGCTTCGGATTAGGAACATCGGCATCGCGCTTCATATGCCTGACCATAATGGAAGAAACCTTCTCTGACATTTCGACAAACCACTCTGCCTGAGGTGGACGATGCTTGTGGAATCGCCTTCCCGACGAGGGACTCCAGACCATTGGTACGCTGGCGACACCTTCTTCGGCGAGTTCTTGGACTCCTTCAAGGAGAAGCTCCATAGGTTCAATTCCGGCGACAAACCCGGAAAACACTTTTCCTCCAGCTCCGAAAATATCGACAGCAGCACGCTGAGCTTCGCGATACTTTTCGTAGCCGATGAGCTCTTCTTTGCCAGGGCAGACTGCTTTGAAAAAAGCAGGGTCGAAACATTCTAAATTGAAACCAACACCGTGCAGGCCGGTTCGTTTCAGTCTTTCCAGATCATCGAGGTGATCGGGCGGCGTCATGATGGCCGACCCAGGTAAATGATCAAATCCTGTCGTCTCACGAAAAGCTTCCAGATAGGTCTCCAGAATTCCGATCTCACGATTTCCGGGGAGTATCCCGCCTGTGATTTCAAAGTGATGTGCTACGCCTTGATTGAACGCTGCGCCCACGACTTCCCCCACTTCCGCCGCGCGTTTTTTCACCAGGACATCGTTATACTGCTTGGGTGTGAAGTTCATATTGCAAAACGCACATTGCTTACCATTTGCAAATGTTTGGCAGGCGTTGGTATGTGAAACGGCGATACAATCTTCCCCGACCAGCTCAGCGATTTGAGTCATCGGTATCCCCGTTGATGTTTTTTGATTGTAGAAGTCGGGGCGTTCCAGCCATTCGATTTCGGAAATCTCTTTTCCGTCTTCCACAATGACCAAAGTTTCCCCGGTTCGTTGAACGACAAACGGAGATCGGCTATTCAGTCTCACCTGAACCACCGAACCGTTTGACAACCGCATTTCGGCCGGACAAACGTGACTGTGGTGAAGATCGAAATCGTATTCGAACAGATGATGCACCTGCTCCTTATAGATTTCTCCCACTCCTGCCAAAGCAGGTTGAGCGATCTGAACTCCATCAACCAGCAATCTTGCTTTCAATAATAGATCGGCTTGCATGCGATCCCTTCCTTACGGTGATTTGCCAAAAGTAAGATTGTTTCACACGGCGCCAACTGACATGGTTAGTTAGTCGGTTGAGAGAGGCGATTTGGAATTCCTCTTCGACAAGTGAATCAATATGAAAGTTTTGAAATAGCGCTGGAATTTCTTCTTTGGAACAGAAGTGGTGAGTAACACCGCGTTCTCCACCCCCGTCAAAAAGTTGATCGTACATACCCGGGCTAACGTATGTGTGAGGAGCAATTTCTTCCCCTTGACCATAGAGTCGATTGTTTTGAGAAGGTATCGTGATAAAGCAAACGCCGTCGACTTTGGTCTTGTCAGAAATTAAGCTGAGAATCTGCTCAACTTTTTCTCCGGTGTCGTGATAGATACTATTGAACGCCAAAACTGCGTCGAAGTATCCATCCGGGTACGGAATGTCGTCGAGTTCCCCGCACCAAAATGTTCCTGTAAGCCCGGTAGACTGAAACCATTCTCGACAGTTCTCAATGGCCGTTTCAGAGTGGTCTAATCCGTAGACTTCTAACCCGGCCTGAGCCAACACAAAAGCATGCCTACCCAATCCGCAACCAATGTCGAGAACTCGATGGATTTGAGGTTCGGACTTCCATTCATTGACGAGCTCAACCACTCGCAAATCAGGAATGCTCCAGAGTTGTCTGGTCCCTGCTTTGGACCAGATTTCTTCCCAATTACTCACTTACGACTTCCTTGTCCAAGTATCAGGGACATCTAGGCTAACGAGATGGCTTTAGAGAGGCAGGGAAACCGTAGTACATTTGAAACATTTTGCCAATAGAAAGTGTGTATTCGTATACCGCACACGATATTGACCAAATCCAGGATATCTAATAGACCTCCAACACTTTCAATCTCACTTCTTGGGAACACGGTTTTGCGTACGCTACCGCAGAAATGTCGCTCGATTGCTCATCTTACTGCGAAGTTACTGCAGGAGATCTGCTGTGTAACAAAACTGGAGATTCTACGTTTAATGCCGCTGCGAATGATCATGACTTGGATTCGAGTTCGTGGTCATCTGGAGTTCTCATTATTCTCCTGGGCAGCAAGACTGAAATTGATGAAGTATCCCAGGCACTTGAGAAACGGAGGGACTGAACTTCAAAAACATGACTATCATTTGCAAAGTATCATTTCATTTACCATGCGACTGTTGATCATGAATTTCGACGCTCGCAAACTCGAGGACCAAATTGAAATTCGTGGATGGAACTATCTCACAGACGCAGTCGAAAAAACAAAGTGTCGTTTTACTGACAAGCCATCTTGGAGTTCCTCAACTATTACGATGGTATTTGAGATCTCAAATTTTTGAAGTACTCCATCTTTACAAATTGAGAAATGCAGAGCGAGCTCAAAGTCTTAGTGGAAAAATTTATCTTTGGACGAAGAGACGCCACAACAACGAGGAAGAAAATCTCATTGGAGAGGAAGAATTAAGTACGCAATCCCTCAAAAGAGCCTACGACCATCTTCTCAAAAAAGGATTAGTCAGTATTGCCGGGGATGCCTACAACGGAAAACGAAGACTACAAGCAACCGTTTTCTCACGAAAATGTCCTTTTGCCATCGGTGGTCTCACACTGGCGGCAATGACTCAATCGGTGGTGATCCCCTGTTTTAGTGACATTGATCCTGACGGCACAATTCGCATTCATCTGACAGAACCAATCGAATGTCCATTGAATTTACCCCGAGATCAACAACTCGAATCAATGTTGCAAGAATACACATGCCGCATCGAAGAGTATTTGCTGCAATATCCGACGCACACCCCGAAATTTGTCAAAGGAATGTTTGCGGCGTTGGAACAATATGCTTCCGACCCAGAAGTCGTCCAACCTTTGCGACCTGCCGCTTGAGATGTCACTTTACCCGAATCATTTAGAAACTTGAGTCAACGCACTTTCCACACGCCGTCCTACATATTCCACATGCAATCGCAGGTTGTAAAACTCTTCCATGTACGACAATGGGACAGACGTAATTTCATCCAATTCGCCGTGCATTTCCTGAAGGGCGGATTGATGATGGGCGAGTGATTCGGTTGTCGAGCCTTCGCGAAGGTCGGCTTCGATTTCTCTCAACAGCCGATACCATCGATAAATGCGCGAACGAATTCGCCACCGATAAACGGGCGGTGCGATTTTGAACAAGGGAAACAACAAGGTCAGCACGGGAATCAGTAAAATTTTACCCCGGTTGACAGCTGAGGCGACCCAGAATGGGAGATGTTTCTGGAGCATAGGCGGGCCAGATATAAAATAGTTCCGTGCCAAATCGTTGAGCGGGAACTCAATCAACCTTCGAGAAGGAAATTCTCCTTCGGGGACCAATTCGTTCCCTCGTTCGTGACTTTTCTCAGCAGCTTGCATGAAGAGTGGGACAAACGCTTGATGCAAATCGGTTGTGGCGACAAGATTAGCGGCCGGCGCAATCAGATGAACATCTTCATCAGGAATGTCATTTTGCAGGTCGATGACGCCGCGAAAGAGAGTCACATCGCTCAGGTAAGACAGTGATCGCGACCAGGCTCCGTGTCGATCAAAATTCATGAGCCAAATGTTTTCGTCTTGTAATAAATTCTGAATGGTTTTGGAGCGAGGAAGCCCCACCAGAATGACGGCATCAATCTCGCTTGCCTTCAACTTGGCGGCTGCCTGTTCATTTCCCAGATTCAGAAATTGCGTGTCGTTCTCTTCCTTGACCCCACTTAAAAATAATAGGTGATCGGCAATCGCTTGCGTCCCGCTTCCATCAGCGCCGATCGAGACTTTCATTCCTCGGAGATCGCGCAGGTCGTTGATTTCTGTCACTGTTTGGTGAAACACCCAGACCGGCTCGAGATATAAACTTGCCAGTGATTCCAATTTCGCTTGAAACTCGATTCCTTCCGGTGCCGTGCCTCCCTGAACAATGGCAATATCCACCTCGGGGTCAGATTTGAGCAACTCATAATTCTCGACCGAACCCGCCGTCTCACGAACCACCAACTTCACGCCGTGACTGGCAAAAAACTCTGCGTATTCTTCCGCAATCTGATAATAAGCGCCGTCGGCTGGACCGGCTGCAATTACGATCGTTCGCGGGGGAGCGGGTTCGATGAAAAACCAGGCGATGCCGAAGGTGACCAGCGCAAAGAGCAATCCGCCTCCCCACATTTTGAGCCATAAGCTGCGGAGTTGGCGTCGAGTCGTTTTGAGCTTCTTCGTCAGAATTCCCTGTGATTCCGCTTCCATCGCCATGCACTCTCTTCCTTGAATGACATTTTCGTCTGTGTTTTAGATTTGAACTCTGATTGTAGTGCAGTCTGCAGATTGGTGCAGGATCACTTTTTGCCCGTGTCGGTCTTATGAGACCCTCGCAAAAAGCATCCTAAACTACCCATTTTTACTGTCTGGAAAGAACTCGATATTCGATAGCTTCGATTCAATAATTTTTATCATCAAAACCAAAGTGTTCTCCCGATAAGAGATGAATTGAAGGCTCTCCCAAAGCCCTGTTAATCCTTGCGCCGGAGACTGCATAGGTGAGCTCTGTTGTTCGACAATTCCTTGTCACATTATTGGTGTTCATTCTGGTTGGTCCAGTCGCATCAAAGGTGACTTATGCGCAACACGCGGGGCCCAAGCCACGGACGATCAAGACACAGTTCGATTCCGTATCTCAGCAAGTGGCACCGGTAAGAACTGCTCCTATCACCAAACCTCAAATGGGAAGTTTTGAACCCATCGCGCAAGCAGCACTTTTCAGCGAACCCGCTCCACGAGCACAACTCCAACTTCCAGAACCCCAAACAGTTCTGGCGGATTACAACGCATCAACCGCAACTACGACGGTTGACACAGTTGGTTTCCAAAACAGCTTGGAATCATGCGGGAGTGACTGTTGGACAATTCAAGGTCTCCCCAACGGTTTGATGTATAAGTCCTATCTCGCTGGTGAAAAAGAACCACGGGCGACCACTTTATGGCTGGACCTGAATAACCATGGTTACATCTGGGATTCAACGATCGGTACGCGAATCGGAATTTTTCGTTATGGAACGACTGACATCATCAAGCCGCAAGGTTGGCAGCTTGACATGGAAGGAGCCGCCATGCCTCGGCTCGACATGGAAAGCAAAAACGATTTGATTGCGGTCGATTTCCGTGTTGGCCTTCCGCTCACTTATCGCAACGGACCCACGTCTTACAAATTCGGGTACTACCACATCAGCTCTCACGTCGGCGACGAGTTCCTCGAAAACAACCCGGCATTCGTGAGAGACCACTTTGTGCGGGAAGCATTTGTCGCCGCGATCAGTCATGAACCAAGCGACTTCGTTCGGCTCTACGGCGAGATCGGCTACTCGGTCATTGCGAAAGGGAGTGCAGAGCCGATTGAGATGCAATTCGGAGCGGAATACTCGGCTCAAGCCGCAACGGGCATCTATTCTTCTCCCTTTGCGGCAGTGAACGCCCACCTCAGAGAAGAAGCCAACTTCGGAGGGAACGTCACCGTACAAGCGGGTTGGCAATGGCGCGGGAAAAGCTCCGACCGCTTATGGAGAGTCGGCGCCCAATACTACAATGGTCAAACCAGTCAATATGTTCTGGGCCTGCAACACGAAGAAACTATTGGCGTCGGCATGTGGTTTGATTATTGAGTGATGTCTGCTAACTGATCACTTCATGAACCACGCGACCTGCGACATCGGTCAAGCGGAAGTCGCGACCGGCAAAGCGATAGGTGAGCTTCTCGTGATCAATCCCCAACAAATGCAAAATCGTGGCATGTAAGTCGTGCATATGCACACGATCTACGGCTGCGTGATATCCGAAGTCATCGGTCTCGCCGTAGGAGATACCGGGTTGGACTCCACCACCCGCCATCCAACAACAGAATCCTTGAGGATTGTGATCGCGACCGTTCGATCCCTGCACCGTTGGTGTGCGACCAAACTCACCACTCCACACAACCAGTGTGTCTTCTAACAAACCTCGAGCCTTCAGGTCGGCCAATAATCCGGCGATGGGTTTGTCGGTCGCCAGTGAATTCTTTTCGTGACCCGCTTTGAGACCGCCATGTTGATCCCAGACGTTTCCAGTCGAAAGTTCGACATAACGAACTCCCGCCTCGAGTAAGCGACGACCGAGCAAACATTGACGACCGAAATTGTCGGTCTCTTTCGTCCCGATGCCGTACCGTTTTTGTGTCTCTTCCGTTTCTTGAGTCAAGTCGAGGACTTCGGGTGCCACACGTTGCATGCGACTCGCAAGATCGTACGCTTCCATCATCCCTTTGATACGCGCATCGGGACCGAGTCGATCCAGATGAGATTGATTGAAGGATTGAATCAGCGAGAGACGACGCTTTTCGCGTTCCGGTTGTTTTTCCGCTGGATTCAAAAATTCGATCCGACCGTCCCCAAACTTTCCCTGTCGTCCGATGGCGGTCGCTTGATGCTCGGCAGGAAGAAATGCGGAACCATAATTGCGTGGACCGCCGTGCCCGCTGGAAGGTCCAATGGACACAAATGCGGGCAGATCGTTGTTATCCTTCCCCAGTCCATAAGAAACCCACGCACCGACTGACGGCCTGACAAGATTGTCGCTACCGGTATGCAGCATGGAAACGGCTTGGCCGTGCGATTGACCTCGACTGTGCATCGATTTGATCACACACAAGTCGTCCGACATCTCGGCAATGTGTGGCAGTAGTTCCGAAACCCAGTGTCCCGATTCGCCATGACGGGCAAACTTCCAGGGTGAACCCATCAGTTTGCGCTGAGCGTCGATGTTGGCCGGAGTTTCAAACGGCAATTCACCGCCATCATGTTTTTGTAGTTCGGGTTTGTAATCGAACAAATCGACGTGGCTCGGCCCGCCGTGCATGAACAGAAAGATCACACGTTTGGCACGCGCTGGATGATGAACAATCTGAGGCGTAGATCCACCGGCCGCTTCCAGAGTGCGTCCGGTCAAACCGGCCATCGAAAGTCCCACGCTGCCCAGTGCCAATTGTTTCAGATGATCTCGTCGATTGATGTTCATAATGCTCAATGCTTTCAATGTCATGCGTGTCTTGTTTGAGCCACGTGTGCGGGGAACACTTAAGATAGTTCCTCATGTCCTGCCAGCTCGCGCTGGCGGCTCAAAATTCATTTCTGCTCCCCAAACCCTCAGCTATTTTTAGTCCAACATTCGAAACGCCGAAGAGGCCAGTAGAGCATGGGCCAGATCGCTCCAGTTAGTTTTCGTGTCCGTCCCACCTGCCTGTAAAAAGTGAGTCGAAAGTTCAATCTCACGATCTGTCGGCGGTCGACCAATCGTGATCAAATAAAGATATTCCAATGATTCACTCTCGGTCGAATACTGTTTCTCGATCACTCGTTGGCTCACCTTGTCCGCCTGTTTGGACATGAACGGACTGTTGAGCATCCAGAGAGCCTGTGTCGGTACGGTTGTTTCAGGACGATTTCCCGTCACAAAGTCAGGATCGGCAAAATCGAAAACTCGCATCATCGTCGGCAATTCGTTGCGAATGATGGGCTGGTACAACGTGCGGATGTTGGTCGATTCAAGTTTAACCTGTTTGTCGTTCGGATTATTCTGGGACACTAATGTGCCGAGATCACTGACCGGGGCGACTCCTTGTTCAAAATCGAGTTCTCCCGTTGCCAATAACAGCGTATCGCGAATGGCTTCCGCTGGCAGTGGTTTGCGATGCATCCGCCACAGCAATCGATTCTCGGGATCGGCTTGCCATTTCTCTTCCGCATGATTGGTGGATTGCTGATAAGTGTTACTGAGAACGATTTCCCGGATCAGCCATTTCGTCGACCAATCGTGTTCAATGAATTCGACCGCCAATTGATCCAGCAACAGCGGATGAGTTGGGCGTTCGCCCAGGTTGCCGAAGTTGTCAACCGATCGAACAATCCCCGCTCCCAGCAGATGATGCCAAACGCGATTGACGTAAACACGCGCTGTCAGTGGATGACGGGCGTCGGCAATCCACTCTGCCAACTCCAATCTTCCACTACGATCTTTGGAAACTTCGGGAGCGCCTTCGTAATTGGCAACCGTCAGGAAGCCGCGAGAGACCTTGTTGCCCAGGTTGCGGTGTTCGCCGCGAATACAGACAAAATAGTCATCGGGCTTTTCTCGCTCGATGACAGCCAAAGCTTTGGGTGCCGGAGCGGGAGCATTCTTTTCGACGGTTTTTAACTCTGCTTTGAGACCGTCGATCTCTTTTTTGAGAGTCTCAATTTCTGCCAGCACTCCGCTATCGTCGGCCTCTGCCTCTTCATTCAATTCGTCAACCGAGACAATCTGTAGAGCATCGACGATCACATAGCCGTTGGTTTTATTGTTTGCGATTTCGACCACAACATCCTGATCGGCATTCAAATCGAATTGACCGAGCGGCTTGAGCATCGTCAGGATCGGTGCTTGTTTGGATTCATCGACGGTTACCGTCTTCTCGAAATCTCCTTGTGTAATTTTCACCGGCACATTGCTGGCTCGTCCTCCCGAACCGGGGAAAGCGAGACGGATCTCATACTTGCCTGCTTTTGGGACTTTGGTGGTGAAGATCACTTTCTTCTTGCCGAGATCTTGTTGGTCGTCGTGAATGTATCCTTTGCCGATAAAGTTCTTGGAAAAGGTGGACGCTTTCCAGAAGCCGACTTTCTCAGCGACTTCATCATCCAACACGATTCCCTGTTTCAGAATTTGCGACCTCGACGACATGGAGTCGAGTGCTTTCAAGCGGGCTTCCCCATCTTTGATCTGTTTTTTCAAATCGTCGGTCGTCTTGTTGTAATCAGCCAGCGCTGCCTGATGTTCTGCCGTCATCGGCAGTGGTTGGCGTGTCCAATTCGAGACGTACTTCTGAATTTCACCATCGAGAGTCTGCGTACTGCGGAAGATTCCTGCCAACGCGTAATAATCGGTGGTCGGAATCGGATCAAATTTGTGATCGTGACACCGGGCACAACCCAACGTCATCCCCATGAAGACTTTTCCGACTGATGTTATCTGCTCATCGACGACATCCATGCGGAGTTTCTCTTTATCCCGCTCGCTCAGCATCTTTGCGCCGAACATCAGAAATCCGGTCGCCACCAGATTTCGCTCCCGTGTATCATTGGACGAAGAATCGAGCAAGTCACCGGCAATTTGTTCGACGACAAAATCTTTGTAGGGACGATCCTGATTGAATGTCTCAATCACGTAGTTGCGATACCGCCAGGCATTGTGGAAGGTGGCGTTGAAATCGCCGCCGTTGGAATCGGCATACCGGGCCACATCGAGCCAATGCCGCCCCCAGTGTTCACCAAATTGTTGAGTCTCTAACAACTGATCGACATACTCGGCGAGTTGTTTGGGATCGTCGCTGTAAGCGTATTTCTCGATGACTTCTGGACTCGGCGGTAAGCCGGTCAGGTCGTAGGCAATTCGTCGTAACAAGGTCGCACGGTCGGCGGGTTGAGAAGGGTGCAACTGGTTCTCTTCGAGTTTCGCCAGCACAAAATGGTCGATCCAGTTGCGCGGCCAGTCGGTCTGTTTGACTTCGGGAACCGTGTGCGCTTCGGGAGGTTGAAACGCCCAGAACTGTCGACCTGCCTCCAGATCAATACCTTGAGCAGTATGCTTGGGCAGAACCATTTCGGTGCGTGGATCGGGAGCACCCATCGCGATCCATTTTTCAAAATCTTCGATCACGTTCGCTGGCAACTTACCCGCGGGTGGCATCTCGAACGATTCGTACTTCATCGCTTCCAGTAACAAACTTTCCGCCGGCTTCCCCTTCACCAGAGAGGGACCGGAATCTCCTCCCTGCATCAACGCAGGAGCCGAATCGACCAGCAATCCCCCTTTGAGGGCTTCGCTGTCAGCAGAGTGGCATTCGTAGCAATGCTTCACCAAAACCGGACGGATTTTGTTTTCGAAGAATGTGTGTCCCTCGTCATCCGCACCAAAGGCTGGCAACGTGACAAAGAACAGACAAGAGAGGGCAAGAGGCAATCTCACGATAGTAGACCTCATCAGCAAACGGAATGGGTGTGTGGAGAAACGTCAGGTGGGATGACCGAAGCCATACCTTATTATACACCATTTTCAGGGGCGAATGAAACAGGCAGTTTGCGAGAGTTGTAAAGTTATGCGGGCATTCTGTTGATTTTAAGGATTTCACCTGTTGGTCAAGACAGTAAAGTATTCCTGAATTACGACTTACGGATGATTCACTCTCCCGAATTGTCTTCCCCCAGAAACTTCTTCAATAGCTCTTTGATGATCTCGATCTTGCGGATGACCGTGCGGCGCGAACAGTTCATCTGTTTCGCAATCTCCTCTTGTGTCAATTCTTGCAGCATGAGCACGTCGAAAGGTTGCAGTGACTCATCCAGTTTGGCGATGGCCGCTGTGATCGACTCGTCAAATTCGCCCACGGCAATCTCTGCCAATTGCTCATTCTGAGGCCAGTCTTCGGGTCGCATTTCCAAGTCGGTCATCGCTTTCAGGTCGGCATTCGGATCGCCATGAGTCCGTTTCCGTCGATGCTTGATTGCTTTGCGTGCCGCTATTTTGCAGAGGATTCGCCAAACGTCATCCCGGTGTTTCTGATTCGGTTGTTCCTGCTTGCGCATATATCGACAGAAACTTTTGATGGCGCTTTGTGCGGCATCTTCGGCATCGATGTTCGCACCGGGGAGACCTCCCAGGATTCGACGGGTGAGTGTCTGGAGTTTTGGGAAATAGTCGAGATAGATCCTTTCCACAGCGGGGCTCTCCTGTGCATCCCAGTGTTGCACAAGCTGACTGACCGACCCGATCTCTCGATCTTCAGAACTGTTCAAATCACGCCCCCGATTAATATTATTGATCTCTCTAAATCGCTTCTATACAGTAGCTTACAACTTTACCGAGAGCATATGTCAAAAAAACGCCCAAAAATTTGTCACACCCAGGTGGCCTCCTCGACATGTCATCCGTAGAAGCCACTTTTCTGTTTTGAATGATTACAACTCTTAGTTCAGGAGCCGCCATGAGCGTTGATGTTGAATGTCCCCACTGTGATAAAGAGTACACGTTGGAAGACTCTTTTGTTGGTCGCAAAGTGCGTTGTGCAAAATGCAAGGAGCAATTTTTGGTGGAAGCTCCTCAAGACAATCAGTCGCCTCCTTCGTTGGAGAACTTTCAACCAGCGAAAAATGACAATCCCGGTTTTGAAATTCTGGAAGATGCTGACGAAGAAGAGACGGAAGCCTATACCGCCTCTGACCACGACTTTGTGGACTCGACGAGCGATTTTCAGGAGACATCGCCACAAACACCTCCCGCCAAAAATATGAGTTTGGCGTTTCTCGCTGACTTCGCCTTTGATCGGATGAAAATTACTTAGGGCGGCCGTGTTCATGCTGGGTGTGACGCTCAGTGCGCTCATCGCCAACTATGTGTTTATTCCTTTAGGAGTTCTGCTTGCAGCTCTGTTTGTTTGGACGACTCAAATGGGGATGATTGGAGGAATTGCCTTCATGACCAACGAGAAAATTGAGACAGGAAAAAGTCCTCACTGGTCCAGAACATGGACTTTCTTCCTGCAACGATTTATTGCTCTGATCCTGGGAACGATTGGTGTGTCTTGTATTGTTTCTCTCGCATTTGGCTTGCTGTTTGGAGGCATCTTCGCTCTGGGGATGATTCCCTATCTCGGCCCGATCATCGGTGGAGTGATGGTGATTCCTACGGTTGTGTTGATGCTGGTCTTCATCGGAATTATGGCCAACATGTATTTGTTGCCAATCATTATCGGCGTCGAGAACCAGGGAGCCATGAAGTCATTCCACGCTCTGCGTAAGCTGGTGGTGGCCAAAGGATTCGGACTTTACATCCGGTCGATTCAAGCAGCCTGGGCCTCGATCCTCGCTGCAGTTCTCGTGGGGGGTGTCTTGGGGCTTGCCACATTTGGGGCGTTGAGCATCAATGGCGGTGCCGCCTTACTGGGTGGACTCTCCGGGGGGATTTCCATTTCCATGGTGTTCTATCTGCTTTCGGTGCTCGCAGTGTTTGGAGTGTACATGGCGTTTCTCAGTATTATTTCGACGGTGTCGTTCACTCTCGTGTATTGCGACTCGCGTGAAGGCTCGAACACACAGATGAATATTTGATGCTCTTCTGGTGTTGTGTGAAATTACGATTTGACTTTTTGCGTTGAGAGACCTGATGAATAACCCTGCCGAACATTCCACCAGCATCCTCGAACATTTGCAGCGAATTGATTCGCTGGCAGATGCTTTCGAGAGCGAGTGGAAATCGGCACGACAGCCTTTGATTGAAAACTGGTTGGAAAAAGTCGAACCCGCTTTGAGATCCCGTTTGCTGACAGAACTTCTCTGCACGGAACTGGAATGGAAAGCCGCACAATATCTGACCTTGAGTGTTGAAGAATATTTGCAACGATTCCCCGGACAGCATCAAATTGTTCAAGAGGCATTTGAAGAGTGGGAACGGTCAGGTTATGTCGAACTGACAGCCGACCTTGAGCATGTCCCGACTCTTGAGCCTGAAGATGAGTTCGATTTACCTTATGCGTTCGGACGTTATCGACTGGAATCAAAATTGGGGACGGGAGGTTTCGGAGCCGTCTATCAGGCGACCGATCTGCAACTTGGTCGGCAAGTGGCCATCAAGCTTCCCCATCTTGAAGCCAGCACAACCGCTCGACGACGCTTTTTAAGCGAAGCGAGAGCAGCCGGTAAATTAAATCACCCGGGGATCGTTTCGGTTTACGATAGTGGAGAGTATGACGGGCGGCTGTTTATTGTTTCTGAACTGATTGATGGCTGTCACCCGGAGGAGCGAGTCGGCAAGCCGAAGTTCTCACTCAAGTTGGCGATCCGCTGTTTGCGTGACGCGGCCCGCGCATTGCATTATGCCCATCAGCAAGGTGTCATTCATCGAGACATCAAACCTTCCAATCTGTTGATCTCGGTCGATGATCGTACCATCGTTGCCGACTTCGGACTTGCCAAACGACTCGATGATCAATCATCACTGACGCTCGACGGACAACTCTTCGGCACTCCCAGTTATATGTCGCCCGAACAAGCTGCCGGGAAACACGTTGAAGTCGGCCCTCTGAGCGATCAGTATTCACTGGCGGTTGTAATGTACGAACTGCTCACTGGAAAACGCCCCTATTACGGCTCGGTTCAGGAAGTCATCGTCAGTATTCTTGATCCCGATGTGGAACCCGACTCACCCCGTTCCAGGAAGGAGTCCATACCACGAGAACTGGAATCAATTTGCCTGAAGGCGATGTCCTTTCAGCCCGGCAATCGATACGCCTCACTTGCTGACTTTGCCGATGACCTGGAACGCTGGGCGCGTGGGGAACCGGTGCTGGCCCGCCCGACAGGTTTGATTCAAAAAACCTGGAAACGAATTCGAAGACATCCGCGCGTCACCAGTCTGATCGGCGTGGCAGTCGTTGCCAGTTTAATCGGAGCATTTGCGTTGGTGCAGGCCATCAAAGAAGCTTCTCGTGCCGATGAAGCAGTCGGGACCGTTGCGCAGCAAGAAAAACAGTTGGGAGAGAAGGAATCCGAACTGACGCAAACTCGGACAACCATCCAAGAAATCTCGGGAACACTCGAGGAAACAATCAGCGAGTCTGACCGTAGGAAATATTCCAATCTGATTCGACAAGTTTCCGCTGGATTCGAATCGGGAACCACACCTGGTGCATTGCTTCAAGAGTTATTGCAAGAATGTCCCGATCCGTTGCGAAGTTGGGAATGGGATTACTTTCACGAACAATTACGCATCCGGCCTCAGCAGATTTCTTTCAATTCAGAGAGTCCTTGTGTCGATGCAAAATTGGGGCCGGATGGAAAGCGACTTTATACGGTTGACGAACGTGGTCTCGTCTCGGCAATTTCCATTACAGATGACAATCGAACTTTGACTTGGGCCTCTGGTGCCGTTCGCCCGCAAGGATTGGCAATCAGTCAATCCGGTTTGGTGGCCGTCGGTTCTCCCGCAGAAGGGATCGCCATTCGCGACCGAACATTCACACGTGGGCAAGCCCCGCGGTTTTTGGGAGTCGGGCAGGTCGATGGCAAATCGATGCGGTTAAAGAATGAAGATTTTTTGTATGGTTCCGAAACCGCACGTCTCAAATTTGCGACACCCGAACTCAAAGCATTTGTTATTCGAGCATTAAAAGAGGGAGAACAGAAAGAAGAGGTTCCTCCAACGACCCCACAACTCACCATTGAAGAAGCCATCGAGCGTTTTGAGCGCCTTCCCGACGAAGCCCTCAACGACGGTTTTCTCAATCGGTATCCCGGTCTCAAACAAGTCCAACTTTCTCGCCTCAGTAATGTCGGCTGGGCTCTCGATTTTTCTCCCGACTCCCATTTTCTAGCGGTCGGAGGAGATCGGTTCGTTCAAATTTGGGATCTGGAGCAGCGAGAACGATCACTGCTCTTGCCGGCTCACATTCAATCGACCGTTCGCAAAGTCTCGTTTAGTCCCGACGGAAAGCGCCTCGCTGCCGGTCTTCAGAATGGTGACTTGGTGGTGTGGAAAGCTTCCAGCGGTGAGGAAATCGCCCGCCACAACTTTGAATCGCCGATTCATACCTTGAGCTGGACGAAGGACAGTCGAACCATCTTTTCACCAGCGCGAAAAAATGAAATCGTCGAAGTCGATGCGACGAAGGGGACTGTCAAAACATTTCGAGGACAACATGCTGATGCCGTCGAAGCAATCACCACCAGTCACGTCGATCGCTACTGTGTTTCAGCCGCCAAAGATGGAGAGATTCGCTTTTGGGCAACCGATCGACTGTTGACTGTCGCCGTCATTCCGGCGGGAGACTCTCCAATTGTTTCATTAGACTTCCGTTCTGATGACAAACAGTTATTGGCGGTTTCGGAACAGTCCGTCTCTGTCTGGAATATCGATGATGTGATCGCTCCGTTTCGCCCGGTTGTCGATACGCGAGTCGTCGAACGCCGACTGAATCAGGATGTCTATTGGGACCGTTTTGCCATTTCTCCCGATCAACAATGGATTGCCAGCGTCACCTCCAAACCGAAAGCCCTTCAGGAAAAGATTCTACGAATCCACCATCTGCACACAGCAGAGTCCGTTTACAGCGGCCCGATTCAACAAGACCGAGCGTTAAAGCTGCCCACGAATCAATACTCGTATGGCAACTTTGGGTTCGCTCCCGAAGCGGCCCGATTTTTCATGACCACCGATGAAGGGCTGCGTTACTGGGATGTACCGAACTGGAAACAGTCCCGATTGAAACCAGGCCCCGAAGCCGACAATCCCTTCCGAAATTTTGCGCCCGAGCCGAGTTGGCTCGCGATCTCCCCGAAAGGCCATAAACTGGCCATTCACCGACGCCAAAAGATTGAAATTCTGGATACCAAGACGTTCCGCAAAGAACTCGACATCGACGCTTCTCAAATCGTCGATGATCCTCGTCAACAACAAGCGATGCGGATTACCGCTTTACAATTTTCTCCCGATGGTCGGCAACTTGCGGTCGGTACATCGGCTCAACATGTCGGACTCTTTTCGTCCATTGACGGAAAACTATTGCATGTCTTGAAGCACAATGATCGAGAACAAGATCCGTCTTCCAGCCGACAGGATATTCTGGCTCTCGCATACAGTACCGATGGAACTGAATTGGCTTGTGCCGGGGAAGACCACGCGATTTCAGTATGGAATCCCAATACGGGAGACAGATCAGGAACATTGGTCGGACACCAGAACCGCGTCAGCACCATCAGTTATCACCCCCAGGAATTGCGACTGGTATCCGGCAGCCACGATGGTACATTACGACTTTGGGAGACGCGCGATCAGTCCGAATTGATCACACTCTCCAGTGATGTTAAGGATTCCTACTATTCACAAGCGACATTTACGCCTGACGGACGGTTCGTCATCGCGATTAAAAATGCCAAGCTCCAACTCTTCGATTCCGGACTGAGTGCTCAGGAGTAAATCACAATGATGAAATCATCGACATCTGCCTCACAAGTCTCGTCCCGGTGGACATACCTCATCCTTATGACATTCAGCATCATGCTGAGTGGATGCGATTCTGATTGGCGGGTCATCTTCCGCACTGCCAACGAACAAGCCAAAAGCACGCTGAAAGGTTGGCTCGGCGAACAGGAAATCAAACGCAACGAACTCGCCTTGAAAATTGAAGATATGGAAGATCGTTTATTGCGACTCGAAAAAGCCGAAGCACAAGCAACGGTGCGCGTTGGCTTGATTGATAAAGAAATCGACAAGATGGAAGAACGATTCCAGGAAGAGGTCGACTTCTTTTTGAAACTGGAAGCCAAGGCATCGGGAGACGACGATGTCGAAATTGCCGGCAAGACCTATTCCATCGACGACCTGAAACGACTCGCCAAAACCAAAGATGGAAAACTGAAATCATTGCGTCTCAAAATTGAAAACGCCGAAGCACGCCGTGAAGTGATCAGCAAGATGCTGGTCGCTTATCCAAAAATTCGTGATGAAACCGAGAACACCATCTCCGAATTGAAGCTGACTCTGCAAGATGTCGACCAGAAAATGGACCTGCTCGCAGAGAAAGAAGAGGCGGTCGAATTATCATCGGGGACCGAAGAGTTCGATACCGAAACTCAAAAGATCATGGAAGAAGTTCAAACGGAAGTCGGTGGAGCCAACCTGATTGCCGATAAACGTCTCAACGACATCACAGATTCGGTCGATCTGGATGAACTCGAATCGGCCCTCCGCGCCGACTTGTAAGTCCATCATCTCGATTCGTTCGCTCCCTCGTTCTCTTCACCTTCCACACCTTCTGTCAGAAAACGGAAGTCATGCGATCAAAAAACAACTCCCTCGGCAAATCTGTTTGGTATCTCGTCAATGGACTTCTACTGGCCATCCTGTTGGGATGTGCCGGCATGTGTACGAGAGTGGGCAACCAAACGGGCACAGAGAATATTGAAACCGCCGTCAAACGTCATCTTCCCGAACTCTGGCAACTGGGAGAAGAAGCCCAGAACGATTATGCTGATGTGGTTCAATCGGCGAATGATTTGAAAGCCGTACTCGGTCCTCAAAAAGCGGCCCGCGACGACGAGTATAAATTCCGGGTTCGTCGCGCGGAACGGATGAATGTCATTCTTCTCGACCTGCAACGTGCCAGCAAAATTATCTTTGAAGCCGACGCCAAGATTCAAACCGGTTCGAGTGGCGTGAGTGGTCGGGAAGAACTTCAGGAGGAGATGACACGAGCCGTCGAGCGCGCCCGCGCAATCATGGATCAATCACGAGAAGCGCTGGAACGATTGGAACTCGACTTCGACGGCATCTCTCCCACCGATGTCCGCAAATTGAAAGAAGGACTTTCGGACGAGCCGGAATGATACGCAATATTCAACGGACGGGTAGTAGATTCTTGGGAGATTGGAATTTGATGGAAGAAAATAAATTCGCACCAAGTGAGGCAGCTTAGTACAATCCAGGTACACATCACAACAACTCGGCTTCGTCCTGTATCCCATCTCAAAAGTCGTGTGATCACTTTGCGAATTATTCATCAAGGAGAAGGCCGTGTTTCCATCGGTCGGTTCTCAATTCGTTTTGTCATCCGTCATTGGTAGCTCATTTGTGACGCTCTCCGACTTTGCCATCGACCGGCTACAACTGATTTCCGTTTTTCTATTGGGAATGACGGTCAGCACATTGGTGGTGAGGTCGATCTGGAATTCCTTTCGGCAAGATTTCTCCACGTTACCTGAGTTTGATTTTCGCAAAGCGTTCACTCTTGTAAGTTTGTGGGGATTACTGTTTGTCGTTGTGCTGACAATGATTTCAGGCGCATGGGAACTCATGTCACCCGGAGCCTGGATCACAAAGGGAAACACATACGTCTTGAAAGAGGACTCTCAGACCTCCGCGCTGAATTCTTATGACGCGGCGACACTCAATCGTCGGCAACAGCATCTCGAACTGGTTTACAGCGTACTGGCAGAAGAATTTCTCCAGCATGAATCGTTGCCGACAGAGCTTGATGAGGATGTCTTACCGGGCCGTTTGCGAGAAGTCCCCGATACATTTGGGCTGGACTATGTCTACGTTTCGTCGCTATTCGCCAGCACACAGACACAGGCGATTCTTGCCGAGCCGGAGTTTTTTACCGATGGACGTTTAGTGTTGTGGCAAGATGGCACGATCGAATTGATTCCTCCCGAACAGTCGATGCCTTACGAACAGGGAGGACGGCGATGACTGAACAAAAAGTAAAATCGACACGTCGTGGAGTAACGCGTACTGAAATTATTGTGGCCGTCATTGCCATTCTCGTCGGCTCATTACTGTTGGAGTTTTGGCCAGGTATTATTCTGTTGATCTTACTTATCGGTTGGATCTTCTATCCCTTTCAAATGGCCGGAGAGATCACAATCGAATGGGTGTCTGTCGTTATTGCGGGAGTCGCGCTGCTCCTGTTCACGTGGGGAGTGCATTGGTTCTGTCGCTGGATTGCTGCTCAGAAAAGTGAGGCAAGCGAGTGGAGAGTAACGCGTTCCGTGCAACTGGTCACTTTGATCCTGTTCGCATTTGTGGCCGGGACTTCGATGATCGGTATCGTGCATCAAGTCACCTGGTTGGCGACGACGAAAGAAAAGTTCTTAACTGATGGTGGTGGCTCGCGGCGATCCGCCAGTAAAAACAATCTCAAGCAAATCGGACTGGCGTTCCACAATTATCATGATACTCATCAGCACTTTGCCGCTTCGACCTTCACTGCCAGAGGAAACGCCTATCACAGTTGGCAGACTTACCTGCTCCCGTTTATCGATCAAGCGCCTCTTTACGAGAACATTGATACGAATATCTCATGGAAGAGTCCCAAGAATCGCCCACAAATTGCCACTCGCATTGATGTGTTTCTGAACCCGGGAGTCGATTGGAAAAAAGAGGAGATTGCAGACAACCTGCCCGCAGTGTCACACTATGCGGGAAACATTCGAGTCTTGGTCCCCAGTCAAAAACCAGCATTTCGTGACATCACCGATGGCACATCAAACACAATATTAAGTGGCGAAGTGGGTACTCATTTCAAAGCCTGGGGAGACCCCACAAATTTGCGTGACCCGGCTCTCGGCATCAACAAACATCCCAACGGCTTCGGCGGACCCTTCAAAGGAGGTTCGCAATTTGTGTTGGCAGATGGGGCTGTACGATTTATCTCTGAAGACATTGATCCTGCCGTACTGAAAGCCTTGGCGACACCGGCAGGAGGGGAGGAGATAACCTATGACGCTTATTGAACCGATCATCGCTGGCATGCCCGCTCTGCTCCCATGGGACAGTGAGCCGAGCCCCATTGTTTCCCAGCCGTTCTCTCGACAGGTGCAACTTCTGGTCGGCAGTGTGATCGTCCTGATGCTGGCCGCTCTTGTGATCCAATGGCTTTGGAATTCACTCACCACGGATTTCGAATCGATGCCGAAAATGAGCTATTTGCGTTCGCTCGGCATGTGCAGTTTGTGGGGACTGGCGATGGTGATCGCCTTGATCTTGATTGATGGCACCCGACACACATTCAGTCCGTCTGCCTGGGTCCGCAACGGTTTCACATATCGGCTGACGACTGAGGATGAACTCAAACTGAAATCATATCGGGAGAAGCGGCAAACCAATCTCGAAAATCTGTTTAACGAAGTCGAGCAGTTTCGCGCACGGAACGACGGTAACCTCCCTGCCAACTTGTCAGAAATCGATTCGATTGACATTGAAGTCCCCGGTGCCAACGGATTGAAGTATTTTTACAACAGAAATAACGAACAGGCATCGTATCAAATCCTCGAACCACGTTTGCTCGATGACATCCGATACGCGGTGAATGAGAAAGGTGAGGTGATCGAATGGCAAGACGAGTAATTCGCATCACGTTTCTATTGATGACATTGGTCATCTGCGCGGGTGCCATGCGCGGACTTGTGCGGGGTGTCGTCTGGTTGAATACAACGGATGAACCCGTGGGTATGAAATACTTCACAATGCAACTCTCTGCGAAAGAAGCGGCACAGCGATCAAGCACCAAAAACAACTTGAAACAAATCGGACTGGCGATCCATAACTATCACGATACTTACGACCAATTTCCATATGGCGGTACCTATCGAGAGAATGGCGAAGAAGGCCATTCGTGGATCTCATCGCTCAATGCTTATTTGTCATTTTCTTTTGGTGGAATGCTTCAATGGGAAGAACCTTGGAATTCAGCAAACAATCAACAGTATTTTCGCTCGCGAATTGAGTACAGCATCGAGAACCCCCGTCTTCCGTTACCGACAATGAATGACGATGGGTATGCATTGTCCCACTATGCCGCCAATCAGCATGTGATGGGGCCGAATCGGGGACTCACTTTTGCTGAGATTACTGACGGCACTTCAAACACGCTACTCGTCGGAGAAGTGAATTCACTGCTTCAGCCGTGGGGTGCGCCGACCAATTGGCGAGATCCGATGCTTGGTCTTAACAAAGACCCGCGGGGATTTGGAGGAGACATCGATCCGGGAGGAGTGATGTTCTCATTCACAGATGGAGCAGTACGATATCTCTCCGATGACATCGATCAACGTATCCTCGATGCGCTGGCGACTCCTGCAGCCGGCGATGATCCGGGTGCTGATTGGGACAAATGAGCGACAATGGTTGGAACCTCGGGTTCCTTCTGGTTCTAATAGTCCTCTTCAATCCCAAGCTCCGAGACAGCGCACCCATTATGCCCACGATCACCAATCTGATTGCCAAAGATATTCGCTTCCCCACCTCGCAGGAGTTGCATGGCTCAGACGCCATGAATCCTGACCCCGATTACTCGGCGGCTTATGTCATTCTGGAAACCGATGCCGAGGGACTCGAAGGGCACGGCATCACGTTCACGATCGGTCGCGGGAACGAACTGTGTGTCCAGGCTTGCAACGCGCTGGCACCGCTCGTTGTCGGGAAAACACTCGAAGAGTTCACCGCCGACATGGCCGGATTCTGGAGGATAATCACCGGCGACAGTCAACTTCGTTGGGTCGGTCCTGAAAAAGGTGTGATCCATCTGGCGACGGCAGCCGTCGTAAATGCTGTTTGGGATCTCTATGCCAAGGTGGAAGAAAAGCCGCTCTGGAAATTACTGGCCGACATGACTCCCGAAGAGTTAGTCAATTGTATCGACTTCCGTTACATCTCCGATGCGCTGACTCGCGAACAGGCACTCGAAATTCTCGAACATTGCGAGCCAACGAAAGCACACCGCATCACTTACCTCGAAGAGCACGGCTATCCTTCCTACACCACATCAGCCGGTTGGCTCGGCTATTCAGACGAACAATTGCGTTCGTTGTGCCAATCACTCAAAGAGCGCGGCTGGAAAGTCTTCAAAATCAAAGTCGGTCGCGACCTGCAAGACGACATTCGCCGAGCGCGGATCATTCGTGAAGAGGTCGGACCCGATGCCCGTATCATGATGGACGCCAATCAGGTGTGGGATGTGCCGGAAGCAATTGAATGGATGAAAGAACTGGCACAATTCGATCCGTGGTTTATTGAAGAACCGACCAGCCCCGATGATGTACTCGGACACGCAGCCATCGCCAAAGCGGTCGCTCCGATTAAAGTCGCTACGGGAGAGCATTGTGCCAACCGCGTGATGTTCAAACAATTTATGCAGGCGGGCGGCATGCAGATTTGTCAGATTGACAGTTGCCGACTCGGCGGCGTGAATGAAATTCTTGCCGTGCTGTTGATGGCGGCCAAGTTCGAAATTCCCGTCTGTCCCCATGCGGGTGGTGTGGGGCTTTGTGAATACGTGCAACATCTTTCGATGTTCGACTTTATCTGCGTGAGTGGATCTCTCAAAGATCGTATCACGGAATATGCCGACCACTTGCACGAACATTTCATCGACCCGGTCGTCATGAAAGACGGCTGTTATGTCCCTCCGACCGCTCCGGGGTACAGCATCACGATGAAAACGACTTCGATCTCGGATTACGAATATCCGCACGGCACGGCGTGGAAATCTAAGATTGTGTGAGGCTCTTTTGACGCAAAGACGGTGAGACGCCAAGAAACGCAAAGCAGGTTTTGTGATTCTACGAGGTGGCAAGATGATGGCTTCCGTTTCAATCAGTAGATCGTGAGTACCGTAGCCAAACTGCGCAGACGGATCGAGTAGGGCCGGTTCTACCGGCCAAAATAATCGGGACAACTATACAACGCTGCAATCGCAACTAAACAAAACCTTCGCACTGGGAAGTATGTTCGAGTATTCTGGGGAGTCTGACTCACACACCAGGAAGCATCCCATGAAGTACTTCTTAGCACTCTGCCTTGTCTGTCTCGGTTCATCTTCAGGTTTTGCCGAAGAGACTCATATTTTGATCGTCGTTGGTCCCAGCAATCATCCACCCGGTTCTCACGAAGTGGCGGCAGGCGGGCGAGTCCTCAAACATTTGCTGGAACAGACCGATAACATCGATGATCTCAAAATCGATTTGGTGAACGAGTGGCCCAATGCAACGCTGAGAGGACGGGCCTCGACGGTTGTGTTCATCGGCGATACGTTTCCCGCCAACCGGTTTCCCGATCCGCAGCAGAATCTGGCCGACCTTTCCAAAATGATGGATCAAGGGTGCGGCATCGTCTGCATTCATTACGCGACAGGATTACTGGGGCAGGATGTCACCGAAGATGGCGATCATCCATTATTACGTTGGATGGGAGGCTATTTTGCCAACCGTTCTTGTCCCCATCACGAATCGATTGCCCGCATTTATCCGGCAGCGACGATTACTCCCTCTGCTCCCGAACATCCGGTCTCGCGCGGATGGAAGCCGTTTACCTTGCATGACGAGCCGTACACGAATAATTATTTCGGTCCCGACAATAATCAACCCGCCCCCAATGTCACGATCCTCGCCACGTCCATGTTGCCGCCACAAGATCCCAAAAAGGAAGCGGTCGCCTGGTGCGTCGATCGAAAAGAAGGTGGCCGAGGCTTCGGCATCGTGATGCCCCACTTTTATAAAAACTGGAAACAGGACGACCTGCGCAAGTTCATTTTGAACGCCATCATCTGGACCGCCAAGCGAGAAGTCCCCGAACAGGGGGTGGAAACTTCACTGGAAGACTTGAAACAGTTCGATCCTGCAGCAGTCGAGTTTGTCAAACGTAAGAAGTAATCAGGCGAACTGCTGCTCGTGTGAAGCGGTCGAAGCAGCCGAATCATGAAGACTCGACGATCAGACCAACAAAATGCGGGGGGCGATGTTGCCGTTCGGTGCCAAAATGGAATTTGAAGTCGGGCTCTAAGCGTTTCACGGAATACGCTGAGTGGCTCATACCGAATAAGAGTCTGAGTGATAGAGAATCGTCATGAAATGATGCGACCTTTCATGAATTCTGATCGACAGATTTCCAATTTGTTATAATGATCTGAGAACATTCATCGATTAGAGAAAGGGGTTTCATGAACTGGTCCACAGATTTCCAACCATTATTACTGGTGATCATTGCGGCTGGAGTTGGGGGAATTGTCGGACTCGAACGTGAGATCCAACGAAAACCGGCCGGTTTGAGAACACATATTTTTGTCAGTGCGGGAGCCGCCTTGCTAATGGTGAGTGGCCATGCCGTAATCGCCAGTTATGAACAACAGGGCACAGAAATCGTTCGCTCCGATCCGTTACGCATGATGCAGGCAATCATCGTGGGTATCAGTTTTCTCGGGGCAGGTACGATTATTCATGATGGTGGCAAAGACATTGAAGGGCTCACCACCGCTGCATCCATTTTTTTGACAGCAGGAATCGGTATGGCTATCGCGGTCGAAGAATATGTTCTGGCAATCGGCACCGCTCTATTCACCGTTCTGACACTGGCGATCATCGGGCGCATCGAAAAATACCTCCCAAACCACGAAACCGATGAACGCAACTCGCCATAATTCTTCTCCCATTTCGAGCACTCAGCGTTTATACTAAAAGGTCCTGCCTTATTGTATAAAATCCCGCCTTATTGCAGATCATTCCCTGACGACTGGAGCTGCCTCGTGCTTTGTGTTCACCGACTCATTTCGAGTTTCATGATTGTTCTCGCTCTGCCGGGAATCTCTGTTTTCGCAGACGAAAATTCGAGTGAAATCACGCCCGCTCAGGCGGAGTTCTTTGAGAAGAAGATTCGTCCGGTATTCGCCAACAACTGCTACGAATGTCATGGCGAAGAGGAGCAGGAGGCCAGTCTCAGACTCGACAAATATGCGTTCGTGATCAAAGGGGGCGACACCGGTCCTGCCGTCGTTCCCGGCGATCCGAAGAAAAGTGAAATCGTCGACGCGATTCTGTACGACCCGGACGGGTATCAAATGCCACCCAGTGGGAAACTCCCCCAGGCAGACATCGACAACATCATCGCCTGGGTCAAAATGGGCGCACCGTGGCCGGGTGCCGATAAAGAGACTCTCGATGGCGGGCCGTCTAAGGAGTTCAACATTGCCGAGCGATTAAAACATTGGGCGTATCAGCCCATCCAAAATGTCGAGCCACCGCAAATTTCGGGAAGCGACTGGGTCAAGTCGCCCGTTGATGCGTTTATCCTCAAAGCGTTGCAGGAGAAATCTTTGCAACCGGCGCAGCCAGCGGACAAGCGGACTTTATTACGTCGTGTCACTTTCGACCTGATCGGCTTGCCGCCGACAAAAAATGAACTCGAAGCGTTTCTCGCTGATGACAGTCCGCAGGCATTCGAGAAAGTCGTTGATCGATTGTTGGCGAATCCCGCTTACGGAGAACGCTGGGGTCGGCATTGGCTCGACCTGGTTCGTTTTGCCGAGACCGCCGGTCACGAATTTGATTATGAGATCCCCCACGCCTGGCGATATCGCGATTACGTAATTCGCGCGTTCAATGCTGATCTGTCTTATGATCAATTTCTGGTCGAGCATCTCGCGGGTGACTTGTTAGAAAATCCTCGTCGCCAACCGGAGACAGGCAACAACGAATCGATTTTGGCGACCGGGTTTTATTGGTTCGCTCAAGGGAAGCATTCGCCCGTCGATATTCGTGCTGAAGAATGTGACACCGTCGATAACCAGATCGACGTGATTGGGCGCGCGTTTCTGGGATCTTCCATCGCCTGTTCTCGCTGTCACGATCACAAATTTGATCCCATCTCGACGCGCGATTACTACGCCATGGCCGGCTTCCTACAAAGTTCACGACGGGATACGGCCATCATTAATCCTCCCGAACAGTCGGTGGAATTGGCTCGGCAAATTCAGCAGATGCAGACCGACCTCAAAGACGAGTTGCGACAGACAACCGCGAAAAGTTTGATCGCGTCTCTCGACAATCTTCCCGCTCAATTACTGGCCGCTTCCGATGCCTGGGTCAAAAATCCCGAGGCGGAGGGCTGGCCGAAATATTTGACTCAAACCGCCGCCAAAAACGAAAATCATCCACTCTATCTCTGGTCTCAACTGGGACATGTGACCGACACAGAGGAGTTCCGCAAGCGAATAGAACACTTCCAACGCCATTTCTCTAATCGTCTCGAAGCGTCTAAAAAAGCTCCCGCCGATTCTGTCCTGTTTGAAGACTTTTCATCTCCCGAAATGAACGACTGGTTTACATCCGGTCCCGCATTTCAAAATGCCGTGACGACCACCGATGAACTGACGGTCGGAAACATCGAACAACCGATCACGAATGTCTGGAAATCGGGGACTCTCAACAGCGGTCTCGCCGGGGGAGAATGGCAAGGATTCTTCCGCTCGCCCACGTTTGAAATCACTCACAACACCATCTGGTATCGCGTCAAACGAGTGGGAGGGAAACCAAATCTCGGACGCCGACATAAGAATGGTCAAATCAATTTGATCGTTGACGGCTTCCAACTGATCCAAAATCCGTTGTACGGCATGCTGTCGATCAATGTTCCCAATGATGGAAACTGGCATTGGATGCGTCAGGATGTCGGCAAATTCCCCGGTCATAATGCCTACATCGAAATTGGCGACGAAGATGACGGTACATTGGTCGTCGATGAGATTCTGTTTTCCAATGAAAGTCATTCTCCAGATGCTCCCGAGAAACTCCCGTTGGTTCTCGCTTATCAAGAATCGGTCGTTGATCGCGAGAGTCTTGCGGCGGCTTATGCTGAAAACTTGAAAATTGCGGTGCGAGACTGGGCCAACAGTGAAGCGGATCGAGAATCCCTTCCCCTGAACGCCATCAACTGGTTACTGCAATTCGAATTGTGGACAAAGACTACGCCCATTGCAGTCAAACCGGAAACGCCTCTCGGTCGTTCATTGCAGACGATTGAGAAAATGCGATCACAAATTCCGGCACCCGCGTATGCACTCACCACCACCGATGGAACTCCCGAAAACGAACACGTTCTGATTCGCGGACAACATACCAAAGAAGGAAATGTCGTTCCTCGTCGTTATCTGGAAGCCTTCAATCCCGGCGAAAATCCTTTGTCGCAAGATTCCAGTGGACGGCTGGAATTAGCGAGAAAGTTTGTCGCGAGCGACAATCCGCTCACTTCGCGAGTGATCGTCAATCGACTTTGGCATCATCATTTCGGCAAAGGAATTGTCCCCACCGTTGATGACTTCGGTCACATGGGGAAAGCTCCCTCTCATCCCGAACTGCTCGATTGGTTGGCGACCGAACTGATGAACAACGGCTGGTCGTTGAAGCACATGCACCGCGTGATGTTGTTATCGAACGCCTATCAAATGACGTCCGATTTGTCGGATGCGAAAACCGAACAAACCGACCCCGAAAATCTCTTATTACATCGGATGAATCTCCAACGACTTGAAGGGGAAGCGATTCGCGATGGAATCTTGCAGATATCAAACCGCTTGAATACGGCCCAGTATGGTCCCAGCGTCTTGCCGCATCTCACGCCGTTTATGGAAGGCCGGGGACGACCGGGATCTTCCGGTCCGTTGGATGGTGGAGGACGACGTAGCATATACATCAATGTTCGGCGTAACTTTTTGACGCCGTTATTTTTGGCGTTTGACTTCCCGACTCCCTTCACCACGATGGGCCGTCGTTCCGTCTCGAATGTACCCGCTCAAGCACTCACCTTGATGAATAACGAATTCGTCGTGCAACAGGCGAAACTCTGGTCGGAGAATGTATTGAAAGAGTTTCCCGACGACGCAGAAAACGCGACCACCCAACGAATCAACACTCTCTACCAGACAGCCTTGTCACGATTACCGACCGCAGCAGAGATTCAAATTGCGGAAGAATTCGTTTCGACTCAATCAAAAGAGTACGGCGAAAGCACTAATCATCCCCAAGCCTGGGCCGACTTGTGTCACGTGATGTTCAACCTGAAAGAGTTTTATTACGTGAGATAGGAGTTAGGTATTAGGGATTAGCAACTAGATTTTTAGGGCCGGTTCCACCGGCCAAAAGTTTTTGAGCCGTCAGCGCAAGCTGACCGGACTACGAATACTTATTCAACATTAGATGTTTCGAGGAATACCATGAAGACATTTGACCTCGTTAAACTTCCCGAAAAAGAGGCATCGGCCCTCATGTGGATCAGAATGTCGCTTCTGAGTGCTTTGATTTCCGAACATCGGTTCTTAATTTTTCATGGTGCCAATTCCTCGCAACGACGGATTTTTGAGCGCGATTATGAAACTGAAAATGAGGAAATATTTCACGGAATCACAAAGTGCGATATCTTCGAAAATATCCCAGCCAATATTGACTTGGAATCACTTCGCCTTCAGCGCTCAGAAACACTTCATCATGATGATGACGATTTTCTGGTCTTCGGCCATTCCATGCAAGAAATCAAGGACAACATTCTCGACTTTTGCGGGGAGTGTTCATCGAAGACACCTCAGCAAAGGCTCGGTTTCCAAATCGGCTTACCCGATCGGAAGTTGAATGCGACAGTAAGGACTAAAACCACGGATGCCGAACCAGCCTATATCACGATTGAACTGGAGGGTTATGTATTTTCCAACTCCGATTTCAATATGGTGAGCCTAAACCGTGAGACTGACGAAGGGTTCTATTCGATGTCATTTTCGTCCCACGAAAATCTTGTTTATTACGATGTTTACAACAGAGATCAACGTGAACGAAATTCGCTCAGTCTCCCAATGCAAGCTTCCCGATTGCTAAAACATTTATTGAATAGATCAGAGCCTGCGAAATAAAAATAATTCTCGCAAGCACAAAACCTCCTCATTTTTCACCCATTTTGAACATATTCCACTTTTCGGACTGATTCACATCATGCACTGCGGTAACTTTCAATCTCGACCTCTCAACCGTCGGCAGATGCTCGCGCAATCGTCCAGTGGACTCGGTGCGTTGGCTCTGGCTTCATTTCTGAACGACCCCGCGTATGGGCTGACGAATCAAGCCAGCGGATTAAGCGGACTGCATCATCCCGCCAAAGCGAAGAACGTCATCTATCTTTACATGGATGGTGGACCGTCGCAGGTCGATACTTTTGATCCCAAGCCGTTGCTCACGAAAGAGAACGGCCAGAAGTTCAAAATGAAAGTGCAGCCGACGCAGTTCGATAACATCGGCAACACGCTCGGCTCGCCGTGGAAGTTCAACAATTACGGCGAAAGCGGTCTTCCGGTCAGTGACCTGTTCCCGAATGTCGCACAGATGGCCGATGAACTCTGTGTGATCCGCTCGATGACTTCCGAATTCCCCGAACACACCAACGCCAACTACTTTCTGCACACAGGGCACGGCTTGCAAGGTCGCCCCAGCATGGGCTCGTGGGTGACGTATGGTTTGGGTTCCGAATGTCAGGATCTCCCCGGCTTCATTGTGCTGAATGGAGGTCTCATTCCTCCCGGTGGGCTCGATTGTTTTCACAACGGTTTTCTACCGGCTACTTATCAAGGGTCGGTCTTCAAGAATGCCGCCGAGTCGGTTGCCGACTTGAAACGTCGCGAACAAACCGATGCCGCCCAGCTTCGCAAACTCGACCTGATGCGAAAGCTCGACCGTATGACGGTCGCCAAAACCGGCAAGCATGATGCACTCGAATCGGCCATCGCCAATTACGAACTCGCCTTTCAAATGCAGTCCGCTGTGCCGCAAGTGATGGATATCTCGTCGGAATCGAAAGAGACACAAGAGATGTACGGCCTGAACGCCAAGACCAAAGGAACCGCCAGTTACGGGCGACAATGCTTGGTAGCTCGTCGATTGATCGAACGTGGCGTCCGCTTCATCGAATTGACCTGCCCCGGTGTCGGTCACGACCGTTGGGATCAACACGGCAATTTGCAAAAGGGACACACCGAGAACTGTCTGGCAGTTGATCAACCGATTGCCGCGCTACTCAAAGATCTCAAACAACGCGGGCTGCTCGACGACACACTCGTCATCTGGTCGGGAGAATTCGGTCGCACACCGATGGCCCAGGGGACCAACGGACGCGATCACAACCCGTATGGCTTTTCACTCTGGATGGCGGGCGGCGGCGTCAAAGGGGGATACACATACGGAGCGACCGACGAATACGGTTATCATGCCATCGAAAACAAACTGCAAATCCACGACCTCCACGCCACTATGCTTCACCTACTCGGCGTCGATCACGAACGCCTGACGTTCCGATATTCAAGCCGCGACATGCGCCTGACCGATGTCCACGGCCACGTCGTTCACGATATTATTGGGTGAGAGAGTAGGACCGTAAACCGCCACTCACAGTATGGCATGAGTAACGTGAAGGCGTAACGATCTGTTCATAATTTTGTAGGGCAGGGGCCTCCCTGCCGAGATGAGAACAATTATTACTCACGCAAAGGCACCAAGGCGCAGAGAAATTGAGACGCATGAACCGGCAAGCTGACATGTCGAGTCGGCTGGTAGAAGTAGAACACGGATGACACGGAGAAAACGGATTTTCACGGATGGAAAAGAAAAGTCGGACTCAAAAGAGACTCGAAGGGTCAAAGAGATTATCGCCGCGTTCGTAAGAACGCAGGGGAATGAGAATTACCGCGGAGTTCGCCGAGCACGCGGAGACCTATGACTTGATTGGGCGGGTGCTATGTCGCACGCTTGCAGGGAAAGTGGACGAAAGAGAAGACCACTGATCACGCAGATGTCGCGGATAAAATGAACCAGTGAATGCGGAGAACAGACAGAGAGTGTGGCTGGGGCTCTATTCTGTTTTGGAAAGAATTTTCAACTTTGACTTCACATGCAGCCATCGTTTTTTGAAACTCAGCCATAGCCCCAGATGAAAGAAGTTGACTCACGCAAAGGCGCCAGGGCAGAGAAAAGTAAAAAGGGTAGCACCGTTTGCTCGTCAAACGGTGTGCCATACCCTCGCCGGGAATTGGACAGGGAAATGCCCTGCAACGGTTAGCTGAGAGACTCTTCACCGCCGAAGTAGTTTGTCCGAGTTCCGCTCACCTCTTCGTCCGTCGGGTTGTTAGACGAGACTTGCCCGGGATAGAGAACGAATGCCATCGGCAGCAAATAGATGAGATAAGCCGTGACGAGAAACAGAACAGCGGCAAGATCGAATTGATTGACTCCAGGGAGATCCTGAAGAGTGATCAGCAACGATTCGAGACAAAGCAGATAGAGTAAAGCGAGTCGGAGCGTGTAGGTTTGGAATCGCTTCGTCCACGGTCCACAGTGGTTTCGTTCGATGTAGCGGATCGCCATGTAATAACGGACGACTAACGCCAGAATGGGAACGATCCCTGCCGCAATGATCAATCCCACCTCGTCATCCTGTAGCCACCAGCGAAAGAACGCCGGACACGCCCAGACGATGAGAGGCAATATGCCGTCCCACATGATCAGGCGGAGAAGCCAGTGAGTTGGTTTTGAATCGGAAGTTGGTATGGGTTCGATTCCTGATGCCGGGTTCATGGATTGAAGTCCATGCATGATATCAGATGGACATCATTTTCAACCGCAGAGTTCGCCGGGTAAGCAGAGAAAGGAAAGGGCCACAAAAAACACGAAAAGGCACAAAAAAAGCGATTTTTTGTGCCTTCTTGAGGTCATTTATTGACAGGCAGAAAAGTGTTTTAGAGAGAATCATTCAATTACAAAAAAGAAGATTATTCGTCGGTATAAAAGTGATCCAGTGTGGAAACAAAGACGTTATAAAGTACGTGATTGGTTCTTGATTTTCTGCAAAGCAAAGAACTCTGATGAAATCTCACTATCAAAAACTGCTACAAACCATCTTTCACAAAGGTGAATGCACCGAAGAAGGTAGAATAGCAATGGTTGAGCTGAGTCAATTAGGTGAGAATGCATTGGATGCTCTGCTCAATGACGAACAGATAGATACCAAGAGTGAACTACATCCGCGAGTTTATTGGGAGACTTACTACTCAACAATTTACTTATTTGCGAAAGAAGATATTGATTTGATCATCAGTCGTTTTGAGGAAGGACAAATTGGGTGGTACACAGCCTACACTTGCTTCGAGATGACAAGATGCAAACAAGCTGAAAATTTCCTCATCGAGGGATCAAACGCAGCAGAAGCAATGCAAAGAGAGCATGCCATTAAAGCACTAGCTAAGATTGGAGGAGACCAGGCAGAAGCGATCTTCTTCAAAGCATTATGCGATCGTTCAATTGATGTGAAAGGTGCTGCGCTGAGTGCATTTAGTCAGAATCAGATGTATGATCGAATCGATGCACTCCCGCAAATTGATCGGATTTTGAAAAACAAAATTATAATCAAACATCGTCAAGGAATAATTAAACGAGCAGAGAGGCTAAAAAATCGAATTCTGGCCAACAAAACAATGAAAGATTCTGGCAAAAACTGAAGCTTGGACATGCTAAATTTGGATCTTGTCAAACATCTTCCTCTGACTGGTAGAACCGCGCTTACTCGGCTGATTTTGTCTCGTCCTCGCTGTTCTCAGTGGGGGGCTGTTCCTCACTTGCGGGCAATGGTGTTAATTCTATCCGCAGTTCGTCTTCGGTCTCTTCGTCAATGATGATCGTGGTCTCTTCGTAACCTTCTGCGCGAATGATGAACTCCAAGGGCTCAATCGCGATACCTTCCAAGGTTCGATAGAGCCCTTCTTCGTCAGAGTTTACAGTGCTGGAAACACGGGTCCATTTCGGATGAGCACGAATGTCTGAAGCGAATGACCTGATCGGTGACTGCGTCTCAATGGAGCTGAGTCGCTCTCCCGTTTCTTTGTCATAGAGTTTCACCAGGGTGTCATAGGAATAAATGTTGTTGATCAATTGGTCCTGCGACGTTTGCTGAACTCGATGTGCAATAAAGATGGCCCCCAGCAACAACGAACTGACTGCCACAACTGAAATCAATAACGGTCGCGGTTTGACGATGATCGGCTCGTTTCGTTCAAACAACGCTTTGACATCGGGGCGGCTCAGCGTCCAGATGATGTAACTCAACACTAAGAATATTCCCATCAGGACGAAGCGATCCGGCCACGTCTCCATCCCTTCCAGATTTTCAATCGCAAAGCTGGTCGCATCTCTCAATAAATAAAAGAGACCTGCCAACCCAGCGATAAGCAGCGTCAAGACCGAAATGGCAAGAACCACGCCTCGTGAGTTTTTCTTCCCTTGCCAAATTCCATAACCGAACCACAAGGCAATGAATGAAATATCGAAGGTACCCGCGAAGAATGTTCGCAGCAGAGCATTCACTCCAAGCACAATGATCAGAGAGCCGACAACGGCAACCGCTTCCTCGGGAGGATGTTTTATCATTGCTGTTTCTCTTTGTCCGAGACACAGAGTGAGAATCGAGCCTACCCACATTTAGCATACATGGATGCTGAGATAAATCATATGAGAATATTTTCACTGTTGGGTAGGTCAGGTTGACGAATTCAAGACGAGTCTGAACTTGTTTGAAGATGTCCGAGCCGGCAGCTCGTTGAGGAGATGAGCGCACTCATCCTTTTCTTAAGTCAGGCACAGCCTGACCTATAGAAAACTTTGCGGCGTGGCGGCTTTGCGCGAGTCTTCATCAAGGTCCGCACAGCGAATCCGAGAAACTTACGACTCAACTTCCTTTTCAGGATCCGTCTCATCGTCAGGTTGTTTCCAAAGGCGATAGCTTCCGTAAAGACCAGCGATACCCATGAGTCCACCAAAGCTCGTTGCCAGATAATTCATCCAATCATCGGAAATAGGATGCATTGTATAGCATATCGATGCGACAATCATGATCAACGAGCATGATGAAGCGCCTAAAATGCGCTCATTCTTCGAGTAATAGTAATCCGGTCCCTTAATCATGAGTGACACCTACTTTGCGTCAAACAACATCAACCAGCTCGCGTTGGCGGCTTATTGAGAAGGCATTCGAAAATTCGATCAACGGTCCGCACAGCGGACCCTACTAACTACCGGTCAATTTCCACGACCGGGAGTTGCGTCGATTGGATCTGCTTCGCCGTGTTGGGGTCGACGTAGTCGCTGTGGCAGTCGGCTTTGCCTTCTTCCGCACCGACCGCACCTTTGGTTTTGCTGGCCAGTTTGTGCAGTTCGTCGGGTGAGAGGACGCCCCGCTTTTCAAGGATCTCTTTTTGCTCTTCGCTGAGAGCGTCGGTCACCTTGGCTTTGTCCCATTTGTATTCATCATCTTTGCCCGAGGCGAACATCTGGATCTCTTTCGAGATACGGACACTGCACCAATCGTGACCGCACATCGCACAGAAGTCGGTATCGACGTCGAGGTCTTCGTCGTGATACGCGCGAGCCGTGTCGGGATCGAAACTGAGTTCGAAATGCTTTTCCCAATTGAGAGCGGCACGGGCTTTCGTCAGTTCGTCATCGCGGTCGCGTGTGCCGGGAATTCCCAAGGCGACATCGGCCGCGTGTGCGGCAATTTTGTACGCGATGCAGCCCTGTTTCACGTCGTCTTTTTTCGGCAAGCCGAGATGTTCTTTCGGCGTGACATAACAAAGCATGCTGGCTCCGTGATAGGCGGCAGAAGTCGCACCGATACAACTGGTGATATGGTCGTAACCGGGGAAGATGTCGGTCACCAGTGGGCCGAGGACATAGAACGGTGCCCCGTGACAGAGCGTCCGTTCGAGCTTCATGTTGTATTCGATTTGATCGAACGGCACGTGTCCGGGTCCTTCGATCATCACTTGAACGCCTTTACGCCAGGCACGTTCGGTGAGATCACCCAATGCGGTCAGTTCGGCGAGTTGTGCCGCGTCGGTCGCGTCGGCAAGACCACCGGGACGCAGGCCGTCACCAATGGAGAAGGTGACATCGTACTTCCGCATGATGTCGCAGATTTCTTCCCAATGTGTATTCATCGGGTTTTGTTGATCGTGTTCGATCATCCATTTGGCGAGGAGTGATCCACCGCGACTCACGATGCCGATGAGACGATCTTTGACGAGCGGAAGATGCTCTTGCAGCACGCCGGCATGAATGGTGAAGTAATCGACGCCTTGAGCGGCTTGATGTTCGAGCGTGTCGAGGATCATCTGCTTGTCGAGGTCTTCGATTTTGCGACCGATGATCATGGAATAAATGGGAACGGTGCCGATGGGAACGGTGCTGTTTTGAATGATGGCTTCGCGGCAGGCATCGAGATCGCCGCCGGTGGAGAGATCCATGACCGTGTCGGCTCCCCACTTTTCGGCCCACTTCAGTTTTTCGACTTCTTCATCGGTTCCCGAAGAGACGGGCGATGCGCCCATGTTGGCGTTGATTTTTGTTTTCGACGCGCGGCCGATCACCATCGGATCGAGTTGGTATTCCAGATGAGCTTTGTTGGCGGGGAGTACCATGCGACCGGCGGCGATTTCATCGCGAATCTGTTCGACGGTCAGATGAGTTTCGCGTGCGGCGACGCGTTCCATCTCGACTGTGATGTTGCCAACGCGGGCATGTTCGAGTTGTGTGATCGGTTCGAAACCTGCGGGAGCTTCCCACGCATCGGCTTGAGCGTAGTTGTCTTCAAAGCCGGCTTTCAGAGTCCAGTCCTCGGGCATGAAATCCCAGGCCGTTTTGTCGGAAGGGTCGGGCATGCCGGGAGTATCGGGAGAGGCGAACGTGTAACGACCTTCAACTCCCGGTTTGATGTTGGGAGTTTTGGCAAAGCTGCCGGGAGTGGTCCCGTCGGCATTGGTGGCGGGGTTTAGCCCCAACGGAGGAAGAGTGTAAGAAGTCGTGTGGTTCGATTGGTTGTCCGTCATCGCAATATCCTTGATCCGTATGCAGAGAAATCGTCTGCAAATTCGAGTGTTTTGTCTTCCTCATGGTATCCCGGTTTGCCCTGAAATCAAAGTGGCCACCCGGCTTCTGACCTCGAAAACTGCGCATGAAAAAACGACTGGCCCATGAATGTGGTCAGTCGTTCGTGTTTCAGACGTGCAAGCCTCGCTTACAGCTTGAACTTTTTGCGTTTTTGCTTACGAGCTTTTGACGATGCAGGTCGGCTACCGTGGTTAGCCTTTTTGAGTTTTCGTTGTGTCTTGGCCATGATTGGCTCCTTATGTAATGTCGTCCCGCGATTGGAACAAATGGTCTCAAATTGAATCGGGTCGACTATTGTAGATGCTCTGAGTCGATTCCGAAAGGCAATGAGGGCCTGAAATGGCGTTCGGTTGGTGAATTGGACCAGATCCGGGGCATATTCGACTGATCATGACGCTTCAGATCATGCATTGGCCACCGATGTGGTTGCTCCAAGTCTCTCAGCGCAGCAAAAAACGGACTCGGTTGTGGGGAACCGAGTCCGTATCAATATCACTTACTAGAGCGTCTCGAACAGGGTCCAGCTCTCGAAACGCAGCTCTCTCCTCCATTCGGATCTCTCTGTCCGGGCCTGCCGAATCAGAACGTATCCAGAATAAAGTGGTGACCGCTGTGATAAGGGCGATCCATCAGATAAAAGTTGTGCCAGTTGCTGTTGAAGACCGGAATACGGCGATTGGCCGGATAACGGTAGTACATGTGATCGAACTCCTGCGGAGCCTGGAAGTTATGTGGGTAATACACATACGGGTAGTAATTGAACCGATTCCAGTCGGTCGGTTGACCGGGACCGGCGGCTTCCGCCGAACTGTTCCCGATGAAAAAACCGCTTAATGCGGCTGCTGCCACCATAGTCAGTGTGAAGGTGAGAATCCGTTTCACCATTTCAAAATCTCCTTTGAGTCGATGGAGAGTGAGTCTTTGCGGAGGACCGCGAGACAGGCTATTTCTCCAGCCCTTGTCTCCCGCACAGCCCACTCGTAACCAGCGGGTACATCTCCCCTCGTCTGACAACCGTCAAACGCATGACGCACCGCGCGGTTCGGTGTGAACCGAGTTCCGCTCCAATCTATTCATCGGACAATCAACCCCTCACACAACAGGAAACTTCCTCCCAAACGGCACAATCCGCACAATTCGTGCCCCAAAGGGGGTCTGCTCTTGAGATTAGACTCTCGGCAGAGGATCTTGCCGAAATCATCGATCTCGCATAAGTTAAAGAGCCAGTTGCACATTTCGCTCACAAAAGACGCACCCTTATGCGATTTTATCTCCTTGCTTCCACCATTTTGCTGTCTCTGAATTCACCTTTGGCGGCAAACGATCCTCCCTGTTCCTCCGTTTTGGTCGCTCCCAAACCGATCCAGGTTGAGGAAGATCGGATTCGTCAGCACATTGTTTATTTGGCGGGAGAAGAACTGGGCGGACGAAGAGGAGCCGGATCTCAACAGGCGGCCGAGTATCTGAAGAAAGAATTTCAGGCACTGAAACTCGAACCTCTGTTTGATGGCGATTTCTTTCAATCAGTCCCCGGTAGCGAAAAGTTTCGTGTTGCCGATGGACGAAATGTGGGAGCAGTGCTGCCTGGGAGCGATCCCAAGTTGAAAGAGGAATACATCATCATTGCCGCGCATTACGATCATCTCGGTACACGAGGAGGAGCCATTTTTCCCGGAGCCGACGACAATGCCAGCGGGACCGCCATGATGTTGGAAGCGGCTCGGGTGTTGTCACAGTCGCCTCAGAAACTGAAACGTAGCGTGATGTTTGTCGGCTTTGACTTGGAAGAACGATTGTTGTGGGGCTCGCGCTGGTTTGTCGCACACCCCCCCGTTCCTCAAGAACAAATGAAGTGCCTGCTGGTGGCCGACATGATTGGTCGCTCGCTTGCGGGTCTCGATTTGAACACGGTCTTTGTATTGGGAAGCGAACATTCGCCGCAATTGACGACAGCGCTCGATGATGCCGAAACCCCCGAAGCTCTCCACATCGCCCGTTTGGGGATCGATCTGATCGGCGTTCGCAGCGATTACGGACCATTCTGGAATGTCGAAATACCGTTCCTCTTTTTCTCGTCCGGCGAACATCCCGATTATCACAAGCCAACCGACACGGCAGAAAAAATTCGCTACCCGCAAGTCGTCATGGTGACCGATCTGGTCAAACAGTTGACACAGAAACTGGCACAGGATGTCGACATTCCCACTTGGACAAACGACATCACGCCTTCGATTGAGGAAGTGAGAGCCGTCCGCACGATTGCCTCGCGTTTGCTGGAGAATCAGCCTAAGGAAAAGCCTCTGGGGACATCACAACTTCTGTTGCTCGGTCATATCAAAGCCGAGACTTCGAAGATTCTCAGCCGAGGTGAGATGACATCGGGGGAACGAACCTGGTTGATCCGCGTTTCGCAGTTGCTGATGTTCTCGGTGTTATAGCATCGAACCTACGGCAACTCGGGCGGTTCGACATCCGGGTAATTTTCGCTGGCGAGACCTTCTTTCAGAAACGTGACGAGATCCTGTTTCTCCTCATCGGTCAATTCGATGGGGAACAGCTCTTCGTCGAGGAATTTGTTTTTGATGCCTCCTTTGACGTAATGGTCAACGACTTCTTCGAGTGTCTTCAAACTGCCGTCGTGCATGTAGGGCGCTGATCTGGCGATGTCTCGCAAGCCGGGAGTTTTGAACGACCCGGTATCGCCACCCAATTTACTGATCGCCACACGACCTTCGTCCGGTTTGTCAGCTTCCATACCGATGCCGATATTATGAAACGCATTGTCGGAGAGGTTCGAGCCAGCGTGACACGCCGAACAGTTCGCTTTGCCGAAGAACAATTTCATGCCCCGCTCGGCAGATTCCGAGAGAGCCTCTTTGTCGCCAGCTTCGTATTTGTCGTAGGGAGAATTGCCGGAGAGAACAGTTCGCTCGAAGGCGGCAATTGCTTTCCCGAGATTTTCCGAAGTCACGTCTGTTCCGAAGACATCCTGAAACTGTGTTTTGTATCCCTCGATGGCGTTCAGCTTCTTGACGACATTCTCTAATGTCTCACCCATTTCGATGGGGTTCTGGATCGGGCCGAGGGCTTGCTCTTCGAGACTGGCCGCACGACCATCCCAGAATTGAAATCGATGATAGGCGGCGTTGATGATGGTGGGTGAACTACGGCCTCCCTTTTGCCCGGCGATACCCGTAGCGACAGCCGCATCATTGCTCCATCCCTTTTTGGGATCATGACACGAGGCACAACTAATGGTGTTGTCTTTGGAAAGCCGTTTGTCGAAATAGAGTTGTTTCCCGAGTTCGACTTTGGCCTCGGTCATTGGATTGTCTTTGGGGATTTTGACTGGTTTGAGCCCGAGAGGAGGTTGGGCCAGAAGCGAGGAAGAGAGACCGCAAGATACGAAAAGACCGAGCGAGCAGCAGAGAAGTCGATTCAACATGGCAATATGCTCCAAATTTGTCAGCAACTCGTTTTGAATGCTGGACTTACTTCATCTTGAAGCAGCACTACCGCGGTTTCAAGGGGGAGCAGCTAATTCTCGTCGTTTGAGAGCGTGGAATGCCGGAATTGGCCTTCATGCATTTCCCGCGATCTGGTAAATCTTACATTCGGACAAGAAGTCCTCCCGGCGGGAAGTCGGGAATTCCGCTCACATAAGGGATTAACGAGTGAGCCACTCAACAGAATCATCAATCTTTCAGCGACTCATCCAGCCCTTTTCGTATCTCTGGTTACAGCTTCGTCGCTTCTTCTTTCATTTGTTTCTCGACAGTCGAAGTCGATCTCCGGTGCAGAGATCGACCATCTACGACGCTGATGTGAAGAGTCAGCCCGAGACACGACAATTCTCTTCACACAGAACCCATGCAAACTTGCCGTTGTCTTCATCGGAAATCACCGATTTGAATACTGAAAGGAGCATGCATGCTGATTACTCTGAAGCCGTGGTGGACACAAAACCTCCCGTGGAAACAGAGACAGGAGTCGGAGTGGCCACATCGTCCACGTACCGAATTCTGGGCCAGACGAAACGATTATCGTCTGGAACGGAGACTGTATCAGCAGCGAAGGCTCGAGCAGACCATGTGGCTGCGCGTGCGTCAGAAGATGATGAAACCGATCGGCTGACCGTATTGTTCGGGCCTCCTTCCCCCAAACGAAACTTGTGGATGTTTGTGGGAACAACCGGAACGGCGGGAGTGATCCTGGCCATCATCCTGTTGTTTTCGACCGAGCCACCCGAAGACGCTCAGATTGTGATCAAGAAGAATCCCGAGCCCTCACAGAAAGTCGTCGAGGAGATCGTCACTCCCGAACCGGAAGCGAAACCTGAGCCAACATTTGTAGCCAAAGTGGAACCCACACCGGAGCCGGAGCCTCAACCGGTCCAAGACGAGTTCGATGTGGAAGTCTTTTTGTTACCCGGCCCACCGGAAAAAAATCAGGGCGAGCAATTTGAAGTGACGGGCGGTGATCCCCCCGTGATTCCCAATGAAGGATTCTCTTTAGTCAGAACAAACTGGCAGCAATCGGATTTATTGAATCGTGAGCCTGTCGATCCCTGGGCTCAATTGCAAAAACTCGTTCCACTAGAACCGTTTGGTCCGCAGGACTTCGTGCATGGTGAGATCAATCCGAGGGGAGCGATCACCGCTTCCTACGTCACCACGCAACCACGTCGCGGAACTCAGTCGTTATTGATGCCTTACGAAATGACCGTGACCAATACCGGACTCTCGACGATTGAACGAATCGTCATGCAACAAGAGTTACCCGCATCCGTCGAACTGCGTGAAACTTCAGCCGTCCACGCGGCAGAGAATCAGACATTACGGTGGGAATTTGAAGGTCTGCAACCGCGCGAACAGTGGACCGTTCCGATGGTGGTCGTGCCGACTCTGCAAGGACAAGTGAAACTGCCCACGACAATTAACGTCGGTCGTTCCACCTCGACAAAAACATTGATTCAACGACCCGATATCGAACTTTCGCTGACCTGTGAACCGGCTGCTCAATACAAAAAATACCATCAGATTGTTTTTCTGATGAAGAACACTGGGGAAGTGCCACTCAATAATCTGTTAATCGACGTACAACTGACGGGCAACCTTTGGCATCGCTTCGGTAAAGAGTTTGAGTTCTTTCACAAGCAACTCGAAGTCGGCCAAACACGCCGGGCGTTGTTACATGTCAAAACAGAAGATCTCGGCGGCGCAAACTTGCAAGCATCATTGGTGACCGACGAAGGTGCCGACGCGGGTGGTCATTGTCAGTTTGTGATTATCGGCAACGGAGAGATCGAAGCCCGCGGCATCGAGGCGCCAGAAGTAAACGCTGAGGAATTCGTTCAGCCGGAAGTTTCTCCCAATGAAGAACCCAACTGGCGCGAACGCGGCAGTGAGCCGCAGCCGAAGTTAGTGCCGGAAAGTTTTGATGAACCGTTTTCACGACCGGCAGAGAAACCACGATCGTTGAAAGAGGCTGCGGAAGCAAAACCGGTGGAGACTCCCAAAGAAACGACTCCCACTGAACAGCCAATCTCTGATTCAAAGCCGAAACCCCAACCCAAACCCAGCTCAACACCTGCCGACGACTTCCCAAGCTTTCCCGGCAACTATGAACCACTTCCCGAACGGAAACCAGTCCCCGAGAAACAACCCGCAGAGAGCAAGCCGATCAAAGAGTCTCCCTTCGATGCTCCTCCCAATCAGGATGAGACGAAAAAACCAGAGACTCCCGCCAAAGACCCTTTCGGCCCCTCGGAGAGCAAGGATGAAGATCCGTTTGCTCCGAAGAAGAACGACGACTTCTTTGACTGAGTGACAGCTTGTGCCAACTCTCTCGTTTCTGGTCAATGACTTCTTTTGCTGCGCTAGCTGGTAAGCTGTGCGGGGTATTCGCGACGTTCATGTAAAACATCAAATACGTCATGGCAGGAAACTCATGAAGCAGCTAGCATTTCCTAATGACAATAATAACTTCGACGTGGAATAGGTTGTAGAATTTGCTTTTTCAAGAGTCCTTCTCAGATGTGTTCATGAGGTCACAAAATAGACAATGCAAAAAAGATGGACTAAAACTGAACTCATCCTCACAATGAACCTCTATTGTAAGCTTCCCTTTGGTAAGTTCCATAAGGGTACCTTTGAAGTCATTGAGCTAGCCAAAATGATTGATCGAACGCCTTCAGCTGTAGCTATGAAGCCTTCAGCTGTAGCTATGAAGTTGAGCAACTTGGCATCTCTCGATCCTTTTCATGCTGAACGTGGTGTAAAAGGGCTTTCTGCTGCGTCAAAAGGTGATAGAGAAGTTTGGGCTGAATTCCATCAAGACTGGGAGTCACTCGGTGCAGAAAGCGAACGACTGTTAATTCAGAAGACATCTGAATTGACTACAACCCATGAAGATAATCCAGCGATATTTGAGGGTGACACAGAATCAGTCCGTCTTTCTAAAGTTCGACTTGGACAACAGTTTTTTCGTAACTCAGTCCTTGCTTCGTACGATATGTCATGCTGCGTGACCGAGATAGCAATTCCAACATTGTTGGTTGCCAGCCACATACTTCCATGGAGTGACTACCCGAACGAGCGCGTAAATCCACAGAATGGTCTTTGCCTAAATAGCCTCTTTGATAGAGCATTTGATCGAGGATTGATAACCTTTGATGAAGAACTGAAACTCGTGTTTTCCAAGCAACTTCGGGACGCCGAACCCCAAGCTTCAATCAAACAGCATTTTTTGCCGTACGAAGGCAAAAAACTCCGCAAGCCCACTAAATTTGCGCCCATTGATAAATTCCTCTCGACACATCGCGAGAAGATCTTCGTTCAATGATTGGCGTATCTTTGATGTACTCAAGCATCCGGTCGAATCTTCTCTCTTTGGAAAGTTTTCTTGGGGATATCCGATTACTGACACTCAACAACAGGTAAGTATGCCGTTCCTTCAATGAGCGATTAACGCCTAGGAATAGAGAATTGTCTCTACACATGACAAACGGCTCCCAGACGGTATCATGGGGGAATTGTCAACTTTCTGAGAGTGAATGCCGTTATGTCTGCGTCCATCAATCGTCCACTGATTCATGAAATCCTCAACCAGATTGAAGCTGTCATCATTGAAGCCGAGGAGAAAGTTCGGCCTCTCGAAATGCAGCCATATCGTAGCCAGCTCTTTGATCTGTTCAGCACGGCTCATCAAAATGGACTGACCGAAGATGAAGAAGGTCCATTGGCGGCAGACGCGATCTGCAAAGAGTTGGGCAATCGCTGGGGCTTGTCATCGTCGGCCCAAAGTTCGGTCACCGAGAATGCGTCGATTCCTCCCGAACATCTTGCCAAGATGCGCAGCTTGTGGAGCGTGATGCGGATGTGGATGGAATGGAACTATGCCTGGAACCGCTGGAGTGAATTCCACGACAATGCTTGAGTCTACTTTGGGATGTAATTGAGCGTGTAATACGCTTCGTTGTGCAGCAGTGGTAAGCCGGTTTTGCTGCGAACACCAGCCGACATCAACTCATGAACGTGACCTTCCTGCAACCCGTTGATTGTCAGGATCACGCTTTTCTTGTCGGCACCCACTTTGGCCGCAGTGATCTTGGGGAACGTATGATCGACTTCCGGGCTGCCATACGAAGACTGGAAGATATACGTGTAGGTCTGCAATTTGTAAGAGTTGAGATCGGCAACCGTGGCAGGGTCGATTTCTTCTGTGAAGACCAGTTCAAAGCCGTCGGGGCGGGCTTTCATTTCCAGAATTTCAAACGGAACTTTCCCGCTCCAAGTGATACGGTCGAGCGAGAACGGTTTGTTGCCTCTCGATCCCCAGCCGCGATTCGTACCGCCGACAAACATCGCTCCCGATTCGGTCATCTCGACGCCGAGCGTTCCCGAGCCAATCCCAGAACGGAACGGGAAACAGGCTCCCTGATAATGTCCCTCAATTTCTTCGAGGAAACATCGCATGATGGTGCTGTAAGTTTGATCGCCGACAAACATCTGATTTTTGAACGGCCCGAATTTTCCATTGGTTGTGTCGCAGGCGATGCCGCTGGCCGATTGTCCCATCTTTTTGTAAGGAAACAGAATCACGGGGGGTTCGAACTCGGGAATCTTTTTCGCTTCGACCATAATACGAGACCCGCTTTCGGGTTCTGTCGGTTTTTCACCAATCGCATCGGTCATCTTGAACCATTCAAAGCCACCGGGGTGTCCCTGAAAAGATCCCGGCTTGAGCCATTTGAGCGAACAGGTGCCGTTCCACGGCCCTTGATTGTCGGTGTAGAAGACATCTCCCTTCGCATTGAAGCCCATGCCGCCGGGAGAGCGAATGCCGCTGCAAGTCGGGATCATTTTTCCGTCGGGAGTGACTCGCACACACCAACCACGATAGGGAACCTTGCTGGAGAATGATCCGGTCAGGCACAACGTGACCCAGATGTTGCCCTCCTTGTCGAACTTGGAACCGAAGGCGTACTCGTGATAATCGCCGCTGATGCCCCAATCATCGTTGATGACTTCGAACTCGTCCGCTTTTCCGTCGTTATCGGTATCTCGAACTCGGCTGACATCGGGACGATGCGTGACATAGAGCCAACCTTCTTTCCAGGCGAGGCCAAGAATTTCGTGCATGCCGTGCGCGAAGCGCGTCACTTTGGCTTTGCCGACATCTGCGGACCAGGCGTTTTCGACCATCCAGATTTCACCACGTCGGGTACCGACAGCCAAACGTCCATCGGGGATGGGTTGAATCGCACCGATTTCGAGCACTTCCCCTTCAGGAAGCGTGAATGCGGCAAGTGGGTAGTAATCGTCTTCAGTCGGCGTGTTCTCCTGAGCAAAAAGCGAGGAGGTGCTGATTGTCAGTAAACAAAGTGTGATCAATAATCGCATATCTCTTATTCCAAACATGGTTTGAACATTGGCTTTTACCAGACGTAATCGACCTTCAACTCGGCTTTCTTGCCGGTGAATGTCACTGGCAGGAGTAATTCCTGCTTGCCGTTGGATTGTCGAGTGATGGCATCTTCGGGAACTTTGAGTTCCAGAATTTTGTCGAGAACGTACAGGCCATCGGCTCGTTTTTCGATGTTGCCAGTGGCAATACGCAGATAAAGATTCTCGGGAGCTTTGGCGTCTGCGGTGACGGTTAAGGTCCGGGTGAAAGAGGTGTCTCCTTTATTGGGAACGGGTGCCGGATAATCGGAAACAGTCACACCTTCCAAAGAATAAATAAATGTCGGACGACCGGCTTTGTTCAATTCGTATCCGAGGAACGCATAGCCGGCATCGCGGGCTTTTTCTGTTGGCCAACTGACATCCAAGCTTTCCAGCACCGCAAACGGTTGTCCCGTCGGCAGTTTAACCAGATGATCGCCGAGCGGGTTTTGATTCCCTTGTCCACGACCGACCCAATGTTTGGCGGCATCGATAAACGCCCCGTGCCAGATGGAGCGAATCACCATCTCCTCAGCATCAAAGGCCAAGTGAGCTTCCTCCGGGTAGCCGACCGCGATACCGCGTGGTGACAAATCGGTGATGAAGTTGCGGTAGATGATCGGTCCGTTCTGCGGTTCCAGAACGATGGACTGTCCACCAACACCCAACGGCACGGCGGCTTTGTCACGATCTTCCAAATACATCCAGATCGCTGAGAGTTGTTTGTTGGTGTCGCCGTCGAGAACCTTTGGCAAGATGGTGCGACCATTGGGCCAGGCGGACGGCATACGAGTCCCCCGCCGATATTCTTGCGGGTTGATCATATATCGGTAGAACCAATCTTCGCGAAGTCGATTGGTCATCGTTTGCAAGTTGAGTGCCTGAATCCCCGATGATTGTTTGTTGCCAAAAGGATGGCACTTCACACACGAGAGTCCTTTGTCGCCCACCATCGCACGTCCTTCCGCTTTCACTCGATAATCGGGTTGATCGAACGTCGCGCGTGGCGCGAGTGTTTTTCGATCCAGTTCAGGGAATGCAGTCAGCAATGTTTTCACATGCTTGGCACCGAATTTCGGCATCCGGGTCAACATATAGGGGCGGTCGTTGGCTCCATTGTTGAGGATGTGTTGAAGCCAGGGATCATTCAGTTTGTCACCGGCACCGGTGAGCGACGGCGGAATTCTACCTTCGTCTCCCATCTCGGGAATCGTCCCCACAAAGTCGGCTTCGCGTTCTCGTTCGACTCCTCCAATGTCATTGCGTGTGTGACAGGCGTAGCAATTGAAGGTGGCCATCGTGCGGAAGACGGCCTGTTCGCCTGTGGGAGTTTCCGCAGCACTCAAATTGTTGAGAGCAGTTTCAATGACCTTGGACTGTGTCTCGTTGAGAGAAAAGTGAGGGACGCCTTTCATACTTCCCACTGCTTGGCATCCACCTTTGGGTTTGAGGTCAGCCAATTTCTTGGCCGCGAAAGTCGATTTGATATTCTGATTGTCAATTTTGAGATCGTGACAGTTGGCACAACCCACGGACGCAAAGATTTGTCGTCCTTCGGCAACAAGTTTTTCATCCAGCGTAAAGGTATCACCTTCTGCTTTCACGACGATCTTTTGATTGGTGGGAGTCAGGTCGGCAGCCAGAGAACGCCGTTTGAGTCCCGGTCCCTCATAGTCGGCAGCAATGGTCCATTCACCTCCCCCCTGAAAATAGTCAACGATCACTTCGTGAACGCCGGCTGTCAGTTCAACAGATCCGGTTTTGGTCGAGTGAGGATGAATTCCGTCAACATCAACGATCTTCTTTCTATCGATCAGCAACCAGCTACCGTCATCAGAACCGAGATGAAATTTGTAGTTGCCCGCTTTCTCGATATGCAGATACCCCAAAAAACGAATTCCGAAGTTGTTGCTCTTTCCGGCCACGGTCAAATCGAAGCCGGCAGACTTACCAGAACTTTTCGGCGTCATCGTGCCGAAGTCGGGCAGTTCTTGCCAACTTCCTTCAAACGCCTGATACAAAATGTTGGCCGGGGCGACAACATCTTTGAGCAAGTAGTTGGCGATGTCGCGGGCTTCTTCATTCTTCAAATTCAAATTCGGCATGCGTCCCGAAGGGCGGTGCTTGTGAGGGTCGCTCAAAAAATCTGTCAGTGCATTGATACTGTATTTCTCATCAAGTTTCCCGAGAGGGACCGAAGTTGCCAGAGGCTTGGCATCTTTCTTCTGACTGCCATGACACGCCACGCAGCCGACTTGATGAAACAGATTCCTTCCCTTATTAACAAAGGGGCCACTTGCCGGTGTTGGCTGAAAGTTTCCCGTGCTGGTCAGAAAGTGAGTGAGCGCGGTCACTTTCTGCTGTTTCTCAGCATCGCTCAACCCGGCGAACAGATTCGGCATCAATGTGCCCGGTTTGACAGTTTGCGGGTCGGCAATAAATGCCTCCAGATGTTTGCGATCAATGCGACCACCGATACCCGTCAAGACAGGTGCAGAACGGAGTGTTAGTCCCGCCTGATTGTCGGCTTTGTGACACTTCACACAATTCAATTCACCCAGCAGGTAGAGACCCGCATCGACCGCTTTAGCTTCATCAGTGGCATAAAATCGCTCGAAGGCCGGAAGTTGCGGATGAGCAGCGTCCAACATCGAATTCAGTGAGCAGGTGTAAAAAGCGAGCGCCAGAGCAAAGAGTGTTCTCATGGTGTGTATCATGGGGGCAAATGTGAACGGGCAGGACGAACATATCGATTCTGGAAGGCCCGTAATTGTAACGAAAACTTAATATCATACGCAAAGGATTTATCGCCCTTGAAAATCAGGTTTTCAGACGATGACGAGGGTGAGTCAATCGAATCGACTCGGGACGCCCTTGTCGAATTCTCAGTTCTTCTTACCATTGAGTATAAGAATTGTTGAAACGGAACAGCGTCACGCCGGGTATCGTCTTATTCCAGACCTTTGAATTCTTTGAACAGGCAAGATTTATCTTATGCGAACATCTGCTCTGATCGTTTTGTGCCTGATGACGGGAAGTCTGTTGGCGGATGAAAGCAAGAGCCGTTCGCTCGCTTTCTCTGCAAAATCATTGGACGGAGAAGTTGTCCAGGTAGAAACAGAGAACGAAAAGCAATTCACGGTGGTTTGTTTTTTGGGAGCCGAGTGTCCGGTCGCACGTCTATATGGTCCACGATTACAGAAGCTCTCGGATCAATTTGCCTCTCAGAATGTCTCGTTCGTAGGTGTCGGCAGTAACCTGCAGGACTCGGTCGAGGATTTGCAGCAGTTTACCGAACTGACGGGAATCAAGTTTCCCCTCGTCAAGGATTACGAAAATCAGATTGCCGATCAGTTTGCCGCGAAACGGACCGCGGAAGTCTATGTCCTCGATTCACAATTGAACGTGAAGTATCGCGGTCGCATCGATAACGAATACCAACCGGGAGTCAAGCGTTCGCAAACGACCCAACAGGAATTGAAGCAGGCACTCGAAGAATTGCTGGCCGGCAAACCGGTCACAGTGTCCGAAACCGAAGGTGTCGGCTGCTTGATCGGGCGCGTGCAAAAAGAAAAAGTCACCACCGAAGTGACCTACGCCAAAGAAGTCTCACGAATTTTACAACAGCACTGTATCGAGTGTCATCAACCGAATGAGATAGGTCCCTTCGCTCTCACGGACTTTGATGAAGTCCTGGGCTGGGCGCCGATGATCGTGGAAGTCATTGAGAATGGTCGGATGCCTCCGTGGAATGCCGACCCAAAACATGGCTCGTTCATCAATGCCCGTTTGATGCCTGAGACTGACAAGAAAATTTTGAAGGAGTGGGCCGAAGGCGGGATGCCGTTCGGCAAGCCGGAAGATTTACCCACTCCCCTTGCCAAAAAATCGAGCGGTTCCGACAGCGATTGGCAACTCGATAAAGAGCCCGACCTCGTCCTGCCCATGGGCAAACAGCCCTTTCAGGTCTCGGCGGATGAGTTTGTCGAATACCAATATTATGTCGTCGATCCCGGCTTTGAAAAAGAGACCTGGATCACTGATGCCCAAGTGTTGCCCGGGAATCGTTCGGTCGTGCATCACTGTATTGTCTTTGTTCGTCCCCCCGATGGCTCGGACGCCAAGGGAATCGGATGGTTGACCGCGTATGTTCCCGGACAACGTGCGTTGCCATTGCCGAAAGGTTACGCGCGGCGTATCCCGGCAGGGTCGAAACTCGTCTTTCAAATGCACTACACGCCCACGGGCACGGCGGAAGAAGATCTGACGCGGATCGGACTTTGCTTTGCGGAAGAGGCCGATGTGACCCATGAATTGTTCACGCTGGCCACCATCAATCACGATTTTGAAATCCCGCCCCAAGAAGGCAATTTTCCTATCAAAGGTTCTCGGGGAAACCTGCCAGAGAATGGCAAGCTCTTGGCGGTCGCCCCCCACATGCACTTACGAGGAAAAAGCTTTCAACTGTTCGCTGAAAAGGACGGCAAGAAAGAGACTTTGCTCAATGTGCCAAACTACGATTTCAATTGGCAGCATGTGTATGCCTTCTCAGAACCGATTGATCTGAATGAAATCAAACGCATTTCGTTTGTCTCGCATTTCGATAACTCGGATAAGAATCCCTCAAACCCCGACCCCAACGCCTATGTGACTTGGGGAGATCAGACCTATCAAGAGATGGCCATCGGTTTTTTGGAAGTCGCCGTGCCTCGTCGAACATCGGCCAGCGAATCACTTTCTCGAAAACCAAAACCGTCGGGACCGAACTCAGCCGTTAAACAGGCTGCCGACAACTACGCTGACCAGTACTTCAAGAGATTCGATACGAATCGGGATTCTGTCATTCTGCGGGACGAACTCCCCAGCGCCATTGGCCGTTTCGGTTTTCGTAATCTCGACCGTGATGGTGATGAACGCATCACGCCTGACGAGATCCGGCAGTCTTACCTGCGGCGTCAGCGATCATGAGCACGTTGTTCCATCGTTTGCTGGCCGCATCCACTCGGCATCGCTTGTGGGTGCTGCTCATCATCATTGCATTGACGACCATTGCGCTCATCGGTCGCATCGATCCCACTTTGATTCTGGGCAGTGAAGAAGCTCCCGCCCCGCAAAGTTCTCCATCGAAGCCAGCAAAAAATCCTCAACCCTCCCCCGATGTCTCTCCACTGCGAGTCGATAACGCCGACGTCGTTCTCATTGTCGACAGCCAAAAATTTTTCACACCAGAGGGAAGTCGTGCGATCCGGGAAGTGGTTGAGTCGATTGAAGCTCTCCCGATGGTTGAGGACATTTTCTGGCTGGATGAAGTTCCGCCCATCAATCTTTTCAGCCTGCAAAATCCAATCTTTCCGACAGGGACCGCCTCCGCACGACAATTTGAGGAGGCTCGCGAACAGGCTCTCGCCAATCCTCTCATTCGCGGGCAATTACTCTCGGAAGATGCAGAAACATTGTTGCTGCTGATCCATCTGGACTGGCTGTTCGTGGAATCCGACGAGCAATGTACGGAGTTGATTCGCGAGACCGCACAACAAGTGGCCGACGCTCATCCTCAGGTCGAGATGTCCTTTTTGGTCACAGGACGAGTCCCCGGTTACATCACGTTTGAAAAGTCGCGCGGCGAAAATCAAAAACGGTATCAAATCATCGGTTACAGCATGATTCTCATCATGGCCGTGATTTTGTTTCGTGGAGTTCGCGCGGTGGTGATTGTCTCTGCGGCTCCCATTCTGGGAGTCTTCTGGACGCTCGGCTTCCTCTGTTTTCTGGATCTACAAGACAACCCGTTCAATGACATCGTGTTGCCAGTTTTGATCAGCCTCGTCGGTTTCACTGATGGCGTTCACTTGATGGTCGAGATCCGTCGTCGGCGAGCGAATGGTGATTCGTCCCGCAAAGCGGCCGCCGATGCGTTACACAAAGTGGGGCTGGCTTGTTTCTTGACATCTCTCACTACGGCCATCGGTTTGGGAGCGTTATCGCTGGCTCATCACGAAGTGGTTCGGGAGTTTGGCTGGAGTTGTGTCATCGGCGTGGTGCTGACATTCTTCGCTGTGATACTTGTGATTCCACTGTTGTGTTCGACCCGCTTGGGCAATCGACTCGAACAAGGGCACGGTGAAGGTCTCGTCGATCGCAGTCTCAGTAAAATCGAGCTGATCATCGATTGGGTTCTGCAACGCCGAAAAACGATGACGTTCACCGCCATTAGTATCACATTGATCCTGGTAGGAATATCTTTGACCTTGCGCCCCGATGAACGTGTCCAGAATGCGCTACCGTCCGATTCCGAAGTGACCCGCGCCATTGCCCATCTCGACGACAAGCTGAACGGCATGGAGACAGCCGAAGTTCGGATCTACTGGAAAGAAGAGATTGAAAGTGATTCCGAAGAAATCCTCGATGTCATGCGAGAAATCCATGCGGTCCTCGATCAAGAAGAATTGATCGGGCACCCGGTTTCACTGAAAAGTTTTGTCGATGTCTTGCCGGGCGACCCCAACGCGGCACAACGGATGTCGATGACCGAGTTGCTACCTCCGCCGTTGAAACGAGTTTTCATCACGCCGGAACGCAGGCAAGCCAAAGTGACCTTCCGTGCTCGCGATTTGGGAATCGCCACCTATGGACCGGTCTTTGAGAGAATTGAATCCCAACTTCAAGCGATTCAGAAGCAACACCAGAATTTCACTCTCGAACTGCTAGGCAATGCCGTCTGGAGATGGCAAAACCTCCAACAGATCGTCGTCGATTTGGCTTACAGTCTCGGCAGCGCGTCGATTGTCATCTTCCTGGTCCTGACTATCGCCTATCGTTCCATTCGCATCGGACTGATCGCGTTGGTTCCCAATTTCTTTCCACTCGCCTTCACGGGAACCTGGCTCGTCGCCACCGGACAATCACTCGAACTGGCGATGGTCTGTGCGTTTACAGTTTGTCTCGGCATCGCCGTTGATGATACCATTCATTTCCTCACCCGCTATCGTGAAGAAAGCGATGATAAGACCGACGAAGAAGCCATCCGCTCGGCGTTTGTTTCCACCGGTACCGCACTCATCATGACGACTGTCATTCTGACCGTCGGATTTTCGACAGTCATCATGAGCGGCATGCGAGAACAACGTATCTTCGCCACAATGGGCTGCCTGACAATCTCGTCCGCGTTGTTGGGAGATTTAATCTTCCTACCCCCGATGCTGGCCTATTTTCGGAAACGTAAGAAGCCGAAGTGAAGAATTTGATCTTGTCCATGTTCACAGCGAACCCGGATTCTGCATCCATTGTCGGCGTGATATCATCATTTCAGAACGATTTGTCAAAACATCAGGGAGAAATCAGCACCATAAACGCATCCGATCAAAAGACGACTCACTGGTTGCTCCGCCTGCTCATGTGGGACGGTGTGTTGCCTCTTGTGGTCTGGGCATGCCCGGCGTTCTTTCGTTGGTGGCTCAAGAATAATGAGATGAATGTCATCTTTACCGCGTCGATTATCCCCAGTGTGGCGTTGGTGGTTCGCTATTACATGGCGATGGGGTATATCAAGCAGAATCGTTGTGGCCCTTGGACGAAGCGATTTCAGACCTACACGTTGCGTGTGGCGTTGGTTTATCTGGTCTGTCTCGAATCGCTGCTGATCATGATGCAGGAACTTCCCGAGCTCAAAGACATCGATCCCGGTGCGGTGCTGTTTCTCGTCACGGCGTATCTCATTTATTTGCTGCCGATGGCGTTTGTTCTCTATCCCGGCAAAGAGCAATCGCGCGTATCGGGCGACTTGGAAGCCTCGGAAACAACGACCAACTATTTTGGCGGCGAAGAATACTCGTGAACTTCAATTTGCGAAGTCCAATTGAGAGTGACTCATCGAAATTGCAGTTCACTCAATTTGACCAAGTGCGAGTGAATGGCTTCGCCGTCGATATTGATGATGGTATATTTCACCGTTGGGTCGTCGGCTTTCAAGTCAAAATCGATCCGCCCGAATGATTGTTTTTCGTTGTAGCCGAACAGTGATGACTTGATGATTTTATGCACATGCTGATTCGTCAGTCGCGACGAACTGAATTCGTACAGTGGATACATCCCTTCGATTTTTGTATCGATTCGATAAGCGTCCGAGCGATGGCGATCCGCAGAGAGGATGATGACGCCGGGAATTTTCTGGTCGGCGATCCATTGTTGAATCCGCCGACGTTCGCCGCTGTAGCCATCCCAGGTGTCTTTCGATCCGGGCTTCACATTGGGAGCCATTGGCACATTACAGCAGAGGATTTTGAAGGTCGCAGTGTTGTCTGCCAGCGTGTTCTTCAGCCACTTCATCTGGACGGGCCCGAGCATCGAGGGGTCGTCTGATTTCGGTGACTCGCGATAGTATCGACCATCAAGCATGATGAAGTGGACATCACCGATCCGGAAGTCGAACCAACAACCGGGATTCTTTTCACCACCCCCATAGTACGGGTTGTTCCAGTTCTCTTTGAAAATCTTCCAGACATCCCGCTTCCAGGCAGGTTTGTCGATGTCTGGTCCGCCCCAGCCGTCGTTTGTGGTGAAGTCGTGGTCGTCCCAGATCGCATAGATTGGCACACGCTTCGCAAGTTTTGCCCATTCCGGTTGGCTTTGTCGGCGGTAGTAATGAAATCGCTGCATCTCGGGAGTTTCAGGATCGTCGATGTAGACGTTGTCGCCGAGCAACAGTAAGGCACGAGGATCCATGGCTCCGATGGTGTCCCACATTCGTTCGTTCTCCGGCACATATCCTGCCCCTCCCCCAAACGCAATCGTAAACTGTTCTGTCGGGGCGTCGTTTTTGAGTGAGGTGTTGGGGAGTGTCCGTTCCCACGGCCAAGTTGCCGCGTCAAACTTCCATGAACCCGGTTTGCCCTGTGCAACATCTAACAATAGCTTTGTATGCTCGGGATTCACGTTTGCTGAAGCCGACTTTTCGAGGTAAGCGATCGCTTCCTTTGAGTTGCCCTGCAAAATGAGTTTGAGAGCATGAGGGTGAATACGTTTCACCTGCCCCGTCACTTTTTCCGGTCTTTCGTTGTTCACTCTCGGTTTTGATGCCTGAGCAAACAGATGTCTGTAAGCGATGAAGGACGCAGTCAGCGCGACGATCATCATCAAAATTGTGCATTGAATTTTTGTCATGATTGTGTGGTCTAATCTAGTTCGCGCTTTGGATGAGTTCGTACGAAAGCTGGCTCGCTCAATATGATGTGCCGGTGCAGTGGTTGGAGTTTGAGTTCAGGAGTTCAACCATGGCTTTGCCCATCTCAAGACCAACATTCATGTAAGTCTTGGCGTTGCCATTGTAATGACCATTCGAAGCACCGCCCATGATGAGAGGATTCGTGTAGACTGTTGCCACGTCTCCCTGAAGCGCTGGATATTTCTTCGCATTGCTAATTGCAAGCAGTGCGTCGAGGATCAGTTTTTCGTTTCCCGCGGCGTTTTCTTTGTTCGTTTGGCCGAGGGTTGCGCAGACAAATTTGGCTTTCGGAGCGTTAAAATCTTTCCGGAGTGACGCAATCAGATGGTTCAAATTCTTCTCGTACTTGATCGCGTGACCGGCATTGTAGCGGTCTTTGTCTCCCTGCCACCAAAAGAAGCCCGCTACTTCATAACCGGTGGCCTCTGGATAGAAGTCAGTCAGATTTTCCAGCACACCTTTTGCACGTGCCACATCGCCGTCGTATTGAAGACCGGCTTTCCAGTTGATGGGTTCCGGTTTTGTCCCTTTCTCCCAACTTAATGGCGATTGACCATAGCCGGCATAGATCATCGTTTTGCCGCTTTTGGGATCAATGAATTCATACGAGGGGCTGTCTGGAGGCAGCAGATCCCAGCCGAGGCTTCTGTTCCCAATTGAGCTTTTGAGAATGAGTACCGGTTCTTCGAATGCATTGCCAAGCTGGTGTCCGATGCCGGTCTCGATGCCAATCTTGTTGCCGGAGACGGTAAGCCAGTCGTTTCGTTTGATGCTGGGCTTGGCCGGACCTCCGCTCCCCATAACATGGACGTTACGGACATCTTTTCGAGTGGTCCACTCTCCTGTCTGATCGACCATGAACGGATAAAGGTTTTCAGTTTTGACCGCGTATTCGAGAGTGCCGTCTTTATCACCTTTCACTTTCCCCATTTCCAAAGTGTTGGATTGCCCCATGATGATGAAGACTTTCACCTTACGGCTCATGTCGGCTGGTTTGCCATCGGGATCGGGTACTGGCTGCTGAGCAAAAGTCAGAGTCGATGCGAGTACAACAAAGAAAGCCTGAAACGCAGAAAGCGCGATCCGCATGTTCATAGTTGGTCTTTCATTACGTCACTGAATAAGAGCATTTTGCTCTTTGATTGGTGACTGCAAGAATGTGATGGAGTGTGTTGTGAAAGAGCCGAACATTTTTTACTTGTTCCTGGTTTTCGACTTCTTCTTTTTGGCAGGTGGCCCCTTCTCTTTGGTCTCACCGAGATACTCGACTTTCTCAAACTCGTCGAGTTTTGCTTGTAGCATCTGTTTGACGGCCATCGCTTCAGTTGAAAGTTTGGTGTTGGCCAGATTGTTCTTTTCCAGGCGATCTTCGGCCACATGATAGAACTCACCGGTTGAGTATAATTTGTAGTCCGCATTGCGTGTAAAGATTTCGGCCTTCGGACCGCCGTTGCGAGCGTACCACATGAATATCGCATCTCGATGAGGGGGCGCGTCACCTTGCAACGTGGGTAGAAAGCTGGTCCCGTCAAACGGAATATCTTGGGGCAGCTTGATGCCAGCAGCCTCACAGATCGTGGGAATGATGTCACTGAGATCAGCAATGTCCCGAACGACTTTTCCCGACTGAATGTGTCTCGGCCAACTGACAACACAGGGCACACGATTACCGCCATCTTTCATGCTCCCTTTCGCACCGGCGATTTTTCCGAAAGTGGTGTTCGTGACGATGGGAGTGTCAGTGCCGTTGTCGCCAATGAAAATCAGTAATGTGTTTTCGCGAATCCCAAGCCGTTTGAGATTTCCATCGATTTTCGCAATCGTCTTATCCACATAGCCGACCATATCGGCGAAATACTTTGCATCCCCTTTGTAATCTTTTGAGCCTCGGGACTTCGGATCCCAGTCGTCGGAATCCGGTGTGGGACAGAACGGGCAATGCGTGAGAGCCATCGGGTAATAGGCAAAAAACGGCTCGCCCTGATTCCGACTGATGAAGTCGTTGAGGAAATCACTGAACACATCCGAAGAGAATTCTCCAGCGTTGTAATCGATCTGTTTGCCGTTTTGTTCGAGACGAGGGTTTGGATAACGTGTGTCGAACCCTTGATCGGCTCGTCCGCGAGTGTGTTGCCAGAGGAGCGACTGTTCAAAGCCGAAATGTTGTGGTGAGTCGACTTCGTTGCCGAGTTGCCATTTGCCGGCAATGCAGGTTTTGTAACCCGCTTCTTTGAAGATGTGGCCAAACGTTATTTGATCGCGGGCAAGTCGTCCGAACCGGATGTAGTTTCGTTTGTTCGACAGACCGGTCATCAATTTCACCCGTGTGGGTGTGCAGATCGGTTGTGAATGGAAATGTTCAAACCGAACTCCCTCCGCGGCGAGCTTATCCAGATAGGGAGTCTTGTAATCCAGGCTGCCGTTGCAACTTAAGCCTTCATAACCCAAATCATCGGCCATGATGAGAACGATATTGGGGCGGTCGGCTGCTGCGTGTAGGGTTGCTGAAAAACCTGTCGCCAATATCACGAAGCAGAGCGCTGACTTCCACATGATTGAACCTCGTCAGATGAGAAACAGAGACTGTTTTCATCTTAACGAGCGAACGGAGTGATTTCATGGGAAATCAAAATCACTTGCGGTCTGGTACTTTGCTGGCCGGTGGTAATAATTTTTGTTCCGGCGTGAACACAAACAAGACCTGCACAGGAATCGGTGATTCCTTGGGCACGCTTCTCCGTTTGAGAGTGCTCTCTTTCTGATCAGTTAGCTTCTTGGCGAGGGCGGGAATATCCGGTTTACCAGCACCAGCAGCCTTGTCCAATTCTTCTGCACGTTCTGTCGCAAACGAGTTCAATACGGAAGATTGACCGAGAGGAGCCTCTTCATTCGTGGGTTGTTGATAGAGCATTTGATTGGCGACCGCTTCCGGCAGTCGCAATTGAACTTGACGGTAAAATTCGGGCGACGCCGATTTGGCTAAAGAGAGAGTCAACTTGTCTTCGGGGAGAGGAGGAGCCGGTGGAAGGGATGTCACTATTGAGTTTTTATTCCTGTCGAATTTTGACTTGGGAGAAGACGCTGACAGGTTCTCCATTTTCTTCTCGTTTTGAGGATCGCTGATCGGTTGATTTTCACTTGGCTTCACCGGTACTGCTGCGGGTTCCGCAGGGATCGACATTCTGGCGACGGATTTTGTTTTGTTGAGTTCACCTGAATTGATGAACGCGTAACCCTGTTCTTTGAAATAAGGATTCAGGTCGTCGGAATCGACATTGGCCGAAACCAACATCTCTTCGATATTCATGTCCTCTTGAAGCTCGCGTAACGCGGTGGTCATTTTTTCGGTGTCGGCTTCGACATAGACGGCGTAAAAATCTCCGTTCTCATCTTTGACGGAATTCGTGTCTCCCGATTCGTAAGGAATACTGAGATCCGATAGCAGAACCTGCATCGAGTTCAACACCTGATCCCGATCAACAACGGTTAACTGAACCACAACAACACGATCTTCGTCGAATCGCCAGCCTTCAACCGTGTCTCCAATCTCGGCGGTTTTCAGGTTCTGTGGATTGATCAGTTTCATCAAGCCGTTATTCCCCAATTCAATGCTGATCCGATCGGGACCCTCCATCAGCTCGGCAAGGCCAGCCCCGCTCAAGGGGACTTCTGCTTCCGACAGTTCGGCCATCGCTTTTTCTTCGGACAACAGATCCATTTCGGTGACAGATCTCGAAGCATCTGCCGAAGACTCGTTCGTGGCAACGAGTGATTCTTGATTTGCGGGGGGTTGAAATTGAGTGATCGCCAAAAACAGTAACGCTGCAGTGGCCAGAAAGGCGGCCATTGAAATTGCCCAACGACGGTTCGACGTTGAGTCGGGCGTTGTGTTAATCTCGGATGAGGGTATAGATTTTCCTAACAACGATTCTTGTTCTGCTTGAGCCAAGACACGTCGGGCCAAATCGGACCCAGCCTGTTGCTCGGGGAGATTTTTCAGGAGGGAGCCGAGTTTGCGATAAGATTCCAGCTCGGCCCGCGCTTCGGGGGAACGCTCCAACAGCGCATCGACTTCCTGCCTCTCTTGGTCAGAGAGTTGATTGTCGGCATAAGCCGAGATCAAATCAGGTGAGGAAAATTCGCTCATGGGAGGGTGCAGGCTGGTTACAAGTATTTGGCAGGATTGATTTTAGTACGATTTGGGAGGTTGTGAGAACCGGAAATCCTGTCGTGGAAACATTTTTCTCGATTCTGTCACCTCTGGCGGGCAATGAGGTGATTTTATGTTGAGGAAGGAGAGTTATTTATCCCCACATTCTATTAGAGTCAATTTTTATGGAAAAAGTTCCCAAGAAATTTGAACCCTCAACGAATTCTGAGGAAAGTTGTCGGCGGGAAGGCTGTCCGATAGAGATTTTGGATCTGACAGGATATCATCGCTAACAGACTACCTCGTCTATGTTTACACCGTTTTCAAATTGTCTCTGAGATCCCCGTTCCTTAGCTTGGCATCGGTTCTCTGGGCTACAATTGTGGAGTGAAAAATATGTTTGCAGTCGGAATGTTCTCGACGTTATTGGTTGGCTTGGCAGGAATGGGGGGCGGTCTCATGGCCTTTCCTCCCGGAGAAAGAGATGCCGCCTATCTGAATTGTGCTCCCGAACAGACGCTCATCTATACCGAATGGGCGTCCCGAGGTGAGGGCAAAGAAGGGGGTGAAGGAGTTGATGGGTTGGTAGCTGATCCTGAGATTGTTCAGATGATCGCCGATCTGAAGTCGGCTGTCATGTCACTCATCGAAAAAAATGCAAAAGGTGCTCCTCCCGGATTGACCGAACATTTACCGCCGTTGCTAATCGATTTGGTGGGTCGATCGGGTTGTTTATACATCGATTATTCACCACCCGAGAATGTCGAAGAGAGATTGCAAAACGAACAGTGGCTGGATCTCGCCGGAGGATTTCAGGTCACGTTGATCATTAACGGCGGTGACAAAGCAGACGAAACCGAACAGCACCTGTTAGCGCTGATGGCTGTCGCGTTACAAGGGCAAGATGTTCCCGACTCGATTAACGAATTGCCGATCCCCAATCCGTTTGGCTTTTCGGCAACGTTCGATCGCGAAGGAAACTACTTTATTCTCGCGCTGGGAGAAGGATCGTTAGATCGCGCTCGTGCGGGATTAAAAGGTGAAGTGAAAGGTTTGGGAGAGTCGAAAACCTTTGCCCAAGCTTACGAAGCGATCAAAATGGAACGAGTGGGAGGCGTGACCTGGCTCAATTTGGGTCGTCTTCGTGATGAAGGATTAAAAGTGGCCGGACCTTTTGGTGCGATTGCCGGTGTGATGATTGAGCAGTTGGGAGTTGACGGTTTGAATAGCAGTTTGACGGTTTCTGGTGTCATTGACGGTCAGATCGCCACTCGAAGTCATCTCGAAACCGGTGGGAAAACAACCGGTTTACTCGCGTTAGCCGCCGGTCGAGGATTGAAGTCCGATGACTTCCAATTGATCCCGGCTGACTGCGATTTTCTCGCGTCCTTCACGCTCGATGTCCCTCTTGTCCGCAAGACCGTGATTGATTTGATTCAGGAAGTTCAGCCCGGCCTGATGGGAAATTATCAAGCGATTGAATCGCAAGCAGAAAAACAATTGGGCTTTTCTATCGAAGAAGAATTTCTCCAAGCATACGGTCAACAAATGACGGTCTTCGATTCACCGGCAGCCGGCGGATTGTTTGCGACCTCGTTGACGTTTGCGGTTGAAGTGACCGATGCTGAAAAGGCAGATAAAATCTTTGCCAAACTGATGCAGATGTTAGAGGGCTCATTGCCGGGAGATCGTAGTAATGAATATGCTCGCCGAGGAGTGTTCCTCGAAGAGCGTGAGTTCCTGGGTCACAAAGTCTATTTTGTGAATACCATTGGTGACGATGTTCCCGTTGCACCAGCGTTTTGCCAGACCGATAAACAGTTGCTCGTCTCATTACATCCGCAAGCCTTGAAAGCTCATCTGCGATTCTTGAAAGAGGGTGGCCCCTCTTATGCGGACAAGTTTGCTGAAGTGGCGCCTGATGGTGCCGTCATCAGTTATGGCACATTCGCTGCCGACAAGATGGTCGAACTGATTTACTCGGTGATCCCATTCGGTGCCCAGATTGGTCTCAGCGAATCTCAGCGGAAAGGGTTCGACTTTGACATCTTCTCCGTTCCCTCTTCCCAAGCGATCTTGCCCTACATGAAGGAAGCACGCAGTTGGGTCGTTCGCACAGAAACGGGACTCTTATTCGAATCGCGGACTTCGCTTCCCGTCCCCTTAATGACCTCTGTCCCAATGAATCTGCTCTTTATGACGGTAGGCAGAGTGAGCAAACCGGTCCAATTTGATCGAGTACAAGAGGCGATTGAGGAATAACTTACGGTAGTTCGGTGAGTAAGACCTTGCGGTAAATGATGCCGCCGGTGACTCCATCGAGAAGCACGAAGCCCTCTTCGGGGAGTTCCTCGCTGAGGGCGAATGTTTCGAGAACCGACTCGCCGTTCAGGATAAACATGATGGAATTGCCTCGCACAATCAGTCGCGAGGTGTTCCATTCATCTTGCGGCTTCACGGCATTTTTTGTGGGTGCTTCCAATCCAAATAACGCGCCGGTGCAATACTGGTCGGCGGGGACACCGTAATCGCCGGCGAGATGAATTTTGTAGGCGTTGCTAAAGACGGGGCCGTCATCATCATAATGAAAATAGATACCTCCCTGTCCCACACGACCGATGGTTTTCCATTCGAATTGTAGTTCGAAACTACGATACGATTTCCGGGACTTCAAGTAAGCACCCTCGACACGATCCGGCTTTGCTTCATACTGCCCAATTTCCGGGTTTCGAGTCCACGTTCGATTGCCGACCATTTCCAGTTCGGTCAGTTGATAGAGAGTTTGTTCCAACTTGGCAGCTTCATTCGCCGCCGCACTTTCCGGGTAACCGGCCTGGATTGTTCGCAGTAAGACAATCCCGGCAGGATAGTTTTCGCGGGCGAGTTCCAGTTGGGCGCGGTGTAAAAGATGACGGTTCATTTCAGCCACAAGTTCGGCATCTCGATCCGGAAATGATTCGACACGATTGCGGGCCAAATCTTCCTTCCCGTCGGCATCATAAAGTACGAAGTAAGCCAACGACAAAAACGACAAGTCATCGTCACGATCGATATGCTTCTGAACCAGGTTAATGATGGTCAGCAGAGGGAGCTCGCGCAAAGGACGAGTGATGCTTTTATCTCCCAAACGGAATGTCATCACCCCTTCTTCAAATTTCTCAAAACGGGCTCTCGCTGATCCCAACGGAACCGTCGTATCGGGCTCCAATTCTTGAGCGGCTTCTTCGAGAAGAGTCCAGGTCTGTTCGATTTGTTTGACGACATCAATGTTCTGCTTCAACACCTCACGGCTGTCCGACATGGCAGAATCTTTGAGCGCGTCACGTGTGAGTTGGCTGGCAGTTTTCAGATCTCGTTGAGCAAGTGCCTCTTGCCATTTCAGAAAATACTCCTGATAAGGTAACGGCAGACTTCGAGGATCAACCGTTGGTGCAAAGTCGTCAGGAGTCGGTTTTGCTTCCATCTCGGTCATCCGTTTTGGCGTCATATTCGCCGCAACTTCCGCCGGTTTGGGAGGAATCGGTTTCCCTCGCGCTGCCACTCCCCAACCTGGCTCTTTGGAGAGTCGAACCAGATAAAGGTCGGCAGTCGCCTTGTCACCCGTACTATAAACCATCCATTCCTCATCGGCAGAGACAAAGAACTGACGCCGATGAGCTTGTTGTTCGTAACCCGATAAACTCAATTTGTGAATCGTTTCCGGTTGAGAGAACGAGCTTGATGTGTCGAGCCGTCGGGAACGCAGGAAATTGGTTCCATCAAATTGATACTGCCTTAATCCATCCGCGGAAAGCGCGGGAATCATGCCGGGTAATGGATACGGAATCGGTTGGCTGAATGAACTTGATACTGTTTTTCGTACTGCCGCGAAGCCCTCAACCTTTCCATCGGTGACTGTCGTCCAATACATACGCAGATGATCGGGGAGCACTTGTGCCGACATCCACTTCGACTTGGCCCCCTGTTCGTATTGCACATTCTTGCGATTGCGAAATTCTTCTAACGGGCCCGACCGATTGAGCGAGACGATTCGCGCGTTGTCTGGTTGGGTGTAATAAATGAAGAGGCCATCAGCCGTCACGCTGGGACTGGCGGGTAGATTGGGGCCTCGACTGAGAACGATGGATTCCGGTGGATTGAAGTCGTGCCAGATCGATTCCCGATTCGAGACATAGATGGCTTTGCCCTCATCGCGGTCTCCCACAAACCATAAGGTTAATCCATCTCGCGAGAGAAAGGGGTCGAGTTCAGCGCCTGGAGAGTTCACTTGATCGAGAGGAAAAGGTTTTCCGACCGGCCATTCAAACAACGTCGTATTGGCGGCCACGATGGAGTTTGCTGTGGCTTCCTTCATCGTCGGAAACTCGACCTCTGCCGATTCAGACACAATGACGACGCGCTGGACATCCTGGTATCCGGGGCGTGTTAGAGAGATGGTGCGACTTCCCCGTTCCATGACGACCTCACACGGCGGAGACACAAACTCTCCTTGCACTGTCCGTGCGGGATGGCCATCGACGAGAACCCAAGCTGCGGGATCTCCACCGTAAATCTTGCATTTGCCCTTTGAGAACGCGGGAAGGGGAACGTCTTTGGGGTCTACAGAAGCCGTTGAAGATGACGAGGGATTGTTTTCATCTGTGGGAGAGTCTGTCTCCGAATCACAACCTCCCGAAAGCAGACAGGCAATCATCATGCATGTAAAGAAAACAAAAGATCGATTGAGTGGGAAATCATTCATTGTTGATCATCACTGCCGGGGGAAGAAGGTGGGGAGGGAACGAACTATCGGTGAATCGAGATCGATTGGGTCGTTACTGGGGGGATGTCGTATCGCCAAAATTCAGGAGGAAAGAGCTTCGAGTTCCAAACAAAACAACCATCTGTTTTCGAGGATCGACCAGAGTCATTAACCGCGAAAAATGTTTGGTGATCGTTTGACTGAAGATGGTTTCTCCCGTCTTTCGATTGAGAACATCAATGGTTGTTTCATGGGGAGTCGAAACAAATCGACGTTGCATCATCTGACGACGTTTCGCAAGAAACACAACAACCGGCGAGGAGACCGGTTGATCGGGATCGTACGCCTGATGTTCGACTCGATGTCGCCAGCGGGTTTCACCCTGATCGCTGATGGAAATGACTTCCCCATGCACTTCAGGAAAGTGATATTCGTTACTGGTGACAACACTCATTTCATCGTCGGGATCACGCTTTTCAAGAACCGTCAACAGAAATCCTTCCTGCAATCGGCTGAGAAAGAACGCTTCGATTTTAAGCTCGTCCGGTTGTTCTTGTTCGTCTGCTTCGATGACGGCTGTCTCAATCTTCACAGCGTATTGTTCCGCACCATCGGCAGTACGAATCAATCGGAATTGATTTTGACTCTGTTCGATGATGCCGACCGTCCCTGGTGCGCAGGTTTGCAGAAGCAGCATTTCATCGGTCCCGCGAGACCAAAGTTTTTGACGCGAAACAGGGTCATAGACGGCAAGTTCCCAATGATCGTCTGTTTCAGAAGCATTGCGAAGACGTTCATGAACGATCAAGAATTGTCCCTGCTTGATGACAAGTTTAGGTTCCCCCCGTAACGAGAAGTCTCCTGAAGGGGCTCCATCAACGGCTCGAAATGTTTTGACAGATCGACCACCCTGAGGAACTGCTGCAATCACTTGGTCGGTTCCCCAGAGAGTTTGTCCGTGAGCACCAATCTCGCGAGACCAGAGTAGATCTCCATTTTGCCAATCGATGGCCATCAAATTTCGATCACGCTGATAGACAATCATTTCTGAATTCACATGGGCAATCGTTCCGATAGGTTCGTCGAACATATCGCGTATCTGTTGTGTCGGATGTCCGTTGGTGTCGATGACTCGTTCCGTCAAGATCGCCGATTGAGGTGAGTGAGCCCGAAATCCAATCAGTGGTTCTTTCAGGTCATGAGGGCCATGCAACAGACAATCGTCCCCTTCTTGAAAGAGATCAAACACGTAGAACTGGTCCGAAAAGACCAGCACTGCGAGATGCCCGTGCAAATAGATTTTTCGATCGGCCAGTATGGTTCCCGGACTTTGCTTGACCATGTTGAGTGCCAGATCAAATCGCTTTTCTCCAAACTGATCGATAGCATAAAATCGGGGAGGGCGATCAGTCGAAAGGCAGAACGTCCAATCCGACCACATCCCCGCATCACCTTCCACGGGAATACGATGTAAGACAGGCAGCATCGATCCCTCAGAAGTGGCCGTGACGGTAATGGGCCGTCCTGACCAGGGATGATTTCGATGAATCAGATATTCGCTCAATAATCGATTTTCGAGTCCCCATTCCGCCAGCTCGGCCCCCGTCATACCATCGAGGCAAACTGCATCGCGGAACTCTGTCAGCAACAGATCACGCAATTGTGCCGCCTGTTCGACTCGCTGGAGCTTCATCAACAAGCGATAATGACGGGCGATTGCTTCTCGTCGCAGCGACTCATCCGGCGACTGTTCAACGATCAACAGCAGTTGCTGAAGTTCGAGACTTTCCGTGTAAGGGTCCATCTGGGCCATGCGCTGCTGCAAAAGCTTATGTCCCCCCGGCAGATTTTGCAGAATGATGGCACTGCGAGCAATTTTTTCGGAGTCATTCTGTTTGAGAAGCTCATTGATGAACGTATCGAGACGCTTTTGCATCTCTGTTTGTATTTCGGACTCGGCATGAGCGTGTAACGATTCGAGTTGTGCGCGAACCCACACATCGCTGCGGATTCGGTACGTTCGTCGGTTGACCAGAAAATTGTCCTGCTCGATGAGTCTCATAAAATGCACGAAAGCTTCGAGACTTCGACCAGACTGCGCCAACCCTTCCGCCAGGATTTCTTCCAGAACAGATGCCTGCTGTGTTCCTTGCGTGAGTTTTTTCAGTAACTCGGTATGCTGTTGATACTCTTGAAAATTGTGGCGAAGACCATCTAACAGCGAAGTGACCAATATCTCATGCAGTCGCGAATCAGGCTGCTTATCATACGCGGGAAGAAACTTTTCGATGGCAGTGGCAGCATCACCGTCGAGCAGTGCCAACTCTCCACGCAAGATTTCGGCTTCGCGATCATTGCTGTTAAGTTGTTCGTCAATTTCCGTCTGTGTGAAGTAACGAAAGATGCGATTGTTGGTCTGAGAAATGATGACTCCATCCGCGGCAACCAGATTGCCGGGAACGCGATCAAACTGCGAGGGAATCGTACTTTGCAGAGTTCCCGCTTCAAGATTGATGACCGCGATGGCGGCTGTCGAAAGTGGAACGTAATAAAACTTGTCGGAGACGTAGCCGCGTCCACTCGGTTGCGGAATTTCGACCGACCATGATTCGCGCCCGGTGACCAGATCGCGAGCACGGACATGCCGACGACCGACAAGAATCACTTGCCGATCTTGGACACACGCCACGTAGAAATCATCTTCACGAGAGGCCGACCAATAGGGAATTCCTGTGGCAATATTCAAGCAGAAGATCTCTGTCGAATCGCTCGGTGTGACGATGACACGACCTTCGGCAATGATCGGTGCGGAATCGAGCCAACGATCTTCATCGGCGGGGCTGATCCCATAATCGGACTGAAAGCGATAGAGCTTGTCCATCGTTTTTTTGGAGTGAGATAACTCATCCGTGTATCGGAATTGCCAACTGAAAATTCCACGAGCCAGGTCGTATCCGATGACGGTTTCGTGGGCGATTGGGCAAATGAGTACGCCGTTAGCATAACTGGGCGTCAAGCCGCTCAATTTCCATAACGGCATTTGCTGACTGAGTTCCGAGGCGATGGGAGTCGGTAATGGCTGTTCCCATAACCATTCGACCACTTTGCGACCACTGGCCAACTCCCGATCTTTGAGAGCGATCAATAAAATCTCATCATTACGGGCAACCATGCAATACAGAAGATTCCCTTGCACCATGGGAGGGCCGAGAAATTGCATTCCCGCACGGTTTTCGGTGGGACCTCCTATTTCCCAAACCGCCTTTCCGCTCGTCAATTCGTAAGCCATCAGTTTGTTATAGACTTGCTCTCCGCCGTTGGAATTTGAACGTGCGGGTTTGAGAAGTCCCTGTTCTTCAATGGCGAATATCAGCTCGCCATTACTCGACAATGTTCCCGAGGTCATGTCGCGCCAGGTGCGTTGCATGATATACCGTTGTAATTCGGTGATCACATCTTCTTGCCGATGATCGCCGGCACGCATTTGTGCGACGAGGCTCATAAACTCAGAATCATAAGCGAAGGTTTCCCACAGGAATTCGCCGGTGTTCTTATCGATGGCTTTCAGATTACCCAAGGACCGAAAGACAATCGTGTCTCCCACAAGCAACGGATGCATGGCCGGTAATTGCAGATAATTGGTCGAGTCGAATCGTTTGGACAAACTACGCAATTCACTTTCCACCAGTTCCAATTGGCGAGGGTCATCTGATTCGGAAAGTGGAATCGTGCGGAATTCCCATTCCTGTTCCCGGATGGGAGCAGGTGCCTGAGAACTGGCATTGCGAGTCACATCTCCCCCGAACATAGGCCAACTCGTCAGCCCCGGCTGCCTTTGGTCGGAAGTGGAAAGGGAAGCAACCTTGTCGAGCCAGGCGAGATCGATGGCGTTGTTTTGATCGATGGCAAGTTGCTGTCCGCCCAGTTCCAGTGACTGGTTGGCGGCATCGCTCTGTAACAATTTCAGAGATTTCAGACATTCGTCATTCAACCCGGCCATTCGCAAAGCAATGGCGGTTTGCAGGATCATACCTGCACGATCATTCCTGGCGATCCGTTTTTCATCGAGTAATCTTTGAAACATCAGGGCGGCTGCCAGAGAATTTCCGCGATCAAAATAAAGCTCTGCCAATGTTCTGGCGGCTTTTGCACCTGTCGTCGTGAAGTAATAGCGACGGACCACTTCCTCTAACAACAGGGGATCGGCGGTTTGCTCGGCTTGTTGCAGGATCTCTTTCGCTGCCGCGTTGTAAAGTAATTCGTACTGTTCTCGTTCGGAGGGAGCAAGTTGCTTGAGCGTGTCGAGCACTTTCCCTTTCAGACTGACCGCCTGATCGCGATTCTCGGGATTGGTGTAATAAAGTGCGTCACGAGGATGATCGAGGATCGATTGAAAGAGTGGTAACGCATTGACAAAATCGCGCCGACCGAGCAGTGAAGTCGCCGAATCGTAGACACGTTGCAGCCGACGATCAGAAAGCTGAGAGTCTAAGACCGGTTCGTAAACGGCTTGCTGTGCGTCCTCGCTCTCTTGTGCGTCTCCCCATTGCGACGCGAGCGTCAGAGAGAAGCAGAGCGCGAAAAGAGCCGGTCTGCATTGCCAGAAAGAATTGGTCCGCAGCATAAAATCCTCAACTCATAAATTGTGTGCGGCCCACGCACACGGGCAGAGATTCTTATGAATACGCCCTGTCAGTAATGATGATTCTAGCATGAAGTGACAAAATGGTGCATTGGCAATCAGCCGAGATCAGCAAAATCTCGCCAGATGCGCACGAAAAAACCCGCTTTCCGGTGTCGAAAAGCGGGTTTGTCTGAAATTCCGTCAATCCCGAGAATTACTCGAGGATCTTGGCAGAGTCACCAGCCACAGATTTCACTTTGCTTTTGTCGAACTGACCTTTCGAGAAAGCGTGATTCACTTTCACGTCTGATTCATTCCACATCATGACTGTGACGTCGGCATCTTTGGCAATTTTGTAGCTCTCGGGTCCTGCGGTTCCATCATAAACGGTCAATGGAACATTCTTGATGTTGTTCGTCTCGGCAACTTTTTTCAGAGTTGCTTCGGCGGCATCGGCATCGTCTGTGAGAAGCACAACGAACGCAGCCATTTTTTTGTCGCCGTTGGCACCGACCTGCTTATCGACTTCTTTGATCAGGTTGGCAACATTGTCATCAATTTCACGAGCGAAAATCGAGACCACTGGACGAGCGCCGTACATACAACGGTAACACAAAGTTTTACCCGCTTTGGGTCCGGTGATATCACGCACGTTGAACGGTGGAGGTGCATCTCCCGGTTGCAGGCCTGATTCCAGTTCAGCAGCACCCGCAATACTGGTCATACTCATGACCAAAGCAGCAAGAATTAAGTTTTTCATCTTCACGTTTCTCCTTAAGGAAAATTTCAACTTTTGAAATTCGATTGTTGCAGCAGTTCTAAGTCGCAACACATGTCGCGATCAAACAGTAGTCTCCAGACATCATAGGCATTCAAGTCGCGAGAACTGTGAACTTGCTCACAATTTTCCTCCTTGAATCAATTTTTGTTTCGGGAGTCGATTGAGAAAATCGCCAGAATTCCCGAGGGATGAGAGATTATCCCTTCTTCTTGACCCCTAGCTTCTCCAACTGATCGACCAGATCTTTGCCGTGATTGCCAGCGTTGACCTCGCGATCGATGTGTAAAATCTTCCCATTCTCACCGATGTAATAAGTCCAGCGGTAGGGAAACATCCGAGTCTCATTCACAACGCCGTAAGCTGTTGCCGTTGATTTGCCGGGATCGCTTAAGATGGGGTAATCAAGTTCGAGAGACTCGGCGAACTTCTTGTTCTTTTCCACGGGATCGACGGATGCCGTGAAGTAAGCCACATCGTACTTCCGAATTGCTTCGCCTTGATCGCGAAACGATTTGCATTCTTTGGTGCAACCGCCTGTGAATGCTTTCGGGAACCAGGCGATCACGACTGCCTGTTTACCATTGAAGTCGGAAAGACGATAGGTCTTCCCATCCGATCCTGTGAGTTCAAAATCAGGAGCCGGATCACCGACTTTCAATTCGCCTGCATTCACTGTGGCAACGCTGGCAACAACCGCAACTAGAAACAGGGTTGTCATTCTTTTGAGCAACATTCTTCTCTCTCCTCATTCCGTTTACTGTGTAATAATGAATCATCAGGGAGTCGTACGTCATCAGTGACATGGGACTTCCCCCGTCATGAGGGACCTCTCAAAATTAACACACCCGATTCAGGAAGTCTATAACCTTCTTTCAGTCTTCCCCTCCTCGGAGTGAAAATCAAGGTGTTTGACGAGGTGGGCGTAGCTCCCACTGTTCCCCAAAAAAGTCGGCATCGACGATCTTTCCGGGGCCTCGTGTGTGGGGAGGCGTGGTTAAGTCGACAATACCCCAATCCGGCAGCTTGGGGACTTGGCGTGCATTGTTCAGATAGTCGTACTCGCGGAAGGTAAACCCGCTATTGAGAACGACATAGCGTTTGGGATTGAGTGGATTCGGGTAGACAGCAATGAGGGCATGTTGATCGGAACCCCAGGTACGATTGCCGGCCTGGATTTGCTCTTCCCCCCACTTGATGGGCAACTTGTCCGCAATCTTCGCGAGAACCTGGTTACTCGAGGGATCCCCGAACAAAATTAAATTATGTTGAGAGAGCTCAACTTCCCCAATTTCTGTGTCAGCGAGCAGGCGTGGTTGTCCTCGAAAATGACGCCGCCAATGCTCGACGGCATGAGCAAGTTCTTGTTGCGTCCACTTTTCCACCAAACTGTTGGCCGCTTTGCCAGACGGTTTGACGAATACAAATGAACTCATGAAGGCGTCGTCGATGGGGCCTTGCAGATTGTGAACTTTGCGAAGTCCGGCTTCCGGTCGTCGTCCGGGTTTCCAGACATTTCGATCATCACGATGAAACGAAACTTGCCAAGATCGGTCCGACTTCGTGCGACCGGCCTCGATTTGTTGACCATCAAGAGTCACTACGACAGGTTTCAAAAGATCGAAGGGAGCATCTCCCGCAGGAAAATCGAACGTGAGATCTGTGATGTTGAGAGTGTCAGCCATAAGTCCTTGCTCGGTGACTTTGGCGTCGATCCGGGACCGTTCCCAATGTTCTTTGAGACCGTCAACTGTCACCCAATGCATGCGATTGTATTTGAGTGTAAATGTGGTGAAGTGAATCTCACTGGGATTTCGTTCGCGTCCTGATCGCTCCAAAGCGGAGAGACGTTCTTCGATTTCGATGAGAGAATCAGGATGAATTTTGTGAGCCGTATCCGGGCCGATGATATGAACCATGTCGATCCCTTCCCGACGAAGGTATTCTTCCATGATGTCGGCTGCCTGCTTCTGCCGATCAATTTCGCCGCTGTAGGCAATCGTTGGGCAGTGATACAGGTTGATCGCGTGATCGGTGCAATCATACATCCGCCAAAGTTTTTCCTCATACCAGGTTGGTGTGAGCGTCTCCTTCTGAAACGATTTCAGGAATTCGGGAGTCTCAGAAAACCCGGCTCCCGGAGTGGCGGCAAACCAATGGTCAGAATAATGCACGGCAAACTGCCAACACGCAGCGCCTCCCATAGAAAATCCGCGGACAGCGATGCGGTCCTCATCAATTCGATACTCACCATTCAAATGCTGGAGGACTTCCAGTGTGTCGATCTCGCCGGCAAACTTGTTGGCATTCGAGTAACGACCGTACGGATGAACCATAAAATGAGTCGTACTGGAGACGGCACCTTGATTGCGTAAGCGCTGTGCGATGAAGTTTGTTTCGCTCAACGTTTCTCCCCGACCGTGAAACCACAAATCGCATCGGTAAGAATCGGTTCCCGTGGTTTGATAGTCATCGGGGACATACACGGCATACGGTTGAACGCTGCCATCAATTTTCGACCGATACCCGCGAATGACAGCACCTGTTTGAGTTCGCCAGGGAGTGTTGCCTTGCTTGAGTTGGTTGGCTCTTTCTAATCCCATGGCAAGATGCTGTCTGGCCGCTTCGAGTTCTCGCTGGTGAAAAAATTCCTGGTAAGTGAGATTGTTGAATGCAGAGATCAAAAAGACCTCTACATCGGGTAGGTATTTCTGGACGACTTCCCGCTGATCCTGTTTCAGTTTCTGAATGAATTCTCCCAATTTCACAATCTCTTGAGCGATTGGCTCCCGCTCAGCATCTGAAAACTCAATCCCCAGTTTGGGGATGCGCCTGACCGTTTCTGATTGATTATCAGCCGGTCCATCCGCCAGCAACGTGCTGAACGAGCAAAGAAAGATCAGTGAAAAGAGGGAAATCGTGGAGCAAACGTGTTTCATGGGGGGAGTTCCCAGCGGTCAATATCATAGGGCAGGATTCAGCGAGACGTCCAAATTAACCTGACTGAAGGAGTAACTCATTAAAAAAGCGATTCACTCGCTGGAAATTCACGAGAATGCAGATTGGAGGAATTTTGCAAATTCCTCAATTTTTCCTCTTGCATGCAGATTCCAGCGGATTAGAATTGGGGCAGAAATTGAGACTCAGTCTCAATTCGACCTGCCATTCACGACCCACCTGATTTCGAGAATAAAGTCTTCAAGCCCATGGCGACTATCGAAACTGCAAACGACAAAATGGTCTGTTACTGCTACGGTCTGAGAGAATCAGACATTCAGCAGACGGTGCAATTGCATGGTTGCCAAGAGCTAAAGGCCGTGATGAGTTGTTCGGGAGCGGGAACCGGTTGCACTGCGTGTCATCGCAGAATCCAAGCGGTCATGAACAAGCAAGCTTCAGAAACTTACAGTTCCGCTTCGCAACAAATTCTCGAGTAATTTGTTGCTCCGTTTCAGATCACGCCTGCGAACGGTCCTTCAATCTCTCTCGAAGAATTTCGACCTCCAGAGCAAATGTGGTTTGTAACTCTGTCAATCGTTCCGGGATGTCCATGACGGTATTAATGACCGTTAAAACTACGACATTATTTTGTAGATAATCACAGACGAGCAAATGTTTTTTGACACGGTAGAAATAAAGTGATTGATGAAAGTCTGGCTCGATTTTCAGAAGCTCTGGATCACCTTTGATTTGATTTAAAGCCTCTTCGATCGAATTAAGATACTCATCTGCAACGCGCTGTCCCCACTTCTCAATAGAGTATTGTTCAATATGAGCCACGTCGCGCAACGCACGATGGGTGAGAAGAACTTTCAAATCAGAGGGACTACTCAAAGATCAACCTGTTGAATCAGGTTTCTTAGATCACCCTGAAATTCAAGGGTTCTGCCAGCAATCGCATCCTGATAGCCATCGATAATTGCATGGCGAATATTTTCTGTTTCGATTTGTCGCTTGCGCTGTCTGATCAAATCTCGCACAAATTCGCTGGGACTTGAATACAACGTCCCGTCTCCACAGTTCTCGTCAATGAATGCACGTAACTCGTCAGTGAGTTCAAGATTGAGTTGTTCGACCATCACGACGTTCTCCTGAAATCCATTATGCCAAGACAGACAATCCTGTCAATATTTTCATTCAGGAGAGAATGTCGTGATTTCGGTCAACCATGAATACTCTAGTGTCCGCCGGTTTCGTCGGCTTCGACACCAACCTGGGTTGTCAGGTAATTTTCAATCCCCAATGCTTTGATCAGATCGAGTTGCGATTCTAACCAATCCACATGCTCTTCGGATTCGATCAAAATTTTGTCGACCAGATCTTTACTGCCGTTATCGCCGTGTTCCTGGCAAATTTGAGACGCTTTGTTGTAAGCGTTCACGCCACTGGTTTCGAGTTTCAGATCGAATTCAAATTGCTCTTTGACGTTTGTGCCGGGATGAATGGCTCCGTAACGGG
>Ga0055584_100000097_pt1 | contig 80350 bp, 78 predicted proteins | sample OSDHelmetaG_FD_58716 | JGI IMG/M metagenome (GOLD analysis project Ga0055584, IMG submission 58716) | Pelagic marine sediment microbial communities from the LTER site Helgoland, North Sea, for post-phytoplankton bloom and carbon turnover... | ecosystem: Environmental > Aquatic > Marine >... | reverse complement strand
CTAGTGGCCTAGGACGCTGGCCTCTCACGCCGGAAACAGGGGTTCGACTCCCCTAGGGGACGCCAATTCTTTCAATAAGTTGGATTTGTCTGTGAAGGGTGAAAGTTCCGAGTTCTGCCTCGGTTCCGACCCTTGTTCCACGGCCTTCTACGTATGCGCGCTCCCAGGGGTGTTCCCAAGCGATGATGCAGCTAAGAAAGCGGATCAGAGATTTATAGAAAGTCCACCGAATCCACTCGATATGTCTGCAAGAAAACTCGCTAAGTGGGCTGTAACTGGGCCGGGTTTTTTCAATATAGTATTAAAGGGGAGTCCCCGTTGCGAGAGTTAAGCGCTCCGTCGAAGTGGCTCAATCCAATAATGGATGGGGTTCAGTTCGGTTAGAAGTGCCTGGCGATAGGATGATTGGTACCGCTACCGTTGACTTGTCACGACACACTTCGGAGATCGATGCTGTTCAGGCGGTATTTGGCCATATGGGCGAAATCGAATTTTTATATTTGAATTAAATTCGCCGGGTCCTTCCCGAGGCAGTGCCCTACGCGGGTACATGGCTAAGTGCGGGGTTTATGTCTTGGATAAGTTTCTTAAACCGTGCGTAATCGGACTGGGAAGTTGGAATGCAATCTCTTAATCCGCCGGTCTGGGGTTCGAGTGCCTGAGCGGTCTCCAGTTTTGGCTCCAATATTCCACAAAGACATATTCACCTAGTCATTCTCAAATTGCGCCTTGGCGAGGATGCACATTTGTCGGGATGCCTCATAAAACGATGGGAGCTGCATCGGCCGCGTATTTCATTCCCTATTATTTAGCTTTGATCTAGATCAATGAGCGCTCAGAAGCGATTGCCTACCTTTTTTGAGAACAGTTTTGTCAGCGTGGTTTGGCAGAAACTAGAGAGGGGAACGGCATGAATAATCTTAGCGGCGTGCCCGTGTCGGGTCAGACTCGCGCCTTGGGGATGAGTACTCTGGCGTTCAGCGTATGTTTTGCCGTCTGGACTATTTTTTCGATCATTGGCGTGAAAATCAAGCAGGAACTTGGGCTTAACGAAACCGAGTTTGGCCTGTTGGTCGCCACGCCGATTCTGACTGGCTCCTTAAGCCGCATCTTCCTAGGTATTTGGACGGACCAATATGGTGGACGGTTGGTCTTTGCTCTCGTAATGGTTTTCTCCGCCATCGCAACCTATTTACTGTCGACTGTCTCCACCTATCAAATGTTCTTGGTCGCTGCACTCGGCGTCGGCTTGGCAGGCGGGTCTTTCGCGGTTGGCATCGCCTATATTTCCAAATGGTACCCGCAAGAAAAGCAGGGAACCGCGCTTGGTATTTTCGGTGTTGGCAATGTGGGCGCGGCAGTTACTAATTTCGGCGCGCCGTTCCTGATGGTGGCGCTCGGTTGCGTTGGTTGTTTCCCGCGGCTGCTAAGTAGCGCCATGCCATGAATGGTCTGTTGATCCTCATTCCCGCCGCGTTGATCCTCGGTGCTCTTGGATTAGTGGCGTTCTTGTGGTCGCTCAAATCGGGCCAGTACGAGGACTTGGACGGCGCGGCAGAACGCATTCTTCTCGATGATGCGGATGACAAATAGCCAGGGTCTAGTTCAGATTGAACAGAATCGCGATTCCTCCGAAATAAACCACGATGACCGCAACGGAATCCAAACCCATTCCGAAGATCGTCTTTTTGCGGCGAACGACCAGTCCGATCAAATAGATAGCCGTGACAGCCAGCCCAAGAGCGAGCATGAATTGGCCGGGCTTGTCGATGGCATCGAGCAACGCGCCGGGCTTGTAGGTCACATCGGCAGGGAATAACAACAGAACCATAATCAGGTTGCTGCCGAAAATATTCGATAGCGCCATAGTATATGCGCCGAGGCGAACAGCGGCGATGGTTGTGCTTAGTTCCGGCAGCGACGTCGATCCGGCGAGTAGCGTTGCGCCGACGAAACTCGTGCCAAGAAAAGTTCGCGCAGCAATGGTTTCAGAGAGTAACACCAGCAAAAACCCAAAAATCAAAATAGCTGTGCACGCGAATGCCGTCTTAGCGGTAAGCATAGTGTTCGAAAATTCTGACAGGTCGTCCACCGTCAGCATTGGCTTGTTGATAATTTGTATTTGATGAATCTCGGCCGGCAACCAAACAGAGCGGTCATCGAAATTCCGCAAAACATAGATTGCGGCACCATAAAGTATGGCCAGGATAAACGCGCCGAGACCGACATGGTAAACCGTCAGCCATTCGCCGGTAACCGAAAAACCCAGCAGCACGCTAATTAGGAGGATGAGAAGGCCGGATTCGAGAACATGGATAGGTCGCGCAGGCATAGACGTTAACGCAGCGCGCACGGCGAAAGCGTCAGCAACGGCGAGGATCGCCGTCTGCAGTGCAATTCCACCAAACAGGTTGGTCAGCACAAGGTTGGCATTCGTCTTAAGCGCGGCGGTGAAGGTGGTGACAATTTCGGGTAGGGAGGTGGCCGCCGCCAGAAAAATAAGGCCCATTAATGCTTTGGCGATTCTCGTCCGGTTTGCGATCTCAAACGCATAAATCGAGACTTTTGTACCGGCGATCCAAACCCCCGTGGCACAGGCCACGAAGGCAAAAAGGCACCACTCTATCGGCCATTCGGCAACGGTCATGAAGGTAATAATCACACAAAACACGTTTGCTGACTTGATCCACGTCAATGGTGAATTACGCTGATGAGTTAGAGTTTGAGTTGTTTATTGTGGTACCCAACGTTGGGCAATCAGGAGTCGATAATGTTGGCAAAAATTAGGCATATTCCATTGTTCTTAGGCATACTCGTGACCGTGGCAATGGGCATTTCGGCTATTGCCTCAGGCGCCGATGCGGATTCGGGCAAGCAGTTAGCCGTAAAACTTTGTACCAACTGCCATATTGTCGGTGGTGATCAGCGTGGTTCAGATGCGGTGCCGTCTTTTTCGTCGATGGCGAATAACGCCATCTATAGCGATAATCGTCTGCGTGGGTGGCTGTTCAATCCACACCCGCCAATGCCAGCGATCGACTTGTCGAGAACGGAAGTTGACGCGATCATCGCCTACATTCGATCCTTGCAAAGGTAACGAACTTTTCGGGTTCTCTCGGTTAGATGGGTTGCACGGTATATAGCATTGTTTGATTGATGCGATAACGTGATGAGCCAATTCGGTAAGCTGGGCAACTCAGAGCTTGCCTTCATGATCATAGATTTTGCAACGTTCACAACTCACCGACAATACGTTTTACACACTGATCTCTGCGGGTTTGTGTCAACATTTTGGTGTCCGTGGTGGTTGCTTGGTACAAACCGTATTATTCGTGAGCAAAGGTTTGGGGAAAGCCTTTCCGTCGGGAAAGAAAAACGGCAAGGCTGAAATCGCCTTGCCGGAGTGGGGCATTTAGGAGGAAGTTAACGGCACGATATTAGCCGGTTTCCCTGATGTATCATTGATCCAGGTCAAATCGTGGCTGGGATGCGGTGCAGCGACGGGGCCTCCAATTCAAGCTGATCAATGACACGATCCAGAACCGTCGCTGTTTTTCCGCTGGCGTCGATGACCGTCCATGCAATAGGTCCTGTATTCCTGCACAGTTGGAGGTCGACAATATCGGGTGTCGCATCGGAGGCGTCGCCGGTTCGTGCTGCAACCCGCACGACGAGCGTATCGCGTGGGGCAGCAAGCCAAATGCCGGTGAAAGGTGTTCCCAGACGCCTAGCCACGCCCTCAATGTCAGCGCGCTCGGTGGGATCGGCAAAAACGCCGTCTACAACAACGCCGTGGCCAGTTTTCAAGGCGACGGCAGCTTTCCTATTAATCAACTGGTAAACTTGGCCCGAAATTTCTTTGGTATAGGCTTCCTGCGGCAGAGTCCTGGTCTCCGGCGTGCGGAACATCATCTTTCTCTCCAGATCGGTGCGCAGATGTATCGCACCGGGCGCTGGCCCGATCATGGGCGACAGTGATGCTGCCAGTGTTGATTTTCCAGTGCCCGATAAGCCCCCAACTGCGATTAGATGGGACGGCGGTGGGTGCAAATAGTTCAATGCGTCCATCAGATACTTCTGCGTCTGCGCAGCTGAACGCTCCCCGGCTAGTCTGTCTCGATCCAGCGTAACCATAGCGCGGACTGCGGCGCGGCATGCGAGGAATAGCGGCAATGCCTGAAGACCGTACAACGTGGATGCGTCGTCGGATTGGCAAAGGTAGCGATTGAGAATCACATTGGCTTCGCGTTTATGGTCGTAATGCATCAGATCCATCAACAGAAAGGCCATGTCGTAGAGAACGTCTATTGTCGCCAAATGGTCGTCAAACTCGATAGCGTCGAACAAAACCGGTTCGCCCTGGATGATAGCAATATTCGACAGATGCAAGTCGCCATGGCAACGGCGGATGTAGCCCCGTTTGGCACGCAGATCGAGACAATGTTCGCAGAGTTTCAGCATGTCCTGGGCGCCTCTTTCGAATGCCTCGCGATGCGCCACAGGAACATCCGCCGGCGCCGTGGCCAGTGCCGTGGATATTTGCTCGATGAGGCTGTCGAAAATTCTCTTCCCCGCCACGAATTTTTTAGGCGGGAGCGCACGATGATAACGTTCGATCGTGTCGGCAACATTTTTCGACAGCTTGTCTGGAAGAGCGCCGCGTTTGACAGCGCTGTATAGAAGGCATGCTTCATCAAATCGGTTCATTTCGATGGCCCATTCGACAATTCGTCCGTCGCCGCCGATGTAAAACGTACCGTCTTCATCAAAAGTGATGGGCACGACCCGCCGATATATCTGCGGTGCGTTCGGTTGGTTTAACGCGAATTCGCGCTCACACATCTTTTGCCGTGCGGCGAGAGTGGAATAATCCAGATAGGAAAGTTTGACAGCGCGTTTGATCTTCAGAGCAATGTTGCCAGCCAAGAACACATGCGCGCCGTGGGTCTCGATATGGGCCACGTCGCAGGGAGACGGACTATAGGCTGCTGGCCGGCATAGAAATTCAATTACCTCGATCTGTTCGATGGCATCAGTATTGTCTTTCTGGTTCTTCTTTTTAGCGTTCATTGAAAAACCTCTTAGGGTGCGCGTAGCCCCAATCACCGCCGCGCTAAGCAGGTTGACCTTAGGGCAATTATTTTTTTACGCACTTGATTTGAATCAAATGGGGCACGGACATCTGCTGCTAATGAGTATCATTGACGGCAGCTAAACGGCACCGGGTCGTTTGTCTGTCACCAGGGTTTACATGCTTTGTAAGGAGTAACTCCAATGACAACGAAATCATTCTTGCCTTCATTGTGGAGTGGTCAAGTGGGGGAGAACTCTTTGGCTCAGGGCACGTTTAACCGGGCGGCATAACAACCGCTGGCACTTTGACGGGCACACAGGTGGCATCTATCCCCCCTCCATTCGGAGGTCTCCTCACGCCTGGGTGTCCGTCATTCCCCGATTATGGAGATGAAGTTGCTTCCCATTAAACGCATTGATCCCACTAACCTGGGGCCGCTTGATCGCGCCGTGCGGACGTTGCTGGGCCTTTGTTTGGTCATCTACGCTGTGGTCGATAGTTGGGCTTACAGTTGGATCGGGTTGTTTGGTTTTGTCCCTGTGGTAACGGCGATACTCGGATGGTGTCCGGTTTACACAATGCTGAAACTCTCGACCGCCGAAGACCGCAACGCTAGCGAAGCTGCGTCTTCTTCGACCAGTTCATCAAATCGCGAGGGCCCCGGTGGCTAACGAGTCTGGAATCCCATTTCCAGTTCAATCGATCCTTAGCGGTCCCGGTGGAAATCAGTTGAAGTAAGCTCGGTGGCCATCACATGTTGCGAGCGTGATCATAAAATTACTGCAATTTCTCGCCTTCTTGTTGCGGGATACAGCGCCTGGCATCTCTTCGTCATTCGCCACAGCGCACGGGTGTATCGCCTCTTTGTTCGACTGCTGATTCAGCCACACCACATGGTCACTTTTTCCGGTATCACGGTCCAAAATATGGGCCTATTCGATTGATCCAAATCAAGGTGCTCTCGGCAGCAGTTTGCCAAATTGACATCGAAATTCAGTCTAGGACCAATTTGAATGTCGAAAGTACTAGAGACGCTGCATCGTGAACATTTCGAGACTGCGACCTTGCTAGATCTGCTGGAACGCGAGTTGGGATATTTCAAAGCGGGGCAACGTGTCGATTACGAGCTGATGAGCCTTATCGTCCAATACCTCACCGATTATCCGGAACGGTGCCATCATCCACTAGAGGATCTGATTATTGAGCGCCTTGAGGACAAGCCTGGCGACAAATTGAAATTAATTGGCGATCTGCGCGCCGAACATAAAGAACTTTCGAAAAAACTGCATCGCGTTCATGAGTTAGTGGAAGTGATTTATCGCTCGATACCAATAGAAGTAGCGACGTTCGACGATGCGCTGCGCCAATTTCTTGATTCGCAACGCGATCATATGCGGCGCGAGGAACTGGCACTGTTTCCGCTCGCCGGTACGATACTTACGGATCGTGACTGGCACGAGATCGAGGCTAGGGCGACGATTGAGGCAGATCCACTTTACGGTGATCCACCCCAAGATAAATTTCGCGAGTTGCGTGAAACCATTCTGAGATGGGGTGCTGAGAACCCGCCGCCCTCCTTTGCGGCGTCCGGCTCCTAAAGTATGAAAACGGGGGTTAGCACCATGTGGCAGCCGGACATAACGGCCTTTTTCGACGAGACCACCAATACGGTGAGCTATGTCGTCACCCATAATAGCGAGAAGCGTTGCGCAATTATCGATCCGGTCTGGCATTTCGATCCTGCGTCCGGGCACACCTCGTTGGATTCGGTAGCCGCAATCATGAAGCACATACGCGACAACGATCTGATCGTGGAACACATATTGGAGACGCATGCACACGCGGATCACTTGTCCGCAGCCCAGTACATTAAACGGGAAATGGGCGGCAAGATTTGCATCGGCTGCAATATCATTGCGGTGCAGAAAACCTTCGCCGCACTGTTCAATCTCGGTGACGATTTTGTGCCTGATGGAAGCCAGTTCGACACGTTGCTCCGCGACAGGGAGTCAGTCCGGCTCGGAGAGCATACAGGTTATGCGCTGGATACACCGGGACACACGCCAGCCTGTATAACTTATGTGTTCGGTGATGCAGCGTTCGTTGGCGATACGCTGTTTATGCCGGACTATGGCACTGCGCGTTGTGACTTTCCGGGGGGTAATGCAGCCGCACTGTATCGTTCTATTAATCGCATCTTTGAACTTCCCGACGAAACGCGGCTATTTCATTGTCACGATTACAAGTCGGCCGGACGTGATCACTTTGCCTGGGAAAGCACGATTGGCGACCAAAAGCGCAATAATATTCACGTCAAAGCCGGCATCACCGAGGAAGTATTCGTCGCGGTGCGTAATGCGCGTGATGCAACACTTCCGCTGCCAAAATTAATACTACCGTCAATCCAAGTGAACATTCGCGCCGGTGCCTTACCGCCGCCGGAAAGCAATGGCACGCGATTCCTAAAAACCCCCCTCAACATAGTTGGAAAGTGATCATCATGACCACGACACGCCGGTCCTTCATTTCTAGTGCTGCTGCCCTCTCGGCACTACCATTTCTGCCCACATCCGCGATGGCATTGAAAGTTGATCGTCCGCTGCCGATACCCGACGTGATTACCGTCAAGGATGAGATTGGATCGCTGGAGGCTATCGCGGGAAAATCTAACTTTCTCACCGGCGTTCAGACCGAAACGATCGGCTATAATCAACCGTTCCTTGGTCCCGTTTTGCGATTTTCTCGCGGTAGAAATGCCCGCATGAAAGTTAAAAATAGGCTCGAATTTCCGATCACGACTCATTGGCACGGTCTGCATGTTTCCGCCGATTTAGATGGCGGTCCGATGATCAAGATAAACCCGGGTGAGACTTGGGCTCCAGAATTACCGGTGGACCAACCGGCCGCGACGCTCTGGTATCATTCGCATATTCACGGTCGCACAGCAGATCAGGTCTATGCCGGGCTCGCGGGCATGATAATTGTCGACGACCCGCAGGCTCCCGACCCGGGACTACCGAAAGACTACGGCGTGGACGATATTCCACTCGTCATTCAGGATCGCGCTTTTGCGGCGGACGGTGCATTTCGATACGTTAAATGGGGCCCCGCGCTGATGCACGGCTTTCGCGCCGACACGATATTGGTGAATGGTGCGGTGCGTCCAACGGCAACCGTGCCCAAAGGTATCACCCGGCTTAGATTATTGAACGGGTCTAACGCACGTATGTACACGCTCCGTTTTTTGGACAATCGTATCTTTCATCAGGTGGCAACCGATGGCGGCTTACTGCCTGCGCCCATCGCTATGAAAACACTCCGGTTAGCGCCGGCTGAGCGCGCCGAAATTTTAGTTGATTTCGGCGATGGGAAATCAGCCTTCCTGGTGAGTGGCCCAGACAATAGTAACCCGATGGGTGCTGCGGGCGCATGGGTGGTATGAGAGGGGGCATGATGGGCGGCATGCTACCGGGCGACCCGCCGCAGATGGCGCGCGGCCAGGTGGGGGATTTTGAAATCCTCAAATTCACACCAGATAAGTTTAAAGTCGGCGCAGTTACTGAAGTGCCAGAGACGTTGGCGGGCGCACCCGCGCCGACGTTCGGTGAACCGCAACGTACACGGCGGTTTACACTGGATATGCATGTGGGTGGACGTGGACCCGGCATGATGATGGGGCGCAGCGGCTCCGGCGAAGCGCAGGGCGGCGTCATGGGCATCAATGGGAAATCTTTCGGTATGGGCCGGGTCGATACTAAAATGCGCCGTGGCGAAACCGAGCTTTGGCAAATCAACGCATCTGAGATGGCTCATCCGTTCCATATCCATGGTACGTCGTTTCAAGTTTTGACGATGAACGGCAAGAAAGTGCCATACGAGGCCATGGGTTTAAAAGACATCGCCTTGATTGAGAACCAGGCTGAACTGTTGGTGCGGGTCGATCACAAGGCGAGCCGGGACATACCCTTTATGTATCACTGTCATATTTTGGAGCATGAAGATGCCGGCATGATGGGGAACTTCACCGTGGATTGAGATACGCTACCAGATCGATACGTCACCGACGACGAGTTTGAGGGCCGTCACTGTTTTCAGTGCCACCTTCAACGCTCTCCGTTCTCTTCTGCTGAGGCGAGCGATCAACACTTTATTCGATGGCGGAATACCGTTCTGAATATCTTCCAATTGTTGGTCGATGATGTGGCCGAGAATGATTTCATGCGCCTCCTGAGTAGCGGCGAGGTCATCCGCATTCATCATGTCCTGCGCGCCCACGGCGGCAAACCTATCTTTGCTGCTGCGCGCCGTAATGCCCTTGCGCAATGACAAGGCTCTGGCAGCGCTGACGATGGGCAGAAGGCCGATTAACTTCAAATCCGCCCGTCTTTCCTTGGTGGTGATGTTCCCGAAGATGGTGAAGGGATGCGCTATATCAGTGACGATGGAGGCAAGCTGTTTGGTAAAGCCGGGGCTCTGCTGCGCGCGCTCGAAAGCATAGGTTTCGATTTTTTGCACCAGATCGCACGCGCCGTGGACAAGACGAAAATCATAAAAAATTTCCACCGTCAGCATGTTTTCACTGTTCGTGCGGCGAACCCAGCCGTCTATTCGTTTCCGCCATTGTTGTACGCTGCCGCGCCATTCCGCATTTTTCGCCATTACGCCGCCAGTGCAATAGGGAACGCCGATAGCGTCTAGAATATCGGCCATGTGCTGTGCCATTTCCGCAAACCAACGGTCGGCCTTTGGATCGCCGTCGGCATATATGATGGCGTTGTCTTGGTCCGGGGCCAATAGGCTTTCACCGCGGCCGCCGGAGCCGAGTAGGAGCACACAGTAAGGAATAGGTGCTGGTCCATGACCGTCCGCAGCCATGCGGTGTTCCGCGATAATCGCTGCTTGTTCGGTTATCGCTGCCAACTGTTCGCTCATCAACGCCGCCAAATCACGGCCGCCGATTGCCTCGTCTCGCAACGCCTTCGCCACCGCCGGCAAGCGGCTCCAGGCGGCACTCAATTGGTAATGGTCTTTCGCCTGCTCAATGGCACTGGTCAGCATTACGGCCTGTTCAGACCGATGGCGCAAAAGGTCGCCGCTGGCGAGGGCGCCGACGAGGTCGCCATTGCCTTCCATCACTCCGAGATGGCGTACACCTAGACGGCGCATGCGCGCCAAGGCTTGATACAAAAATCGGTCCGGATCGATATGCTCTAGCGGCGCGCCCATAATCGCAGTTACCGGCTGCTTCGCGCCATCAAGCTTGTGAAACAGTGCGCGCATGAGATCCCGCTCTGTAACAATGCCGACGGGTGCGCCCGTCTTATCGCAGACGAATACCGAGCTGGTCTTTTTCTCCGATAGCAACCTTGCTGCGACGGCGGCACTTGCTGTTGATTTAATTGTTAGCGGTGGCGCAGACATGACGTCCCGAACGCGCTTTTGAAACGGGTATGTGTCCTGAACCGTGCCGATGGCTGCATGTTGTTTTGCGTCAGGCGAGGTGTCGGGGAATGGACTGTTTGATGACGTTTCGACCACGTTGATCGCGCAAGCCCGTTCGGCCTCGGCTAAAGTGCGGATGCTTTGCTCGCGCAGCATGGGGATAAGGGCGAGATAGATCGAGGCAGTCGCTATGGCGTCGCTCAATGCCGCGTGGCGTTCCGTGATTGTGATGCCAAACCGCGTGGCGATGGTGTCCAGTCCGTAATTAGGCATCGCCGGCAACACAAGGCGTGCCAACCGGGCGGTATCCAGCGTGCGCGGTGGGTCGAAATCCACATCTGTCAACGCGTATTCGCGTCGGAGCATGGCGATATCGAATTCGATATTATGGCCCACAATAACTGCGTTCTGCATACGTTCATGCAGGTTCAAGGATACTGCCGCAAAATTCGGTGCGCCGGCGACCTTTTCGTCCGTAAGACCGTGTATTGCGCTGTTAGCAGGTGGAATTGGCCGACCAGGATCAACCATGCTTTCCCAGGTTTCGGTTTCCGCTACCATGCCTTCGTGAACCGGCACGAGAGCAATCTGAACGACACGGTCATTCGCTACGTCAAGGCCCGTTGTCTCTGTGTCGATAACGACTATGTCGAGCGCCAGCAAAGGGGTAGCGTTTTCGATCATTGACATGAGATTAACCCATAAGGTCGGCTCTATTCTCACCAATAGCTAGAGCAGGTGGCAATATGTACGCATTGATTTGGATCATACGTGCGTCTCCGAACAGTTAAGCTTATTCCATGGCGGCGAAAAGCCGGTCTATATCGTCTTTGCTCGCTAATTCCGTGCCTTCGGTAGTGACCGCAGCCGCAGCCGCAGCGACGCCATAGGCACAAGCCCGTTCAAGTGGCCACTCTTCCAATAGCGCGAAAGCGAGAGCCCCAATAAAGCTATCGCCGGCGCCAACCTTGCTGACGGATGTTACGGGTGGCGGATAATACCGTTTCTGACTACCGTTCGTGAACAGCACGGCGCCGTCTGCCCCGAGTGTAACGATCACCGCTTCTACCGCGTACCGCACCGCAATTTCGCGCGCTAAAGTAAAGGGTTCACCCGAATCAATATTTAGGTCCGTTGCCAACGCGGCGGCTTCGAACCGATCCGGTTTGACCAAAAAAATGTCACTGCAGAGCGCTGACCGGAGGGCCGGGCCCGACGTGTCCAAAATAAAACGGCTCTCGAAATTTTTGGCGATGCTCGCGATCTCGGCATAAAACCCATCCGCTAGTCCAGGCGGTAAGCTTCCGGAGGCCACCACGTAGGGGAATTGTCCGGTTGAAAGCAGGGCCGCCGTTTTTTCAAGAACTTTTTCAGAAAATCTCGAATCCTGAACAGGGCCTGGAAAAACAAAGCGATATTGGTTACCCGAATTGCGTTCCTGGACCGAAAAACTTTGCCGTGTCATGCCGTTGGCAATCAGGTATTCGGCATCGACCCTGGCCTCGGCTATCAGGTCACGGAGCGCGTCGCCTGTTACGCCACCAATTGCGACCAGCGCTGTGCTGGCGCCGCCCAATGCATTAATCACCCGCGAAACATTGATGCCGCCGCCGCCGGACTCGTATCGCGGCTCGTCACATCGCAACTTAGCATCTCCGGCGATTTCAGGCACTGTGGTACTGATGTCGATGGCTGGGTTAAGCGTTATTGTGAGAATTCTCTGCATATTATGGGGTCTCACCGGAAGCGCCGGATAGTTGGGCCAAGATGCCCTCCGCTAGCAACCCTGAAACGTCGATATCATTGCTTTGGTGCGCGATCGTATTGGTCGAAATGATTGATTGAACGCCGCAATCGATCAGGTTTTCAAAAGCCGACCCGGCAAACACTCCGTGGACCGCGATGCAAACCGGCGGCGTCATACCGGCGCTCCGAAGGCGCTCGACAGTTTCGATCATTGTGCCCGCGCTCGAGGCGATGTCGTCGATGATTACCGGCGTATGGTCCGTCCAGCGTGCGACCTCGGGAACGGAAACCGTTACGTCCCGGTCACCATGTCGAACTTTATCCAGCACAATAAAAGGCGTATCTGCAATTGCGGCGACCGCGGAGACCCATTGTTCACTTTCGCTGTCGGGTCCGATCAGAAGCGGTTTAGCGATACGGCGCTTGATCCAATCAGCGATCAGCGGTTTTGCATGAAGGACCGTCGCCGGCATAGAATAAATTTCGGACAAAGAACGGTGCCGATGCAAATGTGGGTCGATGGTGACTAGCCAATCGGCTTCTTGCGACAGAAGGCCGGGAAATATCGTCGACGTGACGGCTTCACCTGTGTGAAAACGGCGATCCTGTCGCATGTAGGCCAAATAGGGACAAACCATGCCAACGTCCACAGCCCCAAGGTCGCGCGCTGTCGCCGCGGCAAATAGCAACGGCAAGGTTTTTTCATTGGGCCGGTCCAGGGTGCAAAGCAAGATAACTGCCCGTCCAGCCGGATCGGTGTGATAGCGGAGATAGGTCTCTTCATCGGGAAAGCGTCGGATCTCGATTTCGCCTAACTCCGCGCCGAGCGCCCCAGCCAGCGACTGCGCCAAACCGTCGGCGGCCGATAGTGCGAAAAGAAGCGGTGGCATCAAGTGTCCGCCAACGCCACAATGTCAGGCGTCGCCTTTGCATAGGCCAAAGAATAGTCGAGTTCGCCTCTGGTTTCTGCATGAACCGTATAAAGCGGCTGCTTTGCGTCCACGCGGTCACCGACCTTGGCGTGCAGCTCAACCCCTGCCGCTTTGGCGTCCGGCGCCCCCGCCAATTTAGCGACCTTTGCGAGGTGGCGGTTGTCGATGTTTGCCAGCCTGCCGCTCTGTTTTGCTAGGACCGGGTGACTAAAACTAGAATGCGGCGGTTCGCGCATTCCTCCCTGCGCGGTGCAAATCGCTTGAAACTTTGCCCAGGCGTTACCGGATTTTAAGGTTTCCGCAGCCATCGCGATCCCTTGGTCTTTTTGCGCGCACCCTACGGCTTCAAGCAACGTGCCTGTGAGAAGTAAAGCGCGGTCACGCAAATCTGTCGGTGCGTTCGGGGCATTATTTAAAACGGCGATGACATCGCGCGCTTCGAGTGCGGGACCAATGCCGTGTCCCACAGGGTGCGAGCCGTCTGTGCAGACCACGGTGACGGCTAGGTCTAGAGCTGACGCCGTCGCGCGTAACGAATCGGCCAGGCTCTTCGCTGCCTCGTCGCTGCGGATCTTGGCCGCTGGTCCGACGGGCAAATCGAGCACCACATGGGTAGACCCCGCGGCCACCTTCTTCGACAAGACCGACGCGACCAGTTGGCCTTTGCTGTCAATTTCCAGCGCGCGCTCCACGCGAATTAAGAGGTCGTCTGACGGGCTTAGTGCCATGGCGCCGCCCCAGACGATGCAGCCGCCTTCACCTTCTACGACCCGGCGCATGGCCGGAACGTCTAGGTCGACCGGAGCAAGTGTTTCCATGGTATCAGCGGTGCCTGATGGCGAGGTGATGGCGCGCGAAGATGTTTTCGGTATCGTGAGGCCGCACGTTGCAGCAATCGCAACGATGATCGGTGTGGTTCGGTTACCTGACAAACCGCCAACGCAGTGTTTGTCTGCGACCGTCTGCTCGCCCCAATCCAGTCGTTGGCCGGTATTGATCATAGCGTTGGTGAGGGCGGTAATCTCACTTTGATCAAGCCCGCCCGCGGTACAAGCGGTGATAAAGGACGATAGGTGAATGTCGGAATAACGTCCCGCGACGATATCGCCGATTATGGCGTCAAAAGCGCTTTGATCGAGTTGATTGCCAAAGACCTTGTGCCGTACCAAGCTAAGCGAGTCCACATGCTCCGAGTGAGCTACGGTAACGCTATCGCCTTCTTTCAGGCTGAGCTGTCGCCAAGCGGAATCCGATAAGCCGATTTCCGCTTCGTCGAGAAGTTCGACATCCACCTGATACAGCGTCACGATGATAGACTTTTGGCCGTTCGATACGCGAATACGGGTGTGGGCCGTGAATCCTTCAGCTCGGCAGACGCCGGAGTCCTTCCGCATGAAGGCCACAAGTTCACTTTGAGTGTCGACGCCCATACGGCGTACATGCAGGGAGTTTGGGTGATTGGTGGTCATCGCACTCTTCGGTTACGTAAGGTCAATTGTGTCTCTGTATTCAGGAACTCCGCACGGCCAATCAAGGTTTTCCTTGATGCGTAACCGCAATGCGTCAGCGGCGGCAGGCTCCCCATGGGTAACAAAGGTTTGCTTCGGTGCCGATTCAAAGGTGGTCAGCCAACCCATAATTTCGTCCGCATCAGCATGAGCAGACAATGCTGTCAGGTTATGTACCTCAGCGCGCACCTTAATATAATCTCCATGAATTTTGATTTCTTCTGCGCCGTCGACCAATGCCGCGCCGCGTGTGCCGGACGCCTGATACCCGGCGAATATGATACTGTTCCGCGGTTGCGAGGCTAGGAATTTAAGGTGATGGAGGACGCGCCCGCCTGTCGCCATGCCGCTTGCCGACAGGATGATTTTCGGCATCGGATTTCTATCCAAGGCTTTTGAGTCTTCAACATCGCGGACATAGGTCGCAACATTCCACATTCGCTTGTTCTCATCTGGCGTCAAGCGAAGTTCGTCAGCATGCCTGCCGTATACGTCGCTGGCGTTAGTCGCCATGGGGCTATCCATGAACACCGGCATATTGGGAATGCGTCCGCTACTTTTTAGGCGCTCCAAATAATACAGGATGGTTTGCGTACGTCCGACGGCAAAAGCGGGAATGAGGACCGTCCCGCCGCGCTTGACCGTTCGCAGGATCACCTTTTCGAGCAGCGCTTCGGACTTGTTGGCGGCATGGCTGCGTCCGCCATAGGTAGATTCGACAACAAGATAGTCGGCGCGTCTGACCGTTTCTGGTGGCCGCATGATCGGGTCTTCCGGGCGACCGAGGTCACCACTGAAGACAATCGAGAGCCCTTGAACTTCCACAAGCACAATCGCCGCACCGAGTATGTGACCGGCCTTAAGAAAAGTTACGCTAAACTCGGGTGTTACGTGCTGTTTTTTACCAAAAGGAACGCTGTCGAATTTCTTTAAAGCGTTCTCTGCATCAAAATGTGTATAGAGCGGTAACGCAGGCGCATGTTTGGAAAATCCATGTTTGTTGGCAAATTCCGCTTCACGCTCAGCGAGATATGCGCTGTCGGGCAGCAGAATGCCACACAAGTCTTGTGTCGCTTCTGTGCAAAACACACGGCCGTTGAAGCCGTTTTGGCAGAACAACGGTAGGTAACCCGAATGATCGATATGAGCGTGGGTCAGAACGACACTCGAGACAGAGGCTGGATCGCAAGGAAGAGGGGCCCAGTTTTTCAGTCGGTTTTGCTTGAAGCCTTGGAACAGGCCGCAATCGATTAGTATTTTGGACGATCCGGATTCGAGTAAATATTTCGAACCGGTGACCGTGCCGACACCTCCCAAGAACGTTAACTGAACCAAATTATGCGCCCTTCCTTTTAATAAACGCGGCAGCCCAACTTAGGCCGCAAAATCCGCTATTCGGACACCATAGTCCGCCAAGACGACGGTGGAGTCCAATCTGAACCGAAAGCAGTTTTTGCGGCGGATAAAAAGAATGACCAAACGGATCGTGATCGCAGCGAAGCCGGTCAGCTATCTTTTCACCGATCAGATAGATGCGATCATTACCAATACTCGCTCGCTTACGAACCAATCCCATTGTAGCTCCCATCTAAGGGGCCTGTGCGAGAACAGGGGCCAGAAGGTCGCTAAACACCAGAATTGTGAAGGCCACGCTGACGAAAAACCCGGTAACCGGCACCCAAATGGGTATCGTAAAAACGCCGGAGGGAATCGGTGCGGTGCATTTTAATTTCCACAAGGCCGCATTAACCAGTATCGAAATGATGAAGACAATCAAGGATGTAGTTTCCGCGAGTGCTTCCATTGAGAACAGCAACGACAAAACAAGGATGATGCCGACCGTGAAACAGGTGGCAATCAGAGGCGTTTGTGTGCGCGGATGAACGAAAGCGATCCAGCCAGGCAGCCATTTTGACTTGGCCATGCCGTAAAGTACGCGTGACGCCATGATGATCTGGATCAACAAACCGTTAAGAATGGCGAACAAGGCGATTACGTTGATGATGATCCCAGGCTGGCCGGAGGTTTGTTCGAAAATGTATACGAGCGGGGCGTCGCTTGCGGACAATTCCTCGATTGGCACAGATAAAACCGCCACCAGGACGATCAGGATATAAATGACCGTGGTGATGGCCAGGGTCAGAATGATCGCGAGCGGCAAGACGACTTTTACGTCTTTCACTTCCTCCGCTACATTCACCATGTCCTCGAAACCGACAAATGCATAAAATGCGAGGAAGGTCCCGCTAAGGACGCCAATCCAAACATTGGTTCCGAAACCAGGCGTGAGGTCGCCTAAACGTACTCCGATCTCGGCCAAGGAATCACGTCCGAACCAAATGATCAGGACCAATCCGGAAATCTCTATCAAAGTAATGGCACCGGCGGCGAGGACTGATTCCTGAATGCCCCATATAGCGATCGCTCCTAAAAATATCGTGATCGAAACAATTATCAGCCAAGGGGGTAAGGACCAAAACTCCTGAATGTGGCCGACAAAACCGTTGGTGAGGGCAGCGGACGAAATGATACCGTTAGAAACAACGAGCAGTCCCACCAGAATGGCGAGCTGGCGGTAACCCAGTCCTTCGCGCACATAGACAGCTTCACCTGCGCTACGGGGAAACCGAGCGGCCAGTTCAGCAAAGGTGAAGGCAGTAAAACTTACCAACACGGCAGCTAATATGAATGAAATGGGAGCGAGTATCCCTGCGCGTGCGACGACTTTACCAATGAGCACATAAATTCCGCCGCCAATTGTGACCCCAAGCCCGTACAGGACCAGCAACGGCAATCCGATGACACGTCTAAGGGGTGGCTGTTCGCGGGCTTTCGGGCCATCCGGAAGCGACCCTTTCTGTGTGCCTGTCATTGCTGTGGTCTCGGGCTGTTATCGAATGAGGAATGTGGAGCGATTGTCCCGGTCGTGTTTTTCATCCGGAAATAATCGGGCACTGAGGTTATCTCGATCATCGATGAGCAAGAACTGCGGGTTTAATGCAGTGATTGATTCAGACAGCTCATCCAGTTCGCCCAATGTCGATGTGTGTAGCTGTGTGTTGATAGGACTATTATGTAGAAATTGTTTCGCGGTTTTTTCGAGCTCGAACGCATCGTCGCTGGATTGCCCCAAGACGAAGATGTCGAGATGACCGCGATACACATCAGCGAGCCGGGTGGCAAAGTCGAGTGCCGTAGCGTTTCCTTGATATAGAACGACGATGTTGGGGTTTTGTACCGGCGCATCATTTAATAAGAAAATCGAGCAATCGACCCGGTTTAGAACAGGCTCCATATCGTCACGACCCTGGCGGCTAAATTTATGGTGGCGGCGGATGAAGGTCAGTATATCGCCGCCGCGACTTTCCAACAGAGCGTGCTCAGTTTCGGTTCCCTGAATGATTTGAAAAGACCATTGCGTGTGTGCGCGTTCGGCGATGCGGGCGAGGTTGGCCTCGGCGCGGCGGGCCTGTACGCGTAATGCGCGTTTCATTAGTGTGACATCAAGGTTTCTTTCACTTGGGTCGTGCCGGGAAATCAAGCTGGTCGCGGGCAGCGCCGCTGCGGTGATGAGATCAGGGTTTTCGAAGAATAAACCGACCAGTTCGGCACCGATGTTGGTCGCGATCTTTGCAGCATGTTCGACCCGCCCATTGCCACTATCCGCAGCGTCGAGCGCCAACAGCATACGGGGTTGATACCTCGGTGTGCGGTCGGTCATGATGCGCTTTCCTGCTCAATTCCTTTGCCGAAGGCTAGGCGCATGGCAGTGAACTCACCGAGCCGGTCCGTGACGCTGCGATTGAAAGTTCCGTCGGGAAAGGATCCGTCTTTAGTTCGGATTCCCGCCGTCATACCCGTCAGAATCTCAATTCCTTGGTCGATGGTCTCGACTGCGTAAACATTGAACTTGCCATCCTTCACGGCATCCACAACACGGTCGGCCAACATTAGATGCTTTACATTGGCGACTGGAATTAAAACGCCGTGGTCACCAGTGAACCCGCGGTTTTGGCAAATATCGAAAAACCCTTCTATTTTTTCGTTAACGCCGCCAATTGCCTGAATTTCGCCTTTCTGATTGATCGAGCCTGTGACAGCGAATTGCTGGCGAATGGGAACGCCAGCGATTTCAGAAAGCAGCGCGTAAAGCTCCGCTGACGATGCACTGTCGCCGTCAACGCCGCCGTAAGATTGTTCGAAAACCAGGCTGGCGCCGAGTGAAAGCGGTTCTTTCAAGGCATAGTGGCCGTTCAGGTAACCGCTCAGGATGAGGACACCCTTCGAATGCAGCGGTCCACCCAGTTTCGCCTCACGTTCGATATCCACGACGTTTCCTTTGCCGAGCCAAACGCGCGCGGTAATTCTGCTGGGTTGGCCGAAAAGGTAATCGCCCATTTGCAGTACCGATAGGCCATTGATTTGGCCAGTCTGTTCGCCTGACGTGTCGATAGAGACCGTGCCGCGGAAAATTTCTTCTTGGACGCGTTCACGCACCCGATTGCGCCGCCGCTCGCGTGAATTTTCTGCTTTACGTATTTCGTCCGCGCTAATGGTTTTCTGGCCCTCTTTGGCAGCCCAATGATCAGCTTCCAACAATAGTTCGGTGAGGTCGTCGACTTTACTTGAAAACCTTTCCGCATCCTTGGCCTGGCGGACGCAGAATTCCAGCGCTCGGGCGATCCCAGTTTGATCGATCTTGCGTAATTTTTCGCTTTTGACTATGGCGCTGGTTAGCTCGGCGTACTTAAGAATATTCTCTGAATTTCGTTCTACACGATCATCGAAATCAGCAGCGACCTTGAACAGGCGGTCGAACTCCGGGTCTAGTGCAGCGAGCAGATAATAAATTTGCCTGTCTCCCACTAGAATGATTTTGACGTTAAGCGGAATGGGCTCCGGTTCGAGTGTTACCGTGCTGGGCATCCCTAACGACTGATAAAGAGATTCGACGTGAATTTCACCCGCGGTCAATGCGCGCTTAAGCGCTTCCCATGCCAACGGCTTGGACAGTAACTTCTGCGCATCGAGTATCAGATATCCATTGTTGGCGCGATGAAGCGCACCGGAGCGGATTAGATGAAAATCCGTTAACAGTGTTCCCATAGCGGCGCGGTGCTCGATCCGCCCGACAAGTCGGTCGAAGGAAGGATTGTCCTCGTAGAGAACGGGCGCGGTCGTTTCCCCCTGATTATCGACCAGTAGATTGACGCGGTAACGCCAGACTATTTGCGGGCTGGTATCGGGCGTGGTGGGATCACCGAGCGCAGATAGTTCGCCGTTGGACCCGACAATAGCTTCGACGTTCTCGATGACATCGCTCCGAACTTCCTTCAAATAGGTTAGAACATTGTCACAATCGTCATACCTCTCGAGAAGCTGCCCGATCAAATGATCCATCGCGAACTCCGCCACGTCCTTGTTCAGTTGGCGAAGTTCATCCCGCATTTCGGCCATCCAACGAGGTGATTGTTTTAGCGCGTCCTGTAATTTTGACTGCATTTCTTTGATGAGGCCTTCGATGCGGGTGCGCTCTTTTTCGGGAAATTGACTGAAGACCTCCGGCGGAACGATCTTGCCGTCGGTTGTGGGCGCGAATGAAAAACCAACAGGTGTCCTAAGCAGCATGAGGTCTGTCTTTTGAGCCTCCTCGGAAACCTGATTTAGAGCTTCTTCGTGCCGCTCGTTGAACTTTTCCTCGATCACTTGGCGCCGTGTTCGAAATTCTTCACTGTCAAAACTGCTGTGCAATTGGTCGCGTATTTCTTCGACAAATCGGTCCATATCGCTTTGAAACAGCCGACCCCGCCCAGCTTTCAGTTGGATGACGCGCGGTTTTCTTAGGTCTGAAAAGTCACTGACATAGCACCAGTCATAAGGCGGGTTACTGTCCAAGACTTTTTCTTCAAGAAATGCTTTGACCGTAGTGTGTTTGCCGAGCCCGCTCGGGCCAAGGACGAAGACGTTATAGCCTTCATGGTTCATATCAACGCCGAAGCGGAGCGCGTCGATGGCCCGTTCTTGCCCAATCATCGCGTTAGGATCGTCAGCTTTCTTTGTTCCGATGGACTTGAATTGGCTCGGGTCGCAATGCCAGCGCAACGCTTCGACTGGTAACTGCGTATCTCTGGAGGTGGATTTATCGGGCATGCCAAGTGTCCTCAATGAAAACAGGGTGAAGGTCGGAGCGTGTCCGGACCGGAGTTTGTTAGCAGTTCACCGGTTTTTCAAATCTGTCGCGTGGAACGAACCGTTGCATTGATCCAAGTCAAGGTAGGCTTGGTTATCAATCGCCATAGTGTTCGGGACGTACAAATTGGAGAGGAAGTCATAATGTCTTTCAAAACAATACTGGCATACTGCAACAATTCACATTTGGCTGAACGGTTGTTTGATGTGGCGGTCCATATGGCGGTGGAGAACAAGGCGCATCTCAAGGGATTGTATGTCATCCCGCAGCCACAGCTTCATGCGGCGATTGGTGGGGATTTCATTGGCGAACTCGTTGAGAATCAGGAACGCTACTGTAAGAGCCAGGGCAAGGTAATCAAATCGGCGTTCGACAAAGCCATCGCAGGGAAGAAGATTGAGTTTGATTGGGTTGAGCTCCATGCCCCGTTCCCGTTTGTTCGCCGCCCGTTATTGGAGCAGGCCCGTTTGGCGGACCTCGTCATTGCAATCCAAGCCCATCCCGAATCCGATGTGATACAGGAACACGGTCTGATGGCTGATCTGGTTTTGGAAAGTGGCCGACCCGTTCTAGTGGTGCCTAAAGACGGCGACCTAAAGGGCATCGGCACCAAAGTCCTGGTGGCATGGAATGGCACCCGAGAATCGGCACGGGCTGTATTCGATGCACTGCCGCTTTTGAAAAAAGCCGGTGCAGTGGAAATTTTTGAACTGGAGGATGACACCGGTTCCAGTCGCAAAAGCCGCCTTACGGGCGCTGATCTCGCAGAAAATCTAACACGCCACGGCGTGAACGCGACCGCAGCATCCCAGTCGCTCAACGGTTACGATGCCGGCGAGTTTCTATTAGATCGAGCGGCAAAGGAGAAATTCGACCTTCTCGTTATGGGGGGGTATGGGCATTCACGTATAGCAGAGTTCATCCTGGGCGGCGCCACGCGGCATATTTTTTCTGACATGAATTTGCCCGTGTTAATGGCCCACTAATAGAGGGAGATACCGAAGATGATGAGAAAAGTTCGACTGGAATTAGCTCGCGATCCTGACTTCCCCATGGGAAGCGCGGAACGAGGCTATGAGTTTGTCGCACCGATAGACCACCAGGGAAATATTATCGCTGAAGAATGGAAGAAAAACCGCGCACACTGCCATGTCCGCCGGTTCTGGGGCCATGACGACGACGAGACTGGGCACGTGATGCGTAAACCCGGCGGCGCTTGGGCCTTTCATTACGATATCCATGGGGATGCGGATGACGATGAAACAGGCTACCGGTTCGATAGCCATCTATTCCTGCCGGGCGAATATGTTTCCATTCGTGAGCACGACGATGTCGTTCGTACTTTCCGTGTTGCATCCGTGCTGCCGGTTTTCGTAGACACGGAGGGCGAAGATGAGGGTACTGGTACAGCCGAGGCTGAAGTGTCGTAAGGGCACCTGGCTTTGGCTGAGCCGGAAACCTAATACTCAGATAATTACTCGGCGTTAAGATTTATTCATGTAGACGTCGGTTAAAAGTCGGGGGTTAGAAGTCGGGCATTGAACCTATTCGAAAGTTGAGCCTGACCGACAGCCATATCCTCGAAAAGCACGGGCATACGGATCGCCTTTGCGCTTCTAGGTGTGCGCTTCTTGGTAGTGGACAGGCGAGGCTATAAGTCTAGCCGGCGTAAGCGAAGGGCATTGCCGACCACCGAGACCGAACTTAGGCTCATGGCAGCCGCAGCCAACATCGGATCGAGTAAAATACCGAATGCCGGATAAAGAATGCCGGCGGCGACCGGTACGCTGCAGACATTGTAAAAGAAAGCAAAAAATAGGTTTTGACGGATATTGCGCATGGTTGCGCCCGCCAATCGTCGGGCGCGCACGAGATGGGACAAATCTCCTCTGACCAATGTGATGCCGGCACTTTCGAGAGCGATGTCTGCGCCGGTTCCCATGGCGATTCCCACATCCGCCCGTGCTAGAGCAGGCGCGTCGTTGACACCGTCTCCGGCCATGGCCACGGTGTTTCCATCAGCTTGGAGTTCGGCGATGAGATTCGCTTTGTCCGCCGGGGATAGGCTGGCAAACACCTTTTCGATACCGAGTTTCATGGCAACTGCCTTTGCGGTCATCACGTCGTCACCGGTTGCCATGACGATGTCCAACCCCTCACGGCGAAGCGCTTCAATCGCATCTGGTGTCGTATTCTTGATCGGGTCCGCGACAGCGATTAACCCGATTAGCTTTTGCTTTACTGTTATGTAGATAACAGTATTGGCCTCGGCTTTCAGGTCTTCAGCCAAGGCCTCGATCGTTTCCTGAATAGGGTGCGGTACGATGCTTCGATTGCCGATCCTTACGGTTTCGCCGTCGACGGTCCCGGTCACGCCGCGGCCCGTATCGCTGTCGAAGTTCTCGACATCGACCAAATCTATTTTTTGACGCAGCGCCTCAGCGACAATCGCTTCACCGAGCGGATGCTCGCTAGCAATCTCAAGGCTTGCAGCCAACCGAAGCACATCCCTCTCTGTGTCTGCGGGTAACGCGATGATCTTGGTAACGCTGGGCTTGCCCAATGTGAGGGTGCCGGTTTTGTCTACAATGAGGGTTTGGCATTTCGCAAACAGCTCAAGTGCCTCGGCGTCCTTTATGAGCACTCCCTCGACCGCGCCGCGACCGGTAGCGACCATGATTGACATAGGCGTGGCCAGGCCGAGTGCACAAGGACATGCGATGATTAAAACGCTGACAGCCGTGACGAGTGCAAACGTGAAGGCCGGCGCGGGGCCTATACTGAACCAAACGAGAAAAGCCAGGGCGGCAACGCCGATGACAGCAGGGACGAAATAGGCGGCAACGCGATCAACGACGGATTGAACCGGTGCACGGCTGCGCTGGGCGTCGGATACCAATGCGATAATTTGGGCAAGAAAAGTATCGCTGCCTGTGCGTTCAACGACCAGGACAAGGCTGCCGGTGCCGTTCAATGTGCCGCCAATGACACTATCGCCGACGGCTTTTTCAACGGGTATTGGTTCTCCGGTTAGCAAACTTTCGTCGACACGGCTGAGGCCTTCGATAATTTGGCCATCCAACGGAATACTGTCTCCAGGCCGGACTCTAAGGTGGTCGCCCCGCATGACGGTGTCCAAAGGTACATCTTCTTCGGTCCCATCGTCATTTACTCTGCGTGCGGTTTTGGGGGTTAGCGCAAGCAGTGCATGAATAGCGCTGCCGGTTCTGTCCCTTGCTTTTAATTCCAGCACCTGGCCAAGAAGAACCAATGTCACGATTACGGCGGCGCTTTCGAAATAAAGCGGTAAGCCGCCGCCAGCATGGTAGCTATCTGGAAAGATCCCGGGGAAAATTGTGGCGGTCAGGCTATAAAGGTAGGCCGACCCTGTGCCAACCGCGATGAGGGCGAACATATTCAAATTGCCGGACCGTATGGAGGCGAGGCCGCGGGTAAAAAAGGGCCAACCGCTCCACAGGACAACCGGTGACGCAAGGGCGAATTGGAGCCAAGGTTGCTGCTTGGCGGAGATCAAGGGGTCGAGGCTGTAGCCGAAAAAATGGCGGCCCATTTCTATTGCGAGAAGAGGAACCGCGAAAACCAGCGCGGCCAAAAGGCGCCGTTGCATGTCGAATAGCTCGGCCGTGCCATGGTTAACTGCGGACTGCGGGTGACTTGGTTCGAGGGCCATGCCGCAAAGTGGACATGGTCCAGGGACAGCTTCCGCAATATCGGGGTGCATCGGGCAGATGTATGTCGCCGGGCCTTGAACCGCCCTATTAGCGGGCGCAGCGTTTGTCGCATGATGGAACGACATTATTGTTTCTCCAATCTCGACTGCCGCCTTACAGCTGTTTTCACGGGTGCGCGTATGCCGCTTGGTCCGTGCTTTAGAACGAGGCTGAGTGGTCGATTTCCTCGGCTAGGTAACGCCGCATCGGACTAAGATTCAAATCCAGGCCATCAAGATCGTCGATATCATCGAAATTGTCCTCGCAAGACGAGACCTCGTCGGCTTTAAGATCAGAGCAGTCTTCCCAAATTTCTAAGCGTCGTAACGGATCCATCGTTTACTCCTTTCGCAGTCTTATGCTGCCAATTGATGGGTGAACTCGTTGTGCAGACTATCCAGGCTCGGCACGTGCACGGTGCGGTTGGTAAATTGTGCGACGCCGTCGTCATTCAAGACACGAATCACGCGTGAAATCGTTTCTGGAGTAATGCCGAGCAGGGCCGCCATATCCTTTCGACAAAACGGAATTCTCAGCGACGTCGCGCCGTTTTGAGTGGTCTCCGTATACCGGTCCAACAGCGACCACAGCAGATGTGCGACCCGGGCGCGAGCGGGCTGTGTCATGTATTCGAATGATCTGAACTCGACTTCCATTAGGTCGCCTGACGTTCTGCGCAGGAAATGGAGCGCGATTTCGGGATCGTTCGCGATCAATGTCACGAAGGTTTCGCGCGGAATGAAGCCGGTTTCAGCACGTTCCAGCACTTCTGCCTCGACAGTATGGTTGCTATCGGCAAGTACCGATTGGCAACCCAGGAAATCGCCAGCATAGGCCAAGCGCAGTAGAACGGAATTGCCATCGGCATCGGATTTCCGTAGACCGATCAATCCGGAAATTACGAAATGAACGCCGTCGCACTGATCATCCTCGTAGAATATCACTTCGCCTACGTCCCGTGTGCGTCGGCTCATTTTGGCTTCAATGGATTTTCGGCACTTATCCGATAGTTCATTGAGTCCCAACCGGCCTTCGTTTTGTGCGTTTTGTGTGATTGCTTGCATGACCCTTACCTCCTCTAAACAATGCCAATCTTCATTGCCTGCAGAGTGGCGAAAGCGGTCGGTTTTGGGCAGTTGGGAATTATGCCTACGGAGAACCCCGTACGTAGAAACCCGTATGGGGAAGCCAGATACTCTAGCGGTAAATCAATGATATAATAAAAGCTGCGCTGTCGGCGGTGCGGTCAGGAAAGGCGGACAATAAATTCGATCATCAGTTGGATGTTGAGTGGCTTATCGAAGGGTTCTACGGCACCCAATTCCAAAGTTCGCTGTTTCAATGCATCGTTTCTGCCATCGCCCATGACAATTGTCGAAATTTGTACCGCAGCTCCCGTAAGCTCGCGGAGAATGTCCTCGGGCTTCAAGTCCGCCAGTTTCATATCAAGCAGTAAACCCCCCTGGCTTTGGCGGTCAACGGCGTTCAAAAAAGAATTACCCTTTTCAAAGGTCGAGACTTCAAACCCCTTGGACCTCAAGACAATATCCAAGGAGTCGCGGACCGCCGCATCCCTTTCAACGACGTAGATCGGTTTCATCTAGCAGCATTCCTTTTACTTACTCCAGTCCGTTGAGAGAAACGGCGAAATCAGCGATGCCTGGGAAAATGGAGCGGCTATGGTTAACGAAATGCTGGAGGACATAAATTAGGGAATATACGTATGCGCAGTATTCGCGGCCGAGAATTTTCTTTTAAGTGGCGTTGGGGGCCTTTAGAAGGCCGGTGTATCTAATCCTGCGGCAATCACCATGCGGACTAATTGGGAAAGGTTTTTCGCTTCCATTTTCTCCATTACCCTGGCGCGGTGAACCTCGACCGTGCGGGGGCTAATTTCGAGTTCATACGCGATGACCTTATTCAAGTTTCCGATCACCAGATGATCCAGAACTTCTCGCTCCCGCGGCGTTAACCGATTGATACGGCGTACAAGATCCGGGTCGACCGAACTCGCTTGGCCGGTTCCCTTAACCAATTGCGAAGCCTGTTCAATGGCGTCCAGAATGGCTTCTTTAGTGAACGGTTTTTCGATGAAGTCGACGGCTCCTATTTGCATCGCTTGAACGGCCATTTTTATGTCGCCATGGCCAGTGATGATGATAACCGGAACGGCGCAGCTTTCTTTTTTAAGAATTTTCAGAATTTCTAGGCCGTTAATATCGGGCATGCGGACATCGAGCAGGATACAGCCTTCCAGACCGTTCCGCGGGCGATTCAAAAAGTGGACGCCGGACTCAAACGATTCCGTTTCATAGCCGCAGGCGCCGAGCATCGCTTGCAGTGACAGCCGGACCGCGTCGTCGTCGTCGATAATGAAAATTGTCGAGGTGCCACTCATGTACTTAGACCCGCTTATTGCAGCGGTAGCGAAAATCGAAACGTCGTGCCGGTACCGCTGTTTTGGATGGCGTCTATTTTACCATCATGTGCTTCGATGATGGATTTGCAGATCGAAAGCCCCATGCCCATACCCGATGACTTGGTCGTGGCGAACGGCTCGAACAGATCGTCGTGGATGTCAGGGTCTATACCCAATCCGGTGTCCGAAACCGACACCACGACGTACTCCTCATTGGGCTTTTCCGTGCAAACCGTGATGGCGCCGGCCTTTGAGTTAACCAATGCGTCAGATGCGTTGCGGATAAGATTGGTGATGACCTGTTGAATCTGAATCTTGTCTATCCTGATTTGTGGAATATCAGGACTGAGTTTCAACACGGGTGTTATTGACTGGTCAGCTGTAAACAGTTGGCTGAATTCACAGGCTTCGGTGATGACCGCATTGAGATCTTCCGTTTGTTTCTCGGATTCGCCGGACTTTGTCAGATTACGCAAGCGCCGGATTATTTCTCCGGCGCGCGTTGACTGGTCTACAGCTTTGGTTAAGCAATCCATGGCGCCGCCCGGAGCTTCCTCACCTGCTGCTGCCATAAGCGCTTTAGAGGCTTCCAGGTAATTGACGATGGCGGTTAAAGGTTGGTTCAATTCATGCGCTAGTGCTGCCGCCATTTCGTTGACAACGCTAACGCGCGACGCACTTAAAAAATCCGACTGAAGCTCCATGAGGTTGCGTTTGGCCTGATTACGATCGGAAACGTCCAGAATAATGGCGGCGAATACCGGCGTCGCGCCATCTCCCATCAGCTGCAAGTGTACTTCCACCTCATAGACACTGCCGTCCTTGCGTTCGTGAACGGTCTCGAAGACGGTGTGCTTGGCTGCACCGTTACGCAAAGGCCGCAATAAAACCTCAAACTGTTCCACTGTGAATTCCGGCTTAATGTCCACCGGAGTCATGGATTTAAGCTCATTTATCGAATAGCCCAAATTCGCCCGCGCGCCTTGGTTCACGGTAGTGAACAGCAGCGATTCTGCGTCGAATAAAAATACTTCGTTAATCGATTTTTCGATAATCTGCCCTAATTGCGTGCTGGCGGCGATTATTTTATGACGCAACGTCAAATCGTGGACGATCCCCACAAATCCACGATTTCCGGACACTTCGAATTCTCCGACCGAAAGATGAAATGGGAAAGTCGAGCCATCCTTGCGTTGGCCGACAACTTCACGGCCAATTCCGATGATTTTCGGTTCATTGGTGTCAACATATCGGCCAAGATAGCCGTCATGCTCTTCGTGATAGGGCGACGGCATGAGCATATTTACATTCTCGCCGATAACTTCTTGGGCGGTAAACCCGAACAGCTTTTCGCAGGACGGGCTATAGGAGGTAACGATCCCCGACATGTCGATCGTTACGATTCCATCAACAGCAGCATCAATCAATGCCTGTAGTCTGACTGCATCCAGTTCGTTCGTAGAGGCTTCTCGCATCATTTGGCTCTAATCTTTTGAATTTCTCCACGTCCACCGGTATGGAGCGCATTTGGTATCCGATGGGTGGAAGCAAAAAGTATAGTTCTAACCGCAGTTATTACAACTGCTTGCGTTAGCACCGGTTTTATTCCAACCACCGGGCTTGGTGCAGGTCAAGGTTCCGGGGCGCCCTGTAGGGGTGGAATAAGGATAAATTCGAGTTGCTGCAGGCCAGCGTCTATTCGACTAATTATGAAGCCCTTTTTCCTGCCTTAAGGATTGCTTCTATTTTTCCACGATTCTGTTCTCTGAGTGCTGCAGAATCCCACATCGTGCTGCCTAGTTCGTAAATTTTTGGAGATTGCCGGAAGAGCACAGGGTTGATGAAGGGTAATGTTAGACGCGGGTTTAACTGTGCAAAAAGTTTTGCTGTTTTTTCGATCCTACTTTCATGGGTTTGTGCAAAGGGGCGCTTTTGTAATTTAGCGAACCAAAGCGCGCGGACTTTATACTTGAGAATGTCCACCAACGGGTACTGCCGCATATGGCCGAGTGCTGCGGTCTTTAAATAGTCACCGGATGGCATTAGATCAAACAGCCGATCGGCGGTACGTTTGATGGTTAAGAGAGATTTTTGAAAATTCTCGTGCCGATCCAAACCGGTCCAGAAGCCTAGGCTATTCCCGCCGATACCGTATTTATCCGGATCGATAATCTCAAATGCCGGGCGAAATTTCCCTTCGGTCCGGTGAGTTTCCTCCTTTAGTCTTAGCGGTTTCATATGGCTAGGATAGGTCAGACTGACATGCAGATGTGGCTTGGCCCATTTGCCGTTCGGTAAGCGGGTGATTGCACCGCCCGATCCAATAATCGTAAATCGGCCGACCCAGTGACCACGACGGACGCGGACGGATTTCAAGTGAGAGTAGATGCCTGTTTTGGCAGCACCATGGTCGATATAAACGATGAACTGTTTGTCAAACCGCGTCCATTTCGGGTGAGGAATAACCCTTATCACGCGCCCTTCTGCCATGGGTGTAATGAGGGCCATGTTTCCACGGGTATAATAATCAATACCTGGCTCGACATTGTTTCTGAGATGAACCCGGAAGTCAGCACCCTTTAGAAAATAGTGATTTTCCTCGCGCAAGGTGGCGAGTAATTCTGGAACTGCTCCAATTTCACTTGCAAATAGGCTGGTCGGGGCAGACGCAATAGCACTTGCTTGCAAACAGTGGTTTAGGAAAGCACGGCGTTTCGATTTGATCGTTCTAACCTCGGGTTGGAGACCCCACGATTATTCGTAGGGTTTCGGGAAGGGTTCGAGGGTTCCAGTGTTGTTGCTGTCAAAATGGCACTGCTGGTCCGCGCCGCATTGATTGAAATCAAGTTGACGTGTTGATGTCGAATCTTGACCGATGTTAGGCGGAGAGCGGTATAATCCGACCTGTGTTCACTTCTGCTACGTCTCGAACTGTTCGTCCGTTCAATCGAAATAGGTTGCTGCAATGCCTATGCCTATTCTATGGGGCATTTTGGCTGTGGGCTGCTGTGGCACCCTTGCATCGATATGATTGGTTGCTCGAAAACGTGCTAGTTTTCATCGCAATCGCGTGTTTGGGAGGGTCATACAAGCGGTATCCGATTTCAAATTTTTCGTATCTTCTAATCACGATTTTTTTGACGCTGCATACCTATGGGTCTCACTACACCTATGCAGAGGTTCCTATTGGGCAGTGGTTTGGCGACATTTTTGTATTTGCTCGAAACCAATACGACCGGGTTGTGCATTTAGCATTTGGAATTTTAATCGCCTATCCGCTTTGGGAATATTTCGTCCGGTACAGCAACATTCGCGGATTTTGGTCCTATTTCCTGCCATTCAGTATTATTGCCGGTGCTTCAAACGCGTATGAGTTCATCGAGTGGTGTGTGGCAATAGTCGTTGAACCTGAGTCCGCAATGAAGTTTCTCGGTTCCCAGGGGGACGTGTTCGACGCCCAAAAAGACACCGGTTTGGCAATCTTGGGCGCGCTGCTGACATTACTTTTAGCTGCCTTTTCCAGTTGGCGTTCGCAGCGGCGGACGGGACCTCGCTAACGACGTCTTAAACAATTGTCTCAAGGTTTGGTGAACCAAGAAATTCTAATCAGTTTGCAAGGAATACGACGTCACCGATTACCAGAACGAGTACAGCAACAATCAAGATGCCAACGACGTCCAATATGAAGCCGGCACGCAGCATATCGCTCGATTGAATTTTCCCACTACCAAAGATTATGGCATTGGGCGGTGTGGCCACCGGCAACATGAAGCCGAGGGTGGCGAAGAGTGCAACGGGAAGGGTGAGGAAAATTGGAGGCGCACCAAGGCTGAGTGCGATCGCACCGGATATAGGTAAAAAGACAGCCGCCATCGCGGTATTGCTTGCGAGTTCACCAACGAAGACGATCAGTAATCCAATTAGCAACAAGAGAATAAAATGGGGCAGGCTTGTAAAGCCGGTGAGTAAACTTCCGAGCCACGCAGCGAGACCGGTGCTGCTGGCCGCGCCTGCTAAAGCCAGGCCGCCGCCAAAAAGAATGAGTACATCCCAGCGAATTTTGGCAGCAGCCTCCCATGATAAAAGAAAGCGATGTTCTTTTAGGTTTACCGGAATCAAAAATGTTAGCAATGCGCCAGTCATTGCAATGCCGGCATCTGATAAATGTAACCCCGGAAAACTTTCGATGATTAATGGTCGGGAAACCCAAGCAGTCGCAACACCCAACAGAATGAAAATCAACAAACGCTCCGCGACGGTCACTGGTCCAAGGTCGACAAGTTTTTTGTGTATGGCATCGGGCGTCGTTAGGGCCCCGGCAGATGGAACCTTGAAGGCCACCCGCGTCAATACAAGCCAGGCGATGGGTAGAATGATCACTACCAACGGTAGGCCGACAAGCATCCAGCGGAAAAAACTTATCTCGATGCCATACGTATCGGACATAAAGGCGGCAAACAGCGCATTTGGCGGCGTCCCGATTATCGTTCCCATACCGCCAATAGTTGCTGCATAAGCAATTCCAAGAAGCATTGCAGTAGCGATGGGGTTCGATGATTTGTCATTTTGCTCAGGGAAACCTTTGGCGATCGAAATGGCGATTGGCAGCATTACCATAGCAGTCGCAGTATTGCTGACCCACATACTGAGAAATGCCGTCACAATCATGAGCGCTCCAATTAGGGCCCTTGGATTGGCCCCCGCGCGGCGCAGTACGAACAGTGCCAATCTCCGGTCCAGGGACCAAACACTCATTGCCTTGGCGAGCAAGAAGCCACCAAGGAAGAGAAATATGAGCGGGTGCGCAAATGATGCTGCGGTTTCCGAAATGCCTTCTATATCCAACATCGGGAACCAGACTATTGGGAGTAGTGCGGTGGCAGCGAGTGGCACGGCTTCTGTCATCCACCAGATTGCCATCCAGGCTCCTATGGCCGCGGCGAACCAACCGGGTTGAGACAAGTTGTCCGGAGCCGGAGCCGCAAGAAGAATGATGCCAATGACCGGGCCTGCAATTAAGCCGATGAACCGAGATGATGAATATGCGCGTTTAGCCTTGCTGTCTTCCATGGACGGACGATGCGCAGGGTATGGCGCATGCTCCTTGATCCACATCAATGAGGAAGCGTGCGAAGACGCGCATATATCGATCAATTCGAGTTTTAATTCACAAGAGGAGCTGATGCCATGAAGTTAGCGAGGACGTGGGTTTTGGTGGCAGATGGTGCGCTGGCACAGCTTTATAAAACGGAGGGTCCCAATCGGGACCTTGTTGCCATTGAGGGCGGGGAAATTTCTACTGAGAATCTTGCTAATCGTGAAATTGATTCTGATAGACCGGGACAAGTTCACGACCGAGGTGGACACGGTAGCCGACGCATGCAACCGCATACGGATTCACACAGGCTTGCGCAGAATAAATTTGCTCACCGCTTGGCGGAGATTCTGCAACAGGCTCAGCAGCGTGACGAATATGACGAACTAATCATCATCGCCCCGCCGACAGCTCTTGGTAATCTTCGTAAAGCCCTAGCACCGAATGTTAAGAAAGCTGTAAAGGCCGAAGTCTCCAAAGATTTAGTGCACCTTGATCAAAAAGACCTGCGGAGCCATTTGGAAAATGTTTTGCGTCCGTGACGTTAGATTTGCACGCTAGAATGAGGAATAGTCACCCACGCCACGTTAGTATTGCCTCCTATTGATGAAATAGAAGACAGCTCGGTTAAGGGGGCGGGGGCTGCAGGGAATTATAAATGCCTGAAGTTCCGGTTTGGGATATTGCGACCCGTCTATTTCATTGGCTGTTGGTGCTATTTGTTACCGTCTGCTTATTCACCGGTGAGGACGAGGGGCTGTTGCTGGCAATTCATGCCTATGCCGGGTTTGTCGTATTGATGTTACTTTTGTTTCGAACGGGATGGGGGGTTATCGGCAGTCCGCATTCTCGTTTTTCGACATTCCCGTACGACCGTCACACAGTTTGGCGCTACGTGCTTTCGCTTCTTCGTTTCAAGCCGGAGCCCTATGTCGGCCACAATCCGCTCGGCAGTTGGATGGTGATTTTGATGATGGTTGTGTTGGCACTCACCGCGCTTTCTGGGGTTTTGATGATCTCAAGCGGCATGCTCTGGCTCGAAGACATCCATGAATCGCTAGGTGTTCTCATGCAAGTCTTGGTTTGTGTTCACATAGTAGGCGTGTTCTTGGATCAATTCCTAACCGGCGATAACCTAATTCGCGCAATGGTTAACGGTCGCAAACCGTTACCTGAAAATTTGGCCGCAAAAGTGCCGCCGCTAGCAAGCGTTTGGAAAGCTGGTGCCTTGGCAGTTTTAGTTGTGGTTGCCAGCTTCCTTCTGTTTCAGAAAATCGATTATGCGGCCAAGGTCTCTACGTATGGATCCCAAGAAGAGCACAGCACGATCAATCGGCCGACCACGACCCATCATGATTAAGGTGGCGTAGCAATGTCACTGGTTTAATCCGCCGAGCCGCTAAGCCGCCGTGTTGCTTCCTCCGTGATTTGTTGTCGAACTTCTTCGGGTTGCACGGCAATAGCTGCCGAAATGGCGTTTAGTTGGCGGCGATGCCCGTATAGCTGATCCAGCAGGTTCAAAACCACTGGAACGGATTCGATTTCGATCTGCAGGGTGAAATGGATATCGCGAAGCATGTGAACACGCGCGACATCCATATCCGAGAAAGCATAGGACTTTCCGACCCGGTTCGGGCGAACCCATCCCTCTTCAATCCACGACACGAGAAGTTCATCGTTTATTTCTTCAATTTGCTCGACTAATTGTTGAAATGCCGTCATGTCTCACCTCGCTCTTGGGCTCTTGGATCATAGGCATGATCCACGGCCCATTCGGTCAGAAATTCTTTTAACTTTTCGTCAGGCTCGTCCGGCAGCGTAACGGTCAATCGAACAAATTGATCGCCGGGACTTCCACTTTTAGAAGAACGAACGCCTTTTCCCTTGAGACGCATCATGCGCCCTGAATTCGAACCTGGTGGAATTTTCAACGCCACGTCACCTGTGACGGTAGGAACAAGCACGGTTGCACCAATGACCGCTTCGTGAAGGCCGATTGGCAATTCCATGTGAATATCGTTGCCGTCTCGTCGTAAGACAGGATGGCTGTCTATCGTGATCCGCACATAGGCGTCACCCGGCGGCTTGCCCTCTATTCCCGGTGACCCTTGGCCTTTGAGGCGTAGTGTTTGGCTTTGTTCGCAACCCTCCGGAATTGAAATGTCGAGTACTTTCCCATCGGGCATGGTAACCCGCTTCGTTCCGCCTTTTGCCGCTTCGACGAATGAAACCTGCATGCTGTATTGAGCGTTGCGGCTTCTCTGAGAGGCAAATGGATCGGCGTTGCTGTGTCTGCCAAAGATATTGCCAAACAAGTCTTGAAGCACCTCTTCATCCACTTCGCTAGCTGGTGCGTACCTAGCGCCTTCCGCACCGTCGCCGTAGGTCCGGTAGAACGGACGTTCGGGGCGTTCATGGCCATCTGCATCAATTTGTCCGGCATCATATTGTTGGCGTTTTTCTGTGTCGGACAATAAACCGTATGCTTGGGAGACATTTTTAAAGCGTGCCTCCGCTTGGGCGTTCCCAGGGTTCAAATCCGGATGTAGCTCTTTTGCTAGCTTCCGATAAGCTAAGCGAATCTCTTCGTCACTTGCCGAAGGCTTAACACCTAGAAGTTCATACGGGTCGCGCGGGTTAGGCATTCGAGTAGCCCTACAGGTAAGAGCGGTTAAAAATGATTACGCCATACTGTTGGTGATTCAATCACTCGGTCCGGTGATTAGCTTTGATTTAGGTCAAGCTACTATTTGCGATTTTCCAGGGATGCAAAATTGAGCCGAAAGAAAGCCTTTGCGCTCTAACATCATTCTCCAGCCATCATTTCAAAGTCTTGTCCTCAACTCTCTGCAAAGCGAGCATTGTTAAAATGGGACCCAGAATTTCAAACACAATTGTCGTCGCAATTGTGACGGAAAGGAGCGTGTTTCCCCAATCCGGGAACTGCTGCGATGCAACGAGCGCCATTCCCACAGCAACGCCCGCTTGCGGCATCAAGGCCGAGCCGATCCATCGCCGCTCGACTGGCCGCATTCCGGCCATCCTGCCACCAATCCAGCCACCAAGAATGCGGCCTAGGATTCGTAAAATGATGTAAGCACCGCCAATGAAGCCAAGGTTTGAAAGATTTTCCAAATCCAACGATGCGCCAGCCAATATAAAAAATAGAAACATGAAGGGCCACTCCACCATTTCGATTTCATGAAAGGGGCGTTCGTGGTGCTTGGCTAAGTTGACAACAACTGCGCCCGCCGTCATGCCTGCCAATAGGTAGGAAACCTCAAACCAGATCGATAGACCGGCGCATAGAAAAACGATCACCAACGCCTCAATAAGTGCTGGCTCTCCTCCGGAAATTCTGCCTGTAAGATAAGCTGCAGGACCGCCAACAACTAAACCGATTAGCAACGCCCCACCTATTTCCCAAAGACCATGCATGAGCAGAACGCTTGTAGTATCGGCCCCAATTCCTTTTGCAAATATGAGGAGAAGGCTGAATGCAATTAGTCCCCATGCATCGTCAATGGCCACGACGCCGAGTAAGATTTCGGAAAACCGGCCCGTTTTTCCATTTTGCCGTATGACATCTTGCGTTGCGGCAGGGTCTGTCGCCGTCGCGATGCCGGCCAGCATCAGAGCGATCGGAACAGAGATGCCGAGCGCCCAAAATCCGCCAGCTACGAAAACAATTGTCGCCATGATAATTGTTAGCGAGATACTTAGTATTTCGCGACCATGGTCGGCGAGTTTCGGCATGGAAAGCACGCCACCTAACAGGAACGCAACCATCGTCAAAGCGGTTGTTGAGAGAAAGGCATACAATTCCTGGAATGCGGTCGATAGAAAGTCGAGCCCATGCGGTCCCACAATAACACCGAGCAGTATAACGAGTGTGACGCGGGGGATCTTGGTGCGCCGGCCCAATAGATCGGCCGCTAAGCCAAGCGCGAACAGGCCTCCTAAAGTTAGGAAAATGGCATCAAGTTTCATCGGCAGTTACTTAGGAGGATATCGCGAAATTACGTCGAATGCGCGCGGTGGGGTTGGCGCGCTATTGATATTTCGTGCTCCAAACCTATTGGCAACGTGCTTACCAAAGACCTGCACACCTACTGTTCTAACATCGCTCGACATCTTGTCCTCCGAATGAAGGCATACCGATATGAGTTATTTCACCATTTGAAATTGATCAAAATCAATGCGGCTGCAAAAAAAGGCTGCAAGTGTCGCCCCAACTGCGACAGATCAACAGGAGAAGTTAAATGTCCGTCAGACCATCACTGACAATGCGGATAGCGATCGGTAAGGGGCTTGGTTTTTTAGTTGGGCTCAGCGGCTTTATATGCCTGCCGTATTTCTGGCCGGAAGCTGATTGGCTAACCCGATGGGGTATTTTGCTATGGTATATGACGTTCGGTGCAATAATCGGTGTGTTTGGTGTCATTACCCACCATCCAGTGTTGCAACTTCCGATGCCGTGGTGGTTTCGCGCGCCTTTAGTTGGTGCCTGGCTAAACTTTACGCTTTGCTTTTTCGCATATGACACCATGAAAATGATGATGACGGCACTATTCGGCGATCAAGGCGTTTGGACATCACCCTTTTGGTTTGCATTGGAGGGCGCGCTGATTGGATTGTTGATCGGATATTTCGCCACTCGTTTTGGAGGCGAGGGCAAAGCGACAGTTGAGAACTAAGCAAGACAGCTTAACCCGCAACGAAAATTTTCAACCAATAGCAATGAAAGGCCTTATCGAATGAAAAAATTAAATCATCCTAGGCGCAGCTCGGCATGGAACATTCGTCAGCTGGGCTATCAGGCGGCGCGCCGTAGTATTTTCAGTGTTTTGATCATTCTGTCTTGCAGCAGCGCTTATAGTCAAGAATCCAGGTTGGGTGCGGTGTTGCCGGCAAAAGGGTTGCAAATGGTTATGCCGATTCCAGATGGTGTGCGCGGCAAACAGATATTCGTGAATCGAGGGTGTGTCATTTGCCATGCGGTAAACGGTGTCGGGGGGAAATTAGCACCGGCGTTAGATGCTAAAGCCGGCGAACGCACAATAAAGCCATTCGAGTTCATGGCGCGTATGTGGCGCGGGGCTAGCGAAATGATACGCTTACAAAGCATGGAACTCGGCTATCGCATCGATTTTCAAGGTGATGAGCTTGCCCACCTGTTCGGATTCCTTTCGGATCACTCGGTCCAAAAATCCTTTGCGTCCGACGATATCCCCGACCTTATTCGCGATATGATCACCACTGATTCTAAACACTGGTCCGATAAGTTGGAAAAATTACGGCAATAGAGTGATTCTTTCCTGCCGCACTTGATGCAAATCAAAACGAAATTCTGGGATTCCTTTAGCATTTGCAATAGCGCAATTTGCGGAGGATGCGGATATGTCGTTCAAGAGTTTGTTGGTTCATGTAGATCAGTCTGAGGGTGTTGAGGATCATCTTAAAACCGCATTTTCTTTTGCTGTTAAGCATGACGCTCACGTGACCGGGCTTGGTGTTTTCGACGGATTTGAATTTGCTCATTCATTCATGGTCTCTTTACCAGCCGATGTGGCTAAGATTTATAAAAAGCATCGCCTCGAGGGATATGTTGAAATCAAAAAATTATTTGAAGAAATATCGACGGCCAATCATTGGCAAGATCGCAGCGACTGGGTCGTGGTAAACGATGATCCGGTCAAAACATTAGACAATTACAGCCGCTACCACGATTTAGTGGTTGTTCGCCAACCAAGCGAAGAGTTTTTTGATACGCCAAGTTTACCCGACTCTCTAGTACTCCAGTCCGTTCGGCCTTTACTGTTGTTGCCCAGAGCGCGTTGGGTTGATGAAATTGGCAGGAATGTTCTTATCGCCTGGAACGGCGGTCGCGAAGCCGCGCGGGCAATCACCGATGCTCTTCCAATTCTTAAACGCGCTGATAACGTGACGCTGGTGAACGTGAATGCGCAGAATGAAGGAAAACTTTCGAATTTTGACATGACAATATTTTTGGAACGTCATGGCGTTAAGGTAGGGACCACCAAAGCGATTAACGTGGAGAAACGAGATATCACAATCGGTGGGGCGGTACTCGACGAAGCGGCTAGATTTGAGGCTGACCTAATTGTCATGGGGGCCTACGGACATTCCCGATTCAGGGAGTATCTATTGGGTGGCGTCACTAATCATTTGCTCAAACATTCAACCCTACCTGTGTTCATGGCCCATTAGATCAGGCCGACTGCAACCGATCCGCCTCTCAGTTTCAACAGAACACACAAAGCGTGAGCCGCGTACTTTTCTCGCTGTCGTGCCGCTTATCTTCAAATCCGTCACAATCCGGACGCCGAAGTAGTATTTCGAAAGTACGCACTGCAGTTAGCGGGCCGACGAATGGCAATACCGGTACGGTTTCAACAAACAAATTGATAAACAGAGAAAGACGTGTCGCAGGATCCCTGCTCCAAATGAATTCGGGAAACGGTATCTAGCCGGCTAACGCAGTTACCAATCGCCGTCTGCTGTTTTGCACAGATCGAAACTTAGATTGATAGGGTCGAGACACCTTTAACTTTTATATGATGCTGTAAAGTAGCGCAAATCACGCCCTTATAATCATTACGATGTCGCAAGGTTACGAACTTGCCCCGAACCAACGACGTAGTTTCCATGCCCATTTTAGCGTTCTCAGTTCGGTGCTACGGTGTCGCGACACTGTCGGGAGGGAATGGACTATGAGCGAAGTGTATGAGCTGACGGCGACTGAAGGTTTGCGCGCCATAGAAGCAGGAAGCCTGACGGCAGAGGCGTGGGTCACCGGCTGCCTTGAGCGCATAACCGACCGCGACGATGCCGTACTGGCTTGGGAGTATTTGGATCGCGACAGCGCAATGGTACGTGCGCGTGAGATAGATAAGGCCGGCAACGCTGGTCTTGCGGCGGGCGCTCCGTTTGGCGTTAAAGACATTATTGATACCGCCGACATGCCAACCGGATATGGCACAAAAATTCACTGTGGGCACCAGCCTGGACGCGATGCGGCCTGTGTCGCTATCACCCGGAGCGCCGGTGCGGTTTTGCTCGGCAAAACCGTGAGCACCGAATTTGGCCACAAAACGCCTGGCAAAACGCTCAACCCGTTTAACCCGGCCCATACACCTGGCGGCTCATCCTCCGGTTCGGCTGCGGCGGTGGGTGATAAGATGATTCCATTCGCGTATGGCACCCAAACCACGGGGTCGGTCATACGGCCCGCCGCTTTCTGCGGCACAATCGGCTACAAGCCGACCTATGGCGACATCAATAATATTGGTGTTATGGGCAACACGCCCAGCATCGATACGCTCGGCATGATGGTGCGCGCGGTCGAAGATCTGGCGCTATTGCGCTCGGTCTTGTTGGAACAAAAACCGGTTGCGTTGGCGCCGCCAGAAATTAGCGATTTGGCAATCGGTGTCTATCGCTCACCGTTCTGGGATCAAGCGGAACCCTATATGCAGTCACACATGGAAGGCGCGGCGACTAAGCTTGCTGCGCTTGGCGCTAAAGTTAGCGATGTGGAATTGCTCGGTATCGACGCTGCTTTCGAGGACCTTCACGGCACCATTAGCGGCTTTGAGTTCTGCCGCACCGTCGCTTGGGAGCGGTTCAATCGGTTTGATCAAATTAGCCCGGCAATGCGCGAGGGCCGGATGAAAGATGGTATGGGAACCACTTACGAGGAATACCGGAACTGCACGCGCCGGCTCGAGCGGTTGCGCATGGAGACCGACGATTTCCTTGAAGGTTTCGACATACTGATTACACCAACGGCTCCCGGCGAGCCGCCGGAAGGCCTACAAGCTACCGGTAATGCCATTTTCAATTCGACGTGGACCGCACTCGGTACCCCGGCTGTGACGTTGCCCCTTTTCGAAGGGCCAACCGGATTACCTGTGGGATTACAGCTGATTGCGGGCCGGTTCAAAGATAGACGTCTATTTGACATTGCCGAGGCGGTGTTTAGAGCACTCGCATAAAACCAATAGGGAGATGAAAATAATGTCTGGAAGCGATCTTTGCGATCTTACGATTGCTGAACTTGGCGAGAAAATTGCTTCGAAAGAAGCCTCGCCTGTTGAGGTGGTAGACGCGCATTTAGCGTGTATCGAGGCGTTGAACCCAACGCTCAACGCTTTCATCACCGTCGCGCACGAGCGCGCCCGGGCGGAAGCGAAACAGGCGACCGAAGAAGTGGCAGCCGGTAATATCCGGAGCCCACTCCACGGGATACCCATTGGCGTCAAAGATATTATCGACAGCGCTGGCGTGCGCACGACCCAGGGTTCGAGCTTTTTTTCTGATAACGTGCCCGATGAAGACGCGAATTGTGTTCGGCGATTTCGCGATGCCGGGGCCATTATGATTGGCAAATGCAACACAGCTGAATTTGCCGCAGAATCCGCGACCAAGAATGAACATCATGGGGCATGCCGCAACCCCTGGGATACGAGCCGCGTACCGTCCGGATCCAGTGGAGGCTCCGGATCGGCTGTTGCAGCGCATATGGTGCCCGGTGCGCTTGGCACGGACACCGGCGGTTCCGTACGCGGCCCGGCGGCAATCTGTGGCACCGTTGGGTTAAAGCCAACCCATGGACGGATCAGTGTGCGCGGTGTCTTTCCCAACGCGACAAGCCTCGATCATGTTGGGCCGTTGACCCGGACTGTGCGCGATTGTGCTCTTTTGCTGCAGGGGCTTGCGGGCTACGACCCCGACGATCCTTTTTCTGCAGATTTACCGGTCCCTGATTTTTCTGCTGATCTGGAGAAAGGCGTGAAAGGTTTGAAACTAGCGGTTTGCCCGGACTTGATTGATGTGGATATCGACAAGCCGATTGCCGATGCATTCGACGCGGCGATTGACGTTTTGCGTGGGCTTGGCGCTACGGTGGAAGAAGTAAAATGTTCGTTCGCCGAGGAGATAAACCCTCATCGTCGCGCTATTGCGGACGCGGAATTCTTCCGGGTGCATGGTGAAAGGCATGCTGGCAATCCAGATGGTTATGGGAGCCGGCTTCAGGAACGGATCGTTAACGCGAAAAAGACGACATTGGCTATGTATATCGATGCGCTTCACCGCCGAGAGGCGATAAAGCGAATGATGGCGGATATGCTGAGTGGGTATGATTGCATGTTGTCGCCGGGTTATCCCTGCCTTGCCGCGCCGGTGGAAACCGTTATGGCGACCGTTAATGGCATGGAAATGGACTTTATCGGGCTGGGGCGCAATTTAGTGGGGCTGCAAAACTTAATCGGATTTCCAGGCCTCTCTGTGCCGACAGGGCGCGATCCTGTATTGGGCCTACCCATGGCAATTCAGATCACCACGTTGCCAGGCGACGAAGCTGGCGGGTTCCGTATCGGCCATGCTTATGAGCAGGCGACACCGGAATTGCGGGGGCAACGACCCGAAGTCACCTGAGGTGCCGCTCCTTTGACATGGGCGCTGAATCGCGATCTACTACGCTGACGGGAAAAAGAAGATTAAAAAAAGCCCGGTATTTTGGGGTCTCGGCGGTTCATTAAAATCTCTAATTGGAACGGCGACAGGACCTTTAACAGGGAGGCGCAACTCATGTGGGTTGCCCCAAGGAGGAATTGATGAATTTTCGACCGACCAAGTTTTTGGCGGTGTCGGCTTTTGCCGCTGCCGCATTTTTTGCGTCCCAATCTGCCATGGCGAAGGATGCGAATTTGGTATTTTACTCGTCGCTGACAACCGCGGCACAAGGGGCTCTCGTTAAAGGCATCGAGAAAAAGTTTCCGGATATTAAAGTGGAATCAATTACCGCTGGTGGTGTGAGCCTGTATCAGCGGTTTGTCGCTGAAAGGACCGCTGGTAAAGGTAAAATCGATTTGCTTCACTTTAGTTACACGCCGGGTTGGTATCATCTTGCCAAAGAAGGCTGGGTGAAAAATGTGACCGATTTCCCCGAAGCAAAGAGTTTCCCCGATTGGGCTAAAGACACGAAAGCACAGTGGGTTGGATTACGCGCGCCGACATTGCAGGTGATCTACAACACGGACAATGTGAAGCCCGGTGAAGCACCGACGAGTTTTGCAGAACTCACTACAGCGAAATGGAAAAATCGCCTTGTACTGGTTGACCCCTTCCAATCCGCAGGTTTGTGGGATTTCTTCTATGGTAGTGACCAGTTTGGTAAAGATTACATCAAAGGACTTTTGTATAACGGCGCATTGGTACAATCCCGTATGGGCTCATCGACCGAGCGTGTCGCCACCGGCGAGCGTGATGTGACTATGGTGTTCGAGTACATCGCGATCCGGCGCATCAATAAGGGCGCCAAGATCAAGATTGCCAAAATGAAAGAAGGCACGCCAGTGGTGCCTGCATCTTTCGGAATGGTAAAAGGTGGCCCCAACCCGAAGAATGCGGAAAAGGTTTATCGTTGGATACTGTCCAAAGAAGGCCAAACGGTCATCACGCAGAAAGTGAAGATCAATTCCGCGCGTTCGGACGTGCCGCACGTGAAGGGCATTCCTTACCCATTTAAGGCGCTAAGCTCTAATGCGGAGAAAATCTATAAGGAACAGGACGAGTACCGTTCTTTCATGACGAAGCACATTCGCGAGGCTAAAAAGAAGAAATAGTCAGCGATAGTCCTAATAAAAGAAGCATCCTCGTTCGTTCATGATGTTCAAGTTCCCAAGCACTGTTCGAATGCTCGAATGGGGATGCCTTCTTATTGTCGGATTCTTAGTACTTTATCCGCTATTTTGGCTGTTGCTCGGCAGCATAAAACCGAGCCTGAACAGCCCCGAATATAACCTCGATGCATTTGTTGCGATCTACCAAGCCGAGTATATGGGCGAGGTGTTGCGTAACACCGCTGTCATGTCGATCGGCGTTACAATTTTGTCGGTGATGATTGGTGTGCCGTTGGCTTGGATTGTTGGGCGTACGGACACGCCCTTTAAAGACTACATCAGCATGATTGCTATTCTGCCCTTTATCATGCCGCCGGTGGTGGTAGCGGTGGCCTGGGCTTATTTGGGCACGCCTAGGGTTGGCTTTGTAAATCTGTTTTGGAAATGGATAGCGGGCACCAATGACCCGTTGTTTGACATTTTTACCATGGGCGGCTTGATCTTCGTGATGGCGCTGTCCTTGGCGCCCTATGTGTTTATTTTTACGGTCACCGCGTTCAAAAATATGGACCCCACCTTGGAAAACGCGGCCCATGTGAGTGGCGCTAATCAATGGCAAACCACCTTCCGCATCACGTTTCCATTGGCTGCGCCGGCAATCCTGTCTGGCGCGCTTTTGGTTTTTATCCAATCGCTTGAGATTTTTGCTATCCCGGCGACCATAGGCGTCTCCGGCGGTATCTATGTGTTTGCGACGCAGCTGTGGCGCATGATGATCGGTATTCCGCCGAATTTTTCGCATGCGGCTGCCATGTCGATACCGATCCTCCTAATTTGCGGGCTTGCGCTTTGGGGGCAGACAAAGGCGTTAGGACGCAGCGCGAAATACACCACCATCGGCGGGAAAAGCTTTCAGCCGCGGTTGGTACGACTGGGCCGCCTGAAGTGGGTGGCGTTGGGGTTTGCTGGCACCTATCTGCTCGTCTCGGCGATATTGCCGTTATTGACGCTGATTTACGGCACGTTCATTTCCAATCGTGGCCGCCCACCGACACTCGAATTTTTGACCCTCGAGCACCTTCGTGAAATGCTGTTTGGCGACGGTGGAGATGTCATATTACGCTCTATCGGAAACAGTTTATTCTTGAGTTTCATCGGTGCGACCGTTGGCATTGCTCTGGCTGCGGTGGTGGCTTTCTTCGTTGTTCGGAGTAAATGGAAGGCGCGCGGTACGCTGGATTTTCTGGCGTTGATACCGGTCGCCATTCCCGGTGCGGTTATCGCTATTGCCATGATGTGGGCCTATATCCGCGAGCCGTTTAATCTCTATCATACGATTTGGATCATCCTGCTCGCCTACATCACGCGGTTCCTGCCGTTTGGCGTTAAAGCGGTTTCCAACGCGATCACGCAGATACATGAAGAGCTGGAACGCGCCGCCGCGGTGAGCGGTGCAAACTGGTTTGTTGTGTTTTGGAGAGTGCTTGTGCCGCTGGCGATGCCGGGCATCGTTGCCGGCTGGATCATATTGTTCGTGTCCATGATGCGCGAGCTGTCGGCATCGATCATGCTGTTCAGTTCCAACAATGAAGTTATCGGTACGATTCTAATTCAGCTCTATGACGAGGGCCTATTTTCACATGTGTGTATTCTGTCCCTGATCATCGTCATTTTGTCGTTGGGATCGGTGGCCTTGGTGCGATGGATCACCAAGCAAAAGGATGTAGGGGGACTTGCTTGATGCAGGAAGTACGGGTCGAAAAACTGGTCAAGCGGTTCGGCGACGTTACCGCAGTGGATGGCATTTCCTTTGAAGTGCCAAAGGGCAAACTCCTGAGTTTGCTGGGCCCCAGTGGTTGCGGCAAAACGACCACACTTAACATGATCGCCGGCTTCGAAGACCCTGATGGCGGAGATGTGTTTGTCGGCGATAAGCTGATCAGCAGCGCCGAACAGAATATTCTACTGCCAGCCCATCAGCGCAATCTCGGGATGGTTTTTCAATCCTATGGGCTTTGGCCGCATTTGCGTGTCCGTGAAAATGTTTCGTTTGGTTTGGAGATGCGCAACACGGCAAAGGCCGATATCGCACCGGCTGTGGAGCGCGCCTTGGAGTTGGTTCGTCTTGGCGGCTTGGGCGAGCGGTACCCGTCTCAGTTGTCGGGCGGGCAGCAGCAACGCGTGGCATTCGCGCGGGCGCTGGTCTATGAGCCCGACGTGTTGCTTCTTGATGAACCGCTATCGAATTTGGATGCGGCGCTTCGTGAGGAAATGCGGCTCGAGCTGAAGGAGCTGCAAGAGGAAACCGGCATTACGACTATCTTCGTCACCCACGACCAAGTCGAAGCCATGGTTATGAGCGATATTATTGTGGTGATGGACCATGGGCGCATCCAACAAATGGGCGCGCCGCGGGATATTTATCAGTTCCCGGCCAATCAGTTCGTGGCCGGGTTCGTGGGCATTTCTAATTTTCTCGAGGGGACGGTAGCGGGTAAAGCCGACAAAGACGGCTTAACGCCGGTGCAAGTCGGTGATGTCGTGCTTTTGTGTGAAGCCGAAGGTCGCACGAAAGGCTCTCACGTTTCACTATCCATACGCCCGGAAGATTGGATCGCCACGGTAAAAGCGCCGCCCAAAAGCACGAAGAATAGGCTCCAAGGCGAAGTTGAGAAAGCAGTCTATATGGGCGGCGTGTTGGAGGTATGGTTGACGACAAGTGGCCAGAAAATCCGCGTTCATGGGCATCGACTGCCCATGCTCGAAAGCGGTTCGAGTGTCTATATCTCTGTCGACCCCAGCCACATTAAGGTGGTCGACTAGTCCCCGGTAGGGCGACGCCGCGCGTCAATCCGGCTACTATAGCTTTATCGATTGAACCGTCTGGTAGGAGTGGGCGCGATGGTAGCCAAAAAAGACTTTTCCTTTGTCACCGTAGGGCAATCGCTGATCAAGCGCGATATCCGTGCCTATGAAGACCAGGCCTTTTGGGACTGCGTGGATATCGTGCGCGCGGGTGATGTTTCCTTCACAAACTTAGAAGCCACGATCAAAGGCGCTCATGGGGGCTGGCCTACCAAGGCGGCTTATGTGGGCGTGGCGGAGCCGGTGGTGCTCGATAATCTAAAAGAATTTGGCTTCGATATGCTGTCGCTCGCCAATAACCATGCATTCGATTTGGGCCCTCCGGGGGTGCTGTCGACCATGGAAGAAACCGAACGGCGGGGCTTTTGTTATGCGGGTCTTGGACGTGACCTGACCCATGCTTCGAAGGCGGGTTTTGGCGATCTCGATATGGGACGTGTCGCCCTGATCGCAGTGGATGGGGGGCCGTGTCCGCCCTATTGCCATGCCAAGGATGCGAGCGAAAAGGTGGCGTCACGCCCAGGGCTCAACTTTCTAAAGGTGGCGGGCGAAATTGTGCTGCACCCAGATGAATATGCGGCCATGCGCAAAATCCATGACGAGCTTGGTCACCAGCGTCTGTGGACGAACAGGCGCACCGGCGGTCCCTCCCGCCATGGCGGGCTCTATGACGATCATGTGGATTTCTATGGCGTCCGTATGGGTGAAGGTGATGAGCATCAGTTGCGCGGCGTGATGGATCAGGATGATCTGGCGCGCATTACGGCCAGCATAGAAGACGCCAAGAAAGAGGCGGATTTCGTTGTCGTCTATTTGCATCACCATCACTGGGAGGCGGAATGGGAAGATGTGCCCGACTGGCACCGGGATTTCGCCCATGCGTGTATCGACGCGGGTGCCAACGCCTATGTGAGCCACGGGGTGCCAATCCTGCTCGGGCTTGAAATCTACAAACAGGCGCCGATCTTCTACAGTCTCGGCAATTTCATTTTCCATTCCTATAACCCGACCGGCTGGTTCCATACGGATGCGTGGTGCAGCGTTATTGCTACGTGCGATTTTGCAGCGAGCGGCAAGCTCAAGAAAGTGCATCTGGACCCGATTTGCGTCGGAGGTTCCGCGGCTTTGGCAGCAGAAGATTTCAGCTATCGAGAAGCGCCGCATTTGTCCCGCGATGCGAAAGGTATTGAAACCTTAGAGCGCTACGCGCGGGTGTCAGCCGAATTCGGCACGAAGATCGAAATTAAGGATGCTGCGGCGTCCGTGACGGTTGGGTGAGCGCTGGCTAGCCTATATTGACCTGCCGACGCGATTTGTCGGATAGAATAACCCTCTAATACAAAGGGAAACCGCACCATGGCAGGGCCGCTCGACGGCATAAAAGTATTGGATTTAAGCTCGGTGGTCTTAGGGCCGCTGGCGACGCAAATTCTGGGTGACCTTGGGGCTGACGTCATTAAAGTCGAAGGGCCTGCCGGTGATCCCATACGCTATACGGGTCCGGCCCGGTCGAAGGACATGGCGGCGCTGTTTCTCGCCATCAACCGCAATAAGCGTTCGCTTGTTTTGGATTTGAAGGAGCCTGCGGCGCGCGAAGCGGTGTGGAAGCTCGTTGATCAGTCCGATGTGTTTATTCATTCCATTCGCCCCCAAGCCATCGAGCGTCTGGGCTTTGGTCATGAAGCGGTGCTTAAGCGCAATCCGAAGATCGTCTATGCGGGCGTTCATGGCTATCGTTCCGGCGGGCCCTATGAAGGCCAACCGGCCTATGATGATGTGATCCAGGGCCAAAGTGGGGCGTCCGATTTGATGACGCGGCTCACCGGTGAGGCGCGGTACTTCCCGACCATCATGGCCGATAAAACTTGCGCGCAGATCGCCGCCTATGCGGTGCTCGCAGCGCTGTTTTCCCGCGAGCGCACCGGCAAGGGTCAGTTCGTGGAAATCCCCATGTTTGAAAGCATGGTGTCGTTCAATATGATCGAGCACCTTTACGGCCATACGTTCGAGCCACCGGAAGATCAAATCGGCTATCCTCGTGTGCTCGCGCCTTGGCGGCGGCCCTATCAGACCAAGGACGGTTATATCGCGCTGCTCGCTTACACGGACCCGCACTGGAAGAAGTTTTGGGAGGCGGTCGGTAAGCCTGAACTGAAGGACGATCCAAGGTTTGAGAGTTTGGCGACCCGCAGCGATAACGTGGCGGCGCTCTATAAAATTGCGGGCGAAAGCCTGATGGATAAAACAACGGATGAGTGGGTGGCAATCTTCGGTAAGCTGGAAGTGCCGGCGGCCAAAATCGCCGGGCTGGAGGACTTGCTGGACGACCCGCAACTGGCTTCCAGTGATTTTTTCAAGCATGTGACCCACCCGACGGAGGGTGATATCGTCATGCCGGATTTACCGGTGCGGTTCAGCGAGACGAAAACCGAAATCAAGCGACTGCAGCCGAAGCTCGGCGAGCATTCGCGCGAAATTTTGGAGGAGGCCGGTCTAGACGCGGCGTCCATTAAAGAATTAATCGATAAATAGGGGAGACGCATGAGCGACACTAAAATGAAAACGGTGGGGATCGGCTTCTATTGGGACGACCTCAAGGAAGGCGACCAGTTCCGCACACTTAACCGGACCATCACCGAAACCGATATCGTGAATTTCATTAGCGTCACCGGCATGTTGGAGACGATCTTTACCGATCTCTCCTTCTCCGAAAATCACGGCGCGATCCAAGGCCGCGTGGTGCCGGCAGCCCTCAGCTACACCATCATTGAAGGACTGCTTTGCCAGGCCACCATGCAAACCACGGGTCTGGCTTTGTTGGAAGTGACAAAGAAGGTGAAAGCACCGGTGTTTGCGGGCGACACGGTTCATGGCGAAGTGACGGTGGAAAGCTCGCGCGAAACCTCGAAAGGCGGACGTGGTATCGTCATTACGAACAACGACATCATCAATCAGAAGGGCGAGACGGTGATCACCTATCGCGCCGTCCGCATGATGGCGGGTCGCCCAAAAGATGGAGAATAAGCGTATGCGTGGATTAGACGGTAAAATAGCCATCGTCACCGGGGCGGCGTCGGGCATCGGTAAAGCCATCGCGGGCCGATTGGGCGAGGAAGGCTGCAAGGTCTGTATCCTCGATCTCAACGGCGACGGCGCGGAAGCAAAGGCAGCCGACATTCAAGCCGCCGGCGGTACGGCGTTTGCCTACCAAACCGATATCACGGACCGGGACAACGTCGCGGCATCTGTTGAGAAAGCGGAAAAGGACGCCGGCCCCATCACCATCCTAGTCAACAATGCGGGCTGGGATATTCCTATGGGCTTTCTCGAGACCGACCGGGAATTCTGGGACAAGGTGATCGGCATCAATCTCTATGGGCCTTTGAACATGCATCATGTGGTGCTGCCGAAGATGGTGGAGAATGGCGGCGGGCGTGTGGTGAATATTGCGTCTGATGCGGGCCGTGTGGGGTCCTCCGGCGAGGCGGTTTATTCGGCCTGTAAGGGCGGGATCATCGCTTTCTCTAAAACGCTAGCCCGTGAACATGCGCGCCACAATATCCAGCTCAACACCATCTGCCCGGGTCCCACGGACACACCACTCTTCGATGATTTTAAGGCGCATTCGCCGAACGGTGCCAAGATTGCCGAAGGATTGGCGCGCGCCATCCCGGCCCGCCGCCTGGGCGAGCCTAGCGATTATCCCGGCATGGTGGCCTTTCTGGCGAGCGATGACGCGGCCTACATCACGGGCCAGGTAATTTCCGTCTCTGGCGGATTAACGATGAATGGTTAGGAAGATTCAATGAGTGACTATGAAGATCTGATTTACGAAGAAAAAGACGGCGTCGCCAAAATCACCATCAACCGGCCGGACAAGATGAACGCCTTCCGGGCCGAGACCTGTGAGGAGCTGCTGCACGCGCTCAACCGGGCGGGCTGGAATAAGGATATTGGCGTTGTGGTCCTCGGCGGGGCGGGTGATCGGGCTTTTTGCACCGGCGGTGATCAATCGGCCCATGGCGACGGTGAAGAGTCCGGCTATGGCGGGCGCGGCACCATTGGGCTGCCCATCGAAGATGTGCAAAGCATCATCCGCGATATCCCCAAGCCGGTCATCGCCCGCGTCCAAGGCTATGCTATTGGCGGCGGTAATGTGTTGGCGACGCTGTGCGATTTCACCATCGCCTCGGAAAAAGCGATCTTCGGCCAAGTGGGCCCAAAAGTGGGCTCGGTCGATCCCGGTTGGGGTACGGCCTATCTGTCGCGCATCGTCGGCGAAAAGAAGGCGCGCGAGATTTGGTATCTCTGCCGGCGTTACTCGGCGGAAGAGGCGGAGCGTATGGGCCTCGTTAATGTGGTGGTGCCGCACGATAAGCTGGATGAAGAGATCGACAATTGGTGCGCCGAAATCATGCAAAAAAGCCCGACCGCGCTGGCGATCGCCAAACGGAGCTTTAATGCGGACAGCGAAAGCATCCGCGCCATCGGCAGCTTCGGCTTCGAGGCGCTGAAGCTTTATTACGATACGGACGAAGCGAAAGAGGGCGTGAATGCCTTCCTCGAAAAACGTCCGCCGGATTTCCGTAAGCATCAGAAGTAGGGCGCGTGGCTCATCCGTCATCCTTCGACAAGCTCAGGATGAGGCGCTTATACGGGCCTCATGCTGAGCCTGTCGAAGCATTTGGGGGAGATGTTTATGAGCGCTGAAGCGACCCGCCATTACGCCTTGATGGCGCGCTATAACCGCTGGATGAATGAGCGGCTCTATGCGCTAGTGGCCGATATTCCGGACGCCGAGCGCAAACAGGACCGGGGCGCGTTCTTTGGCTCGGTCCACGGCACCCTCAATCATCTGCTCTATGGCGACAAAGCCTGGTTCGCCCGCTTCAAGGACAGAGATTACAATCTGCCGACTGTTGGCACGGACCTGCATACGGATTTCGAAGCACTGCGCGCCGACCACACCGCCCTCGATGCGGAGATTGAAGCTTGGGCGGAAAGCCTAGATCCGACTTGGCTCGATGCGGATTTCACCTATAAGAGCGGCATTGATGGCAAAACCCGCACACTGCCCGCTTGGGTACTGGTCCAACAGCTGTTCAATCACCAGACCCACCATCGCGGCCAACTCACCACCTTGCTGACCCAAATGGGCCTCGATGTCGGCGTGACGGATTTGCCCTGGTTGCCCGAGTTTGCCTGAATTCGCCTGAGTTTGGGGAAGTAGGAGAGGCCTAGCCTTCGTCTTGCAGCCCTTTCTAACCCGGCTCATAGTATGAGGGACGCACTATAAGGCGCGGTACGGGGAGGACGAGAGAATGGGCGATTATGTATATGCAGGCGCGGCGAAATGGAGCGCAGCCCGAAGCGAAGACCACGGCTACGGCCTGTTCCGGCTCGACCCGGACGTAGGCGAGTGGGAAGCGTTGGGAGATAGACCGAAAGGCGGTTTGCCGGACACTGTGGGCATCCACCATTTGGCGTTCTCTCAGATGGACCCGTCGCTTCTTTACGCAGGCACTCACGCGGGCCCGTACAAAAGCCAAGATGGCGGCGACAGTTGGGAGGCGTTGAGCCTGCCGACAGAGAATTGCGTCACCTGGTCGTTGCTGCCGCATCCGAGCGACCCCAACATTCTCTATGCAGGGACCGAAGACCAAGGCGTCTACCGCACCACCGACGGCGGCAAAAGCTGGGATGCATTGCCGGTCCCTAAGCCCGAAGGTTATTGCTATATAGGCTTTCCCAGCCGCACCGTCCGCATGGCGCTCGACCCGTCGAACCCGGATGAGATTTATGTGGGCGTCGAAGTAGGCGGCCTCCTGCGCAGCCTCGATGGCGGCGATAGTTGGGAAGATGGGGGCGGTGATTTGTTTCGTCTCTCAAAAGAAGAATATCCCGACTTCCCCGACGGCAAAGGCGATATCGTCGGCATGATGGATACCCATTCGGTCACGTGCAATCCGGCCCTGCCGGGCACGGTCTTTTACGCCAACCGCTTTGGGCTCTACCGTAGCGACGACAAGGCCCAAACCTTCCGCAATCTCGATGTGGGGCGTTTTTCGCACATCACCTATTCCCGCGACGTGCAAACCTCCCGCCACGACCCAAACCGCCTCTACGCAGCCTTCAGCTTTGCCTCGGTCAGCGACGAAGGCTCGCTGTGGAAAAGCGACGACCAAGGCGAAAGCTGGCAACGCTTCGACCACGGCGTCTCAGTCGACAGCACCATGATGCACATCGCCCAAAGCCCCACCAATGCGGAGCGCGTCTATTGCGGCGCACGGCGGGGACAAGTGTTCGGGACGGAAGACGGTGGTAAGAGCTGGCGGGAGTTTCGACTGCCGGACGGCGTGGAAGGGCTGTATGCGGTGGCGGCGGTTTAGGGGTTAAATCCCATAAACCCGCGCTGCGTTGTCATGAAATAACGCTGCCTTTTCATCTTCCGAATAGTCCTTCGCTAGGCGCTTAAAGCTGTTCCACAGCACGCCGTAGCTGCAGCTCATTTTGTCGACGGGGAAGTTGCTTTCGAAGAGGCAGCGTTTCGTGCCGAAGACGTCGAGCGCGTGTTCGTGCCAGCGTTTGGTGGCTTGGCAGAGTTCTTCGCTGGTGGGTGGCTTTTCGCGTTTGTGCCAGCCATAGCCGTTGACCTCCATTTGCAGGCCGCCGAGCTTGGCGTGCACGTTTTCGCAAGCGGCTAGCGCTGTGATGTCCTTCCTCCATTGCTCGAAGACTTCGTCTTGTTTGCCCGCGTAGGATTCAACGCCGATGGGGCCGCCATGATGGTTGAGCACGATAATGGTGTCCGGGAAGGCGCGGGCGAGCGCGGTCACTTGATGAATGTGGGTGTGATAGCACCAGGCCTCGAACACGAGGCCGCGCGGGGCCAGTTCGGCAAAGCCTTCGCGGAAGTCCGCGGCTTCGAATTGCTTGTCCGACGGCTTGTTGCGGCCGGGACGAATGTTCGGATCAGCGCTCCAGGTGCCCTGGAAACGGATGCCTTTGAAGCGGCCGCCGCCGACAGATAATTGCGCGTCCAGCACCTCGCCCACCGCCTGGCCTAAACGGAAATCCGCATAGCCGATGATCCCGGCGCATAGGCGCGCGGGGCCGTAGACGCCGGACTCCGCCATTGCCGCTTGGCCGGCCACATATTCCACCTCGCCCACCGGGCGCATCGCCTCCGGTCCGTCTTTCCGGTACATGGCGTTGCATTCGATATAAACGCTGGCGACGATGTTATGGCCGCTGGCCTCAATGTCGGCGGCGAGTTTAGGGACGAAGTAATCTGTCTCGGTGTTCGGCCGCTCGATGTACAGATGGTGGTGCGGGTCGATGATGGGCCGTTCCGGCTCCAGCGGGGCTTCGGTTACCTGGGCGAGCCAGTCGTTATTGTCGGTCATTTCTCTCTCATTCCCTTGATTTCAGGCTGGGTTTTCAGGCTGGCGAGGCATTTTTTGCTACCATACACTGCGATACAGGACGAAACACTGCGATTGCCCCAAAATAGCTACAATCTGCGGCCATAGTGGGGGCGTTTCGTGCACACACCGGACAGGAACAAGCATGCGGGGCTTTGGAATTACAACACTGATTTTGGTATTGGCACTGGCGTTAGGGCTGGTCGCGGCGCCTATGGACGCTGCCTGGAGCGCGCCGTCGGCCTCGGATGTACCAAGTGCGGCGGTCGAGGGTAAGCCGTGCGGTGGTGTTGCCGGGCTGATCTGTCCAAAAGAACAATGGTGCGATTTTCTTGCGGTTGGCCAATGCGGACAAAGTGATCAAGGTGATCGGCAAGGAATCTGTAAAAAGCGGCCCCGGTTCTGTACCAAGGAATACCGGCCCGTTTGCGGGTGCGACGGCAAGACCTATGGCAACGGGTGTGGTGCCAAGGCGGCGGGCACCAATGTTGCCTATCCGGGTCGGTGTAAGTCGGACCGAAAATCACCGTAAGAGTGTGAGGCCTTAAAGCCCGTACACCCGCACTGCGTTGTCATGAAACAGCGCGTTCTTCTCATCTTCCGAATAGTCTGCGGCTAGGCGCTTGAAGCTGTTCCACAGCACGCCGTAGCTGCAGCTTACTTTGTCGACGGGGAAGTTGCTTTCGAACATGCAGCGCTCGGTGCCGAAGACCTCCAGCGTGTAGTCGTGATAGGGGCGTGTGGCGTCGGCGAGTTCTTGGCTGGTGGGTGGCTTTTCCTGTTTGTGCCAGTCGAAGCCGTTGACCTCCATCTGCAGGCCACCGAGCTTAGCGTTCACATTGGGACAGGTGGCGAGTTTGGCGATGTCGGTTTGCCATTTGGCGAATATTTCATCGCGTTTGCCCCGGTAAGGGCCGACGCCTACGGGGCCGCCGAAATGATCGAGAATAAAGATTTGGTCCGGGAAGGCACGGGCGAGATCGGTGAACTCCGAAATTTGGGGGTGGAAACACCAGGCCTCGAAGGTGAGGCCGCGTGGCGCCAGTTCGGCGAAGCCTTCGCGGAATTTTTCCTCGCGGAATTGAAACTCTGAGGGCTGGGTGCGGTGGTTCGGGACCTTCGGGTGTGCATCCCATGTGCCCCCAAAGCGGATTCCTTTAAAGCGGCTGCCGCTTGCTGTGCCTCCGCCGCCGACCGCGATTTGCGCGTCCAGCGTCTCAGCGACAGCTTTCCCTAAGCGAAAATCCGCATAGCCGATGATGCCCGCGCAGACCCGTGTAGGGCCGTATTTGCCCGACGCGCTGGCCGCCGCAATGCCGTTCATGAATTCCACCTCGCCCACGGGCTTTAACGCTTCTGGCCCCTCGGCGCGGAACATGGCGAATGTCTCGATGAAAACGGTGGAGACCACATTATGGCCGCTGCCGTTAATGTCCGCCAGAATCTCAGGAAGAAGATAGGTAGGCTCCACCCCCGACCGGTCGACGCCCAGATGATGATGTGGATCGCAAATGGGCCGGTCCGGATCGATGGGCTCTTCGATCACCTGTGCTAGCCAGTCTTCGTTTGTCGCGACCATGGGGGACTCCTTAGTTAATTCGCAAAATTCGACGGGGCGTCACTTCAGCCCCAAAATCGCGCGGGCCGGGCCTGTCAGGGTGACGATGTGGAGACCGCCGCCGCCCCGGTCGACCAGATAGACATAGCCGCGGTCATCCACTTCCACATTGTTGGTGGCGACAGCGCCGCTGATGTTAGGGATGTAGAATCCCACTTCCTTCGGGCGATAAGGATTGCGCACATCGACGGCGCGCGCGCCCGCATTGAAATAAGAGAAGATGATGATCTTGCCGTAGAAGGGCTCTGTCTGGGACCAGTTCATGGAATGGACGCCGAAGCGTCCGCCGCGTTTGCAAAATTCACCGTTGGGGTTCCGGGCGTGATAATTGGCGACCGGGAAGGGCTTTGTCTCCTCGGTCACATCAAGAAACCAGGCCATATGGTGCATGTCTTCGGCGCAGCCTTGGCTGTAAGTCTCGCTCGCCAAGACCACGAAATCGCGGATTTTGTCGCCGTAATGAGCGTATTCGGGAATCCGCATCCCGGTTAGCGGAAAGGCCGTGTGTCCGCCCCAATAGGAGGGGAGGTCGAGCCGCGCGATTTGCGGCGCGGTAAGGTTGGCCGCACTGGACCGGGTCGGGTCGTCTAAACTCGTTTCGTTCAGCAATTTGGCCCGATCGAGGATTTGCAACACGCCGTTGGACCCGGTGCCATAGGCGAGATAGACGCGGTTGCCCCGGCGCGTGGCTTCGTGGAGGCGTGCGCTCGCATCGCCCGTGCCGCTGCCGCCGGGCTCGGAGCCCGGCAGGCCGAAATTACGGATGAAGCGCGGCTGGGCCGGGTTCGACAAGTCGAAGATTTTGAGGCCGCGGCTGGTCGACCAGCCATCGCTTGTGAGGTCGCTGTTCAAATAGGCGATGCCGGTCTCGCATTCCCACCAGTTTTTGTGGGTGCCGCCAAGCCCCTCGACGATGTTGGTGACGAACTTCGGCGTGCCGGGATCGGTGACGTCCCAAATTTCATGGGCCGTGTCGCCGCGAGTGCGTAGTAGATAGGTCTTGGCTGGATCGGCGTTGGGCAGTTCATCGCCTCGGCATACTTGCGCGTGCTGAGCGCCGCCTTTGGCGTCGATATGGCTGAGAAGGCGCGGTTCCTCCGGGTTGGTGACATCCAGAATCGAGGTGCCGTTATCGCCGCCCGCATGGTGGGCGACATAAAGGATATAGCGGCCCTGCTGTTGTTTGACGGTGGGTTGATAGGCGCTGCGACCGTCCAAATCATGCAGTCCGACCAGCCGCATATTGCGCGCTTCTTCTTTCGCCATAACCGCAGGCGCGGAAAACAGAAGGAAAACAAAAAACGCTAGAAGGCCGAGCCGGAACAAGCGGATCGCCCTGCCGCTAATCAATCGCCACCGTTACCATCTGCGTGTTCCCAAAAGTGGGGATGCAGGCGGAATGGCGGCCGGCACCGCCGGTGACGGCGATGACCACTTGGTCCGGGCTTGAGAACAGCTTGATACCGTCTTTGCCGTCGGGGCCGAGCATGCGGTCGGCTTGGCGTTCGCGGAAAAGGTACATCCAACCTTCGGAGGCGAAATGGCGCGGGATGACGCATTTTTCGGCGAGGAATTCTTTGACGTCTTGTTTGGAAAAACCGCCGTCGGCAATCACGCCCGCATGCTCCGGGCCTAGGGCCACGAGATACTCGTAATCATATTTGGAATTATTGCAGGACGCGGTGGACATGACACCCGCGACGCTGGTGAGCAACGCGTCCCCGGTCTCACCGTAATGGTCATTCACATTGTGTGGGCCTTCGGAGCCGAATAGCGTCACGGTGCTTTGGTTTGCGTCGAAGCCCAATTCCACATGCAGCGGGTCCCAGGGGCTGGCTTCTTCATTCTCGCCGAAGCAAAAAGAGAATTTTGCCGGGGTGCCCATGGTGGAGCGGTCCAGGACACCGGGGATGCCGCCGCCCACATTAACGAGGATCAAGCGCAAGGCGCGCCCCAACGTGGCGTTGGCTTTGGTGCCTTGGCCCATGGCGTTCGTGCCGCAATTGATACCCATATTATTACGGACAGGGCCGTTGATCATCATCGCCACTGTGCAGGGATGGGTGGTTGCTTGCAGCGCCTTTAAATTGAGTTTCGGGTCCGTGAGGCCTTTGACTGCGGCAATAAGCACCGGCAGGGCTGAATTATCGCAGCCCGCCATGATGGCATTGGCTGCCACATTGCCCATGGTCGCCATGCCGAGGCCGGGCTCGATCAGGCCAATCTCTTCGTTCGGATCGCGGCCGCCCAACATCTTTTTCCAATTTTCTGGCGTTGGCGGCACGATGGGCAGGCCATCGGTCCAGCTGCGGTAATAGAAATCGCGGTTGATATCGGCAAAGTCGTCCGGCGCTTCAAAGATACTGGGCGCGCCTGGCGCGTTAAAGTCATCTTCGAACAAAGAGTCATATTGGAAGGTGGACTTGCGGTTAACCTGGCGCGCCTTCGCTTCCGTGGCGAGTTCCGTCGCATCCGCTGTTAGCTGGCGCTTGATTTCTTCTGCGGCGTCGGCGGCGATTTTTTTGACTTGGGCACGGTCCAGTTCGGCGACTGGGTGGGGCACCAGTGTAATCGGCAGGCCCGGCATGCCGAGGCATTCAGCCTCACCTTTGCCGAGGCCGAAAAACTCGTCGGTGCAGACCGTGGCGCACGGAATGCCTAACTTTTCCATCTTGACGGTGTCATGGACACACCACGACGTGCAGGAGCCTCAATCCCCGAAGGCAGCGACCACCGCATGCACCCGGTCGAGCCATTGCTGGTCGAAATCGGCGGGGACGCTGGCGATTTTCTCGAAGCGGGTGAACTCCAGATGCGGATGCTGCTCTTTCAGAATTTCGGCCACATCGTCCAGAAAGAGCGTCGCGTTGTTCTTCAAATTGGAGAACAGCCCAATCACTTGGATGTCGTCGAGGGATTTCCGCACGGCGATTTCTGCGTCGTCCCGTTGAAAGATACCGCAAGGGTTCACAAGTTTCATGGAAAGAAAGCTAGCGTGGTCGGGGATTTTGCGCAAGATAGCGCGCGCCGATGCCGTCGGGTATAATGGGCAAAATTATTCAAGTTCGGGAGATGGAATTATGAGCGATTACCAAACAATTTTGACTGAAGTAGAAGACGGCGTGGGTATTATCACGCTCAACCGGCCAGAGAAGCTGAACGCGATGAACCACAATTTGAACGTCGAGTTGCAAGATGCGGCGAAGACGTTCGACCAAGATCCGGATATTGGCTGCATTGTCATCACCGGCTCGGGCAACCGTGCTTTCACCGCCGGCGGCGATATTTATGAGCAGGTCTCCAACGAATCCCGCAGCGACGAAGAAGTGGCCGCGGAGAAGCTGAAGACACGGCGCGGCGGTTATGAACTCGCAGCTTCCGACACGCCCACTATTGGTATGATGAACGGCCTCGCCTATGGCGGCGGCGCGGTACTGGCATCCTCACTCGATATGCGTATCGGTTGCGAGAACTCCAAGTTTCGGTTCCTGGCCGCAGCCTACAAGCGCATCAACGCCACCTGGACCCTGCCGAACCAAGTGGGCTGGCCGAAAGCCAAGGAATTGCTGTTCACCGCGCGCATCATCGAGGCGGAGGAATCATTCCAAATCGGCCTCTTGAACCATCTCGTGCCGAGTGCGCAACTGCGTGACAAGACAATGGAAGTAGCCCGTCTGATTTCCGGCAACCATAGCGAGGCGGTGGCCGGCTGTAAGCGCTTGATGCTCAAAAATATGACGGCAGATCTGGACCAGCAATGGCAGAACGAGCAGGATTACGCCGCGAACGTCATGACAAACGCCAAGGCCACAGAGGCGTTCCCGGAATTCCTCGAACGTAAGGGCGTCGCTGCCGAATAGGCCACGCGGTGGCCGGGGGTATCGGGTGACTGGCATTAAAGTAGCGCTATCCGGGGCGGCGGGTCGTATGGGCCGCCGCGTCGGGGATGCACTCGATCCTATGGAAGGCGTCGAGTTTGTCTCCGGGCTGGTTCGGTCGTCTCAAGTCTCCCCTCAGGATTGTAAGGCGCCGCTGAGCGATGATATCGCGGCTACGCTTGGCGCCTGTGATGTGCTCATCGATTTTACACTGTTTGACCGGACATTGGCGTTAGCCGCGCAATGTGCCGAGGTGGGCCGGCCCCTTTTTGTGGGGACGACAGCGGGAACGGCTGCTGATGTCAGAGCACTAGAAGAATTTTCTGTTGATATTCCCATTCTTTATGCGCCGAACGTCACCAGGGGGGCTGCTACGTTGTTCGGTATACTTGAAACGTTGGCCGGTCAGCTTGGTTCGTCATACGACGCGAAGATCATCGGCGTTCATCACAAAAAGAAGAAGGAAACGCCGAGCGGCACATCTTCCGAAATCGCGCGGCGCATTCAGACCGGTCGCGGTGATGATACCCCGCCTGAAATAGCGAGCCTTCTGGCAGGTGGCGCTTACAGCAACCATGAGATTATTTTTGCCGGCCATAATGATGAGATTCGCATAAGCCATAATGTGACACGACCTGATATCGACCCAGATGTACTAGGTGCGGGATTCCAATGGTTGCTGACAAAACAGAACGGCTTTTATGGGTTGCCGGAAGTTTTGGCGGATTAAGCAATCCACTCGCTGACCGGCGCGTTGGCCTCATTCAGCGGCTGGCAAATCACATCCACTAATGTTGGTCCGTCATGGGCGAAGGCTTCCTTTAACACTTTGCCCAAATCCGCCGGGTCTTCCACGCGCCAGCTTTTGACACCGAAGGCGGTGGCGACGGCGGCGTGGTCGGTGCGGTTGAAATCGACGGAGAAATACCGTTCGCCAAAGCTCGATTTTTGGCCGGCCTTGATCCACCCATAAACCGCATTGGACACGACGATGAAGGTGATCGGCATATTCTTGCGGGTTACTGTTTCCAGCTCGCCACAGGTAAAGCCGAAACTGCCGTCGCCCATCATCGAGACGATCTTTTGGTCCGGTCGCCCAACCCACGCGCCCATGGCTGCTGACATGGAATAACCGAGTGCCCCATGGGCTCTGTTGGAAAGGATGCGGCGGCCCGGTGTGTCCTGTTCTAGGTAGGCCGACACATAGGGACACGGTGTGCCGGGGTCGGCGATGACGATGCTGTCGGGAGGCAGCATCTTTTGCATCTCCGCAATTAACCGTTCGGGCTTGATGGGGGTGTCGTCACTGGCTGCTAGCGGGTCGAAAATCGCACATTTTTTGGCTTTCAGTTCGGCCACGGTTTTGGCGCCGTCGATTTCAGACGGCAAGTCGCCGTGGGTGTCCAGCGCGGCGTTGATGGCCTCCAAGGTGAGTTTGGCATCGCCTACGAGACCCAGTTCCGTGTCGTATGAAGCGCCGATCACGTCCGGGTCTGAATCGATATGGACTATGCGGGTGCCTTTCTTTGGGAATTGCCAGCGCTCGGTCGTGACCGAACCTGCGCGGCAGCCGATGAAAACAACGAGATCCGCTGCCTCAACCGCTTCGCGTGTTGCTGTCACGCCGCCGTTGGAGCCGACTACGCCCAAGCAGTTGGGGTGGGTGTCGGCGAGGCTGCCTTGGCCGGAGACTGTGGTTGCGACCACGATGTCGAGCCGGGTCGCCAACTGATCTAGTGCTTCTTCCCCACCCGCGATCATTACGCCGCCGCCGCAAATGATAATAGGGTTCTTGGCGGACAATAGAGCTGCGACCGCGGTTTCTACCGAATTCCAATCGGGAACGGTGGGATAGGCGGGATAAGATTTGTGGGCAGCGTCAGCCCAAATGCTGTCTGCATCCGTTGGTCCGCGTTGTACGTCTATCGGTAAGCCTAAATGCGCCGCTCCGGGGCGTCCGGTGGTCATGGCGCGGAAAGCTTGGCGCACCATGTCGGGTACCATTTCGGAGCGCGGGATGACCGCGTTCCATTTGGTGAGCGGCTTGAAGAGTGCCGCCTGATCCAATTCGGTCAGCGGGTAATGTCCGATGGAGGTGGTGGACACATCTGATGTAATGGCAAGTACGGCGGATGAGGATTCATTTGCTTCCACCACGCCTGGCAAAATGTAGGTGGCGCCGCCGCCGGATGGCCCTTCGCAAACGCCGACCTTGTTGGTCACACGGGAATAGCCATCAGCCATGTAAGAGGCGGAGCGTTCATCGCGCGTGAGGATATGGTCCATCTTATGATCGAGGCGATAGAGCGCGTCGTAGAAGGGGAGCGTGGTATCGCCACAGAGCCCGAAAATATGCTCGACGCCATGGGCCTCTAGCATGCGGACCATGGCTTCCGCGCCGGTCATCTGATTGGTGTCTTTATTTTTTGCCATTTCATCACCCAAAGAAAAGGCCCGGCAGCGCGATCGTCAAAGATGTTGCCCCGGGCCTTTGATTTAATGTGGAGCCGGACCTAGTTCATTTTCAGGCCAGCTACCAATTCTTTTTCTGCATAGCCATTCGGGTCGCGCTTGGCCATTTCCTTCGGATCAGAGCCTGGGCGATCCGATGGGCGGGAATACTGCATGACCAAGACATTGGCGCCGTCGCTGCCGGCCACTAAGGTCGGTGCTTGTTCGCCCGCTTCCACATGCATCAACGAATTTGGTTCGAAGGTTTTGCCGTCCGCGACGAGTGTTCCGGAGCAGACCAGAATATATTGTCCGCCGGCATTGGATTCTTCACTCACCGTTTCCGCGTTGGGGCCTAAGCGAATGCCCACTGCATCGACGCCGTCATCTTGCGGTTCTATAAGCACTTCGCGTTCGGCGGCGCCGTCTTCGGTCAGAACTTTGTTGATGTCGAACAGGCCGGCGATATTACGCCCGGCGCGGCCCGGCATTTTGTCTCGGTTGCCCGGCATAACCCAATGTCCGCCACTGGCGATGGGGCGGAGCGTAAAGAATGCAATGCCGTCATCTTCGCCAACGATTGGACCGTACGGTGTATAGGCATCCGCATATTGAAAGGTGATCGGCTCAACGGGTTTTTTACCCATCCGGCCATAGCCACCGACGACGACCTGGAACTGATCCACATCATGGAAATGCGGATCAATAACTGGGTTCGGATACCGGCGTTCCACGAGGAAGCCCTGTGGCCCTGCGGCAATGGTGCCGGACTGGCCAACAAAATTACGACGATACCCCATGCCGCCTGGGCGTGGGACTTCTGTACGTTCCGTTTCTGAAATGGGAACAGCCTGCATGACGTTACTCTCCCTAATGAGGTGATCTGATTGAAAATCTGTCACCATTTTACGCAAGTTCTTGTGATTTGTCTCTATAGCGCCGGGATCAAATTTTCCCCATCTCTTTTAAGGTTTCCTTAGCGATCCGCATGGCGGAATTGGCCGCGGGTACACCGCCGTAAATCGCCACATGCAACAACACTTCGCGGATGTCTTCTGGGGTGGCGCCGGTGTTGGCGGTAGTGCGGATATGCAGTTCGAACTCTTCCCAACGCCCCAGGGCGGCCAGGATTCCTAGTACGATCATGCTGCGTTCACGAGGTTCGATATCGTCGCGCGCCCATACATGGCCCCAGGCAGCTTCGGTAATAAGCTGTTGATAGGGTTGGTCGAAGTCATTCTTAGCGCTTTCGGCGCGCTCGACATACGCATCTCCCATGATTTTACGGCGGCGCTTCATGCCTTTGGCAAAGCGGTCGGTGGTGTCGGAATCGGTCATTTTTGTCCCTTTCGATAAATATTCTGCGATTTTACGGCTTAAAGGGCTGAATTAGCCATCCGATTTCGATGGTACAGCTGCGTGGTAACTCTATTTCCCAGATAGATGGAGGTCAGCGATACGGCGACGGTCTGGCTTTATCTTTTGGTCCGGCGCTTGGCAGGCCGGAGTGCTCGGTCGATCCCTTTTAAGACCTGCGCATGCGTTATCTGGCCCTTGTTCTTGGCTTTCTGATCGCAAAGAGATTTTAGGACGAACATCGTTTGGTCGAAAACCGGGTCCCACGCATTGGGCTCGGGCTGGCGGATCATGCGCATGCTCTCGTACCAACCCGTTGTTGGTTTTTCCGGCATGTAGAGCCAGTACGGCCGGTAATTCAACAAATTCAAGACTGGGGTGCCGATAGAGCCGGCTAGGTGGGCGACGGAACTGTCAGTCATGACCAAAAGGTCAAGCCGTTTTAGGAGCGCTGCGGTCATCGAAAAATCGGTCAGCATGGGTGACAAATCGGTGATCAACGTGTCGCCAAAACAATTATGCAAGTCTGCCGCGCGCGGGCCTACTTGTAGGCTGACGAATTGGGCGTTGGGGAGATCCGCGGCTAAATCCACAAAGCGCGACACATCGACTGCGCGCTCATGATTATTCTTGAAAGTGACGCTACCGGACCAAATCACGCCGACCTTGAGACGGCCGCTCGCCAAGGGCTCGATGGGCGCAAACTGTTGGAGCGCGTCGTCGGGAATGTTGAAGTCTGGTGGTTTCGGAATGTTGCCGCGGGTGGTGTCGAAATGACCGGGTAAGCTCATCATCGGGCAGTAATAATCGTAATTGATCGGGTAGCCCTTATCCGGGTCAACGAATTCATCCGCTGGGATGGTTTCGAACAGGCGTCGAAGCGGTTCTCTTGTTTCCACCGCCACATGGGCACCGAGCTTTTTAACCAACGGCACATACCGCGCCATGAGCATTGTATCGCCGAAGCCTTGTTCACGGGTAAGCACAATGCGTTTACCGTCGAGCGGTTCTTCTTTCCATCGCTGCGCCTTTGCGGCAGCCGCGGGAATCGGTAGCATCTTTGCATCCCAACGCCATTCGAAGGCCTTCCAAGATTCCTTGCTGAAGTCGGTATAAAGACGTGTGAAGGCGCGGTTCCATTGTAGGCGCGCGTCGTTTGGATCTTTTTCGGCGAGCGCGTCGAATAGCTTCATTGATTCTGGAAAATGCTTCATATCGCGAAGCAATAGCGCATGGTTCAGGGCAATGTTCTTGTCGTCTGGTGTTTCCTTGACCGCTTTAGACGAATGCTCATGCGCTTCCTTGTGCATGCCCATATCGTTCAGCAAGTTGGAAAAGTTGGAATGGAAGCCGGCTGTCCAGTTGCCTTTGGTGAGTTGCATTACCCGCCGATAACAGCCCAATGCCGCCTTGTGGCGCTTGAGGGCGCGCAGTGCAATGCCCAGATTGGACCACGCTTCGACTTGGTTGCGGTCAATGAGCAAAATGCGTTTATAGATGCCCGCCGCTTCTTCGTGCTTTCCCGTGCGCATGAAGTCCAATGTCTGGCCCGTGAGCGCTTTTAAATCATTGTTCATCTGATTGTGTTTCGCGTGAAATTCATGCTTTCGGGAAAGTTGACGTAAACATTCAGGAGTAGCTCTGTGTAAAATATAGCTGACTACATCGCATAAAATACGCGATTATCCCAGGTCTGCTTGCAGACATGGATATTCTGACCTGCAAATGGGCAGTTATGAATCACTTCTTGAAACCGTTCAAAAAAGCATGGCACCGCGCCATGCGTGAACGGTAATCAGGGCTTAATTGCGCCAAAACCCGGCAAGCGCAACGCTAGATCGCCGAGGTCAATGCCGGCGGATAAGCCCGCTAAATTAATCTCGATACCTTCTTCGAGCGCGACGAGGATGCCAAATACGCCGTAAAGGGAAAATTGAAACCCCGTGCGGCTTGGAGCGCGCGCGAACACCTTCGTGTTACCGAGAAAATCCTTGCCGATGGCCGTCGACGGTAAATCGACCTTTAGTTCAGGAACTTGGCGGAGAATGTGGGCCGTAAAAGTGTTGCTGTTGGGGCCGGGCCAGGTTCTATAGGCCCCCTTGTAGGGATAGTGCTCAATGGCCTTCATGATCTTATTGATGGCATTCTCGGCTTTTGTACCGCGGATATCGGCTAGTAGTGCCGGCTTCGCGCCGTACCAATATCGATCAGGGTCGCCCTCATGGACCCGGATGGCGCCATTGCCGTTTTCGATATGCCAGCGAACCACCTCAAACGTGGTGTAGTGAGGGGCGTTTGGGGGCTTTATTGCAATCCAACTATGAACCGCAAAGGCGCCGCGCCATCGAAACGCCCGGGCTGCGTATATTTGAACGATGGCCTCAGGTGTTTTGCCGGCCTCGGGGGCGATGGCAGCGGATTGTCGTGTCGCTGTGCTCCAATCACCTTCCATGGGCGCGCGTCCGCTCATCAGGTAATAGGCTGGACCTAGCAACAAGACGGTAATGCTGAGAATTATTATGAGGGTCAGAACGCCCAATCTCCTGAGAATGATCATACAAGAGGGTTCATTTACGAAGGTTTATTCGAGAATTTTCATTTAGTCGATCCTACCCAAGATGGGCGCAGCTCTGTAGTTTGTCTTTCATAACCCGGATTTCAACCCTCTTATGCCCACACATTCGGCCAAACAGATTTTAATTGCGGTTTGCACAGCGCAACTATTTGCGCAAATGGGCGCGTATACGCTGCCCGCATTGCTACCAACCTTTATTCGCGAATGGTCATTGAGTAATTCTGAGGCTGGTTGGCTAACGGGAATTTTCTATGGTGGATACGTGCTGGCGGTGCCGGTGCTGGTGACGCTGACAGACCGTGTCGATCCAAAAAGGATTTATGTGTGCTCATTGTTGGTAACAGTGATGTCCCATGTGGGGTTTGTGTTCTTTGCTGATGGATTCGTCTCGGGGCTACTTTTTCGCATTTTGGCCGGTATCGGCTGGGCCGGAACATATATGCCCGGTTTAAAGGTGCTGGCGGATCACCTGGAGGGCAAATTGCAGACTCGCGCCGTGTCATTTCATGCAGCAAGCGTGGGTGTCGCGGGTTCCTTGTCTTTTCTTATTGCGGCCACGATTGAATCGGCCAGTAGTTGGCAATGGGCCTTTACGGCAGCAGCTGGCTTTGCGGCGTCGGCCTTTTTGCTGGCATTAATCTACATGCCATCGCGGACACGCCCGCCCGTAGTGCCTGCGGGGGCGTTTTTTGATTTTCGTCCGGTGCTGCGCAATCACTCATCTTTGGCATACTCATTGGGCTATTTTGCCCATACCTGGGAAATGTTCGTGCAGCGAAACTGGGTTGTGGTGTTACTGGTCTATGTGGCGGCTGAAGCGGGAACGGCGCAACCGATTATTCCACCAGCCTACATACCCTTCATTATCGGTTTGCTGGGTACATGGGCCAGTGTTTCAGGAAACGAAATCGCCATTAGGACCGGCCGACAGAGATGGGTGCTAGGGGTCTTTTTCTGCTCGATGAGCGTTCTGTGCGCGGTCGCATTAGCGTCGTCGTCCGGCCTTTACTTATTGGTGGCGGGGCTTTGTATTATTCATGGAATCTTTATTTTTGCGGGTTCCTCCGCCTTGACGGCAGGCGCGTCCGGGAATGCAACGCCGGAAAGGCGTGGCGCCCAATTGGCATTGCATTCCATACTGGGGTATGGCGGTGGCTTTATTGGTGCCGTGGTGTTTGGCACAGTTCTCGACTTTGCAGGCGGGCAAAGCACTGTCGGTTGGCTTGCGGCCTTTGGCAGTGTCTTGGTCGTCCTTGCAATTGGTCCGTTCGCCCTTTGGTACTTTCAACCGAAAGATGTTCCCGGTGACAAACCATGGCGGCGGTCTTGAGTAGAGCCTGGATAGAATTTAGCATGATAACGTTCACTGAGAGTGTGACTTAAGAGAAGGGAATGATTCGATGAGAGCCATGGTTTTGACAGCGCCTAATACGCCATTTCAATTGATGGAGGTGCCGGATCCAACCCCTGGACCGGGTGAGGCCGTTGCGCGTGTCATTACCTGTGGATCAGGTCTCACGATCCAACATATTCGTGCCGGCCGGTCGAAAGTTGAATATCCGCGCATCATTGGTCACGAAATCACTGCTGAAATTGTCGAAGTGGGCAAGGGCGTTAAAAGTGTGCAGGTGGGGGACCCGGTTACGGCCTACTACTATTTGACCTGCGGTAAGTGCAAATGGTGTCGTGCGGGACGGGAAACGCTGTGCATCGACATTCCCGGGACAATAGGCAAGGCCTGCGACGGTGGGTATGCGGAGTACATCAAATTGCCGGAAACCAGCTTTATCAAACTGCCCGAAGGGCTCGACTACAAAGCGCACCCAGCAGAAATAGGCGTTATCACGGATGCCATCGCGACTCCTGTAAAGGTGATCAGAAAAGCGCGCATTCAGCCCGATGAATGGGTGGCGGTCGTTGGCGCTGGCGGGGGGCTCGGCTTGCAAATGGTTCAAGTTGCGAAATGGGCCAAAGCACGCGTGATTGCGGTCGATACTAGGGCGGACAAGTTCGATGCCTGCCGAAAGGCTGGGGCGGACGAGGTTATCGATGCCTCCAGCGAGGATGTGACCGCAGCATTATTGGAATTGACCGGTCGCGAAGGCGCTGACGCGGTTATCGATTTTGTGGGCGCGCGCACGAGCTTGGAAAGTGGATTTGCGGGGCTAAACCGAGGCGGACGCCTGGTTCTTCTCGGCGGCTCGCCGCAGCCCTTCATGTTGGATTCGAATCTGCTCAAAATCGAACGTGAAGTGATGGGGAGCAAATACGCCACCCGTGACGAAGTGCGCGATGCGTTGGACCTTGCGGCGCGCGGCGAAATTTGGCCCATCGTCTCCGAAGTGGTGCCGCTGGAGGAAGCCGAAGAGTTGCACGAACGATTGGAACAAGGCCTTATTACAGGGCGAGCGGCGGTTCGCGTTGCAGACTAAAGCGTATCTAGAAAATGGGAAATTAAGATGACAGACCAGTTGAGTATCGACATTCATGCGCATTTCTACCCGCGTTCTTACCTCCAATTGGTCGCCGAAGAAGGCAGTGCCTTTGGCGTGGAATGCAGATTTGACGATACTAAAGGCCCGCAAATTCAGCTTTCGGGCAAAGGTAGCGCGCCGCTGGAAGACCGGTTCATTGAATTGGAAGATCGCATTCAGTCAATGGACGAGCAGCAAGTTGATGTTCACGCGCTATCCTTGACCGCGCCAATGGTCTACTGGGCATCGCCGGAATTAGGCTTGCGCCTGTCACAAGCCTACAACGATGCTTGTGTTGAGGCCCATGATGCCTACCCGGACCGTCTGCTGGGGCTTGCCATGTTGCCCATGCAATCGCCCGACCTCGCGGTGGAGGAGCTTGAGCGTGTATCCAAGTTACCGGGTATCCGTGGTGTCTATATGGCGACGCGCGTTGAAGATAAAGAGCTTTCCGATCCGGATTTTTTTCCAGTCTATGAAAAGATCGAAGACCTCGGTTGGACCATCTTTTTGCATCCGGTGAATGTGGTCGATCCACAAAGGCTCACTAAGTATTACCTCACTAATTTTATCGGCAACCCGACGGAATCGGCCATTGCGGCGTCGCATCTAATTTTTGGTGAAGTGCTGGACCGGTTCCCGAAATTGACCGTTTGTTTACCCCATGCGGGCGGAACGTTCCCTTATTTGGTGGGGCGTATCAATCATGGCTGGGGTGTGCGCGACGAATGTCAGCATTTGAAGACGCCTCCGATCGATTATCTCCGACGCTTCTATTACGACACAATCACACACGCACACCCGGCGCTGGACTTCTTGATGACGTTGGTAGGGACGGACCGGGTCGTGTTGGGGAGTGACTTCTGTTTCGATATGTCTTACGAGCAGCCGGTGCAATTCGTAAAAGAGCACCCTAATTTGAGTGCTGAAGATCAGGATCTAATTTTAGGCGGAAATGCGGCACGGCTGTTGGGGCTCTAAACTTATTTCCTGACGCGCGGTGATATGGCTGATCTTTTGAAAGACAGAACAGGATTGCAGCAACACACGAAATTAGGAAACGTGCTTAAGATTGCTCGTGACTCCGTGCGCGCCGGCCGAAATTCTGAAGCTGAACAGATGTATCGAAAAATCATTGGTACTGACCGACGCTGCGCCACGGCGCATTTCGGGCTTGCTATAATTCTCTATCGTACCAATCGTCGCAAACAATCTCTCGTGCATTTTAAAACCGCTATAGCGTTGGAGCCACATAATGTCGGCTACGCTAACAGACTAGGGCAGGCTTGCCTGTACCTTCGGGAATTAGAAAAGGCGAAGGCTGTATTTCAACATGCGATCGACCAAGGTGCGGCAAACGCAATCACCTATGCCGGCTTATCCGCCATTCATTTGTGGCAAGAGAATTCCGAAATTGCCCGGTCCGTATTTCTGGAAGGAATCAAGCGCCATCCGATCATGTCGCTCGACCGAGGTAAGGGGCAGCGAACCACCTTGTTACGCTTGCGCGGGGCGGAAAACGCCCATAGTCGTTTGACGACCGGGCCAAATGACAGTCTGCATACGATTTTTAAGGGCTCGACATTTTCGACCCGGTATTTGGTCGATGCCAAGCGGTTTCGTCTGATTAATTTTATGGTGCTAGACGACAATTTACTGAAATTTGCCGACCTTCCTGGCCATGCATTGATCATTAATTCGATTACGGACCCGGATGTGGAGCCAAACGCGCTTACGACCGCTTCCCGTTACTTCAAGGCGCGACCGGATGTTCCCTTCATCAATGATCCGGACGAAGTGGCGAGAACGAGTCGGGACGAAAATTTTAGACGTTTCAACGGGAAGCACGGGATTGTGTTTCCGCGCACGACCCGCCTAATGGTCGATGCGGACTTGGTGTCGAACATGTCGCGTAAAATTGAAGATATGGGCTTTGACTATCCGATCATCGTTCGCAACACCGGCACTCATACGGGTCAAACGGTCATGTTGGCGGAAGAACCCGCGGTTTTGGCGGAGACGCTCCGACAACGGATTGGCAGCGAAGTTTACTTGATCCAGTTCGTACGATCCTATTTTCGAGAAGGTCTTTATCGGAAAATGCGAGTTTTCTTTATCGACGGTAAAATTTATCCCAAGGTCCATCACATCGACAAACATTGGAATGTCCATGGTGGCAACCGGAAAGAATTGATGGCGCAACACACCTGGATGATGGCAAAGGAGAAGGCTTTCGTCAGTGATTGCCATGCCTATTTGGGTGACAAGCACTATGGAACGCTCGTAAAAATTCGTGACGTTATTGGGTTGGACTTTTTTGGAATTGATTTCACGATTACCGAAGACGATACCTTCTTGATTTATGAGCTAAACCCCACGATGCGGCATAGTTTTGATCATGCTTATAATTTTTCATATCTACGCCAGCCGGATCAAAATATTACCGATGCTTTTAACGACATGATCGAAGCGCGGATGGCGTGATGTACAGCTTCTATTCGCTACAGGGAGAGTGTTATGTGCGATCTATTTGGATGTGGCGATGCCACCGAAAAACCTCTGCCCGCGTTGAGTGACAATGATCGGCGAATGTTTTTAAAGGGGCTGCTGGCATTGCCGTTGGCGACGGTTTTGGCCTATCCGGATTTGGCGCATGCTGCTGCAAGTAAAACCCGGCCATTTGCTATCCCTTTGGATAAGGGGGAAGTGACGGGTTTTGTCGCGATGCCGAAAAAAACACCTGCGCCCACGTTGTTGTTAATTCATGAATGGTGGGGATTGAACGATAACATCAAGGCGGTTGCCGCGGATTTTGCAGCGCAAGGTTATATTGCCGTCGCCATCGATCTTTACGGCGGAAAAATCGCCACCACCCGGGCCGATGCGAAAGAGCTGAAGAATAGCGTCGATAAGAAGACGTCGTCACAGCAAGTAACAGCGGCTCTCGATTGGCTTAGTCGCCACCGGCTCGGTAATCGAAAGGTGGGTACTGTCGGCTGGTGTTTTGGTGGCGGGTGGTCGTTGGAGGCTTCTCTTTTGGCGCCGGTGGATGCGACGGTGATTTATTACGGCAATGTCGATAAGAAAGCCAAGGATCTCGAAATCTTAACAGGCCCAGTAATGGGGCATTTCGGCACCAAAGACAAACGGATCAACGCCAAAATGGTCGGCGGTTTCGAAAAAGAAATGAAACGGGCCGGGAAGCACGATCTAAACATTCATTGGTATGTTGCCGATCATGCTTTTGCTAACCCGACTAGCGCCCGCTATGACGCGGAAGATGCGGCGCTTGCCTGGACGCGTACGTTAGCCTTTTTCGAAAAACACTTGCGTTAGGTCTATTTCCCTGTGGCGAAAATAATCGTAACGGCGGCGATCACAACCCAGAACATCAGTGTAAGCACAGGTACAGATCGTGTGCCGTAGCGCTTGGTCAGTAACAGCAAGCTGCCTACGGTAGCGATGGTGGTTGCCATGGAAATATTATTAGCCCCAACCCCGAGATGACGCATGGCGTAGACGGAGCCCGCAATAAAAACCGCCAGCCCTGTGGCCGCGAGGATTTGCAGTGGTTTCGATATTGCCGGCTCTTTGGGAGTGTCACTCATGCTTTGCCGGTAACATCCAATGTTGAGATGTCGTCTATAGCGTCGATGGTGCAGAGCTGTTCAAACACCCGTTCGGCTTCCTTTTCCCCTAAGCGATAACAAAGTTTGGAAAATTTCTCCCACAGGCTCTCGCGGTCAAGCGGGTCGATGGGCAGGCCTTTGAAACTGGGGGCATCATGTTTCAATACGCGTCCGTCTTTCAAGGTGACAGTTAGCCGGCTTCCTAAGGCATATTCAAACTTATCGGCTGCGGGTAATTCCTTGATTTCGACGTTTCGGCAAACTTCGCGGATCTTGGGATCATCGATGCTTTCTTGACTGAAATTGCGTGGGTCTCTCGGGTCTTTAAATAACGCAAGGGCCATGCAGAAATTATTCGAATACTGGCCAAGCATCACGTCACTTGGTTCAGGAATGTCGTGGTGGGTTCCGCATTTTTTATCGCCTTCAAGGAGAATTTTGGCGACGTCGTCCCCGGTAAACCCATATTCGGCTTTCATGTCGAGGATACCTTGTACCGGCGTATGGCTAGTGATGTGGCATGAAAAGCGTTTGAAAACGATGCAGCCCGCATCCCAACGGGTGCCGAGTTCTTCAGTGAGTTTCTCTTCAATGGCGCCGCGGCAAAAGACATTCATCCAGCCGAATTTACCTTCGAGAACGGTATTAGGTCCGGTGAAGCCGTCACGGGCCAGGGTTGCGGCTAAGACGCCGCTTTCGGCTGCCCGGCCTAGATGCAACCGTTTGACCATCCCGCCGGTTCCGGACATAGCGAATTCCAACAAGCCCGAACAAAGGGAACCTGCAATGCCGAGAGTATTGGTCATTTGCTCCGGTGTGTGGCCCATGAGATAGCCTGCGGCCATACCACCACCGAAGCCGCCATTGATGCCGGGGTTATGAAAGCCGATATCTTCGCTGCTATGGTTGGAGGATTGAGCGATGCGGGTGAGGACTTCGATGCCTGCGGTAAATGCAGTGATGACATCTTTTCCGCTGGCCCCCATTTCCTGCCCCATGCCAAATGCGCAAGGCACGATACTGGCGCCGGCGTGCATACCCGCCGACGGCATGCGAAGGCTATCCAACTCGAATGAATGGGACAGCAAGCCGTTGGCAAGGGCTGCCATGGCGGGCTGCACCTTATAGCCTTCGGGCCCAAAAATACTGACCTTGCCCGAACCACTCGTGGTCGTCGCGTGCGCAATCATCATCTTGCTCCACGGCAGTTCGGAGCCGAAGGTGCACGCAGCAATGGTGTCAATGATGCAGTCCTTGGTGTGCTCGACGATTTCTGGCGGGATGTCTTCGTACTTCAATTCTGATGCGAATTTGGCAAGTGTTTCAGTTTTCGTCGGCATCATTCCGTCCCCTAGGTATTTATGTGTAGCGGTGTTTGTCGAACTATAAGCCGCACCGGCTTTTCTGCAAAGGCCACGCCCTTGACCGAACGCCTCGATGGGATAAACATGAGGGTGTCTTGTGATTGAAGGAAGCATCAATGGCCGAGTTAGCACACGAACATTCATATCCGTTTGAAGTGAACCGCCTGTCTGAGCCGGCGGGGGCAGAGATTTGCGGTCTCGACCTAACAAAGCCGCTCAACGACACCACACGGGATGCGCTCATGGCGGCACTCCTGGAGAACCATGTGTTGGCCATTCGCGATCAAGATTTAACATCTGATCAACAAATGGCGGTAACCGCATGTTTCGGCAAGCCGGAAACTCATGTTTTTCATGATGCGGCGGGTGGCCAAGGGCCAAAGGTGCATACGGTTAATAATTTAGATAGGGACGGTAAGCCCAGTCGACGGCCAATGACTTTCGGCAGCTTTTTTTGGCATACGGACAAGTCCTATCATGAGATTCCGTCACTCGCGACGTTCCTGCATGCGAGGGAATTGCCGCCCGAAGGCGGTGATACGGAATTTGCCAACATGTATTTGGCTTATGACGCGCTTGACGATGAAATGAAGCAAAAAATCACGGATTTACGGGCCTTCCACAGCTGGGAGGCCAACCGGCGTAATACTGGTAACGACCCGGCAACCGAAGAGGAAAAGAAGGTTCGTCCGCCAGTGGTTCACCCTATTGTAAGGACCCATCCTGATACAAATCGCAAAACGATCTATGTGGGTATTCACACGGACAGTATCGAAGGCATGGAGCGGGAAGAGGGTGTCGACTTATTAAAGCAGCTTTATCGCCACGCGACCCAACGACAGTTCGTCTATACCCATCAATGGAAGCCCGGCGATTTGGTGATTTGGGACAATCGTTGCTTGTTGCATCGGGTGCTTGGCAATTACGAAATGGATAAGCACCGCCGAATTCTGCATCGCTCGGTCGTAATCGGCACCAAACCGGAATAGTTTATGCTGGAAACCGCAAGGTAACGGTTAGACCTTCGTCGGGTCTTGAGGTGAATTCGATCGAGCCTTCGTGGCGCGTCATAAGGATTTTCGCAACCGCAAGCTCCAGGCCCAGGCCATCCTCACTTTGATTGAGGCGCAATGTCGGCTCTCCCAGTCTATTTAGAAATTTCTCATCCACGCCTGCGCCGTTGTCGGTGAAATTTACCCAATGAAACGATTCATCTTGGTGCGCTGTGATGCGAATTTTAGGGTTGGCCGCCTCGTTGTGGGTGATGCCATTTTCTATTACTGCGGTGAATATACCGATCAAAGCGTCAGGAAAGCCATCGATGGTTGGCAAATCGCCAACAATAATTTCGGCTTCGCGGGTAGAAATCGGATTTTCTAAGTTCTCCACAGCCGTCTTGGCAATGTCGTTCAGCTGGACGGATTGTTTTGCTCCGCCATCAGCAATTTGGCGTACATGGCCGGCTACTTCGTCAACGACTCTATTCATACGCGTGGCGCTGCGAAGGATTATGTCGAAATACTCTTCGGACTGCGGGTCGAGATTATCGGATAGTTTTCGTTGCAACAATTCCGCAAAGCCGTTGATCCGATTTAGCGGGCCCTTGAGGTCGTGGGCCACGGCCCGGATGAGTGCGTCGATTTCGGAACGTTTGGTATCAGTGTCTATGGGCCTGTCGGCCATTGCGATGTCCACTTGTATTCTTCTGTAATCAGCAATGGGAGTGATCGCACACCTGAAAGGAATAGTCATTGGAAAGCGTGGTTGCCGCATGGAAGCCTGTTTCGGGTAGAATAGGCACCATGAGTGACTCTTCTGTAAAACTTGAACGCGCCTTTGGGCTTATCGATACCGGAAATTTACCGGAAGCGGATTCTCTGTGCGCGGAAATCTATGAGGCTGAGCCCGAGAACCACGCGGCGATTTATCTGCGCGGCCTCATTGCTTATCAACGTGGAAATGTTGAAGAGGCGTTGGAAAAGTTGAGCGACGCCGAACGACTTGCGCCCACAGATGTCAGCTTGAAAAGGACGTTAGCGTCTCTTTTGCTTTCGTCCGGTGATTTTGCCGGCGCGGCGGCGAAATACCGGTTTCTTGCAGCAGAAAAACAGTTGGACGAAGGCGATGCGGTATCACTGTCCCAATTGGGAGAGGGGTTTCGTCAGAACGGAAACTTGGGTGGGGCCGTGGAATGGTTTCAACATTCTGTCGATTTGCAGCCGGAAAATAATCCTGCGGTTGCCGGGCTGTTTGTATGTGGGCAATTGGCGTGCAACTGGCGCGGGTTGGAGGCGCTGGAACGCGGCGTTGAGGCTTTGACGCAATCTTTGTTGCGAGCCGGTGGTGTGCCCGTGGAAGATCCGTTTATTCACTTAACGCGTTCCACGAATGGCGCGGAGAATTTAAGAGTGGCCCGCGCTTGGAGTGACGGTTTAAGCGTTATGGGCGTGGATTCTAGCGTATCCACTGGTCCGGAAGAGGGCCCCGTTCGCCTTGGATACTTGTCCAGTGATTTGCACGAGCATGCGACGGCATATTTGATGCACCGCCTTTTTGCGCTGCACGATCGCGACCGGTTTGAGATATTTGCGTACTCATGTGGGCACAACGACGGCAGTGCAATTCGCCGTAAGCTCGAGCGGGATTGCGATCAGTTTCGAAACATTCAAGGGTGGGATGCTGGGCGGGCTGCGGGTCAGATCGCGGAAGACCGCATCCAGGTGTTGATCGACCTTAAAGGCCATACGCGGAAGAATCGCCTCGATATCGCTGCGCGCAGACCAGCGCCTCTTCAAATCACCTATCTCGGGTTTCCCGGGTCGAGCGGAGCGTCTTTCTTCGACTATGTGGTTGCCGACCCTATTGTGTTACCGGAATCCGATTGGCAGCATTTTTCAGAGAAGCCCTTTTTGATGCCCCATTGCTATCAAATAAACAGCCACGAGACCGTTCACAATCCCATATCCCGCCAGGAGGCTGGGCTTCCTGCGGACGGGTTCGTTTTTTGCTCTTTCACAAATACCTACAAAATTGAGCCAGTGATGTTCGAGCGTTGGATGAATATTCTCAAGGCGACGCCGGGTTCGGTTCTTTGGCTGTGCGTCAATAACGCGTTGGCGGAACGAAATCTATGCCGAGAGGCTGAAGCGCGGAATATAGCGCCGGAACGGCTCGTTTTTGCGCCGTTCGTGGCGCAGGATCAGCATCTTAAACGGCTTGCGTTGGCGGACCTGGCGTTAGACACGAGGATATACAACGGCCACACGACCACGAGTGACGCTTTGTGGGCGGGCGTCCCTGTTCTAACCGTCAGGGGGCACCATTTTGCTTCCCGGGTATCCGAAAGTATCCTATCCGCCGCAGGCCTGAGCGAACTGGTTGCTAAGGATTTAGACGCTTTTCAAGCGCAGGCGATCGAAATTGCCGGTGAAAGCGGCAAGATTGGGAACTTGAAGGAAAAAGTTGCCGCTGCCCGCCGGACATCGCATTTGTTTGATACTGAAGGATTTGTGCGCCGTTTTGAGTGCGGATTGGCGGAAATCTGGCGAAAGTCGAAGGCTGGCCTAGCACCAGAACCGCTATTGATCGGCGATATTTAAAGTCGGCCCGGCCTTTGCAAAGCGGCCTGTATGAGAAAGTATCAATATACGCATGTGCTGGCGGTTAGTCTTTTCGCACTCACGTTGTTAAGCGCTTCGGGCACCACCGATGCCAAGGCTCCGGCGATCGTTACCTGGGGGGTGCAGTGTTTTCTGGGAAGCAAAATTGGGGAATGTAAGGCCGGTAAGCCCATTCGCTTCGAAGTCCGTGCCAGTAGCCCCGAACAGGCGCGCAGAATTGCCAATACCGCAGGGCAACGAAAGAAGAAGTGGAACCGCTGTTTCCGAGTGTCGCGTCAGGTTCGTAGTTTGCCTACGTGCAATCCGAAAAGCGGTGCGGTTACAAAATAGCCGTTGGGTTTATGCTAAGCGCGCTTCCAGTCCCGCTTTGACCGAGGGCCACTCGTTATCCAATATTGAAAACTGGACCGTGTCGCGCCAGTAATCATTACGTGTGCGTTTGTGGCGCCGGAGTATGCCCTCTTCCGTAGCGCCTAGCTTGAGTATGGCCGCATGAGAGCGCTTGTTACGTGCGTCGCAACGATATTCGACGCGAAAACATCCCAACGTTTCGAAGGCATGGGTCATCAAGAGCAATTTACACTCAGGATTGACCTTGGTTCCCCAGACGGAGGAATTGTACCATGTACTGCCAATCTCGAGCCGTCGGTCTATCGCTAAAATGTTGAGATAGCGGCTGCTGCCAACCAGCCTGCTGTCAGACTTTTGTCGAATAGCGAAGACCAGTGCGCCACTGCTCTGGTGCTGGCAAATCGCATCGTCAAACCAGGCACCAAATTCCTCTTCGCTCGACCCGCCTGCGGTGTGCGTCCAAATTGTTTCGTCTTGGGCGGCTGCAAGCAGCTCTTCCGCATGATGGCTGTCTAGGGGTTCGAGTTGAACCGTATCGCCGGTCAGCGTAACAGGCTCCACATTGATGGGCGGCAAAGGCGTCGTCATCGGACTTTCCTACAAAAGGGATTTGAGTTTCAGAACGGCAGCTTCGGGAGCATCGAGAACGGGCAAGCCAGTGGCTTCAATGACAAGCGGCTTGGTCGGGCCCATGGAGAATTGCCCGAGCAGCACAGCATCACACGGCCCGGCTTTTAGTGCGCCAGCCACAACCAGTTCATCGTGCCCGGCTTGGTCACCCTGCGAGAGAAGCGGCGTTGCGTTATCCACAAAAATCGTTTCCGTCTCGAGCGGTTTATCGTGTGCCTTGGCATACCGGTCCAAGTCCTGGCCGAGCATTTTGTTAGTACCAGGGTCTGTCGCGACAAGCGCGAAATTACTGCCCTGTTCAAACGCGGTTTCAATGAGCGCTTCGAACGACGTCAGTACCGGAATGTCCATATCTTGCCGAACGGCTTCAATGGCGGGCCCGAACAAGGATCCTGTGCACAAAATGGCATCCGCGCCCGCCTTATAGGCATGGCGTACGAGATCGGCGACGCGCTCGAATACGATGGGCGGCATGGAACGGTCTGGATTAAGGTCCAGGTACAATGATTGATCGAAAAGACTGGCCCGTTCCACATCCGGCCAATGTTTTTTGAACATTGCTTCCACCGCGCCAATGGCGGGTAGAACCGAATGCACCAATCCAATTCTTATGGGCATAATAGGTTTTCCTGTTTAACTAATTTCAACTTTATATTCTGCCAACGCGTTCAAATTAGGCTCGAAACCAAGGCCCGGAATATCGGGGATTTGAATCTGGTTGTCCTTATAGGTAGGTGCGTCAATGAAAGCCAGTTTGGCGACATGGGTCGTGCCGGCATGGCATTCGACCCAACCACCGTTCATCAAGCCGGCCATGGTATGCATGTTGTAAATTGGCCAACCAGCGCCATTCTCAATCGAAATATTGTAGGCCTGCGCCATATGGCCGATTTTGCGCGTTTCGGTAAAGCCGCCGTTATACAGGACATTCGGCTGTAGATAATCGACCGATTGATGGTCGATAAATTCCCGGAACCGCCAACGGTGCCCTTCCATTTGCCCAGCCGCCAACGGTATCGACGTGCTGCGGCGAAGGTCCGCCAATTGACGCGCATCATTTTGGAGTAAAGGTTCTTCGAAAAAGGCCAAGTTACAATCTTCAATTTCACGGCAAAGATACCGGGCTTCGGGCGGTGTGAATTTGTAGTTGGCGTCGATCATAAGTTCGACATCGGGGCCAATGGCGTCACGAACCGCGCGTACCCGCTTGGCATCGCGTCGCCAGTCCATTTTGTAGGCGACTTCCATTTTGAGGCGCGTGACACCTTGTTTTACGTGCATCTTGGCGCACTCGACCAAAGCATCATCGTCGTAGTTGAGGTTACCGAAGGTGACATACGTTTCCGCATGATCCCGGCAGCCACCCATTAATTGGGCCACGGTTCGTCCGGCATGCTTGCCGTGAATATCCCAGCACGCAATGTCGATTGCCGATAAGGCGTTGGAAAAGACGCCGCTCATGGCGCGCGGATTGAGTTTTTTCCACGCTGCAAAATGGATAGCTTCGCTGTCGCGCGGGTCCATACCGACCAATAGGTCACGGAATTCGGTGTTAATGGCGCTAAGAAGCGAGGACATCAGAAAATTACCGGTGATGCCCCAACCGACCAGCCCTGTATCGGTTTCAACACGGCAGAAAAGAACGGTGCGATGCCCCTGCACCCCATCCAATAATGGAAATTCCAATGGGAAACGGTGGGCTGTTGCCTCTATCTTGCTGATTTTCATGTGAAAAGTCCCCGTGATGCAGGAAGCGATTGGAAAACTTTCCGCCTAAAGTGTCAAGCCGTGTGTGCGCCTTGGCGTTGAAAGCAAAGGCTAATGAGGAATGCGACGAAGGCGGCAACTACGACCGATGGGCCCGATGGCGTATCGAACTGGATCGATCCAAGAAGCCCGACAAAAACCGATAAAACGCCAATGACACTTGCGATTATGGCCATAGCCTCGGGGGTCCGGGAGAATCGTCGGGCCGCAGCGGCGGGGATAATTAGCAGCGATGTGATCAGTAAAATACCGATAATCTTCATGCCGATGGCGATGACGAGGGCTAGCAATAGAGTGAAAACGAGGCGAATACGAAAGACGGGCACTCCTTCGGCGCGCGCGAGTTCTTCGTGAAGTGTGAGCGCGAGAAGGGGGCGCCAAATCCAAACGAGCGCAACAAGGACGAGGGCAGCGCCTGAATAGATGAAGATAAGATCGGTTTGCGTGACGGCTAGAATGTCGCCGAACAAATAGGACATCAGATCAACCCGCAGTGTCTGTAGAAAAGCCAAAACGACAAGGCCCGCGGACAGAGCCGTATGAGAGAGGATGCCCAGTAATGTGTCGGACGCTAGTTTCTTTTGCTCTTGCAGGAAGACAATGGCCACAGCAAACCCGACACAGGTGAGCGCGATGCCAAGCGAGAGGTTAATACCCAATAGAAACCCCAGGGCCACCCCGAGCAGTGCGGAATGGGCGAGAGAATCGCCGAAATAGGCCATCCGCCGCCAGACTACGAAACAGCCGAGCGGGCCGCCGACGATGGCAATGCCGACACCGCCAAAAAGGCCATACAGAATAAACGGATCAATCATGGTTGTGGCCTTTCGGACCGTGCTCATGGTCATGACTATGAGCGTGGTCAACAGAGCCCGAGAGACCGTGGGAATGGTCGTGATGGTGACTGTAGACTGCGATGCCTTCCGCCACGCTGGGGCCAAATAGCGCTTGATATTCAGGGTGTTGGCTGACGGCTTCCGCATGGCCTTCACAGCACACATGATGATTTAGACACAGCACGTGATCTGTATTGGACATCACCAGGTGAAGGTCATGGGAAATAATCAGGATGCCGCAGCCGCGGCGGTCGCGAATGGCGGCGATTAGCGCGTACAGTTCCGCTTGGCCCGAATAGTCGACGCTTTGCGTGGGCTCATCCAGAACAAGAATGTCCGGTTCGCGGAGCAGCGCGCGGGCCAAATGAACCCGTTGCAACTCGCCACCGGACAGTTGATCCAGTGAGGCCTCCTTCAAGGCTGTGGCGCCCACTTCGTTCAGCGTTTCCGTCATCGCTTTCTTTGAACCATTTTCCGCCATGCGCAGGAAACGGTCGACCGTCATGGGCATGGCGGGGTCGGCGGCGAGGTTTTGCGGCACGTACCCGACACGAAGATCCGCCTTGCGCGTTACTGCTCCGCTGTCCGGCTTTAAGAGGCCCAGAAGAATGCGCACTAACGTTGATTTCCCCGCGCCGTTGGGGCCGATTAGCGTGACGATTTCACCGGCTTTAATGGCGACCGAGACATGCTCGATGCCGGCGCGCGCGTCAAACTTGAGGCTGA
>Ga0055584_100000096_pt1 | contig 80459 bp, 58 predicted proteins | sample OSDHelmetaG_FD_58716 | JGI IMG/M metagenome (GOLD analysis project Ga0055584, IMG submission 58716) | Pelagic marine sediment microbial communities from the LTER site Helgoland, North Sea, for post-phytoplankton bloom and carbon turnover... | ecosystem: Environmental > Aquatic > Marine >... | reverse complement strand
CTCCAGTTAAATGGGATCCGATCTAGCCTGTGTCCAGGTTTACTGTAGCGTCTCCAAGGCTATTTGAAACGAGTATATCAGAACGAAAGGCGCTCCGGTTAAATGGGATCCGATCTAGATCACAATCTGAATAACCAACTCGAAGTTCGTGATGCGCGCCTCTATATTCCCATCAAAGAAACGGAAAATACGAATATACTGGTAAAAACATCGCCATCCAAAGAGTATTGCTTTTCCAAATTTCCAGGAGAAGAGCATTACCATTTATTAATGCACGGTGAAATCTATGTCACGAACGGCCATGATATTTATTGTGTGGAATGCGCTATTCGGCACGGTTTTATCACAACAGACCGTTTGAACTGGCAACATCAAAAGAGATAAGACATCTGTCTTATTAATTACGCATTGACTGGCAAGATGGTAGTTGCTTTCAGGTAATCTGATGCATATTCTAACCCCGGTTCTTGCTGTGCCAGTTGTTCCGCATCTGACCACCAGGATGCAGCCTGTTCCTGGGTCCATTCTTTTAACTGCAGCTTGTTAAGGGCGCGACTTAAGGCTTCCACCGTCTGAAATCGATTTTCAGGCTTCTTTTCTAGACATTTCAGAATAATCGCTTCCAGTCCACTGGGTATTTCCGAATTAATCTCCGTCAGTGGCCTCACCTTCTGACTTGCATGTGCAAACACGACTTTCAGTGCGCTGTCTCCTTCAAAGACCGGCTTTCCTGTCAGTAAATAATACGCTGCTGCTCCCAGAGAATAGATGTCGGATCGGAAATCTGGCTTGCCGTCGCCGGTGACGACTTCAGGACTTGTATACAATGGAGAACCAACAACAGCACCTTCCATTGTTAGATCAAGTGAATTTTTATCCTGACGGCTATCTTTAACCAGACCAAAGTCAAGCAGTTTGGCGACGTCATACAATCCACCTCGTTCAGCGGAAAATATATTTCCAGGTTTGATATCTCGATGAATCAGTTTTTTGTGGTGTGCTTCTGCCAAAGCCGAGCATACCTGTTTGAGCAGATAAACTACGCGTTCGGGAGGAAGGGCCCCAAAGCGTTCTACGATTTCCTGTAAATTGAGGCCGGGTAAGAATTCCATCGCATAATAAAAGGTGCCTTCTTCCGTATGGCCATAATCATAAATCTCAATGGTATTCGGGTGTGTCAAACCCGCGGTTGCCTGAACTTCACTTTCAAACCGCAACAGGACGTTTTCGTCGTCCACCTTGTCACGCCGGATTAATTTAATTGCACACGGACGTTTGAGAAGGCGATGTTCTGCCAGATACACTTCTCCCATACCTCCACTGCCAATTTGCTGACGTAAGGTATACATACCGACGCCTTTGGCATCGAAGGCTTCACGCCGCAGGCTTCCCACACGATAGGAACCGTAAACGGCAGTTGTTGCAGAAATCAGCAACAAAATAACCATTTCAGACAGTCCGCCCGAGTACAGTACATCTGAAACATCAACGACCTTCATCCCCGTCATAACAGCACTTACAATGGGGCTGATTACCATCAAACTAACAACAGCCATCACTCCACGAAGTGAATTAGGAATAAAAAACCCATAGGTATAAATCAAGATCATCCACGGTATCACTGTTTTCAAAGGAAAAGCAAAAGCCATTTTTGTTAACACTTCAGGGTCACAGGCACATAGCTCACTGAATTGCAACCATATAAAAAATGCTGCGGGTGCACCGAATGTGATCGCCTCACAAATCCTTAACCGCCAAAGGCACAAACAGGGATTCAGCCAGAGCAAGCCCGATACGGCAAAAAGAATTCCGGTCAGCACAGCATCAAATATGAGCAATTCCTGCCCATGCACCTCTCGAAATTCTCTCAGCAAGAGACCTCGAATCAGGAAGGCACCTGTTGCAAAAGCGAGTATTAGGGAAGCCATCCGCAGACGGCTCAGCAAGAGTACTCTACCCTGCTCTTGAAACATCCCTGAACCACGCGTCACCACTCCCGCATAAGGGCAGAACTTCCCTGCTTCTTTGACAAATTCCTTCGGAAGTGATGTGGGTGAATGATCAGGGTTCACCTCTGAAGGTGTCTCTTGTTTTGAACTCATCCTCTAAGTTCCCAAGTCTATTTTGCAATAATACTTAACTGGAAAAGAGTATTTTGAATGAACTCATTACAGCCTGAAATCTGTTGCTTGCTGTCCGACAGGTGTTCAAAACGCTACGAAAAACCTGATTTCGAGTCGGTGAGTTCGATGTTAAAATCTCACAATTACTGAATCTGGCTTCATTATACGTACTGACAGAGACGATTTACAGTACCTTTTCCTGACTCGAACCAAATAAGCGACCTACACCATAAACCACTACAAAAAGCAGACTTAAGCTATGGGGTTGACCTTTTCTGATAACACTCTCCCAAGTGAACCATAATCTCAAGCGCAAGCAAATCTGCACGAGACATCACGTGCCGTGAACTACGATTCCCCAATCCCTTCACAATAACTTCCACACATTTGAGATGGAATTCCAGAACCTGACCGGGAGTTAAATTGGCGGCAGCCAATAATTCCGCGATTTGTAGAATTTCGTCCTTCAAACTTCCCGAACCCATCATCACATAGGTCCTCAATAATTCGTGATAATAATCCTGTACTTCAAGCGGTATTTGAAACCCAGCAGATGTTTGTCTGGAATGTTTTCGAATCTGACTTTGGTTCAAGAACTGATCCTGCTCTGTTTTCTCAGGTTCAGTGGGATAGGTAAGCGTCTGCAATTCTTCAACCATGGATCGCTGCTGTTTCAGCAGTCTTTCTGATTCATCCCGTTCTCGAATCAATCTGCGGTGATTTTCCACGAGCAACCGATGATTATCTTCACCCAGTTGGTATACCATCATTGCGCGTTTCATTGTGCCTAGTAATCCCGGTGATTCCCACATCGCTGCAGAAACCAGAATTTCGGCTTGATATTCACACCCTGCCAAAATCACCTCGTCATCTGGCATAGCAAGCATCAACACAATAGGATCATGACATCCACTGCCCCGGATGGCATTGAGCAGCGCTAATTGTTTCGATTTGGATTCAAAATCAATCCCGATCAGCAAACAATCATAGCTGTCATCTCGAAGGAGTGTCAGAGCTTCTTCTGATGTGGAGACCCATCTAAAGCGAGGTTCAACGCACCCAATGGCATCCAATCGCAAAGCTAACCCCACCCAGACCGGTCTCTTGTCACTGACGAATAGTACTTTCAGCCGCGGGGGAATCAACTGCTGTTGTGAAGCCATCAGAACATCTTCAGGCAGGCTGTTTTCAGTTCTGTTGGGCGGAGCAGGCTGTAGGGAACTTACCTGATTTTCTTCGCATCCCGCAGAAGAATGGGCACTTGACTGATTGGTTTTCTCATGTTTAACACTCATTTGCGGACCTGCACTTTGGCAAGACTATAGAGGTTCTCAATCAAAACTGTCAATACGAGGTCGACCTGAGGCTCTGCATTATATGATAGTTAACAAAGGTCGTTCTTCTAAAACACAAGAGATTCGGCTTTAAAAACAGGCCCTTCGACACAGGTACGACGGTAATCCCATTCCCCATCACTAATACGTACTTTGGCGACACAACTGAAACAGGCACCAAACCCACAGGCCATTGGTGTTTCGAGTGAAAGCCAACACGGAATTCCAGCTTTGATTGCTATCTGACCAACAGCTTCCATCATCGGCTCCGGACCACAACAGAAAATGGTAGCGGGAGGTGTTGAGCTGTCGATTTGTTGCTGCAGCAAATCTGTTACATATCCATGGTGCCCGAACGTTCCATCATCAGTGGCAACTTCAACATCGAGACCTGTCAATTTAAAATCATCCAGACCGGCAAGATAAGCTTTAGAACGAGCACCATAAAGTAAGCTCACCTTTTCAGGAAACTCATTCAGAATCCGTTGTGACTGTCCATACTCTCTCAACCCCAGCGCCTCTCTCGCTGTCGCCAGAAAAGGTGTCTGTCCGATGCCGCCTGCCACCATCGCCAATGCACCACTTCCCGGCATGGGAAAACCATTGCCCAGCGGCCCCCAGATTTCAACCTGATCACCAGGCTGCCAATGTGTCATCCGTGCCGTCAGTTTTCCGACAACAACATACCCAAAGTCGAGACCGATTGGCTGGCCTGTTTCATCCAGACAAGTATCGTAAAGCGCAAACGGACGTCCCAATAATGGATCATTAACCCCGGGCTCCCGCACCATAAAGAACTGGCCTGGCAGAATATTTTTCGCAATTTGCGGGCATTCTAACCGCAACCGGTATGTGTCCTGCGCCATGGATTCCTGTTCCACCACGGTTGCAGAAAGATATTGGGGAGTAGCACATTCACTGAATTCGGGCGTCGACGTCATTTTCGTCTTCCTTGACTTGTTCTCTTCTTTGCAGTCGCACCAATGATTCTTCTACCCGTATTTCCCTGTTGAGTTGCTGATGCTCCCCGCTTGGAATTGCTTCTTCGCGACTTGGAACTGCTTTCACTGGACTTTTTTCCGAACGTCTTTTTGTCTCCTGAACCTTGCGTCGATCTGCCTTTACCGGGCACTGCGCTTTTACGTCCTTTCCGGTGACGGATATCGGGAGAATGTTTTTCATTCATCATTTCACGTAATTTTTTCAATTCCCAATCCGTAAGACGTTTATACTCTCCCGATTTAAGCTTGCCGATATTAAGGGGACCAAACCGAACACGTATCAATTGAATGACTTTATGACCAATACGCGCCATCATCCTTCGAATTTCTCGATTCTGACCTTCATGCAGAGTCAATTCGAGAAATGTACTCTTTCCCTGTTTTCGTAGATATTTCAAACCAGAAACACGAAAGACCCCTTCTTTAAAACGGACTCCCTTGCGTAATTCATCTAATTTTTCACGTGTCGGATTTCCCACAACTTGTACATGATAAGTCCTCGGAACCTTGTAACGGGGATGAGCCAGCCTTTCGGCCATCGCACCATCATTTGTCACCAGGATTAAACCTTCACTATTTTCGTCCAGTCGACCTACTGTAAAGAGTCGCTGGCCCTCATTGGGGAATAGATCAATGACTCTTCTTCTGCCCGCGGGATCATTATTCGTACAAAGAAAACCGGTCGGCTTGTTTAACAGATAATAACGTCTCGGTTGAAGACGAACCCGTTCCCCATCCACACAGATCACCTGAGTTTCAGGGTCGACCTTCACTCCAAATTCAGAGGTTACCTCTCCATCGATTGTAACTCGACCAGTTTCAATGTATTCCTCACAGTGACGTCGTGACCCCAGTCCTGTGGAGGCCAGAAATTTCTGCAGACGGATTCGGTAAACATCTTCTGCAGACGGATCCGTATCGGAATTGGGTGGGGTCGGTGATTGGGAACTCATGATCTTTCAACTATGGTAAAACCTGGAAACGCACTGATACAGGCTTTTACGCCCAGATTCTCTTATACCAAAGGTTGAACATGATACCAATTAGTAAGAATGAATTCTTTTCAGGGAAGTCAAATGATTTCAGGGATTTCCAGGTTTTGTTCTTCAACAGCCTCTCTTAATCGCTTGAGGGATCGGATTGTCAACTGTCGAACCCGTTCCGTACTGACTCCCAAATCTTCAGCGATTTCCCGAAATTTTTGGGGTGTGCCTGATTGATGCAAACCAAATCGACGTTTGAGTATCATCTGCTCACGTTCATCAAGGGATTCCAGCACTTTTTTCAACACACCATGAATCGTGTAGTGATACGATTCATAAGATCTCTGACTCGAACGAAAATCGCTCAATCCCATAGCCACTGATTCTACACCACTTAGAAAGGTACTACGGTATTTTCGTCTTTGTTTTGTCGATCGAAACAGAAAATTTCGCACTGCCCATGTTCCATATGTGCTAAATCGGTTGCCTCGCTCAACATCAAATATCTCTACCGCGCGAATTAAAGGCATTTGACCATCGCTGACAATATCATCAAACAAGTTCGCTCGATCTGTCAGTCCTTTGGCAATCGAAACAACCAGACGTAAGTTGGCCTGAATGATATAGTCGCGTATTCTCTGTGCATCTTTCAGTTTCTGCTCAATACGATCCAATAGACCAACACAGGGTGATTTTAAGTCAATTTCCTCTCTCAGAACTGCAGCCCGATATTTCAGATAATTCATTCCCTTGAACAGAACAGGTTCCTGCTCTTTTTCTAATAAAGGCACTGAATACAGCTGGGAATACTGGGATGTGAAATCGAGTGATTCAGAATCTGTATCAGGATTGAGTACAGCACATAACTTTTGCAACGGGATGAGAATCTGATCGCATGCGTTTAGCTGGTCGAATTGGTCACTGAAAACATATTCGATTTTGACGGTACAGATCGCCTCGGCTCGTTGCTGTAACTCTCTTGTGACACAGAGCTTCTTCATACGGGCTGCTTTTTGAATGGACGCGAGCTCGCATTGACAGGCCCGCGCCTGATCAGCAAGAACAGCACGCTCACCCAGGAGTGAAAAAGAGTCCGTTTGAGATGGGTTCATTGCTACTTCGCTATACATCAAAGATTGCTCTCAGAATTCGAAATTACAGGATTGAGAATATCTGAATCTAAGAAACTCACATTCTCATGGTATTTAATATCACACCAGAAAACAATTTTGACAGCCCAAATTGTTTAAATTGATTGGATATTTATAATCATTTTTGAGATAACGCTTTACATCATTACTGCGGATGAGAAAAAATGGTTTAAATCCACAATAAATGAACATGCGCCCCTGACAGAATAGATAAGCCAAGTCAAATAAACCATATACAGACCATGGAACAACACTCACGTAAAGAGAAGAACGAGCCGATCAATACTAGTGAGTTCCTCACCATTCCCTCCAGAATCTGAATAAAAACTCCACATATCCTGACAAATTCCTGTCACAAACCACCTATCCCCCCCCCCTTTGACGTTTACTGTGTCTATTAAAGAGTTTAGACCAGATAGTATCACTCGCAAATCTGACGGAAATCAGTTAGAATTTGTTATCCGCGATGTCGTTCAATGTCCTTCATTCTCAAGCACATACTGAATTCTCGCGAAATAGATTCGATTCAGTTCCCTTAATAACGATGCATTCCTAAAATTGATCGATCACTCAGTTGTTATAGAACATATGTGTTATTTGTGCTTGGATAACAACTGAAGAACAATTCAGGATCAATAACGGGCATTAATTCCAATAAAGACTTATTCAGGTTGAAAGAACCTTATCTCATGGCAGAACATACAGTTACAGGTGCTGTACCAGGAGTCGATCCGGCAGAACTTGAAGAATGGTTTGAATCACTGGACGATCTTATCATCCGATATGGTAAGGAGAGAGTGAAAAGTGTTTTGGCTGTCTTGCAGGAACGAGCCTATCGTCAAGGAGTGACGATGCCCTTCACTGCCAATACTCCCTACATCAATACCATTCCCCTTGATGAGCAATCGCCTTTTCCAGGCAATCGAGAAATTGAGCGGCGAATTAAAAGTATCATTCGTTGGAATGCAATGGCGATGGTAGTTCGAGCGAATAAAGACCATGATGGGATTGGCGGACATATTTCGACATATGCTTCAGCGGCTACACTTTTCGAAATTGGATTTAACCACTTCTTTCATTCCCGAACGGAAGACCACTCTGGCGATTCGGTATATTTTCAGGGACATGCCTCACCCGGTGTCTATGCGCGTGCTTTTGTGGAAGGCCGATTGTCAGAAGAAAACCTTGAGCGATTCCGACAGGAACTTCCGCGAGGTGGCGGACTTTCCTCTTATCCTCATCCTTGGTTGATGCCTGATTTTTGGCAATTCCCAACCGTCTCTATGGGCCTGGGGCCCATTATGTCAATTTATCACGCGCGTTTCTTACGTTACCTCCACAACCGCGGAATCATGGACACATCCAAGTCTAAGGTCTGGTGTTTCGTAGGCGATGGTGAAACGGATGAACCAGAGACTCTGGGAGCGATCACGCTTGCATCGCGAGAACATCTGGACAACCTGATTTTTGTCATTAACTGTAACCTCCAGCGTTTGGATGGCCCCGTACGCGGAAATGGAAAGATCATCCAGGAACTAGAAGCTGCGTTCCGTGGTGCAGGCTGGAACTGTATAAAAGTTGTTTGGGGAGGTGACTGGGATAATATGCTGGCTGAAGACGACAATGGCCATCTCGTTAAGCGAATGGGAGAAGTCGTTGATGGTCAGTACCAGAAATACGTTGTGGAACCAGGCTCTTACGTCCGGGAACATTTCTTTGGGGAAAATCCCGAACTGGAAAAGATGGTGGAAAACCTGTCCGACGATCAGATCAAACGTATGAAACGTGGTGGTCATGATCCAGAAAAAGTATTTGCGGCTTACAATGCTGCCGTGAATCACACAGGATCCCCGACAGTGATTCTGGCCAAAACGATAAAAGGATACGGGCTAGGTGAAATAGGCGAAGGTCGTAATATCGCCCACAATGTGAAAAAAGCGAACGAAGAAGAACTGAGAGATTTCCGCTCTCGATTTGGTATTCCTATTCGAGATGAAGATGTAAAGAACGCACCGTTTTATAAGCCTGATGAAAACAGCCCCGAAATGCAGTATCTGCAAAAGAAAAGGGAAGAACTCGGTGGCTATCTTCCCAAACGGGCACCGACTGAAGAACGACTGGAAACGCCTACGCTGGAGTCACTCGACAAATTCATGAAGGGTATGGCGGGCAAAAAAGGTTCAACTACCGGAGCGTTCGGAATTCTGCTGGGTAACCTGCTCCGCGATAAGGTGATTGGCAAACGCATCGTGCCCATTATTCCCGACGAAGCCAGAACCTTCGGGATGGAAGGTTTATTCAAGCAATGTGGAATTTACGCGAGCCAAGGGCAATTATACGAACCGGTCGACCGTGACCAGTTAATGTATTACAGAGAAGCCAAAGACGGTCAGATCCTTGAAGAAGGCATCAACGAAGCGGGAGCAATTTCCTCCTTCATCGCCACAGGAACTGCGTACGCCAATCAAGGTGTAAACATGATACCGTTCTATGTCTACTACTCAATGTTCGGATTTCAAAGAGTCGGCGATCTTGTCTGGGCCGCCGCCGATTCGCGTACAAAAGGTTTTCTCTTAGGCGGAACCTCAGGAAGAACGACTCTCAACGGGGAAGGACTTCAACACCAGGATGGACATAGTCATCTGATGGCTTCAACAGTTCCCACGCTGCTTGCATATGATCCTGCCTATGCCTATGAATTAGCTGTCATTATCCAAGATGGAATGCGTCGCATGTATCAGGAAGGCGAAGAGATTTTCTATTATCTCTCTGTCTATAATGAAAATTATGAGATGGCTCCCATGCCGGAAGGTGACCATGTTGTCGATGGAATCATTAAGGGGATTTATAAATTCCGCGCTCAGGATGTAGAAAAACCATCCATCTCCTTGCGACCGCAATTATTTGGTAGCGGCCCGATCTTAAGGGAAGTACTGCGTGCTCAGGAAATCTTAGCGGAGAAATTTGATATTGCCAGTGATGTCTGGAGCGTTACCAGTTACAGTGAATTGGCCAGAAACATAAAGGACGTAGAGCGTCATAACCGTCTCAATCCAGATGCGGAACCTCAAAAATCCTATCTGGAGACTACCTTTGAATCTACTCAGGGGCCATTCATTGCTTCCAGCGATAATATTAAACTGGTTGCCGATCAGATACGCGAAGGAATCTCCGGAAATTACTGTGTACTCGGAACCGACGGATTTGGACGTAGCGAGACGCGTGAATCACTCAGACGCCATTTTGAAATTGATGCTGAGAATATCGTTGTAGCAACACTGGTCTCACTGGCTGAAGAAGGTCAGTTCGATAAAAAACAACTGCCTGCGATTATTAAAGAGTTAGGAATTGATTCGGAAAAAGTGAACCCCCGGCTGGCATAATCGGCAGCATTCATCGGGCTAAATAAAATAGAAATACTAAACGAATAGAACGACAAAACTATGGCTACTGAATTTAAACTCCCAGAAGTAAGTGAAGGTGTGGAATCGGCAGACGTTGGACAAATCACTGTTGCTGTAGGCGATTCCGTCGAACAGGGGCAGGTTTTGATGGATATCGAAACGGATAAAGCAGTTGTTCAATTAGAGTCTCCTCATAGTGGTACCATCGCGGCACTGAATGTGTCTGAAGGAGACTCAGTCGCCATCGGTACGGTTTTGCTGTCCATTGAAGAATCGAACGGCGCCACAGCAGCTCCGGCTTCTGATACGAAACCCGTAGAAGATCAAACTACCGAAGCAAAAGCAGCCGAACCTGCAAAAGAAGAATCCGCACCAGCTCCGAAATCGAAAGCAGAGACAAAACCGGCACCCACACCATCGGCAACTCAACCCGTGCCTACAGTCGCAACTTCGTCGAACAAAACCCCAGTGCCTGCAGGCCCCGCCACCCGACGTCTTGCCCGTAAACTGGGAGTCGACCTGCATTTAGTAACAGGTTCAGAATCCGGTGGTCGCATCACACAGGAAGACGTAGAAAATTATGTCAAAAACCTGATCGCGGGAGGAGGCTCTGCTGGCGGAGGAGGGGGAATCTCAGTCCCCCCCTTGCCAGACTTCACGCAATTTGGTGATGTGGAACGTCAGAAAATGAAAAAGCTCGCGCGCGTTTCTGCCAAGAATCTCAGCCTTTCCTGGCAGGTGATTCCGCATGTCACACAATTTGACCATGCAGATATCACAGACCTGGAGACGGCGCGCAAACTCTTCATTTCCAAACCTAACTACTCTGGACCAAAAGTAACGATGACCGCGCTGGCTATGAAAGCCGTTGCCATCGTCTTACACGAATTTCCCGCTTTTAATTCCAGTCTTGATCCAGAGACCGATGAAATCATTTTCAAAAAATATGTCAACATTGGAGTGGCAGTTGATACAGAAAATGGGCTGGTTGTACCGGTTGTCAAAAATGTTGACAAGAAAAACATCATTGCCATCGCTCAGGAAATGAATGAACTGGCGATAAAAGCACGCGACCGTAAATTGGAAATGAGTGATATGCAGGGAGGGTCCTTTACGATCACAAATCTGGGAGGATTGGGAGGAACTTCATTCACGCCCATTGTGAACTACCCGGAAGTTGCCATTCTGGGAATGTCTCGCTCACGACATGAATTCCAGTTGATCAATGACAATCCTGTCCCACGCCTGATGCTTCCACTATCGCTTTCTTACGATCATCGCGTGATTAACGGTGCAGATGCAGCCCGCTTCATTGTGCGTATCTCCAGTTTGCTTTCTGATCCATTCAACCTACTGGTTGACTGCTAAGCTAAAAAAATCGAACTGTATTGAAGCTAATCAATTAAAATTAAGGTAAATGCTATTATGTCTGGATCAGCAACCAGAGAAACGGATATTGTTGTTATCGGTGGTGGTCCCGGTGGTTATCCAGCCGCGTTCGACGCGGCAGATAAAGGCTACAAGGTGATTATGGTCAACGATGACGTTGCCCCTGGTGGTGTATGCCTCAACCGGGGCTGCATCCCTTCAAAAGCGCTGCTGCATGTCGCCAAACTCATCAACGAAACAAAAGAATCCGCCGAGTGGGGGATCTCCTTTCAAAAGCCCGACATAAACCTCGACCAATTAAGAGAGTTTAAAAACAAAGTTGTTACACAATTAACAGGGGGTATCTCGCAATTAGCAGGAGCCCGTCACGTTGAAATCCTGAAGGGTTTTGGACGCTTCCAGGATCCCCATACAGTCGAAGTCACCAAACAGGATGGATCAAAAGAGCTCATCGGATTCAAATATGCGATTGTAGCCACCGGTTCTTCGCCGGCAGTTCCCCCTGTTTTTGATCTGGGTGATCCGCGAATTATGGATTCCACCGGTGCACTTGAACTGGCAGACATCCCAGCGAAATTACTGGTTGTCGGTGGTGGATATATCGGGTTGGAAATGGGCAGCGTCTACGCCGCTTTGGGCTCAGAGGTCACCGTTGTGGAAATGACCGGCGGTTTACTTCCCGGAGCAGACCGCGATCTGGTACGTCCATTGCAAAAACGTTTAAAGGAAAGTTTTGCTGCCATACATTTAAATACCAAAGTCGAAAAATTAACTCCCGCGGATAGTGGCATTATCGCGAACCTGACCGGCGAGGGAGTAGAACCGGAGCAGACATTCGACCGCGTTTTGATCTCCATCGGACGGCGTCCCAATAACAAAGGGATCGGATTCGAAAACACACAACTGGAACTCGACGAACGGGGATTCATCCAACACGATTCTAAGCAAAGAACTGCCGAACCGCATATTTTCGCAATTGGTGATATTGCCGGCGAACCCATGCTGGCACACAAGGCGACCCGTGAAGCAAAAGTTGCCATCGAAACCATTGCCGGTGAACCTGCCGAGTTTGATAATCTCGCAATTCCAGCAGTGGTCTTTACTGACCCGGAAATTGCCTGGTGTGGGATCACAGAGCAAGAAGCCAAAGATCAGGGCCTTGATGTGGAAATCACACGGTTCCCCTGGGCCGCCTCAGGTCGCGCACAAACGCTGGCGCGAACAGAAGGTCTCACAAAAATGATTTTCGAAAAGAAAAAAGGGCGCGTTCTGGGAGTTGGAATTGTGGGCCCTGGTGCGGGTGAACTGATTGCAGAAGGAGTCATTGCAGTTGAAATGGGGGCGGTTGCGGGAGATCTTGCTGAAAGCATCCATGCACACCCCACACTTTCTGAGACTATAATGGAAGCGGCGGAAGGTTTTGCCGGTCAGGCCACTCACATGTATAAACCGAAACGAAAAAAATAATTGATCCCCTGTCGTATTAAGAACAAGCTACCAAAGGCCTGAGAGAAAGCCATGATCATTGATGACAGGAACCAGAAAGAGGCGTTGAGGAATGCGATTTCATAAACAATCAGCAACGCCTTCTTACTTCACCCGTCGCGATCAGATTCGACTCTTCAGACTGGTTGCCGCGATTGGCCTGATCTTCATAGCAATGCACTTTGCTTCCAAACCAGAGAACTGGTATTGGCTCACAGGTCGCCCCAAGGATGATCCAGCTATTCAGAAAACGGAAGTCCCTCAGCGTGAAATTGATTTCAGTGTCAAAAAAGAAGTACAATTAAAACCGGACGAATTCCGGTCAGAATTGCCACCGAAAGTAAAACTCCCCAAGACCGTCGACACACAATTGGAAAACGGGGAATACGATATTCAGGTTGCTCCTGAATTCATGCAATCTGTTTCTGACAGCACGCTCGGAATTCGTACGCATGAAGCAGGTGCGATGTATTATTTGCTCGCAAAAGCAGCAGCCATACCTCAAAACGTTCTCGAACAGTCGGCTAAACCTGCCCCTCCCTTCGTCGTTGTGATGACAGAATCTCCCCGATACCGGGGACAACTTATGACCGTCAAGGGGCAGCTCAAAAGACTCACCCCACTGACCATTGAAAAGAACCTCTACGGAATTAAGACGCTCTATGAAGGCTGGTTTTTTTCGAAAGATTCAGGCACACATCCCTGGCGTGTGCTCTGCACAACTCTTCCCGAAGGAATCCCGCAAGGCCCCGATCTTAAAGAATTGCCGACTGTCCAGATTACCGGATATTATTTTAAAAAGTATGGATATCCTTCAGCGGCTGGAAAACTACAAACAGCACCACTGTTAATTGCCAGACAAATCCGCTGGTTTCCCCCGGTACCGACTGAAAGCAGTTCCTCTTCAGGGGCCATCAAATATATTATTGCTATCTTTTTGGTGATCAGCACCGCACTGGCATTTCTGATCTGGAGGTTTTCTCAGAGTGATCAACAATTTGCCCGCAGTAGAACCGCGAAGTTGATTGAACCACCTGACATCTCAATGGAAAGCCTAAAAGATATTCCAACTGTGGATATTGACGATGTCCTGAAACAAATGGGACAAAAACAAGACTCGTCAGAGACAGACTCTTCTGGCGATGAATCATCTGGGTTAAGCAAGCCAGAGAAACCTTAGCCCATTGCATCCCGACTTTGTCTTAAGCAACTTGTAATCGAATGGCTTCATCAATGGCTGCAAAAACAATATCGCAAAGTTGATGAACCAAATCACCTGGCATACCGGGAGCCGGCATTAATACTACCACATCACCCAGCGGACGAATTATCACTCCCTGCTTGCGGGCCATAAGCGTCACCTGATGCCCCATTCTCATCTCTGCGGGAAATGAGGAATTGGATTCTCGTTCTTCAACAAGTTCGATTCCCACCATGACTCCCTGTTGTCGCACTTCACCCACATGAGGATGATCTTTGAGCTCCGATAACCGTTTGGACAATATCTCAGTATTGTTTGTTACGTTTTCCAAAGTCTGATGTGTATCGAACAGCTTTAAAGTCGCCAGCGCCGCAGCACACGCCAATGAGTTTCCGGTATAGGTGTGTCCGTGAAAAAACGTTTTGTACTCATCTGGCTCAGCATCAAAAGCGGAGAATATATCGTCTGTGGTCATCGTGACTGCCAAAGGCAGGTAGCCTCCTGTAATTCCTTTCGCCAGACAGAGGAAATCTGGTATCACAGCTTCACTCTCACAGGCAAACATTGTGCCGGTGCGTCCCAACCCCACGGCGACTTCATCGGCAATAAGCGGAATACCATAACGAGCCGTCAATTCACGAACTCGTTTCAAATAACCGCGTGGATGCATCAACATCCCACCCGCTCCCTGCACCAGAGGTTCAATGATGAACGCAGCTAACCTCTGGTGATTCTCTACAATCAGACGTTCTAATTCCTGATCACAGTATTCCAGATAACCAGCTTCCGTATATCCATCAGGACGATGAAAGGCAGCTGGACAGGGAATTTGTACTGATTCAAACAACAGCTTTCCGAAGATCTGATGGAAAATGGGAATTCCTCCCACGCTGACAGAACCGATGGTATCTCCATGATAGGAGTCTTGCATACAGGCAAACAGATCGCGTGGTTGCGTTTCGGAATCCTGTTTCTGTGCATGAAATTGAAACGCCATTTTCAGCGCAATCTCAACAGCAGTTGAGCCGCTATCGGAATAGAAGATTTTTGTCAGCCCTGTTGGCGCACGTCTGACTAATTCTCCAGCCAACTCAATGGATGGTACACTCGCCAGTCCCAGCAAGGTGGAATGCGCGACTTTGTCCAATTGCTCCCGAATCGCCTGATCGATTTCAGGCACATGATGACCATGTACGTTACACCAAAGAGACGAAACACCATCTAAATAGGTATTACCGTTCACATCTTTTAAAAAGTACCCATCAGCAGATTCGATTATCGGTACGTTTTCATCCCGGTGCGCTCTCATTTGAGTGAATGGATGCCAGACATGCTCATTATCAACTCTACGCAATTCTTCAGGATGCATGCTCTTCTCTAACAATTTCAAGTAAGCGGTTTATAAAAGCAGAAAGAGCCACGTCAATTGACTGTGACTCTTTCACTCATCTTATCAACAATTTCAAAAATCAACCTGGTAGTAAATCGCGAACGACATCGCGTTCATCACGCAACTCCTGCAACGTCGCTTCGAATTTGTCCTGAGCAAAATCATCGTGCTCAATGCCTTGCACAATTTTCCATGTCGTGCCATCACTGGTCAATGGGTAGCCGCAGATCAACCCTTCGTCTACTCCATAGCTCCCATCACTACAAACGGCTGCACTGAAACTATCACCTAATTGAGTCGGAGTGACGATGCTCTTGATTGTATCCAAGGCAGCATTAGCAGCAGAAGCAGCACTGGAAGCGCCGCGGGCCTGAATCACAGTAGCACCGCGTTTCTGCACGGTTTCAATAAATTCACCACGCAGCCAGTCATGGTCTTCAATAATCTCCGGAACGGGATTTCCATGAATCGTCGCATGATAAAAATCTGGAAACTGAGTTGCTGAGTGGTTGCCCCAGATATTCATATTCTTCACAGCAGAAACAGGTTGCCCTGCTTTCTTGGCAATCTGAGTCATCGCCCGGTTCTGATCCAGACGAGTCATCGCATACCAACGATCGCGGGGTACTTTAGGAGCATTACTCATTGCAATCAAACAGTTCGTATTACAGGGGTTTCCCACAACCAGAACCCGGACATCATCCGCAGCTGCCGCTTCAATGGCCTTACCTGTACTGGTGAAAATGGGGCCGTTAATTCGAATTAAATCGCCGCGTTCCATGCCCGCTTTTCGAGGAATACTGCCGACACATATCACAAAATTACAATCGGCAAAAGCATCTTCCAGATGGTCGCTATCAGCTTTCACAACACCCGCCAATGTGGGAAATGCACAGTCTTCAAGCTCCATCTCGACTCCATCTAATGCGGAAAGCACAGGGGGTATTTCAACGAGATGGATAATAACAGGTTGATCAGGGCCGAATATTTCCCCTGATGCCAGGCGGAACAACATGGCGTAACCAATTTGGCCGGCTGCCCCTGTTACTGCAACTCGAATCGGATGGGTCATCTCTTAATCACTCCTTAACAATGAACTTTGCTCAATTAATGTACTGAATCGTTTTTAAATGGGATGTCTTGTTTTTTACCTCCCTTTCGGCTGATCGGCAACCGTTCAGAGCTATCAGTTTCCAATTTCTGGAGACTCAGAGCAAATGTTGGTAAAAATGGGAGTTAAGAGAGACAGATCATTGATTCGCAAGGGCAAAACCACCAATTCCTAATAAACCGCCCACCAGTGAGGCCAGCAGAATTTTCACCCAACTGTAAGGACGCTCTCCCTGCACTTCACCCGTCGCCGCATTCACGACTACTTGATAAAATTTTTCCTTATATTTGTAGGTCATCAACCAGAGAGGCAACAGTAAATGTTTATAGGAAATCGCATCGTACTGGCTTTGAATGGAACTGACTCTCTGAGTATCGCCACCAATTCGACTACACACATCTGCATAAAGGGCAGCGTCAATCCGCTCTTTTCCTAAAATAAAACCATCTTCCAGTTCCACATCATATGTCCGGGCAGTAAAGCCTGCCAGCAATGCATGACGAAACGGAATGAGCAATTGCATGGGAAACGGTTCCAAAGCCCGAATCAATTTTCGAGGCAATCCACGGGAAGCCAGAATCACAACATCGTCAAAAAAACGTTGAAAGGAGCCAGAAGCAGGATACCACCTGGTTCGACGTTCGCGTCGACGATTTTTCCCGGTTCCGACCGTCACATAATAATATTCACCGCGCTGCCCTGTATATTGCGTACTGGTCATCGAATCAAACGTAAAATAAGGCAGATAGACACCATGAAAGGATCCCTCGGCCCCTTTTTCAATAAATTCGTTTGGTGCAAACCAAAGCGATTTCACCCAGCTTTTCAGATTTTGTCTCGCAACTTTTTGTTCTATCTGAAATGGTAAAACCGCATCAACTGGAACGCGTTTGTGAGAAGTATGAACCTTATCCAGTTGAATGGGAGATGTACAATAAGGGCACTCAGAGCTTGTCACTGTACCCACAAAAACCAGGGTTGCACCGCAACTTTCGCATTGGACTTCCTGCTCTTCTTCCTCATCCGAATCAACCTGCTCTTCGCGTTGAATTTTCAGATGTGCCAGCATTCCATAAAAATCCTGCTCTTCCACTTCCTGCTCTGGATCAAAGCCGATTTCTTTTTCAAAACCACAATGTTTGCATTTCAGTTTTTGCGATTTGATATGAAATACCAGATCGGCGCCACAACCTTCGCAAGGAAAGATTCGACCATTCTCATCATCAATCCGTTGCCCTCCAAGAGCAGGAGAATCTTCCAGAAAAACAGGTTCCTCTGCATCTTCCGGAGGTAAAGGAGGGGGTGGTAAACTCATCATGCACTTTCCAGATTGAGTGATAAATCACATCAATCTCTCTTACCCTTGATGAAACTTTTCTATTTTCTCAGTCTGATTTCTCAGCCTGAAACCTGACTTTTAGATAACGTATAATGACTCCGCAAGGATTAAACGTACTTTGAAATAATCACAAATCATAGTCAACCTGAATGAGATATAATCCACAAGCGGGGGCCGTCGCTCCTGCCTGTGAACGGTCCATTGAAGTGAGAATCTTCTGTACATCTCCAGGAGACCAACGCCCGACTCCCACATCAATCAATGTTCCCACAATTGTGCGAACCATATTGTATAAAAAACCATCTGCCACGATATCAACAGTGATAAATTCAGAAGAGGATGAATTGGAATCTGGCATCGCTGCCAGCGGACCCGCGCTCCAGACTGGCCAGACGGATGCTCTTTGTACGGTTAGCTCTTTGACGGTCCGAACACTGGTTGCTTTATTGGGATAGTGCGATTCAAAGCAGCGAAAATCGTGTTTTCCCAGCAAGAACTGACCCGCTGTATGCATCTGTTTTTCATCCAGAGGTCTACTGAACTCCGATACATACCGTTTCAGAAAAGGATAACCAACCGGCATATTATGGATGACATAGCGATATCGTTTCTGGACTGCGGAATAGGTTGCATGAAACGAAGCGTCGACTTCAGAAACTTCTCTGACAGAGATACTGTCTGGTAAAAAATGCTGAAGCCCCGATTGGATATTATTGCAGGGTATGGAAGACGTGGTTTGAAAATTTGCCACTTGACCCACAGCATGCACTCCGGCGTCTGTCCGACCCGCTACCAGGACACTACTTTTCTGCTGTGTCAGTTGTTCAATGGCTGATTCTACACAAGCTTGTACCGAGAGACCATTCGGCTGCACCTGCCAACCGGCATATTCTGATCCATCATAGGCCAGTGTTAATTTAATGTTTCTCATGTACTTTCAATGTCAGATTTCAACAGGATCCATGAAATTCTAAAGTAACTTTCACCATCATTTCACAATCCAAGCTTTTCTTTCCAATATTTCCACTGTTCCATCACAGGAGCCTCGCCGCCAGAACCAAAGCTGCAAAGTACTGCCATTGCATTTCGTGCCCCCAGTACCTGAAAAATATCATTCTCAATCTGCGGGCACGCTTGTTGTAGTTCTTCCAGTGTGAGATCAGCCAGTCGACACGGGCGTGATTCACATAACGCAACCAGTTTCCCGACAATACCATGACCGGTTCGCATGGGTGTTCCTTTTTTAATCAGGTATTCCATTAAAGCGGTCGCATCCAGGAAGCCATCTTCCAATTTGGCTGAGATCGTTTCCCGTTGCAATTCCGCCCCTTCTACCATTGCAGCCGCTAACTCCAAACATGCGGCAACGGTATCATAAGAATCAAACAGCGCCAGCTTGTCTTCCTGCATATCACGGTTATAAGCCATCGGCAGACCTTTGAGCAGAACCAGTATCTGCTGGACATCGGCAATCGGTCGAGCTGACTTACCACGTATCAATTCCAATACGTCGGGGTTTCGTTTTTGAGGCATAATCGACGAACCGGTTGTAAAGGCATCGGGCAGTTTAAGAAATCCAAACTCGGTCGAAAACCAGGCAATCCACTCTTCCGCCCAATTGCTTAAATGTGTGGCAACCATAGCCATACAGAAACAGAATTCAGCGAGAAAATCTCGATCACTCGAAATGTCCAGACTATTCCGCGCCACGTCAGTAAATTCCAGTAACTCCGCCGTATAGTGACGGTCAATCGGAAGCGAAGTTCCAGCAAGCGCTGCCCCACCCAAGGGAGAGACATTCACTCGCTTCAGGCAATCCGCCAGACGCAGACGATCCCGATCAAACTTTTCACAATATGCCAGCCAGTAATGAGCGGCTTTCACAGGTTGTGCCCGTTGCAAATGTGTAAAGCCCGGCAATACCAGATCCTGATCCCGTTCACAACGTTCGACAAACGCAACCTGTAAATCCTTGAGAAGTGAATCGATTCGAGAAATTGCTTCGCGGGTATAGAGTTTCAAGTCTGTCGAAACCTGATCGTTCCGACTGCGCGCCGTATGCAACTTGCGCCCAACATCACCAACGCGTTCGATCAACGCACTTTCGATGTGCATGTGGATGTCTTCGAGTTCGAATCGAAACTCAAATTGACCTTGCTCAATCTCAATACCGATTTGTGTCAGCGTCTCTACAATTTGCTGGCATTCATCGTCAGTGATCAATCCTACCTTAGCCAGCATCTGAGCGTGGGCCTGTGAGCCTTTAATGTCCACCGCAGCTAGTCGGCTGTCAAAACTAATTGATTCCGTAAACGCTTCGACGCGCGTGTCGGTCTGTTGTTGAAATCGTCCTCCCCAGGCTTTTGCGGCCACGGTGTTTCTCCACTACATTTCTAAAATGAAAAGTAAAACCTGTCTTGCTTGTAATGACAGGCCCAGTCTTGCATAGGCAGATTAATCTGCTGGCAACCATCCAGCAAGCCGACCGTAAGCCCAGACTGAGAATGACCCGATAATTTATGCATTTTCACGTTAGAATCGGGATTTTTGTTGGTAAATGGTCTAATTGGCCCTCTAGGATAGAAACCAGTGTTTTATGTCTTGAAAAAGAAAAAACCACGTTCGTTTCTCTGTTTGAATTCAAAAAGTAACAACTATGAAAAACTTCCTGACGTTATTCCTTGCCGTAGGATGCATCCTGTTTGGTTGCGTTCCCAATGAGAGCCTGGCAGAAAATCAAAATTCACCACTTTTAACAATCCCTGCAAAAACTGACACAAAGCAAGCCTGGATTGTTCAGATTACACCACGGATCAGTCTGAATTCGTACGATTCCGATGTCAACCTCTCTCCTGCCCTGAGTGCCCCTACCCTTAGCAATTCCCCTGGAAAAACAGTGGGGTCTGTTGTGATTTCCCCCCGAGTCATCCCCAAGGACTCACCAAAGAAACAACAACGTCTGATACAGCGATCAGTTTCACGAACCCGTTATTATGGCTGCCAGAACTCATTTCCCTGGTTGTTGAACTACGCTTATGGGAATCAGTACTCAACACCAGCACTTGACATGTATAGCGATTTTATACGGTCAGACTGGTACGGCTCTCCCTATCGAGGCAACTATTTTTATAACCAGGGTTATCGGCCTTCGTTCCGATTTGGTTCTCTGCAATTCCAGGGATTTGGCAACTATGATCGCATGTATAATCCGCGTCTCATCCCGTTTGGATACCAATATTCGGGGTCCCGTACCTACTATGCCGCACTTGCCATGACTGCAATGTCCCCCTCATTTCCCTGGTAACTCAAGCGACAAAAAGCACTAAATTCGGAGGCCTCTAGCATAAATTCATGAATTTGTGACGTCCCGGGCATCGCTTTCAACTCATTTAACATATGCAGACTGATTTATATCTGGTCTCCGTATCATATTCATGCTAGAATTTGTGTAAGAATCACACCAGTTTACTTCCACGCATTTAGTCTATGGTCGAATCGATGCCAGAACTATTCCAAAATGGAATGTGCGCCCCGCACTTATTGAATCGTCGTCAAGCGATGCAAATCGGCGTGGGCCTGTTCGGATTGAACTTGCCTCAGATACTCAAGGCTTCTAAGAAATCAGGTAAGCGGGATATTTCCTGTATCTTTATCTTTCTAGCTGGCGGTCCGAGCCATTTTGAAACATTCGACCCAAAGCCAGATGCCCCCGCAGAAATCCGGGGCCCTTGGAAACCGACCAGCACCAGCGTGCCGGGTACATTTATTAGTGAAAAACTTCCTTTACTGGCATCCCGCATGGACAAGGTTGCCATCGTACGCTCGTGGCAAGGCAAGACCGGGTCACATCTCTTCGGTTCACAACATGTAGCCAGCGGATTCGCTCCAGTAGGAAAACAATATTTCCCCAACTTTGGTTGTCTCGTTTCTGCGTTACAGGGGAGTCGCGTGAAAGGCATGCCTCCCCATTTGGGTTTACCTGTGGCCGCCCGCTATACCAATCCTCCTGGATATCTGGGAACAGCCTTTTCTGCATTCGATCTCAAAGGCGATCCACAAAAACCGGAAATGGAACTGGGAGGACTGAATCTTTCCCGGGTTCGATTTGAAGATCGACTTTCGATGTTGTCACAGTTAGAAAATCTCAGCCGATTACAGGCTGTGAAAAACTCAGAACTGGATTCGGTGGATAAATTCACTGATGAAGCCATCTCAATGCTCACCAGCGGCGCGATGCAGAAAGCGGTAAATCTGGATGCGGAATCCGTACAAACTCGCGAACGTTACGGCGATAATATCTATGGTCGTCGTGTACTGCTTGCCCGCAGGCTGATTGAAGCCGGCGCACGTTTTGTCACCATCAATCAGGCAGTGCAAGGCGGGTTATTCGGTAAAGCAAAAACGAATGGCACGTGGGATAATCATGGCTGGCTGTTTGATTCGATGATGTCATTTTCCAGTCGTCCAGCTGGTATGCCCGGCAATAAAAGATGGCACAGCTATTCCGGACCAGGAAACCTGCCACAGTTAGATATGTCACTCTCTACCTTACTGGATGATCTTGATGAACGAGGTCTGTTAGATACGACACTTGTCGTAGCAATGGGAGAATTCGGCCGGACTCCAAAAATCAACGCGACATCAGGGCGTGACCACTACCCTAACGCCGGCAGTGTGTTGATGGCAGGGGGCCCTGTTCAAAGGGGTGTCGTCATTGGTGCCACAGATCGAAAAGGAAGCCTGCCCAGCACTCGTCCCTATCGTCCCGAAGATTTTGCGACTTCAATTTACCATGCACTGGGCATCGATCCACATCTGACTTACTTCCCTCGCCTGACACGGCCGACTCCCATTTCCTCTGGTAATATCATTGATGGCCTTTTTTAGCCATTGTACTCTCTGATAACGTGGACTCAAAATTTTCCCTGCCAGATATGGAATTATCAAAACGTTTATTCCGAAGGGATTGCAACCACGGATCGCTCCTGATAGTTTTCTTTTTTAAATCGCTATCATTCAAGGAGTGGAAACATCGATGACCAATGATTCTCCAAAAGCCATCATTCTAGTCAGTGGCGGGCTCGATTCTGCGACGACCCTGGCGATAGCCGCCGATGCCGGGTTTGAGTTATATGCACTATCATTTGATTACGGCCAACGACATCGTTATGAACTCAAAGCGGCACAAAATGTCTGTGAGTCTTTCAATGTAAAACAACACGTAACGTTTCCATTAGACTTGCGTGTTTTTGGTGGTTCCGCATTAACGGCCGATATTGAAGTTCCCAAAGACCGTTCCGAACACGATTTGGAAACCGGTATCCCCATTACCTATGTTCCCGCACGTAACACCGTGTTTCTTTCTCTTGCATTGGCCTGGGCAGAAACTCTGAACGCCTTTGATCTGTTTATCGGCGTAAACGCAGTCGATTACAGTGGCTATCCAGATTGTCGCCCTGAATTTATCGATGGTTTTGAGAAAGTCGCATCCCTGGCAACGAAAACAGGTGTAGAACACTTGGGCACATGGAAGATTCATTCCCCGCTCATTTCTCTGACTAAATCTGAGATCATAAAAAAAGGAATGGAATTGGGTGTCGACTATAGCTTGACACATAGCTGTTACGATCCGCTGTCAGATGGCACACCTTGCGGCCATTGTGATTCGTGTCAATTACGCGTCAAAGGATTTGAAGAGGCTGGCTTCAGCGACCCCGCACTCAATCCAGGTTGAAGAGATTAACTGGATGGCTTTAATTCCCAGCCAGGTTGCGTTTCTGGTGGTTCCAATGGCGGCTCGACCAGCTTTGTGTATAAATCGGGACGTCGCGCTCGAATGTAACGACGACCACCAGATTGATTAATTTTTTCAGCCGTACATAATGCTATGGCTATGTCATCGCCAAGTTTAGTACATTCTGCAATGATCTCACCAAACGGGTCCAGAATCATGGAAAGCCCCGGTTTCACTTCTTGGTCATCCATTCCTACCGGGTTCGTAAAAATGGCATAAATACCATTATCATAGGCCCGTGCAGGTAGCCAGTGCATCAGCCAGCCTTTACCTTTGGGTCCTTCAAACTCCTGCCGCAACCGAACCGGATCGCGATCCCGATTATGCCAGAGTTGGGGGTCAACCAGACCACGACCGGGCATCAATGATGGCAGACAACAGGTGACATGTGGCATAAAGATAATATCGGCGCCTAACATCGTCGTCATCCGGACATTCTCAACGAGATTATTATCGTAACAAATCAGAATCCCACAACGACAGCCACGAACCTCAAACACGACATATTCATCGCCGGAAGCCAGATGAGAATTGACAAAGGCATGCAACTTACGGAAGCGGTCAACCAGTTCCATTCCATCCACACAAATATAGGTATTATAAACTTCTCCCTGATCCACTTCGAACAATCCTGCGAGAATGGGAACGCCTACTTCCTGAGAGATCTGCATCAACTCCTGTGTGCTTGGCCCATCGGGAACCGCCTCGGCCAGTGAAATCAATTCATCCTTTGAAAATGATTGCACAAACGTGTAAGCGGATATACAACATTCATGAAAGCTGACAATTTCCGCCCCCTGCTCGACTGCCTGTTGAGCCAGCTCACGAATTCGTTGCAAATTATAATCCTTATCTCCATTCCGATGCTCAAACTGGACAGCAGCAATCCTGATATCTCTCATTGGGTTTTTACTCCGGGTCTGTTAAACTGGTAAGCCACTTATCTTAATCTGATTTCAACATACGTTAAAGGGATTGAAAGAACTAATGGGTACGCAATTTACGAATGAAGCGATTTCCTCTCTCTCTGCCGACTGGCTGGTCATTGGTCTGATTGAATCCGCTCCGCTCCCCGAAGCGATCGCAAAGCTGGATGAAACATTAGCGGGACTCATCACCCGCTTGATGGAAAATGAAGATTTTACAGGCAAACAAGCGACAACATCTTCATTACTCGGTTTAACCGAGATTTCCACTCCACGTATCCTGCTGGTTGGCCTGGGACCAAAAGCCGATGCTTCTCTGTCGTCATTGGAAAAAGCAATGATGACAGCAGCCCGCACGATTTCCACAAAACAAAACAGACGCATCGCAGTCCAGCTTCCCGAATTGGGAGAGACCTCAGTGACTGCCAGCGAAGCAGCGCGTGTGATCAGCACTTCGATGGTCGTCGGTTCTATCGGCCAGGACCTGTACCGCGAGGAATCAGCACGACACCCCTTCCAGGATATTCTCATCGTGGGCACTAACTCTGCAGATCAGTCAACCTGCGAGCAGGCCGTCGATCAGGGATTGATTCTAGGCGAATCCATTAACCTGGCACGTGAAATGGTAAACCGCCATGCTGGGGATATTTTCCCCATCAGTTTCGCCGACCGTACTGTTGAAATCGCAAAAACATACGGACTGGAATCTGAGGTTCTCGATGAAAATCAGCTCAAACAGGAAAAAATGGGATCTATGCTGGCTGTTGCTCAAGGCAGCGATCAACCACCGCGTCTGGCAATTCTCAAACACGAGGGAGGTGATCCCTCTGCACCAACTCTGGCACTCGTTGGAAAAGGTGTGACATTTGACAGTGGTGGACTCTCTCTCAAACCCAGTGATGGCATGAAAACCATGAAGTGCGATATGGGTGGTGCTGCCGCAGTCCTGGGAGCCATGACCGCCATCGCTCGACTCAAGTTGCCCGTCAATGTCGTTGGCTACATGGGTCTGGTCGAAAACATGGTAAATGGTTCATCCTACAAACTGGGAGACGTTCTGACCGCACGAAACGGTAAGACCATTGAAGTCCTCAACACCGATGCCGAAGGCAGGCTCGTCCTGGCTGATGTACTGACTCTGGCCGTCGATCGCGGAGCAGCGAAAATCATCGACCTTGCCACACTGACAGGCGCCTGTGTCGTCGCCTTGGGTGAAGAAGTCACTGGTCTGTTTTCCAACGATGCTCATTGGTCAAAAGCAGTTCAAGATGCTGCAAAAACCAGTGGTGAAGATGTTTGGGAAATGCCTATGTTTCCGCAATTTGCGGAACAACTGAAAAGTGATGTCGCAGATTTGAAAAATATCGGAACACGCTGGGGTGGCGCAATTACCGCTGCCAAGTTTCTGGAAAACTTTGTAGGTGAAACGACATGGGTCCATCTTGATATCGCCGGACCGGCTTTTGCTTCAGCGAATCAACCCTGTCGCGAAGGGGGCGGTACAGGCTGCATGGTAAAAACCCTGGTCGAAGTCGCAAATCAGTTCAAATGATTCACTAATTAGAGATCTTTTTCTTCTCCGACTGTCTTCCCAATGCCCCCAGATCTTTTAATGAATCTGTGGGGCGTATTTTTGTTCCCCGCGGCCCATGAAACTGTTTTTTGATCGGAAAATTATTCTGAATCGTTTTTGGCAATGAACCGGACTTATTGAGACAGGCTGATTTCGGAGTGAGAAAAAATAGATTTTTTTCAGCATTTTGAAAACCAGGATCATTTTCTGAATAGATTTCCGCTTCTGAATCTACATTCCCAGTACGACGGGAATGTGCCGTCTTCCAACCTTTTTTCAGCCAGTTAAAACTCAGACTCGCTGTCCCCAATTCATCCAGAATCGCAAAACTGCTTCCTGCTTGAGATGTATATAAGATATTGTTACGGCAGTCCAGATGTTCTCCGTTGGTAGACAATCTGACTAAAGTTGTTGACGCTCGCCTGGAAACAACTGTATTGTTAAAAAGAAACAGCGTCCCTTTTCGATACGCATCTTCATCGCCACTATCGCCGCCATAATGAATCATCTGGCTGTTTGGATCTTCATTCTGTTTGACAAGCACATTGCCATAAACGTAAGTCGTCCGATAACGAGGATCGTAGCGAATTGTATCTCCCCCCTCCGAGTCAACAAGATCTAACTGTCGATTGCCCCCTTCGATCCAGTTATAACGTACAACCAGACCGGCAGAGCGATCTTTGAGATTATTTCCCAGGCATCTTTTTCGTAAAGGGCCGAGATAATTTCCCTCAAAGGTAATTCCGGCTGCTTCCGTATAAACATTGTGCTCGTATAAACTGCCTGCGATACCGTTATGGTAAATGGCACAGTTTTCAACCAGTAACTCTTTCGTGTCATAAGCCACAAACAGACCATTGCCGCAATCATGCAGGAAACAGTTACGAATCGTAATATGCTCCCCTTTTTCAATAAAGATGGCTGCTGCATTCTGGAAATACTTCTGAAGCCCCTCTGAATTAAAATAGAAAAAGGAAGGCCGCGCACTGCGTATATCCAGATTCTCAATTATAATATAGGCGGGCATCGTATCAGCAGGATCTCGTGCACCACCGATTTTTATGATTCCACGCTGCTCTCCCCAATATCGTAATTGCGGGCACGTCATCGCGCGACGTCCATCGATTACAGGCAGTTCCCCCTTTGGAGAAGGAATTCCTTTAATCACGATCGGCTTATCTTTCGTTCCTCTGCAACAGAGGACCCATTTCGTTTGATAAGGTTGAGGTCGCCAATGAATATGTACCTCATCCCCTGCCATCAGTTTTTCCCAGGGAACATTTTCTACCTGATGATATTCCTGATCGGAGCCCACCTGATAAACAGCAGCCTCAAGTTCTGTTGTTGAGAAACAGAGAAAGCAGAGTAAAAGCAGAACGAGATCTTTTACATCAAGGAGGCATCTCTGTTGGTGAAAAATTCGATTTCCTGAATCGCGTTGATACACCCCACAACTCCCTTCAAGACCAGTGTCTGCTAGCAATAACCGCTTCACACCACTCTATTCAAAGCGCACATCGAATTGATCGAATATTCATCACGCTTAGTGAATTTGTGCAGGAACCCATTGAACCCGACGTGTTCGCTGTTGTGGAGCCGCTGAACTGGGTAAGACAGAAGGTGGATTTAACAATGCCGGTGGAACATAAGTAGATTTTGACATCGGCTCTTCTGCCCCCGGTGCGGGAGCAGGTGTTTCAAGGGTACTTTTTGGACCATGATCGGGAACAGGACTGATCTTTTTAGGAACAACGGTCGTGGGGGGAGCCGGTGCGCCTTCGTGCATGTATGATTCGTGCGTACTTGATTCCTGCATGAATGTCCCAGCCCCAGATTGGCAATGCGGACAACTGGAATCAGTAGCATAAGATTGCGGGCCTTGTGATTCAACGGTGCCCTCGTCCCAACCATAATTAAATGTTCCGGAAGCCAGCAAACCGGGAATTGACTTTCCACAGGAAGTAGTACAACAGCTATCACAAGGATTACAACAACGTTTATTCAGTCGATGCGCGCGGTGCTTGGAAAGCGAACATCTGATATCATCTACCATGTTAGTGGGACCATAGAATTCCCCACAAGAGACCAAACCTGTTGAAGGATCATAATAGCCTTGCCCTACACAACCCGTTAAAGGCAGACAAAGAAAAATTCCAGCACACAACTTCAGCAAAGAATCCATTTTGATATCCGGTTAATCTTTGAACTTAAAAACTGGGGGACAGCAATCAGCTTGAATACAAAGAACCTTTGGAAAAGAGTTCCCTTTATCAATTTTTATCGACAATTCCAGATGTTAACCTTTAATGATTATGCAAATTATGACGATCTCTTGCATGATCAAGCCTTTTGTATCAAGGAAATCGTAAAGCATTTAATATCAATACTTATGAATGGCCCGACATGACTGAACAGGAACAGATTCAACTCGGTAAAATTGGCTTCCGTGCGATGTGGAAGTTCGGTGGCCTCACGCCCTGGGACTTGGTATTCCACTCCATCAAAGGCTACAACAAGCACAGGCTCAGTGCCCACAGCGCGCAGTTTGCCTATTATGCAATCTTTACACTGGTCCCTTTGCTGATTGTCATCATAGCCTGTGTGGCTCAACTACCAATTCAGGGGATCATTCTCAGTATGGAAAATGCGATAAATCAGGGACTCCCGCAGAGCGTCTCGCAAATGCTGTTTGCCCAGATTGAAGATATTCAGCAAAAAACCACTTACAGCCTGATCATTGCCGGCCTGTTCTTACTATCTCTGGGAGGCATGCGATTATTTCTAACGATGGGAACCGGTCTGGATGCTGTATTTGAAGTCGACCACCGACGATCTTTCTGGAAGTCGGGGGGACTCTCGCTCTTACTCACATTTGGCGTCTTGTTACTACTTTTGATTGCGATGATTCTGTTAGTGATTGGTCCTGAAATGGCTCGATTATTGCTCCCAAATTTCAACGCCCCCTGGATACATCTGCTGCTTTCAGTCAGTGTGCGCTGGTCGGTGGCCTGTGGTTTTATGTTGATTTCCACCTCTGTCATTTACTGGTCAGTACCCAGTGTGAAACTGCCCTGGAAATTATTTACGCCTGGCAGTCTGTTTGTGGTTATCAGCTGGGTCATCATGCTCCAGGGCTTTCGTTACTATGTAGAAAATATGGCCCATTACAATGAAACCTACGGAACCCTGGGTGGTTTTATTGTTTTGCTTGCCTGGCTCTATATGACCGGCGCAATCTTGATGATGGGTGGCGAAATCAATGGTGTGATTTACCGTTCCGCCAGAGAAAAGGCAGAGAACCAATAGAATTCAAACACACTGAAAACCAAATAAAACCCTCATAAAGCCGCTATTATCAGGCACTTCCTTATTGACGGACCACTCTTCGAACCGATAAAATCAACACATAAGACATCTTTTATGACTTATTCAAAACAGGGATGAATTTCATGTTCCGTGTTGAGTTTGGAAAATCTGGCAAATATTGCGATGGGATCAGTCGGCGGCATTTCCTGCAGGTTGGTGTTGCGGGTATGGGTTCGGCCAGTCTCTCTCAAATTTTACATGCCAAAGCGAGCGCAGAACAGCATGGGGTCAATTCAAAAGACACGTCCGTCATTTTACTCTGGCTGGACGGTGGTCCCAGTCACATGGATCTGTATGACATGAAGCCGGAAGCCCCTAGCGAGAGTCGGGGAATCTGGAATCCTATCCACACCAATGTGCCAGGTATGGATATTACTGAAATGTTTCCGCTGCAGGCGAAGTGTGCCGACAAGTTTTCGCTCGTGCGTTCTCTGCATCACAATAACGGTGACCATTTTGCCGGTGGACACTGGATGCTGACGGGGCGAGGTGGTGCCAGCGGTGCCAGAACTCCCGGTCAAAGTCCCTGCTTCGCTTCGATGGCGACCAAGGTGCTAGGGCCACGCGACCCGAGTATGCCCGCTTATGTGTCTGTGCCTTATGCTTCCAGTATTGGTTTGAGACCGGGTTACTTTGGTGGAAACTTTTTAGGTGTTCAGCACGATCCTTTTGAAACAGGTTCCGATCCCAATAATAAGAATTTTCAGGTGAAGAATTTGAATCTGGCAAAAGGATTATCCATCCAACGACTACAGGAACGCAAAACGTTATTAAAATCGTTTGACCAACTGCGCAAAGACGTTGATCAGTCGGGTATGTTGAATTCGATGGATCGGCTGGACCAGAAAGCCTATGACATGGTGACGGGAGACAAAGCCCGGAAAGCCTTTGATCTTAATTCCGAAGATGAGAATATCCGGGATCAATATGGACGTCAAACCTGGGGCCAAAGCGTCCTTTTGGCTCGACGTCTGGTGGAAGCTGGCACGACGTTTGTCACCGTCCACTTCGGTGGTTGGGATCATCACTGGAATTTAAAAAGCGGAATGGAGAGCTATCTCCCCCGAGTGGACCAGGCAGTCAGCGCTCTGTTTGAAGACCTTGCACAACGTGGTTTAAGCGAGAAAGTGCTGGTTGTACTATGCGGCGAATTCAGCCGCACACCACGCATGAATAATGGTGGTAACGGTGGTCCTCCATTGAGTAAAGGGACACCCGGTCGCGATCACTGGGGCAATTCCATGTTCTGCCTGATGGGAGGCGGCGGTGTCAAAGGTGGTCGCGTGGTTGGATCGACCAGTCGACTGGGAGATTCTCCGGCAGATCGTCCAGTACGTCCGGGACATATTCACCATACAATTTATCGTGCATTAGGTATGGATCCGGGAATCCATTTCCTGGATCATTCAGGAAGACCAACAATCGCCATTGATCATGGTGAAGTCATTCATGAACTCTTTTGAGCCCATCGTTGACATGTAATGAACCCACTACTGGATTGTCAGCGGAAACATCGGCCTTAAACTTTTAGTAATCGATGCCTCAACAACACTTTCTTCAAACTGACAGTTCGAGAAACAGATGGGCCTGGTTCCTGTTCTTGACGGTCTCACTGGGCATAATCTGGCTGGTCATTCTTCCCCGCGCCGCGGAAATCCCACATTTACACTCAGAAATCAAATTTTTGGAACAGAAAAAAATTGACCCGACCGCGATGTTCTATTCCGATCTCGAAACCATTGAACAGACTGTGCAAAACATTAACAATTTCCACCAGAAAAAACCCAACGCTTTATGGTAATATAAACTGATCTTTGCTCTCTGGTTTTTCTTGCACACTATTTCTGGTATGACCTCGATCAAAAAATGGAAAATAATCTTTGCCCGAGGGTTACCTATGGAACAAAAACTTCTTAAGCAGGCGCTCGCTGCTTTCCCTTCATCAAAGGGCAAAACGTTATCCGATTTGTCGGAAGAGCGACCCGTCCTCATCGTATTTCTCAGACATGGTGGGTGCCCCTTCTGTCGTCAGGTGCTGTCGCAACTACAGGGACTTTCCAAACAAATGGCAGCACAGAATATGCAACTGGCCATCGTTCACATGATGGACGATTCACAGGCCGACAAGTTGCTGGCCCGTTATCAATTACAAAATGTGCATCATTTTAGTGATCCGGATCGAAAGCTTTATCAACTCTTTCAAATCAAGCGAGGTAATCTGGCGGAAACTTTTGGCCCCGCCATCTGGTGGTCCGGCTTCAAGACGACTATCCTTTCCGGTTTCTTACCAGGCATTCCCGGTAAAGATCTTCACCAACTGGGCGCTGCTTTGGTTTTCGACAAAGGAGTGGTTGTCGCCAGCCACTTTTCAAAAAATTCAGCAGATCTACCAGACTGGGATCAGCTTCTCACCTGTGAGATTCCCCTCGATTAACACTCATTGAATTCCTTTTCGAACATCAAACTGGCATAATGTCAAAAGTAATCCTGACACGACTTTCTTTTTCCAACTGAATAAACACAATTCCAATTGACATTAATCATGACCAACTTACCCGCTACGATCGACAATATTGAACAACTGGACGAACTGTTAAGCCGTCCCACTCCCCAGGTTCTCAGCGCCCTGAAACAAACCGAAGGCGATCTCATTCTCCTCGGAATCGCCGGTAAAATGGGGCCGACGCTGGCACGTATGATTCTCCGCAGTGACGAAGAGACGGGCACCCGCCGCCGAATCTACGGTGTCAGTCGTTTCTCGGATGAATCGAGTCGACAACCTCTCGAATACCTGGGAATAGAGACGTTGAAAGGCGACCTGCTCGATGCTGATTTTATCAACAGCCTTCCCGATGTGCCCCATGTGATCTACATGGCAGGCATGAAATTCGGAGCGACAGGAAATGAATCGCTCACGTGGGCAATGAACACCTACTTGCCGGCACTAGTCTGTAATAAATATCGCAACAGTCGTATCACTGCTTTTTCGACAGGCAATGTCTACGGACTGGTCAACTCATCCGGACAGGGATCTGTTGAAACAGACAAACCCGATCCGGTGGGGGAATATGCCATGAGCTGTCTTGGACGCGAACGAATGTTTGAACATTTCAGCCGCACTTTGAACATACCTATGACATTTATACGACTGAACTATGCGGTCGAATGCCGCTACGGAGTGCTTGTTGATCTCGCCTTACAGGTTTATCAGGAAAAAACCATTGACGTTTCGATGGGATACGTTAACGTCATCTGGCAAGGAGATGCGAACGCCATGACGCTCTGCTCACTGCCCGATGCAACTTCCCCTCCCAGTTATTTGAATGTGGCTGGTCCACAAATTCTTAGTGTTCGGAAAATCTGCGAACGATTTGGAACCTTGTTCGACAAACCACTACAGTTCAGTGGAACCGAAGCGGAAGATGCTTTAATTAATAACGGACAGTTCGGCCATCATCGCTACAGCATTCCCCAGGTAGATGTTGAGCAGATGACAGATTGGATTGCCGACTGGATAAAAAATGATCGTCCGCTACTTGGAAAACCTACACATTTTGAATCGCGCAGCGGCAAGTTTTAACCTGGCTACGCAGTAAGAATACAAAGATTGAATACACGGAAACACAACATTGTGAACTCATCACTCATCACACAAACTTTACAACAGGGAACTGCAATCCCCGCGCACCCATTGGCATTAACGTCTGCCCGCAAACTGGATGAACGTCGACAACGAGCGCTTTCGCGTTATTACATAGCCAGTGGTGTTGGCGGACTGGCTGTGGCGGTACACACAACGCAGTTTGAAATTCGTAACCCCGGTATTGATCTGTTTCAACCTGTCCTGGAACTGGCTGCCGAAGAAATGGATCGAGCGGACAGACAACGGACCGCACCTCTGTTACGCGTATCAGGCATCTGTGGCGAAACCAGCCAGGCCACACAAGAAGCAATCATCGCCAGAGACGCCGGTTATCACTTTGGCTTGCTCAGTTTGTCTGCACTTAAATCCGCTGACGAAGACACACTGATCCAGCACTGCCAGGCCATCTCTGAAATCATTCCTGTGTTTGGTTTTTACCTGCAGCCGGACGTGGGTGGCCGTTTGCTGCCTTACTCTTTCTGGCGCCGTTTCTGTGAAATTGAAAACATTGCCGCGATCAAAATGGCCCCCTTCAATCGATATCATACGCTTGATGTCATTCGCGCAGTTGCAGAATCAGGCCGGGAAGATATCGCCTTATATACTGGGAATGACGATAACATCCTACTTGATCTTGTCACCCCTTTTCGTTTTCATTCGGAAGGAAAACAGATTGAGCGTCGTATTGTCGGTGGATTACTCGGACATTGGGCCGTCTGGACTCGGAATGCGGTTACCCTTCTCGAAGAATGTCAACAAATCGCCTCAGAGGGAACTCAAATACCGGTATCAATGCTACAACGCAATACCGAAATCACTGACTGTAACGCAGTGTTATTTGATGTCGCGCATCGCTTCCAGGGATGTATCCCCGGAATTCATGAAATCCTGAAACGCCAAAGGCTCCTGGATGGGATCTGGTGTTTGAATCCTGATGAAAACCTGAGCCCCGGACAGTCTGCAGAAATAGATCGAATCTATCAAGACTATCCGCACCTGAACGACGATGCTTTTGTAGAAGCGCATCGAGATGAATGGCTCAGCGGTTAATTATTTTGAACTGTTTAAAAACAGGAAAGTTCCTAATTTTGATGCGCTGAGAATATCGGCTTTCCCATCCTGATTCACATCCAAAGCGTCAATTTGCACTCCCACACCCGACCAATCATCTACGAGATGGGGAGTATATTTTACCGTCCCATCAGCGCTTCGATTCAGTTGAAACCAGTAAATCACAGGAATTTCGTTGGGCTCAATATCTCCTTTCGGACCATGTGCCCAGCGCCGTTTCCCCGTAACAACATCCTTCAGGCCATCACCATTCATATCGACCAGAGACAAGGCATGCGGTTGAGTAAAAGCAACACCATATTGCACCGATTCACTCCGGTCTCCCATTATCTTATGCTGTTTAAAAGAAATCATCTCCCCTGTTTTAATATGTTCGAACCAAGCTACCCCCCAACCATGTGCATCCAAGCTGGAAATCACATCGTTATCGCCATCTCCATCAACGTCGTATACGAAAATTTGTGCCCCACCCCGTTCCTTTGAGAACTTGAATGGATGAAAATACCATTCTCCAGTCTGCTGTGAAGGGTTTTCAAACCAACCGTCATTAATCACGATATCCGGTGAGCCATCGCCATTAATATCACCGGCTCCCATTCCATGATAAAATTTGCCCCAGTTTCTTTTGGGCGAGAGTGCCTGAAACGTCCAGGGCTTTTCCGGTGCATTCCAGTCAGGCTGTAACCAACCCCAATGGCTTCCCCAATGGCATATCAACTCTGGTTTTCCGTCTCGTGTCAGATCAACCAATAACGGTGATTCTCCCTGGACGCGATCAAATACAAAATGCCTCTTCCATACTCCATTGCTTGTTTGAGGATTTTCATACCAAAATGCTTTGTGAAGATGCACCCGCCCCAACACGAGAATATCATCCCAACCATCTCCGTTGAAATCATAAGTAAAAAGTAGCATGCAATTGCTGGGGCTCTTTTCAGGAGGGAGCGCAACAGGCTCATAATAGCTGTGCCTCGTTTTAAAAACGGGTCCTTCGTACCAATAAGGTCCAGCAACAATATCGACATTACCATCTTTGTTGAAATCGCCAGTGGTAATTCCATCTGCATAATACTTGTTTGTAAGAACCATTTTCTGAAACTCAATTGCTTCAGCAAACACGGTATTATCAATTAGAAACAGCAGACAACAGACAACAAAATGGTATAAGATTACTTTCATACTTTTTAATTAGTTCAACTGAACGTTCCTTGTAATATTCGTGTCTTCAAAAAAATACAGCGATGTAGAATTGTGTTCAACTCTACAAAACTTTAATCAAAAATCAATTAGATCGTTCATGCCCCAAGTTTCAGGACGGGGTTGACGATAATAATAAAACCGGGTAATTAAAGGCTCTCCTCAAAGCACAGAACCCCCAAACATTCAAGATTTTCGTAAACCACTCCTAAATAAGCATTTATCGACGAAGGACCGTCAAAATGTTAGATGAAAACACCACCAAAATTATGCAGGAAGCAGTCAACGAAATGTTGGTCTGGGTAGGGTTTGGTACTCTGGTTGGTTTAGCTGCTAAAGCAATCATGCCAGGAAAAGACCCCGGCGGTGCTGTCAGCACGCTTTTGATGGGCATTGGTGGCAGTGTTGTCGGCTGTGGTACGCTCATGTTTTTCTGGGACGGTGCCAAAGTAACCCCTATCAGCACCTTTGGTTTTCTAGCGGCGACGGGTGGGGCTTTTATTCTGTTATTCTTCTACCGATTGCTGTCAGGCTCCTTTTTTGCAGAATCAGAAGATGGTGAACGCTGGTTACACCGTCGCCGACGTCGACGTCGTGCCCGCAGACTGGTTGACGAAACCTATTGACCTGAGACCGCGATTTGTACTCTGCGGTTTGAATCTGTCAAAAACGACCCGATCTGGCAGGAATTAATCACGGGCCTTTAACGGTTTGACACTTGCAAGCAGTAACTCTTTTTATTATATAATCTTAAACACAATGGCCGAGTGGCGGAATTGGCAGACGCACGGGACTTAAAATCCCGGGTCCGTAAAGGGCGTGGGGGTTCGAGTCCCCCCTCGGCTATTTCGTGTTTTTCACTGATTGTGACTTATCAGGTAAGAGCCTGACTGGAAACGACATATTACGATTTGCTTATTTTCTCTTGTCGGCTCTGGCCTACTGTAAACGGCACTGCACTGCAGCGCATATGCAGCTCCATTTCATAGTCAGATTCCCTTACCTGCAAATAACTTTGCAACGCTACGGAAGGTGAATTCCCCAACCATGCAACGACTGTTTATAATGGGAACCCCTCTTGCAAGAGCTCCGTTTCTCGCGTGCTTCTGAGGTTCTGAAACACCTTAGGCTACGAATTCAATCTAGCACGGATAAGTAACTTCTTCATGGTAGTACGCAAATTACTGCTGGCAATGTTGTGTGCCGAGATCACATGTTCTGCCCCTTCTGCTGCATTCTCTAAGCATTCCTCAAGGTGTGAACGCAACCGAGGGAAGATTGGCACAATTCGCCCCTCTTTCGCTACATATTGTTCTGTCTTGGGACTCTTCACATAGAATCGATCGTCTGACCAGTTCACGTCATCCTATCGCAGAGCAAACATCTCTGATGGTGTTCTCAATCCTACGTATCTGGCCTGCGCAAAGATTAACCGGCATTCGTCCGCATCTCCGGGTGTGATATCTATCAAGAGCTTAGTTTCTGAGAAGTAATCATATACGTATCGAATTGTGCTGCGATACTTCATCAGGGTTCGAGGTTTCACATCAGCTGAGCGGATTTTGAAGTATCTCTCAAGAAACGGCTCGAGCTGAATTGATTCCCGTTTCTCAATCAGTTCTGGTTTTGAACAAAGATATGGATGCAATTATTCCCACAAAACGTCATTCATATGAACAGATTATTTCTACTCTCTCAGCTAGAGCAAGATCGGGCATGACAATTTTTCCATACCTGATGTATGTATCGTATACATTCACTCGTACGGTAAATCCGTGTTTCGTTTTCGTTGATGGCAATTCAACACAAGGTGTATGAAACTTATACTGCAAATATGTATTTCGCTGAGGATTTTACTAAAACGAACGTTTAATGAAAGCTGTCAGTTAGCAACTTCGACTGGAAAGTTGATTGACTATCTTATTGCTGCCAATAGAATGATTTTTGAGTTACTAACAAAATGGAATTGTTTTAAAAACCGTTAATGAAGTATCACCCTCCAAATATCTATTACAAGGAATTGCCATGAAATGGTTGCTTTTCATTCTTCCAGTTGTGGTGATTTTCGCCTGCTCAGAAAAAGACCAGAACACAAGCAATAGCGATAAAGGCCAGATCGATGTCACTGGCGATAAAGGTCAAATCGATGTCACTTACGAGAACTACAACCAGGCCGAGACTGCCCGAAACTTCAACAACTGGGTGAAGATGGGCAGCGACAACAAGATGGTTCACCGTAAAGAACTTTCGCCAACCGGACCAGATGCTCCGACCATCCGTATGAACCTCGACACGCTTTACAGCGTTGGAGTCTATGACAACGATGGCGACATGAGCCTGACGATACCTGAATCGGGGCTCTACCAGTCGGTGATGATCCTCGATACAGACGGCTACACACCCTTCTTTTTTACTAAACCTGGTACTTATCCCGTGAAGCATGATTCCGAGTACCTGTTCTTCGCTGTAAGAACGGTAGTAAAGGATCGCCACTCCAAAGATTCCTTCGAAGCTGCCTACAAGGCTCAGGAGGGAATCAAGGTTGAGGGCAACGGGACGAAGGCCTATGTAATGCAACCTTACAATCAGAAACAGCTTCATTCTCTCTCTGCCGAGTACAACAAGAAGATGCTCGAGTCGGGGATCTCGTTCGTGTACGGTGACGGCAAAACGCCGGTGAACGAAGAACACCGGACATGGTCGAATGCAGCGGGTTGGGGCGGCATGGTCACCGAGGTTGGCAAGTCTAACACCTACAATTCCTCGGAAAACCTTTCTGGGGATCAGTGCCTCGCAGTGACGTTTCCCGATCCTGGAAACAAGTTCTTCACTTCCTTCACGATCTATGACACGAACGGATACCTGATGGAGGGGAACTCCCACATCAACAGCTACACCTGGGAGCCGAACGCCGATGAGACCATTACAGTTCATTTCAACTGTGAGGGTAAGAAGAACAACATCTCGTCTAACGGCAAGGAATTCAACTACATTGTGCGTAACTATGGCGCCAGCCAGAAGGTCATTGATAAGAAGATCAACCCAGTGAAGCCGAAAGTTGTATCCACCGTTGAAGCAAAGTCAACAAAAATGAAAATGACGACTCCAGTACCCGAGGGTATTGCAACTCCCGACAAGTTGAAAACATCAATTGGCACACTGACTGCCTTCGATGGTGTTCCGGACGCGGAGACGACACAGAAGGTCTACGACAATCTTGATCTCAATCGAGCCACAGAAGCCTTTTTGAATTGCATTCCGATCTCTTCCATGCAAGCACTTAAAAAAGGCCTCCTCAAGCATGGGTCAGCCAACAGTACCGCTGTGTTGTTTGAAGAACTTATGGATTCAAAAGCCCTGTGGCTTACACCAAATACCACATCAATTTATATGGCTTCATGGCTGGAGTTAGGAGATGAGCCTATGGTCATCGAAACTCCCCCCAATGTGCTGGGATTTCTTAACAATGCGTGGTTCAAATATGTCATAGACTTCGGTAATGCTGGTCCCGATAAGGGCAAAGGTGGTAAGTTTTTGATCGTGCCCCCAGGCTATAAAGGTAGCGTGCCGGAAGGCTACCATGTCGCCCACACCACGACTTACGGAAACTGGGTTATCTGGCGTGGATTCCAGGTTGAAGGATCACCGAAACCTGCAGTAGAGCAGACCAAGAAGCTCTTTCGGATTTATCCACTTTCCAAGAAAGACAATCCACCGAAAATGACCTTCGTCAATATTTCTGGAAAATTCGACAACACCATTCATCGCATGGATTACGGTTACTGGGAAGAACTCAATGCGACTATCCAGGCGGAACCGCTCCAAGGACTCGACCCGGAAACTCGCGGACTGCTGGCTGCCATCGGAATCAAGAAGGGTAAAGAGTTCAAGCCCGATGCCCGTATGAAAAAAATCCTCACTGATGCGGCTAAAATTGGATCCGTGACAGCACGTGCATTAACCGCCCGTCCCTCTGACAAACGCCACTACCTTTATCCAGGTAAGCGAGTTTGGACGAACCCTTTCATTAAGGGGCGATATGATTTCCTTTTAGATGGGGAACGTTTACTGGATTCACGCATCTATATGCACTTCTATGCCACCGGGATCACCCCTGCTATGGCGATCAAAAATGTGGGTAAAGGATCGCAGTATGCGATTGCCTACCTTGACAATAATGGCAACGCCCTCAATGGAAGCAAAACATATAAAATCAATCTGCCTAAAAATGTCCCAGCCAAGGACTTCTGGTCCTTCACACTCTACGACAACCAGACTCGTGCCATGCTTCAGACAGACCAGCGTTTCCCGGGAGTTGACAACAATAAAAAGGGTTTGAAGCAGAACGAAGATGGATCGTTCGACATCTACTTTGGACCGAAAGCACCTGCTGGTCAAGAAAACAATTGGATTCAAACGGTTCCCGGCAAAGGCTGGAATACCATCCTCCGCTTGTACGGTCCACTCAATTCGTTTTACGATAAGACCTGGATGCCAGGTGATCCTGAATTGGTCAAGTAACTGAACAACGCTAATGCAGAGAAAATAGAATACACAATCTGAGATTCTGGTACACCATTACGATTCAACTATCTCAGTCGCTTGATGCTCCACAAACTCATACGTTTGCTCGAACGTGCTCTAATACACCGTTTTCACGGATTCAGACTCAACTGAAAGAGTGAATGGCATGATCCCCCCCTGCGACAGATAGGTCTCAAAGCCAGGGCTGAGTTCTGTCTCTGCTGGAAATATGGTCTTGAAATTTGTGTTGTGCAAGTGCTTATACTTTAGGTCTGGATTTTGTGAGTGCCTACTTAATCTTGCAGAGAATTGGAGATTTAAAAAGGGCACTGTGAATGGATCACAGCGTCCTGAAAGGTTCAATCCAACGGTTGATTCTCAGCATTGTAGCAAGTGCTCTTCCCGTTTGACTCAAATCGCACATCGATCCTTTTTTGCGTAACAAACATTTATTCAGTCATATTTGTAACCTTGATCTATCGTACATTATCAATATTAATCGCCGACAATGATGGAAGGTTTTGGTAACGTACGAACTGAATCAGGCAGACCATCCCACCAGCAAGAGATTGATAATTTTTAATCAGGGTTTATCATTAGACAGGGAAAGGGCATAATAAGTTATCTTTGTCCCTGCCCCTTAATACCTGTCAGCAGTGCGTGCAACAGATCAGACAATCAGGAGATTATGAGTTTATTGAGGCAAATGCGTTGTAGATTCTGTAGATCAAAAGGGATAGCCAATGCGTCCACAGCGAATCCATCTTCTTATTTTGATGATCAATTTCCCGCGCATCTGTGAGGTTTGTCCCGTTAACCTGCAAGCGTATCAATCCCTTAAGAATAAGATAAATAATTATCTATGAAAATTGTGCTGAGCTTCTCTTATGGGACACTGGATATACTTTGTTAATGATTATTTCCATGTTTCGCCTGCCTCACAAACAGATCCCTCAGCAGAAACTCCGGGCATTCTGCAACATCACACCCGGGATTTGACTGGTTGACATCCTCTGTCATTATTTGCATCACCCGATTGAGAATCGACAGACGAAGACTAGTCTTCATTAAGAGTTCTCTGGAGAAATCCATTTGAGTCAAGAATCAATTCAGAAATCAATCAGAATTCCTGAATCATATAGCTGGCTGGTCCAGAGGGATTGGGAACCATATCAAGTATCCTCATCAACACGAGAAGCCAACAGTATCTAAGATTTAAAACAGCGAACCCATTCTTAATCGAAAGGTCGATTTTGCTTAGACTTGGATTCGACAAATCCAATAAAGTCTAAAGAGAATGGAAAAAACAATCTTGCGACGAAAACTACTGACTTTACCATCATGAATGAACAGCTCCAACATCAAATCCGTGAGAGAAAACGCCTGGAAACCAAACTCCAACTTGCATCGAAACGAATTCAGGACATTCTTGACAGTTTATTCGTATTTGTCGGAGTATTTTCAACGGAAGGAGTTCTTCTGGAAGCCAATCGCGCCCCTCTCGAGGCTGCGAATCTCAATAAATCGGATGTAATTGGCAAGTCATTTTGGGAAACGTATTGGTGGTCTTACTCGATTGAAATACAAAAACAGGTAAAACATGCCTTAGAGTTGGCAGCGACAGGAGAAACGGTGCGCTTTGAGACGAGAGTAAGGCTTTCAGAAAACAAATTGATTGACCTTGATATCACCTTTGGACCGCTCTATGACACGGATGGCAAGATTACTCAATTGATTGCCTCATCGGTGGATATCACGGATCGACTCATCGCAGAAAAAAATGTAGCAAAAAAGACAATCCAACTACAGGCAATGCTGGAAATTAATCCGAACATCTTCTTTCACACAGACATGAAAGGAACCATTCTCGGATATGAAAAAGGCATAACCAATTCGTTATTTCCGTTGTCAGAAAAGTTTATCAAAAAAAACATAGACGAAATGCTTCCTCAACTGATTGCTGACAGATTTCAAGCGGCTATCAGTGAGGTCAGCATATCAAAAATACCGGTTTCATTCGAATTCACATTGATAATCAATCATCTTGAACACTGGTTTCAGACTCACTTACTGCCCTTCCTTTCTGATGAAATCCTGGTGGTCATCCAGGATATTAATCAGCAAAAAGCAGCCGAAATTGAGATGCATAATCTACACATCAGACTTTTTGAAGCACAACGCTTAGCTCATATAGGAAGCTGGGAATGGAACCTTCGAGACAACACACTCTGGTGGTCGGAGGAAGTCTATTGTATTTTTGGCTTGAACGCATCAGAGTTTCAACCTGACTTTGAAGCGTCTCTCCGACTAATTCATCCGGATGACCGGAATCTCGTAAAACGCGTGATCGCCAACACTCTGAAAATCGATTTGCCATTCAGTATTGAACATCGAATCATTCGTTCTGATGGTGAAATTCGACATGTACATGAACAAGCAGCTCTCAAAAAGAATCTTGCTGGAGAAACCCTACTGATGTATGGAACAATTCAGGATATCACAGAAAAGTATGAAGCAAACAGAATGGCTCAGGAATATCGTGACGAATTGGCACACGTTTCTCGCCTGGCTGTGATGGGAGAATTAGCTGCAGGACTCGCCCATGAACTGAATCAACCACTCACGGCAATTGCCAACTACAGTTCATCTATGAAGAATGTCATAGAACAGGGAGGTGATCTTTCAGAACTTGCGACGAAAATCGAGGCACAGTCTCTGCGTTCCGGTGAAATAGTCCACAGAATTAAATCATTGGCTACAAAACGAAAACAACAACGTTATCTGTTTAATATTCATGACAGTATCCGCAGCTCAATACAATTGATTAATTACAAAATCCACTTGCAACAAATTCAAGTAAAGCTGGTAGCCGAAAACAATTTTACGACAGTCTACGCGGATCGAGTACAAATTGAACAAGTACTCGTAAATCTCATTAAAAATGCAGTAGAAGCAATGGAAGAAACACCGTTACCACGAATTTTAACCATTACGACATCAACTACCGCTGATTCCATGATTTTAATTTCGGTTGCAGATACAGGATCTGGCATTCCGGATTCATTCATGGATCAGCTTTTCATGCCGTTTTCCACGACCAAAAAAGAGGGACTGGGGATTGGCCTCTCTTTAAGTCGCTCTCTGATTGATAGCTCAGGAGGAAAAATGTGGTACAGTCCCAATACTGTTGGAGGTGCCACTTTTCATATTTCTCTGCCTGCAGTTCAAAAAGGTCCGGAAAAGATCTAAGCATAACTAAGTGCCAACGCTCATTTTATTAAATTCTGGCAAATCCTTGATTTTATAAAGTAGATGTACGATATCAGTAGAACTGGAAATCCCCAATTTACTTAACACATTCGCTTTGTGTTTTTCCATTGTTCGATAGCTGATTGACATCAAACTTGCAATTTTCTTTCCGGAATGGCCCTCTGCTATCAAATGAAATACCTGCTTTTCTCTTCGTGTCAATCCATCATACAAACGGAAACAACCTAGACTCTCATTTTTTGAATCGTCTTCATTGAGATTTAAAAGTGTTTTTGTGTGTTCTATTGCACTGATACACTTTTCTTTTGGAAAAGGTTTTTCCAGATAATCACATGCCCCCTGCTTGACTGCAGATACTGCTCTTTCAATATCACCATAGGCACTCATTGCAATTACAGGAAATGACAAATTCTGTTTTTTGAACAATTCCATAGCTTCAATACCAGAAACATCCGGCATGATCAGATCCATCAGAATGCATCCAGGGGCAGTGACTTCCCTGGACTCCAAAAACGAATGAACACAGTCAAACGTTTTCACTTTGTAGCCTGATGTACTTAGAAGAAAGCCCACGGAGTCGAGAACATCTAAATCATCATCAATAATATATATAACGAATTCACTCATTCTGTTTTCCATGAAGAAGCGTCTTTTTAGACAATAAAGTTTATACACCAACAAGTATAAGTAAACGTAATATCAACTGATTTAATTATACTACATCAAACAGTTTTTTGTATACTCGTTTATTTTGAACGCTCTATATCACTTTGCTGTAACCAGAAATTGACCTGCTATTTTTTCTTGCAGTCATCTATTAATCATAGAATCGTTGTGCGGTAGCTTTCATCCCCAAGGGGTGCCAAATCCTGTATGGAAATCTTATTATCAGTAAACTCGGATTACAAAACTCTTAAATATTCAAAAGCATTTTCAGAATCTGACAGCACTTCTCTTTTCGCAACTTCGAAAACTGGCCAGGACGATCTCAGATTTTTTACAGTATCAGCGTGATTCTATCGAACAGAAAAATACGATCTGTTCATTACCTTTAAACGCTATCGTTCAGATTATGAGCCACCCTGAATACATGCATTTTCGACTTAACATATTGAGAAATGAGGTAAAGACCCTACAAAAACATGGGTAACATCCCCCATTTTTATTTTGCTTACAGATGGCGATACAAGATTAGGTGAACAGCCCCAAATCAAACAGCAAACTGCTTTTGATGACTCATTCACATCAGGGTGATGTTATGAAAATACTAATCGTTGACGAAATTGGATTCATACGACAAAGTCTGAACCAGAAGCTATCACACTATGATTTTACTACGGTGACAGCAGAAAGCGGGGAAGAAGCACTTTCCATCTTAAATATGGACTTCGCAATTGATACCGTACTAACCAGTCTTTTTCTTCCTTCCATGAATGCACTCGAGCTTTACAAAGAAGCATCTAAGATAGAACGACTGAATGATGAAGGAATGATACCTGCGTTACGGTTTTATCTTATGGTCACAAGAGAGCATGGCAGCTCGTCGCCTAAAATGAAAGAGCTCTCGCGCGATGCCCTGGCACTTGGATTTAGAGATCTATTTGTAAAACCCATTGATGTAGAATTACTCATGAGCAAATTGCGAAGTTCAGAACCGGACAACGACACGACAACAATCATAGAAGATTCAAACAAAGATATAATAACCACCGAACAAGAGATTATAGTAGAGCAAAAAAAGAAAATCACCAGGCGAATCGACAGCCTGTCTCAAGTACAAAACGGCTTACATGCGCTGAAAAAAGAAATGTGTGAATCCATCGATATATTATTAGAAGAAGTCAACAAAAAAAGTCTGTAAATCGATGAGGTAGTAACCGATCGCTTTAAGCACTTTCAGAAAACATCCAGGAAAGAAGAATTCTTCAGATTCGCTGATGAGTATACTATTTGTTTTTCTGATCTTTATAATGTAATGGTGGCTGGCTCACTAAAAATCGAAGTGCTTCACGAACCCGCACTGCCTGGATTGAACTCATTATCAGATATCGATCTCGGCCGTTCTCTCCCGCTTTAAAACTGGTAAAACCATCATCGGCAACGCTCACACGTCCTGGTAAAGACAAATCAAAATAACTGTCTTTAGGACGAACAGCATAAAGTACGCTCGTCAAATCCCAGCTGGGACGATCATGATCAGGACCACTGTGCAACAGATAAGCTTCGCGGACAATGTGGTGTCGAACGTAATTAAAATCGCTAGCAATACTCGTGCGAGGATAAGTGACAGCAATTCCTATTTCAAAGCCACTCCAAATCACAGGGACATCCACGGGCCATTGATCAGCAAACCGCTGCATGGACTGAATTCCATTGCGAACATTGGCTTCAAGATAGCGATTGTTCCCATTAATTGGTTCAAATGCTCCCGCCATCACAGATACCAGCTTCACTTTGCGTTGGATCAACTCAAGTCCATTGAGAGGGCTGAAATGATCTGGCTTGGACTCAACCAGATCTGCAAGATTCGCAGCTAACCCAACCTGAATGATGACAACCGAGTGATCCGCTGCACCAGCCAAAGTCTTCCTCAAAATTTTCACCGCCGAGGGGAGCTGATCGTTGGATAAAATATCGTGTGGATATCGAAATTGATTGCCCTGCTTCTCATTGATCAACTTCAGATATTTACTCTCACGACGCTGTGCAGCTTGCGTAACACCAATGGGCACATTCGACCGTCCATAGAATGTATTTGTCGCATCGGTAAAGGGACCAGTGAGAGAATTGATCTTGGATATCGTTACCGCCAGGAGTTTACATTCTCCACGATCTGCTAAGGCGTGCAACATCGCCAATGCTAAAACATCATCTACATCTCCCGAAATATCCGTATCAAAAATGACCTGCACGGGTTCGGCTTTCGCAACTTTTTCTGCTATCAGCAAAAGACTCATTATCACCAGACAGGAACGAATTATCATTCTCATTGCATCACCAGTTCGTCTTTTATCGCATAACTATACATTTTAAACGAGATATATAAACCAGAAAATTCGATCCCGAATCGAAAGCAATCTTACATCAGCAAGAATTTACCTTCACCCCTCTGCGGAGAAGCACTCATTTTTTCTGTGCCTGACGCGCACGATTTTCCATGATACGTTGTAACTTGCGCTGCTCTGCGGCTAGAACGGAATCTGAGATTTTTGCCGGTTCCACCGGACTACGCTCCATTTTTTCCTCTGCTGGAATAGTTCTCAGCTTGATACCTCGATACCAAACAGGATCGCCATGATCCTGCAATGAAAGATTGGCACCTCGATCTGCAAGATTACCCCCCCGGTTTGCCAGCAGTTCCACATGCCATGCATAGCGAGGATCCGTATAATCCAGATCGATCACCTTCTGTCCATTCAACCAATGCTGAATGACAGTTCCCTGACAGACGATCCGTCCTTTGTTCCATTCTCCCACCTGTCGCGTCGCATCATGGGAGGGAGCCATGCAGAAATAGATAGATGCAGCACTCGTCCTTGGGTTTTTACCGTCTGCATGTTTTTGATTATCAAGAATCTGGTACTCATATTGTCCCGGACGATAATAAACACCACTATTGCTACCCTCTGCCACCTTCCATTCGAATTTTAATTCAAAGTCATCAGGCAACTTCTGAGCTTCATAAATCAGACTGCCCCCTTTTCCTGAGCGTGTCAGCACAGCATCTTCGACTTTCCAATTGCCACTATGTTTCCATCCCTTCATCTCTTTTCCGTTAAATAACGATTGAAAACCCTGTTGCTGTTCCTCTGCTGTCAGCTGATTTGGGTCAGTTTGATATTTCACATCTGCTGAAATTTGTTCCAGCATCGCATAAATCTGATCGCTGATTTTCCGCGAGGCATCCACTTCAAGATAACTCCAACCGGAGCGCCAGGTCTCATAACCTTGTAGAACATGCTGTTCCGGTGTGGGTAAATATCCGTTATAGCCATTGGCCAGCCCAATCGTAAATGTTGGTTTGAACGGACTACGTTTTTTGATTTCCAGACCAATTTCAACAAAAACTTCACAAGGAATTGCTACAATACCCAAGTCGCCAATTCTCAATGTTTGCAACTTAATATTCACAGTGTCTGGTCCCTGATCAATATTAATTGTCTCGCGTGCATAGACTTCATGCGTGGATAAACGATCCGGATCTTCTGCATTTTCGAGCAGCTTTTGAGCGTACACCAGTTCTTTCTGATCGGGTTTGCGAATTGCCAAATCCATTGTGCGTTCCTGCATTGTTAATGAAACATCACTTTTGTGAGGTAGAGATTTGACAGCCTGAAACGTTCGGTCAGCAATGACGGAGGCGACAGCGATGATGCGTTCAAACGCAGCAGACCGCGGCCGTGGATTTTTGAAATTATAGTTATTGATATCACCGCTTGTTCCATTTGACATGATACCAACAAAAGCATCATCTGCACCGAGACGTTTTTTAATCTGTCGTGCGAACTCACCGAAATAGTCAGCGGAAAGTTGATTTGCAGGGATGCCACCCACGTAATGCAATGAGTAATTTGCCAGAAGTGCCAAAGGACGTCCATCTGCTGTTTGTACAGAAAGAATGGAAATTTCGGGATCGATGGGACCTGCCGGCTTAATCAGAACATCACTTCCCCTGGGCGGATTGGTACTGACTTTGTCAGACTTTGTACCGAAAGGGTTCAGACGGATTGCCTCTGGTTTAACATACCAGCGCCGATTATTGACCTCTGCTGGTTCAGCGACTACAGCCCAGGCAACCTGAGCAGGTTCAAGACGTTTATGTGCATTGACAATGGCTTGCGCAATGCTCTCGGTCAGAAATTGCACATATTCCGGATGCGGATTACACTGCGCCAAAGGGACTGAAGTTGGCGCAGTGTGCGTGTGTGTTGCAGAAGTCAGCATGTTACTTATTGGAATGCCTGTTTTGACTGATGCCTGTTTTTTGGCTGCATCAAAAATATCCCGCGAAATCAAACAGATATCACAGACAACGAACGCAATACTGGTTTTGCCATCCTTCAAAACCAGAGCACGCGCATGTAAAGGATCATGGGCTGACATTGCCTGTCGATCCTGAAAGCTCCCAGTCATTGATACCGGATAGTTTCGGGGATTGATATTCACCTTGGCTGCACCCGCCTGGAGTGAATTCACAGCGCCTTCTGCCGCGTTGAGATTAAAAGGAATCAGAACCGCTATCAATATTATCATTCGAAACATTTCGAGAACTCCTGTCAGTAAACTATTACTAAACTTATTTTTTAGGTTGAGGTGTTGCAGTTTGGGTCACATCTTTTTTCCAGGCAGAGAACGCTGTCTGCAATTCCTGAACACGTTGGGGCTGCTTCCCAGCCAGATTTTGTGATTCCGATATATCTTTCTGGATGTGAAATAATTCGACAGGTGATTGGCGATTCTGATTTAAGACCAGTTTCCAGGGTCCCTGACGAACGGCTGAACGTCCATTGTAATCCCAGTAAATCAGTCGCGGCTTCAATTTCTGCTGTTTCACCAACAGGGAACGCAGACTGATGCCATCCAATTGATGATTGGCGGGCACAGTTGCATGTGCCAGATCTAAAATGGTTGGCATCAAATCAATGCTGATTGCTGTCTCATCACAAACACTGCCGGCAGGAATCTGACCGGGCCAACAGGCAATAGCGGGCACACGATGGCCTCCTTCCCACACGCTACCTTTGAATCCACGTAACTTCCCATTTGAACCTTTATTATTGGCGCCATTATCGGACAGGAAAAATATAAAGGTTTTGTCCGTCAATTTTAGTTCATCCAGTACAGAGACGATTTTACCGATTCCCCGATCCATTTCTGTATTCATTTCTCGATAGGCATTGGAAATATCTTTTCGCTTGGCAGATTTGATATCGCCTACACCTTCTTTTCTCATCGGCTTGTCATCTGGTCCTTGATAGGGATAGTGCACGGCTTCGTGTGCAATATACACGAAAAACGGATTATCCTTCTGCTGGCGAATAAAGTTGACCGCATGGTCGGTAATCAAGTGGGTCACATAACCTTGTTCTTCTCTATTTAGATTCGCATTGTGCCACCAGTCAAAAACCCCCGTGCCATCCAGGTGAGCGAAATAGTCTACGTTCCCACTGACGTAACCCACGAACTGCTCGAAACCTCGAAATGTTGGATTATATTGTCGCTGATACCCGAGATGCCATTTACCAAACATTCCCGTCCGAAAACCGGCTGCCTGCATACTTTGTGCTAACGTAATTTCATTCTTCTGCAATCCGTGATGCCGATTTCTTTTAGGGTCGGCGTACACTACACCATCAATACCAGCCCGCTGCTGATAGCGTCCTGTAAGCAGACCGGCGCGCGTGGGGCTGCAAACGGTTCCGCTGGAATGAAAATCCGTAAATTTCATTCCTCTGGCTGCCAGACGGTCAAGCTGAGGAGTATCACACTGTGTACTGCCATAACAACTCAAGTCACCATAACCAAGATCATCGGCCATGATAAGCACAATATTAGGGCGTTCAGTTTTATCTTCTGCTGTCACAAGAGCAGGAAATAAAATGCTATAAAACGCAGTGATCAACAGGAATTTCATAAGGAGCTTGCCTCATTAGCGAAAGATTCTTTTGCCAGACAGATCAAGCATCTCCTGTAACTTTCATTACAGGCGCAGACTGATTTCGTCGAAAGTTGTGAAATCAGTATCACTACTTCCGCCCCTTATTAGACCGCAGTCTGAGACACAAATCAATCATGTCAGTGTGAAGTTGGCGCCACCAGATGAATCGACCTTCGTTTCAGGCATCATTACTAAGAAACTTCGGTGTTACTGCAGCATAAAAGAATACAGCTGCTGAGTTTTCGAATGCTTAAGCAAAAAGCTCACTCATGATGCGTCCGTGCGGAACCAACATCGTGGGTCGACCGGTATTCGTATAGTATTCCTTGAGTGGATCGATGCCCAGTGTATGATAAATCGTGGCGGCAATATCATCCGGTTTGATATTAGTTTTATCGTCAGGTGCATCGCCGGCCTGATTGGTTCCACCGACAAATTGTCCCGGCTTGACTCCACCGCCGGCCATCAGGCACCAGTTCACGCGTGGATAATGATCGCGGCCAGCATTCACGTTAATCTTGGGAGTACGACCGAACTCTCCCATGATGACAACCAGAGTCCGTTCCAGTAGCCCTTTCTGTTTCAACATTTCCAGACCGGCTGTGATACCCGTATCCAGGGCGGGCAATAATCTGCGATGGCCAGCAAAATTTTCAGTATGTGTGTCCCAACCTTGATAAGTCACGGTTACAAAGGGAACTCCGAATTCAATCAGTCGGCAGCCAAGAAATACCGATTGGCTGAACTCATCGGGAGTAAAAGAGTTGCGAATCTTCGAAGATTCCTGTTCGACATCAAACGCGGCTCGCGCTCTTTTTGAGGTAATCATGTTATAGGCCTGGGAACCAAATTTATCCAAAGCTTCTAACAGTTGACTCTCCGTGGCATCCGCCTTAAAGCGGCGATCCAGTTTTTTGAGTAGCTGCTGTCGCTGATTCACTTTTTCAATGGTTAAACCATCAGGTAACGAAATGCCGCGTACCTGAAATGGTTGCCCGGGACGTGGAACCGTATTCGTTTTGAATGGAGCATAGGCATCACCCATGTAACCGGCATTCCACTCTGTTTTGGGAATGGCAACATAACCAGGTAGATCTGGCTTACTGGATATCTCTTTACTGATTACGGATCCCAGTGAGGGAAAGATCAAAGCAGGCACCGGTCGGTTACCTGTCGAAATCCAGGATTGTCCCTGTGGATGAGCACCCGCAGAGTGTCCAATTCCACGCAGGAGTGTAAATTGATCAGCCATTGCCGCATACTTCGGCATGTATTCACAAACACTGTGTCCCGGTAGATTCGTTTGAATCGACTTGAACTCACCTTGTGTATCAACAGGTGCTTCCGGTTTCCTGTCCAATGTATCAAGGTGAGAAACCCCCCCGGCCAGATTCAAAAACAGAACGGCATCTGCTTTCGGTTTTATTTTGTCTCCGGATTCTTCATTCGCTGCTGACAACTTAAGAAAACCAGGAAGCGACAGACCAAGTCCGCCGAGAAATCCGACTTGCAAAGCATTTCGTCTGGTAATTTTTTCGCGATGATTCATACGATAGTCCTCAGCGGAGACAGTTTCAAGAAATTCTCAACGTTTCAGATTTAGTGATTGGTAATAAATTCCTGAGTATTCAACAGCACCCATAATAAATCGTGCAGACCTTCTTTCAGAGTGTCTGTGGATTTCAGGTATTGCAGGCTTTCTTTCATTTCGATCTCTTCGGGAAATCGGGAGAGTGTTCTTAAATATGCTTCATTGACAAGCGTCTTTTGATCTACCTGTTTCAGATCTGTTTTACTCAATTGAGTCAACCAGCCATCTGCTCTTGTTAAATTGCCCAACATTTCTTCGTCGTTTCGGACATAGAGTGACTGCAGGAGCGTTGGTTCGTTCTGACGTTCACAATCACAGTTCGTAGTCCGTAATGGTTTCCCAAAAACCAATAAGGAGAAATCAATAGCCCGAGCCTGATAAGACCGTGGATGTTGTGAAATTTTGCGGCCATCAACCTTACTCACAAACTGACTTACCTTTTCATTGTTTGACGTCGCCTGCAGAATGGCGTCGATGGCAACTTCCGCAGGTAAACGCCGCAGCACTGCATGACTAAAATTACGAGTATCTTTGCGATTCGACTGATTGGGCCGCCAGCTCAACTGGTAGGTTCGACTATTCGTAATGGTACGATGCAGCCATTTCATATCGTAGCCACTCTCAATAAACCCCTTCACCAGATAATCTAACAAGGCCTTATTACTGGGTGGGTTGGCCTGATTCAAATCATCCGGTGGATTGATAATCCCCACATTAAAATAATGAGCCCAGATACGATTTACAAAGGCTTTCGCAAAATAATGATTCGGTTCATTCAGCATCCAACGCATTAATAATTTACGTGGATCAGAATTTTGACTGAGGTTTATTTCCTGTCCTCCCAGCAACTTGGCAATCTGTTTATCGCTCTTTGCTGGTTCGATATATACTTCACGCCAGGGAATCGGCCGGCCTTCTGCTGCAATCCGCAAATAACTTTGCCTGCGTAATGCCGCGGTATTTAATTTCACCGGAACGCCCAGCATATTGCGGGATTGCTCATGCAGGACAGTCGCATCGGGAGGCACACCAAATTTGATACGGGTAAAAAACTCGGTAAACAACACGAAATCCTGTTTGGACCATTGATCAAACGGGTGCTTGTGACATTGGGCACAATCCAGCCTCATCCCTAAAAATGTATAGCCAAACGCCAAAGCTTTATCGGAGGGTACAGACATGTTACTGCGTGCCCAGTAATGTGGCAGTGAATTATCGAGAGCCGTGAAGTCAGCGCGATCTTTGCTACTGGTATACTCACTTTGTTGTGCCATAAATTCTTCAAAGGTCTGTCCCGGTTTTCGGCTCGTTCCTAAGATGATGCCAGACACAATTTTGTCCCAGCCTACATTGTCTTGAACACGACGTTTGATCCAGGCATTCCACTGACTCGCCACTGGCTGTGCCATTTCTGTTCCGCCAAGATAACCGGCATTACTCCCCGTGAGATCACAGAGTTTCATACTCCACCAGGCAACATAGGTAGATCGTTTGAGCAGTTCTTCTATTTTTTTACTGCGTTTATCGATTGATTTTTCTTTAACAAACGCACGGATCTCTTCCGGTGTCGGCAGAGTTGCAGTGAGATCCAGACTGACACGCCGGAGAAATTCTTCATCCGTGCATAAACCGGAAGGTTGAATCCCTAGCTTTTGCAGTTTGTTGACAACATGCTGATCGATTTCTGTGGGTGCTGAAACTTTTGGGTACTCACCTGGTTGATACTTCTTAACAGGTAAAATCACCTGTGTCGAAAAAATCCCATTATCGTAATAAGAAATGATATAAGTATCGCCTGTTCCTTTGGCTTGAATTACTCCTTCCGGTGTCACGTCGGACACACTATCATCTTTTGATTCAAAGCGAGTCAGACAGGTCACGTCTTCACGTGTTCCATCTGACCAGACCGCGATCGCCTTGATCGCCGCTTTTTCCCCTTTTTTCGAGAAGACAATCTGTTTGGGTGTGACTTCCAGACGCACAAATTGGGGGGAGTTTTTGTCAACGGATTTCGCTCCGCCATTGATCCACTCTCGCAATAATTTCTGTTCCCATCCACCGGGGGGCAGTCGCAGTCCTCCTTCATGTTCGTCTTCTGAGGTAGGCTTATTCAGGACCAGACTTTTCTCTGGCTTCTGTTTGTCAATACGCTTCAGCAGGTTATCATGATCCAATTTAAAGTCGTAACCAAACATCGAGAGTTGAAAACCACCACGGCCCTGAAACGAACCATGACAATTGCGGCTGTTACAACCCAGTCTCCCCAATAGCGGTATCACATGTCTTTGAAAGTCGGGTGTCAGTTTCTCGTTGCCATTGATGCGTTCCTGAATTGGCGCTAAAACCGGCTTCTCAATCAGTGAATTCGAATCTGAGAAAAGCAAAGCCTCTGACTTCTTGTCTGCTTCAGTTCCGAGTTCAGAGAAGATATTCGTTTTCGCAAGTTTTTTCTTGAGTTGGTTGACTGCGTCACGATTGAGTTGTGTGTGATAGAGCCCAATCCCTTTCAGTTGTGACATTTTTGATACTGCATCAATAATATTCTGGTCTAACACATTGTGATTGAGAGCCAGATATTCCAAGTGCGGTAAATCAGCTAGTCGTGCAAGTTGTTTGCCTCGGACCTGCGTCCGTGAAAGATAGACCACTTTCAACTTTTTTAAATCAGCCAGACTACTGGCACCAGCGTCACTCACTTTGGTTCCGGACAGGAATAATACTTCTAGATTTTTCAAACCAGTTAGATGTTGTAACCCTAAGTCTGTGACATTTGTATTTTTTAGAGAAAGCACCTTAAGTTGTTGCAGGTGTGCAATCTGAGCCAGCCCCTTGTCTGTGATTTTCGTATTATCAAGAGAAAGTCGCTCCAGCTTGTTGAGTTTTTTCAAATAAGAAAGTCCCGAATCAGTGACCGCCGATTCAGAAAGCATTAAGGTATCCAGATTGGTCAGATGCTGAATGTGAACCAATCCTTCATCGCCGAGATGCGGACAAACGATCGCAAGATAATCCAACTTCAGAAACTGCTCAAGATGTTCGAGTTTGTCGAGAGTCACATGCGGCTTACTAAGACGCACAAGCCGCACAGAGCCATCTTTATTATGCTGCAAATTGGTGTAGAAACCACGCAGACCTAAAGCGGCGATCTGCTCGGGAGTCTTGGCGGATATTGGCTCTTCTACTTCAGCTGCAAATGTATGCTGGGAAAAGCAGACCATTAGCATCAATATTGCTGTGATCAACTGTCGTTGTAAATGCATCCGTAACCTCATTCAGTACGATTTCAATTACACATCTGTCAGAGTCAATTACATAAGTATACCTTAATGCGTGTGTATTATATAAGCAATATTAAATAATAGGTGATTTTGTTAGATTTGCCGAATCCAACGCAGCAATCCTCGTAACCACATTCCATTTATTGAGCGGTCCAGCCACCATCAATGGTCCAACAGGCTCCCGTGATGGATTTTGCCTTCTCCGAACAAAGATAACTGACCATTGACGCGACTTCATCCGGTTCGATCATCTTGCCTGTAGCTGATGCTTTCAGAAAGACCTGGCTTTCCACTTCTTCGATACTGATCCCCATAGTTTTTGCCTGCGATTCGATCTGCTGTTCTACAAGAGGAGTACGGACATAAGCCGGACAAATCACATTGGCGGTAATTTGAAATGGCCCGCCTTCCAGAGCTGTTGTTTTCGTCAGCCCCACCAGACCATGCTTGGCAGCAATATAGCCGGCCTTATTTACGGATGCCACCTGCGCATGAATAGAACCCATATTGATGATACGACCCCAGTTATTTTGCTTCATCGCAGGAAACAAGTATCTGGTCAGCAGAAAGGGAGCGGTCAACATGACCTGCAGCATTTTTTCCCAGACTATTTCCGGAAATTCTTCCAGTGGAGAGATATGTTGAAAGCCAGCGTTGTTCACCAGAATATCAACAGATCCAAATTCCTGAAGCACTCGGTCGACCAACGCCTGACAGCTTTCCTGTTTTGATAAATCAGTCGGAATATATAAGCAGCGTTGATTTGGCGCCGATAAGTCTGACAGATATTCGGGTTCGTTCAAATCAGCAATCACAGCATGACAGCCATCATGAAAGAGTGTCTTCGCGATTTCGGCTCCGATACCGCTGGCAGCTCCTGTAATCAAAGCGGTCTTAGGTAATGACATGCCTTATTCCTCGCTCAATACTTGTTGAATCCGTGCCAGTTTTTGATCCCTCCAGGCGGACCATTCGCTACGACTTTTTTGATTCAGATAGGTCTCAGTACCGGCCACTGCTTTTTGTTTTGCCGAATCGGGAATCGTCGTCCAAACTTGCATTTCCTTCCAGTACTCTTCGAACGAGGCACCGATTGTATCAAAAAACTTCTGATAACCCCCTTCACCACCGCCGAGTTCATAAATCAGATGCTGTCCCATCATGGCCCATCTTAATCCCGGCCCTTTACAGAGTGCAGCATCAATATCTTCCACGCTGGCAACCCCTTCATCGAGCAAAGCCAGCGATTCCCGCCAGACAGCCGCCGCCAGACGATTCGCAATGTGACCGGGTACTTCCTTATTCAAAACAACTGGATGCTTTCCTAGTTTCAGGAAAAATGCTTTGACGGTGTCTACTGTGAAAGCAGCAGTCTGCTCACCTGGAACCAGTTCGACCAGTGGTATCAAATGAGGTGGATTAAATGGATGGGCAATCAACGCGCGTTCCGGATGCTGCATGACTGACTGCATTTTTGTCATCAATAATCCCGAAGAACTGCTTGCCAAAATCGCGGTATCTGGGGCATATTGTTCAAACTCGCGATAGACTTCAGCCTTGATTGTATAATCTTCGATGACCGATTCCTGCACGTAATCAACTTCCGATAATAATTCGGAGAGTGAGTTTACCGTTTGCAAATTTTGTTGACCTGTTTTCGCTGCTTGCGGGCTGAGTAAATTGAGATGGACGAGCATCTGTAAGTTGTTGCCTGCTATTTCCAGCGCACGCTCTTTAATTTCTTCGTTCACGTCATAGATGCGAACCCTCAAACCTTGCGCAGCAAAAAACGAAGCCCAACTTGCGCCAATCAAGCCTGCACCCAGAATTCCTATTTCCTGCATCACATCGGCTCTCTATCTATCAAAGCGGTTTATTCTTCCGCAGCCTCAAATAACATCGCAATTCCCATCCCCCCACCAATACAAAGAGAAGCGATCCCATGTTGTGCCTCCCGTTTCTGCATTTCGTGCAGCAAGGTTACAGCGATTCGGGCCCCACTGGCTCCCAACGGATGACCGAGCGCGATCGCACCGCCATTCACATTCACGCGTTCTTCATCCCAATCCAATGCTTTTCCGACAGCCAGCGTTTGGGCTGCAAATGCTTCGTTTACTTCCAGCAGATCGATCTCAGACAAATTGACCGATTCCGCTTTCAATAATTGCTCAATCGCGTGTGCGGGCCCCAGACCCATATACTTGGGATCCAGCCCCACATTGGAAAATGCGCGAATCCAGGCTAACGGCTTTAAGTTGTGCTCCTCAACAAAGCTTTCTTCGGCCAGTACCAAAGCCGCCGCACCATCGTTGATACCAGAAGAATTGGCGGCTGTTACGGTACCGTCTGCTTTAAAGGAGGGACGTAAACTGGAAATCTTTTCAATGTTTGTCTCTTTACGCGGATATTCATCAACGGAAATCAATTTCGGTTCTGCTTTCTTTCTCGGCACCGACACACTGACAATCTCATCATCAAATTTTCCAGCGGTGATTGCAGACTGACAGCGTTGTTGGCTTTGAACGGTATAACGATCCTGTGCTTCACGCGAGATCTCATACTTTTCTGCCAGGTTTTCAGCGGTAATACCCATGTGACAATCATAAAAGGCATCCCACAAGGCATCATGAACCATCGAGTCAACCAGTTGCCTGTCTCCCATTTTGAAACCTGAGCGGGCTCCCTGAAGCAGATAGGGAGTGTTGCTCATACTTTCCATCCCGCCTGCCATCACAACACGTGCATTGCCACACAAAATCGTCTGCATCCCAAGTGCCACAGATTTCAATCCGGAGCCGCACACCATATTCACAGTTGTCGCTGGAACCTGATAAGGAATTCCAGAATTCACCGCCACCTGTCGCGCCGGATTCATACCACAACCGGCGGTAAAAACTTGTCCCAGAAAGACTTCATCGACTTGGTTAGCACTCAGGCCGCTGCGTTTGAGCGTTTCCAGTACTGCAATCGTACCCAACTGTACGGCAGATAATTCTTTGAAAGCGCCGTTAAAAGCACCAATGGGCGTTCTGGAAGCACTTAAGATGGCGACCTTTTTTTTCCCCTGACTCATAGTTTTAAACCTTGATAGAGATCTCTTAATTTTCGACGCATCACTTTATTGGATGCAGTTCTTGGCAATTGTTCGATCTCGCGTACGAGATGAATTTTAAACAGAGGATTTAATTGACTGCGAATGATCTGCTGCATTTCCTGCTGTAACTGATCTGCGACGAACAACACACCCTCATGCAAGACCACAAAAATGACTAACAGACTGGGGCCCCCTCCTTCTGGTGGAACCGCAATCGCGGCAACCTCTCTGACTCCGGTCGCCTGAGTCAGTAACTCTTCCAATTGTACGGAACTGACTTTGATCCCACCCAGATTCATGGCATCATCAATGCGTCCTTGTGCCCGATAATACCCCTCAGGTAATGCTTCTATCTGATCCCCGTGCCTTCTGAGGGTCTGCCCGCCGGGTCCGGGTGGAATGTCAGCAAAATAGACCTCATGGTGATCGCGATTAATCAAACGTGTTGATAACCCGATGACGGGTGGGCCAAAAAAGACTTCTCCATTCGTTGTTTCATTTCCAGTTTCATCCAGAAGGAACCAGGAAAAACCGAGTGCCGGACAGGAAAACAGACCGGGTACGCCCGGTTTCAAAACGGTACCTGTAATATATCCGCCGCCCGTTTCAGTGCCACCACAATATTCGATCACGGGACGATAACCGGCCCGCGACATTAGCCACAGCATGTCTTCAGGATTTGAACATTCGCCCGTCGAACTGAAAACTTTAATCTGCGACCAATCCAGACCCGCGACACGATCCTGACTACGCCAGGCTGAAACAATACTGGGAACCAGCCCCAACATCGTCACTTTCGCGTTCTGAACAAATTCACAAAATGCACGGCTTGTGGGAACCGCATCAGAGAGCGCAATCGTCGCATCGTTCATTAAAGAGGCATACACCAGCCAGGGGCCCATCATCCAGCCGAGATTCGTGGGCCAGCAGACTACATCACCGGGATGAATATCGTGATGCAGATAACCATCACCGGCAGCTTTGACTGGAGTAGTCTGATCCCAGGGAATTCCTTTTGGGTTTCCTGTTGTGCCCGAAGAAAACAAGATCGTCGTTTCATCGTGTGGTTTTCGGGCCGCGTATGTCAGTTCGTGATGATCGGATAAAAACTCTGACCAAAGACGATCACCTGATCGAAGCGGAATCTGACTGGTCTCGCTTTCCGGAAGAACAATTGCTGGTAATTTGCTGTCAGACTCCAGCTTGGTATACAGAGGCAGTTGTTTATTGTTTCGAGAAATGACATCCTGAATAAAAATCAATTTCGGTTCTGTTATCTTGAGCCGGACTTGCATTTCCTCTGCTGAAAAGCTGTCGGCAATCGTCACGACTACACAACCAGCGGCGATAATCCCCAGAAAGATCGCCACTGATTCCGGAGTCATCGGCATCATCACCGCTATGCGTTCGCCCGGCTTGATGCCTGCCTCTTGCAGTCCATTCGCGACTTGCGCAGTGAGTGCTTTTAGTTCCTGATAACTCAGTTTTTGTAATTTCTGACTTCCCTGTTGGAATATAATCGCTGTCTGGTCTGATTTCTTTTTGAAGCAACTTTCGACAATATTGAGTTTCGCCCCGGTCAGCCATTCGATTTGTTCGACACCTGTATCCAGATTCATAATCTGTTGAGGCTGCTCTAAAAATGGAATCTTGAGAGAATCGACCAGTTTCTGTGTAAATGCTTCTCGATTTTGAATCGACCAGTCCTGCAATTCTTCCATGCCATTCAAATTCAAATCGCGTAACCATTCAGACAGATGGGAGTCGGATTGTTCCTGTTCTCCCGGGAACCAGGCTGGCGCGGGTTTACCCTGTTCCATTCGCTGATGAAAGACGCGTTGATACAAAAGGCGATGAATGGAAAAGGGCAATTCGGGTGTCAGCACCTGTGCTATTAATTGCTTCCAGAGTTCAGCATCATCCTGAACATGGATCTCTTTGAGTATATCTGAGAACTTTTGTGCTTCATCAGAAAGTAGCCCACAGTCAACGAGCATATCGGCAGGAATATCCATTGATTGTCCCAATTTCAGGCAGTGGAATGGTATATTTGTCTAAACAACAAACTCTACACACTCCTCGATCAATTCGCCAGTTCAGACCTGCCCTGCGTAAACACACCCTTAAAAAGAATTTGGAACCATCATGATTTTTGATTTATCTTGAGAACCTGACTTCCATTCAGCATTATAAATGCGAAAATAGCAACAGATCTCTCGATTGAAATTCCAACGCGTTTTCTGCTGCACACGTAATAACAAAAGACAAGCTTTTCACAGGCAAATTATTGAGAAAGAGGCATCATGTCTGTTTTGATTTCAAATACGACATCCAAAAGAATGATTACTGGATTCTGTTTCCTGATTCTGTTTGGACTGATTTTTGCGCACCCACAAAGTTCTTCACTGGTTTGGGGCGAGACTCCCGCCAGGACAACCAAGCCTGATGTGAAATCGAGCCTGAATGCAGCCAATGGTCAACGCATGCTGGACGCAATCAAATACCTGGCCTCAGATGAACTGGAAGGGCGCGGCGTTACAACACGCGGGATTAATCTTGCCGCTGATTATATCGTGAAAGAATTCAAAGCAGCAGGACTGAATGTGCAATCGGTCAAGGATAGTGCATTCCAGAAATTTACGATTAATACGGGAAGTAAGCTGGGACCGAAGAATGAACTACAGTTAACGGGGCCTGATCATAAATCGATCCCCCTGGTTTACGATCAGGGATTTCGTTCCTGCTCTTTTGGAGGATCCGGAAAGTTTGATGCCGAACTGGCTTTTTGCGGATATGGGATCGACGCCAAAGATGTAAAATACAGTGACTATGCCGGCATCGATGTCAAAGATAAAGTCGTCATCATCATGAGACGGACTCCACAACAGGGAGATAAAAAAAGTCCGTTCGCCGGCGCCCATGGCATCTCACGTTATGCTGCACTTCGCTATAAAGTCAGCACTGCTTTTGGAAAAGGTGCCAAGGCAATTTTATTCGTTAACGATATCTATTCAACCAGAGAAAATAAAAAAGAAGCCCAGGAACTGGAGCAGGACGCCGTTGAAGATCTCATTACTGCTACTGAAAACTGGGAAAAGGCGACACCCAAGAAGCAGGCGGCTGTTGATCGTGAATTGAAAAAAGCCCTGAATACGGTTCAACAGACTCGCAAGCGCTTGAAAGAGGGAAATTTTGATGTACTGATGAAATTCGGGTATGCTGGTAGTGGTGATGGTCGCTCGATTCCTATTGCGCATATCAGCGTCGAGAAATGCAATCAGCTTTTCAAAGAAGCGGGAAAACCGACTCTTCAGGAACTGGAGAGTTCGATCGACAAAGGCCTCAAGCCTCAGAGCTTTGTTTTACCTGAGTGGAAAGCCAAAGGTGAAATTTCTGTAGAACAGATCAAAACAGAAATCAAAAACGTGATTGGAGTTCTGGATGGGAAAGGACCTCATGCTGACGAAACGATTGTGATTGGCGCCCATTATGATCATGTCGGTCTTGGAGGTGTCGGTTCACTGGCTCCGGGTTCGACTGACGTTCATAATGGCGCCGATGATAACGCATCCGGAACAGTTGCGCTGATTGAACTGGCACGTCGACTGGCGTCGCGAAAGACACCTCTTCCACGACGTCTGGTATTCATTGCGTTTACGGGAGAAGAACGCGGTCTGATTGGGTCAGCTCACTATGTCAAGCATCCATTATTCGATATCAAAAATACGGTTGCCATGCTGAATATGGATATGGTGGGGCGCTTGACCAAAGACAAACTTACTGTCTTTGGAACCGGAACAGCACCACGCTGGAAAAAACTGGTCGAAGAAACTGGGAAAGAATTCGACTTGAAACTCTCACTCAAACCAGAGGGATTTGGCCCCAGTGATCATAGTTCGTTTTACGGTAAACAAATCCCTGTTTTGCATCTCTTTACCGGAACACACAGTGATTATCATCGCCCTTCTGACGATTGGGATAAGATCAATATTCCCGGCATGCAACGCATCGTCGGTTTTCTGGAAGAAATTACTGTTGCCACTGCAGAAAACCCCGATCGACCCAAGTATGTAAAAATCAAACGACCTGCCGCTACAATGCGATCTGGTAATCGCCCTTACTTTGGCAGTATCCCGGATTTTGGTGGTGAAGGTCCAGGCTATCACATTTCGGGTGCTTCGCCCGGAAGCCCTGCGGATAAAGCAGGGCTCAAAGCCGGTGATACCATCATCAAAATGGGTAAGACAAAAATCGATGGTTTAGATGATTTCGATCTGGCATTAAGGATGTTTTCCCCCGGAGAATCTGTGGAGGTCACAGTTTTGCGCGACGGAAAACGCGTCAAGCTGACTGTCAAACTGGGCAAACCCAAATAGCAATATTTTCGCGTTCCGCCTATTACTTTCGTGTGTAAACCAGTGACACACTACCCGTGTAATCACTTTTCTTGCGGCCGGCATTGGGGACGGAGTTGTAAGTTTGTAATAATCCAAATTTCAGGTTCCATCGATCTTTATTATCCAACTTGAAAAGTAATCCTGATTCTGTCGTCACACGTAATACCTGAACGTTATCCACACTGGGAGTCCAGGTTTGTTTATGTTCCAGTTTAGCATGATCGGAAAGTGGCCAATGAAGTTCGATTTCCACAAACACATCTAAAGTGGTTCTTCTCAACCGTGGACTATTATAAATTTCACGTGTTCCACCAGGTCCGACACGTAAGATCAATCGTTTTTCTTTTTCATTGATGAACCGATAACCTAAACCAGATGAAAGGGTTCCCCGCCAATCCAGGTTTTCAAACTCATCGTAGGTATTTTTGTTTGTCACAAAGATAATCCAGTCTGTCGTCTTGGCGATATCCAGTGTGGCATTACCATACCAGCGATTCGCATCCCTGACTCCATTCGACTGTCCCCAACGACCACCAATTTCAAATTCGAACAAATTATCATTGTCTGATTTTTCCAGTTGCAGTTTGGTTGTTAGATAATCGCGGTCGGTATTCCCTCCGAGAAACGTACCACCTAATTCCATACGCTTGGTCCAGATCTCCACATACTCCCAGTACTCGTCAACATATTCTTCAATCTGATTAATCGGAGTTGCACGATCAGATTCTGAATCAGGAGCCGGTGGAACTGCATCTAATGGATCCACTGTGATCAAGGGGGGGACTGCGGGAGTAACGACACCTTCATTCTTCACGAGTAATTCCGCTTCCTGACTGGAAGAGTCAGCATCCAATTTCCCTGAGTGAAACTCCAGACGATCAACTAAACCCATTACGATTGGACGTACTTCACCATCTGGCAGGCGAAAGAGAATATTCCCCTCTTCAAAACCGACACTTTCCCCACTGAGGTTTTGTCCATTTTTAAGATAAAGTATTTCACTTCCGCTTCCATCCGCTGTAAAACCGATACCGGAACTGCTCAGCAGGCAGAAAAGTGGAATCATAAGAAAACGAACCACCTGATTCGTTGAGAACAGGCTGTGAAAACAACGCATTTAAACTTCCGTGGATGGATAAATAATTTGTGAGATATGAAGTAGAAGAGATCTGAAGGGAATGGATCATTCGATCGATATGAAAAAGGGATGTGATTTATAGTTCTGATCGAGATTGACTGCAATGTGTCTCTTTGTAGACATCCCTCAGACTGAATACCTAACTTCCATTTTACATTCACAGCCCCATGGAAATCTTCCTAACCTTCTAACATTCAGATGCTTACAAAAACCAGAACCTGTGAATCCCGTAAATAGTTTGAATTGCTCTCTCAATCTTGACGGTGAAAACAAATACAGCATTTCTATCAGTTGTAACACATCCCGTCCTGATCTCAATTTTACCTGATCCGCATAACCGGACGTTTTAACTGTCTGGAACTCTTCCCGCATCTCATCTTTCCGGCTCATCTGTCTCAAACTCAGCAAAAAAGTGAGCAACATCAATACTACTTCAGACCTGCCCTCAATTTGCATGCTAGAGTTTTTTGATTCCAGTTTGTTCCAGGCACTTCAACTACCAAACGAACTGAGCAATTCATCCAATCAAAACAAATTTCAACACTAAAGCATCATTGGCGCTAGAAGACCAATTGACAACAGATTTGTTGTCTGTCGTGGGGGGGAGAGATTTTAATATGGGATTCATAAAAAAATTCTTAAAGACTACGTATCGGGATAACACTGCTGGCAAGTCGCGCAGTAGTTTCGAAAGCCTCTCAGAGGATCAATTAGAGACGCATCTGAGAATAGCCAAATATGGTCAGTTCAATCTGACAGACGCCATTCGTCCGTCTTATGACCTGGAGGTGGTGCCTCAAGCTGGCTACCGGCACGATGTTTATACAGACAAAGAGACGGGGATCAAAATCCCGGTCCTGATGGCGGCTGCTTCAAAAGAAGTATTGTTTGATCTGTTCATCGATTTACTGGACCCGCTTGGGCATGAAGTCGATGTGGTACTGGAAACGAGCCATGATGGTTCGAATAATCAGCACCAGGATCTGTATCGTGAGCACATGGACCTGCCAGTTCTCAAAAGTACGCTCTATGACTATGAAGACCTGCTACTCAATGATGGTTGTGCGGGGATTGCAGTTCTGAACCCACTCATTCCGCTGGAAGTTCAATTTGATGAACACAAACTTCTGATCATGTATGGCCAGGGAATTGAACAGTTCGAATATACCTTAGAGGAATACGGAATACCTCATATCACAGATTTGAAATTTATCACCGAAGCAGAACACGTGCATTCATCGTGTGATGAAGCGGTCGAAGAACTGGATCAACTGAAATACCGTCTGGGAATTGATTTCGAGTAACTGTAATCGTTTGAAGTTTCTCAAACAGAGATATTTTCCTGAGTCTCTAATCCGACTTCATCCGGTGGTGCTGCAGCTGTCTGAGACTCTACCAGTAAACCAGGTCGCAAGAGATTCAGACTCCATTGTTTGGCATCCATTGTCAAACTGAATAGTGTTGGTACCAATACTAATGTGAATAGCGTTGATACGATCAGTCCACCGAGCACAACACTTCCCAATCCACGATACAATTCACTTCCAGCGCCAGGAAATAATACCAGAGGCAATAGCCCCAGAACCGTTGTCGTGGTAGTCATGAAGATTGGCCTGATGCGTGTGCGAATGCTTTCCAGTATCGCGTCCCGAGGTGACAATCCTTCTTCTTTGATATGATTAATTGACTGATGAATAATCAAAATCGGATTATTCACCACGGTTCCAATCAAAATCACAAAGCCTAACATGGTAAGTACATCCAGTGATTGAAGCGTGAACAGATTCAAAACACTCAACCCCAGAACTCCTCCGACGGCTCCTAAAGGAACGCTAAAAATAATGACCAGAGGATAAATCCACGATTCAAACAATGCCGCCATTAGGAGATAAGTAATCATTAAGGCGAGCATCAAATTGAACTCCAGGGCAGCCCAGGTATCGCGCAATTTGTCTGCGGTTCCTGATAATACAATTCGATAGCCCCCGGCCAGTCTACCGCTTTCCCGTAGTGGCTGAATGATTTCTGATTGAATCTGGCCCATCGCGTCTTCTAAGGCCATATCTTCAGGGGGAGACACTTCAATCGTTATCGCGCGTTGACGCTCACGGTGATTAACCTGCTCGGGACCACTGGTAATCTCTACATCTGCTAATGCTCCCAATGACACCAGCGATCCCATCGGAGTAGCCACGGACAATGCAATGATATCCTGCGTATTTTGAATATGCTTGGATCGCCCGATGATTGTCAGATCGATTTTATCTCCCCCCAGATAATAGTCTCCGGCAAACGCACCATCGATCAAAGCGTTCGCCGTATAACCCAAATCGACACTATTGACTTCCATGTCGGCTGCTTCAAACAATTTCGGTACGATATGAACTTCCGGGCTGGAAAGATCAAGGCTGGGAATCGGACGTACCTGAGCGGCTGGAATCATTTGCTTTACTTTTCCCAGGATCTGCCCTCCCATACCCACCAGCTTTTTCAAGTCCGGTCCTATAATTTCGACCTCAATCGTACGTCCACCAGTCAGACCTCTCTCAAAGAGACTGGATTGCTTGGCCACAGTGAATGTTCCGGGTAATTTGCTGCCTGCCTTTTGAATCAGAGGAATCAATTCCCCAACACGTTGTGAATCAAAAGCGCGAATGCCCATAAATACTTGCCGTCCGCGCGCGACGAAAAAGAAATCGCCGATTACCGGATAATCAAGTTGTTTTGCTTCCTCACTGTTGGGATCTATATCCCAATAAGGTCGTAAGTCATTTTCAACACTCTCCCCCAGTTCCATTAACTGATTGAGGTTGTATCCGGGAGGTGGTAGTAAAATGGCGAAAATCAAATTTCGGTTGCCTGTCGGAAGATACTCTACTTTAGGCCATAACTCCCAACTGATACCGATGGCAGCACCAACCAGTAAAAACACCACAAGAATCCGACGAAGCAAACCACTTTGAATCCAATGATTTACTCCCACAACCGTTCTGACAAGTGCCGCACAACCAGATTCAATCGGACTGATAATTACGTTGTGTAACATACTTTTTTTGATTGGATCTTCAGCAGGAGTTTCGATCTGACTGAAAACACGGTCATCTTCAATATCCTGACCCTCTCTCTTATTTAATAATCGTGCGGATGCCGTTGCAATTAATGTCATTGACACCACTAACGAAAGCCCCACCGCAGCACTGATCGCTAATGCAATATCCTGAAACAATTGTCCTGCTTCTTCCTGAATAAAAACGACAGGTAAAAAAACGGCGATGGTGGTCAGTGTTGATGCAAGTACCGCCCCCCAGACTTCATGTGTTCCCTTAATGGCAGCACGAAACGGCGATTCTCCCAGCGAATATCGGCGAAAAATGTTTTCCAGAACCACGACTGCATTATCAACCAGCATCCCCACGGCAAACGCCAGACCCGCCAGGCTGATTACGTTTAACGAGCGTCCCATTGCCCCTAAAATTAAAAACGTACCAATAATACTGGTAGGAATAGCCATCCCAACCACTAATGCCCCTCGGGCAAACCAGAAACCAGCTCCAATAATCAATGCCAGACTGATCACAAAAAACCAGGGAGAGAATAACATCGCAGCAACAGCGGTGAGGAGTATAAATGGTACGATCAATAAAGTACGCACTCCCAGATGCAGAAATGACATTAACACTATCATGGTTAATGCCCCGCCGATAAAAATATTATTTTGTACAAGATTAATAGAGGAATAAATATATTCTGTTTCATCATAGACCTGGATCAGTTGCAATCCGCGCGGCTTGAGAACATTTTCATCGAGGTCCTTAGTGGCTTCTCTCAAACCATCCATAATATCCAGTACATTGGCTCCTGTTTCGCGTACGCAGTTAATGGCAATACTCGATTCACCAAACCGCCGGACCAGACCATCAGGCTTTTTGTATCCCAGACGAACAGTAGCTACATCACGCACATAGACAGGGGCACCAGCACGAACTGTCAATAACTGATTTTCGACTTCTTCCACACTGCGAAACTGCCCCAGCATGCGAACGACCCAGCGTCGTTTGCCCTCCCAGAAATCACCTGCGGAAGTATCTTTGTTCTGGCCTCGCAGAACGTCACGAACATCGGTAATTGTTATCTGGCGCGCAGCCAGTTGTTCTGAATCAACAACGACCTGAAGCTCGTCTTCCAGCCCACCTAACACGTTGGATTGTGACACTCCTGAAACGCGTTCAAATCGTGCCTCGATTTCATCTTCCGCAAAACGGCGTAATTTCGTAACTTCCAGGTCTTTGGGAGGTAAGAGGCCATCTCTGACTTCCGGATACTCTTTGGCTAAAAGTCGCAATCGCAGCATGGCCAGACCCGGGTTGGGAGTCTTCCGAATGATGTCCAGCTCTTCCTCGATCTGGGGATTTGCTTTCTGAAATTCAGCAAGTTTCTCATCGGAAGGCAAACGACTACTTAGAATAAACCAGGCAATCGGACGGTCTGCTGCATTTGAAGTACTGATCACAGGCTGGTCCGCATCTTCTGGATACTCGCGTACCTGCTGTAAACGAGAATTCACTTTCAGTAATGCTTCATCCATATTTGTCCCGACCAGAAACTCCAGTGAGATCGAGCCTTTGGAGTCAGCACTTTCCGAACTGAGCTTTGTAATGCCTTCCACACTTTTCAGCTGTTCTTCCTGTTCCAGAACAATCTCGCGTTCGACTTCCTGCGGACTCGCACCCGGCCAACGCGTTTCAACGGTAATCGTGGGCCTTTGAACTTCGGGCGTCAATTGCATCGGCATTCGGATGAGCGCAACCAGACCGAACAAAACGGTCATTAATACTCCGACCGTCACTTTTACCGGATTATGCACAATTGAGTGAATCAAACTCATCGAAGATCCTCTTTAACCATTCGAATTAATAGCTTTGGCTTTTGGTTCCGCATCTGGTGTCAAGATATTTCTAATGATAACATCCTGTCCCGGTCTTAAACGTTCGTTACCTCGAATGACGACATGCTCACCCGGTTTCAGGTTACCCTTCACTTGAATTAAGCGACCACTGGCAACTCCTACCTGCACGGGAACAGCTCGCGCCTTTCCCGGCTTTTGCCTGTCTGATCCAGGATCAACCACAAAGATCATCGGGGTGGGACCTCCTAAGACCAGTGCATCCTTAGAAACTAACAATGCGTTCTGCCGCGAACCGGTCGGCAGTACAGCTCGGGCCAACATTCCCGACTTCAGAACCGGACCATCTTTTGTAATTGTATTTTTGATGCGAACTTTTACTGGAAACGTTCGAGACCGGACATCAGCCTGAGGAATAATCAAGGCGACCTTACCTGTAAACACTTCATCCGGAAGCGCGGGGACTTCCACGCGCACATCCATTCCTAATCGCACATGAGGTACATGGCTTTCCAGAACCTGAACGCTCACGTCAACCTCGTCCAGTGCGACCACTTCTGCAACAAGCTCACCTGAATTAACCCATTGACCTACTTCTGTATGTTCGGCAACAACATATCCATTAAAAGGGGAAATAATCGTATGTTTAATTATCTGGCTGGCAAGTTTATCGACCACTGCCTGTTGAATTGCAACCCGCGATTTTGCCTGAGCGATCTGCTCTTTGCGGGGTCCTTTCACAGCCAACTCATAAGCCGCCGATGCCTCCTGATATAACTGCTCGGAACGTATCGACTCGGATACAACCTGCTGAATATCATCATCATTGACTGCTTTTCTGGAATAAAGAGATTCCAATCTTTTGAGTCGTTTCTGCTGATATTCCGTGCTGGCTTTGGCAGCCAGCATCAGAGCCTTGGCTTTTTTAATTTCATCTGGTCTTGATCCATTTTCTAATTCTGCCAGTTCATGTTTTCGAAATTCCAGCTCGGCTTTTTCTGCATTCAACTCCAAATTGATCGTATTTGTCAGCAACTGAGCCAGTGGTTGCCTGGCGCTAACGTAATCGCCTTCATTAACAGAAAATTCGGCGACACGTCCACCGACAGCACTACCGATTACACTTCTTTTGATCGGCAAAACCGTTCCCACAAAGATCTGTCCGGCGGCGACTTCCTGCTCCACAATTTCCGCAACATCCACCTTAGCGGGTCCGCGTTGTGCAAACAAATTCCCTGAAAATGCAACACATACATACAAAGGGACAACCAATCTCGTAGTTAATCTCATCAATCACCTCAATGACATATTTATTCATCAACACAACTACATATTTTATTGTGCGTTCAAGCCGTCTCATATTCTGAGACGTTAACACCCAGGTTTTTCTGCACCTGCATCAATAATGATTTTAATGTATCAATATCCTCGGCGCTCATGCCTTGTGTTGCCTTCTTTCTAAGTTGCTTCAAGCATGCCACCATCTGTGACCAAACTGTCTTTGCTTCCGGGCATACTTTCACGACTTTGCGACGGCGATCTTCAAGGTTATTTTCGCGTTTAATCCATTGATCCCTCTCCATTCGGTCCAATATCCTAACCAAAGTGGGCGGCTCTATCATCATCCGGTCAGCTAATTCCACTTGGGATAACGGACCTTCATAGACCAGCCATCCAATTACCTGAAACTGACGAAATGTAATACCATAAGGTATTAACTCCTGGTTCAAAGCATCCTGATAGAAGTGCGAAGTAATCGTAATCCAATACCCGACGCTCTCTTCAAAATCATATTGCAACATCAGTTTCCCCTCACGTATTAAGGACCCATAATCATTAGCCTGGCTAATGATTAGCCCAGTTTACTATGTCCATATAAGCAATCGCAAGACCTGACTGACTTACGGAATCAGTTTTGAGAGGTTTCCAGGAAGATTGGAAGAGAATTGCAGTCAGTCAGCGTGAATGGATTGAATATCGAGGATGTTCCATCAACTCGAAAAATACGTAGCCTCTCAAAATAAGAATTAAAAGGCTTTCTTATTATTGGATTTTTCGGGAGTATCAGATTCGTCTTTGGACTTGGGAAGATTCAAGACACAACGGAACCCGACATCCGCAGGAGGCGTCCGCATGTTTTCCCCTATGCGTTTCCGAACGTCCCAGGATTTTTGATTACCACGTACGACCCGCATACTGGGAATGACGGACCGCTTAGGACCCTCCCAGCCACGTACAACCCCTGCGTCTGCCAATGCAGTTGCGGCCTGATAAGAATTATCAGAATACCAGTCATCACACCATTCTCTTGCATTACCAGATAAATCGAAAACACCATAAGGACTTCGGTCACCTGAAAATGATCCCACAGGATCAATTTGTCCCGGCATTCGCGTTTTATGCCAAAGGGCACGCCCATTACCCCAGGGATAGACGAAGCCTGATTCCCCGCGTGCCGCTTTTTCCCATTGTGTTTCGCGAGGAAGTTGCTTACCCATTGTTCGTGCATAATTAAGAGCGTCGGTATAAGAAATCCCCATTGCAGGAAATTCAGCGGGCTGCCTGTCATTGCCTGCTGGTTCAGGCAGCTTTCCTTTCTGGGCAATCATTTCGGAACGCCACCGCCGATATTGCTCAAGAGTCACCTCATGCACATCAATATAAAACGTATTTTGATAAATCGCAAATTGGGGTGAAGCATTTTTCGCACCATTCTCTTCACCTTGAATCGAAACGCCTGCAGGAACCAGCACCATCTCACTGTAATCCCGATCACAGCGAATTCGATTAGGAAGACCTTGCGCAGAATAACCGGCATCATCGATAGCCGAAAATCCTTTGGGTAGTTCAAATGTTGAATCTGGTGTTCCCTGATCACCCTGACTAACAGACTTGATCACGGAAAACGTAGAAGAATCAATACCCTTCTGAGCGGGTAGCAAAACGGCATATTGTTCATCAGCTTCACTGTCAGGGCCGGGCTTCCTGATTTGATAATTATGAATATAATCTACAACCTCAAAGAAATTTTCCGGCTTCCCTTCCAATATCGGTTGTTTCTTTTTACCCCGAGATTTTGTCTGTGATTTGGGTCCGCTGGATTTTAATTTTGGCACGCTATCTGAGGATGAGGATGAACTTCTTTTTTGTCGTAACGTTTGTTTATTTGCAATTTGTTCATTTCCACCACAGCCGACGACCAAAAATAAAAGCCCCCCGGCGAGCAAATAAAATGTTCTCCAACTGGATTTCATAATCAGCGCCATCCTCAGACCCAATCATAGCAAATGATTAACTAAACAGATTTACTTACTTTCAATTTTAACATTTCAGAAGCTGATTGACAGGCCCATTCTGGCAATTTGTTCATAAAGAGTCTTTAACAGACTGGACCAGCAGTTTTTGAAAATCCTGCATCTCTAAACATTGCGGGGCAATATTCGGGTGCGCAAAAACCCGAACCCGTTTTACAAAGTCATCAAATTGCTTCTGCGCCAATGTATCAACCACAGGTGAAACAACATGCAACGGCTGATATTTCATATCACGTGCTGAATAGATCTCAACATTAAATTCGACTTCACGATGTGTGGGGGGGGCGTCAATTAAAATATCAGTAGAAGAGACTGTCTGATTGAAACGATGCGACAACCTCTGCGCTAGATTCTCACTCCATTGCACCAGGGAAGCAACTGGCTGATGCGCAATCAATTCGAAAACGTCTGATGACTCATAAAAACTGAATTCAGCAACCCTTTTATATAATGTGCGTTTCGTGCTGAAGATGCCTTCAACCAGCCTTTCGCACAAGGTCCCTTTCGCCTGTTCGCGTAATACAGAAATGGAGTCTGCTTCTGTCAGTTTAAAATATTCAGACAGATCCAGTTGTTGATAGAGATGGTAAAAAGCGCGGGCAAACATTGTGCTGGCAGAGCGAACCGCGTGATGCCAGTAGACTTCGCTGAACATGACATACCGGGCAAACACCATCAATTCTGCTGCCGTTTTTCCTTTGGAACCAATCGCCAGACCATCGCCGGCTTCATTGACCATAAGTGAATGAATCAGGCGATTTTTGTCAAAATTTCGTCCATAGGGAACGCCAGCATGCAGGCTGTCCCGATCCAGGTAATCCATTTTATCGATGTCAATCGGCCCTGATAATATGGAACGTACAAGCCGCATCTCTGCGGTATCTGAACGGGGAACCAGAATATCCAGAACCTCTTCCGGCTCAATCCCCCATTCGCTTCTCAGTACTTCAGCGAGTTCATGTCCGTCCGACAGAAATTCTCTTGCGAACGATTCATGTCGAGGAATTCCCTCGAGTGACATATCTTCAATCAAATGACAGAAAGGCCAATGTCCCAAATCGTGGAGCAAAGCGGCAACAATCAAGACTTCAGCAGCATGCACGTCGATTGTAGCAGCAAACCGCGGATCCTTTCCTAACTGCCAAAGATACTGTAACGCATTTTTGTAGACGCCCAATGCATGCTCAAATCGAGTGTGTGTTGCCCCCGGATAAACCAGAGCAGTAAATCCCAACTGAGTAATGTGTGACAATCTGCGAAATTCCGTAGTATCCACCAGCGCGCGAATGCGAGGCGTAAATGGCACATCCTGTTGGTGGGGAATACGAACCAGACCGCTGCCAGACTGCAAATTGGATAGTTCAGGAATCTCAACATACGGATGGTTCATAAAAGATCAATCAATTCTACTTTGTATTTTTGTCGTTCAGGCTAACAGGGTTGATCGATCATTGGGAGCAAATAACTCTTCCACAACGGACGCAATCATTTCGTTGTCTTTCTGCGTGCCTTCAGAACACAACGCATGCCACAAAACCTGCCCTGCCTGGACTGCCTTTTGAACTTTGACAGGTAATGCAGTCAATGAAACCGCTGGTCGCAATTCATGATTCATTATTGAAACAGACAAAGCATTTGGAATCAGTTCGATCTGATCGACCGATTCAAAATTTACCATGCCAACCAGCAACGGATTCATTCGCCCCTGAATCAGTGAGCGAACATCATCCTGATAGGCTATCAATGGTTTTCCCAGCATCCAGGTCATCGCTGCTTCCGAAACCGCCCCCTCATCGGGAGTCCGTCCGTTCAGATTCCAGACCATTGCCTCACATTCCACAACCAGTTGATATACATCCAAAGAAAAGATGGCTTCATGTAAAAACTGAGCCGCGGTCGGAGTATCCCAATTTCGCTCCACCAGAATTTCCAGCACGAGTCGGAATTCCATACCATCCCGGTGAGGTAAATAAACAGAATATCCAGTTTCCGTTAACAGATCGGCAATGGCCGTCATCTCTTCACGTTCGGATCGATTAAATAAGGGGCCAGCGCAGTAAACGCGAATTTGCTCGTTCGAATGTTGCATGGTCAAACCTGTGTTGCTTCCCTGCTGAAAGAAAACCATTTAGAATATTGAGAAGGATGGGATCCTGCTGACTATTGTAGCAATGCCCTGTTTTTTTTCACCTAAACCACATTCTTTTCACATTTCTTCTCCAAAAATCGTGATGAGAATCACCTATTTTGTCACAATTACTGCATGAAAACCTGAATCCAGATCGAATTTGATGAATCGCATTACCACTCCCGCATTGCAATTTGACAGCCAACGTTTTACCTGCGCAGTACTTTGTATTCTGCTCGGAAGTGGTTCTGTCACGCTGGCGATTCAGTCTATATTCAGCAATATGAACATTGCGACTTTGTACGTCAGCTCCTCGCTCTGGCAAGGGCTGGTCCAATTCTGCTCTGGAAAGATTGAGACAACAACCCAATCGGCCCTTATCCCGTTCTTCCCTTTGATGGGTTACCTGCTTTTCGTAGCAATCTTAACGGGGAGCATTGGGGCGTTTTTAGTTTCCAAAGTTCATTCGCTCCCATTTCGTATCGCTTTTACAGAATGGGGCTGGAAAGGATTCCGCTGGTGGTTGCTACCAGCAATCTGGGAGATTTTCCGCGTTATGGCGTTCATTCTTGGCTGGACCAGCCTGGAAAGTCTGTTGCTGGCTACTTCACAATTCTGGTTTTCTCTGGCTCTGGCAGGCTGGTTGGCAACCTTTGCATCGATGGTCATTCCTCTTGCCGAACGGGAACCTTTGACTCAGTCTGATGAGACACAAAAAATTGGTATCCCCTTTACAGCCTGGTTCATGATGGGGCTGTTCGTGGCTCTATTTACATTCATGAACTGGCAACTCTATCACGGCTTGTTAATCCCGCATGGTGATTCTGCCATGTATGAAGAACATCTCTGGAATGTCGCACATGGAAAAGGATTTCGCAGTTATCTCGATCAGGGTTTATTCTGGGGAGAACATATTCAGTTCATTCATCTACTCTTGCTTCCCGTTTATCTCCTCTGGCCTTCCCACTTGCTTTTAGAATTCTGTGAAACAGCCGCGCTGGCCATCGGGGCCATTCCCTTGTATCGAATGGCAGTGCGTCACAGCCAATCAACGACTGTCGGCAAAGCAATGGTGGCTGCTTACTTATGCTACTTTCCATTGCAGTTTCTTGATATTGCCATCGATTTAAAAACGTTTCGTCCGATCTCATTTGGAGTTCCCGCATTACTGTTTGCACTCGAAGCGATTGAGTTAAAACGCTGGAAATCCGCTTCACTACTACTATTACTCACTTTAACAGCCAAAGAAGACTATGCCATTATTTTCGGCCCCCTGGGACTCTGGATTGCCTGGCAGCAATGGCAAGAAGGCAAACAAAAAGACTTGGTCCCCCGCCCTTCATTCTTCAGAACGGTTACACCGGGAATCGGTCTCTCATTGTCAGCTGTGATTTATCTGGCAATTGTTGTCAAATTTGTTATTCCCTGGTTTCGTAGTGGTGTGCAAGTCCATTATGTCGGTTACTTCAGTAAATTCGGAGACTCGCTCGGGGAAGTTGTTCAGAATCTATTATTCAATCCATCCTTATTATGGGCCGAACTGGTTCAGCCTGACACCTTAATCTATGCTCTGGCTCTGATTGTGCCTTTCGCTTTTTTACCACTGTTCTCGCCGAGTCGCTTACTGGTGGCGGCTCCGCTGTTCTGTTTGCTTTGCCTGAATGAATTAGCACAAGATCCACGTCACCACTTTCATGCACCGATTGTCCCGATACTCTGCTGGGCCACAGTTGCCGGCTTGGGCAATGTTCCACGTTGTATCGATCGCTGGTCTTTAAAAATCAAACCGTTGGCTGGAAAGACTTTTGCCACACACTTTCTCTGGTGCGCTGCTATAGCAACCGGTAGTTTTTTCAGTCTGGGACCATTAGGGCTGGTATTCTGGGATTCCGGCTCTGCCTGGCATTGGGAGCGGCTTTATCTCCCAAGCGAGCGAGCCAAACAGTTCAGGAAAGTTGTTCCATTAATTCCTCCCGAAAGTAAAGTGGCTTCCACCGACTTTGTACACCCCCGCTTTACACATCATGCGAAATCTTATGACTACAGCAATTACCGCAGGAAAGTCAATGATTATCAATTGGGAGTGCCCGCTGACACAGATTACATCGTGATCGATACACAACACCCTTATAGCGAAATCAAATCTCCCGATCAGATTCCCGAACTTCGAGAGCATCCGGATCAATGGGAGCTGATCCCGGACCAGACCAATGGTTATTTTATCATCCTGAAACGCAAAGCAGTACCAAAAGAATAAACTCAAATTTGAATACTGAGCAACAGGTAATCTTTCCGGCAAACTGACTGACTCTGCAGTCAGACATCGATTCTCAAACAAATCCGGAGCAGTCGCCGTCCAAAATTCCTGTCCAAAGCCCCTCAGCAGAAGTTTTTTGAATATTTTTCCGAGTAAGCCCCGTTTCGAGTGACTTGCGATGAATGTCCAGCTATGTTATCCCGCAAGATTCAATTTAGACTCAAAGCCGGAATCAGACAGACTTCAACCAGATAAACACTCCAGTATCTGTGTTCAACGTCAATTAGTAACAAATAATAATTTTTTTTGTCCAACAGGACACGAGATTGAGACATGGCACAACAATACATTATGCAGCTGGAAGGCGTGACCAAAACTTATGAGCAGAAAGAGATTCTGAAAGACATTTGGCTTTCTTTTTTTCCGGGAGCAAAAATTGGAGTTTTGGGTGCCAATGGTGCAGGTAAAAGTACACTTCTGAGAATCATGTCGGGAGAGGACACTGATATTTCAGGTGATGCTCGCCCGGCAAAGGGCATCAAAATTGGATACTTCAAACAAGAGCCAGAGTTAGACAACAGTCAGACGGTTGATGAATGTATCTCAGAAGCGGTCGCAGAGTCACAGGCAATTCTAGACCGTTACAATGAAGTCAATATGAAGTTTGCCGACGATCCCTCTCCCGAAGAAATGGAAAAGTTGATCGATGAACAGGCGGTCCTTCAGGATCAGATTGATGCTGCCAATCTATGGGAACTTGACCGTACTCTGGAAATCGCTATGGACGCCATGCGCGTTCCTCCGGGGGATTCGATCATTGGCACTTTATCTGGTGGCGAACAACGCCGGGTTGCACTCTGCAAAATCTTACTCCAAAACCCGGACCTGTTACTTCTGGACGAACCAACAAACCATCTCGATGCAGAATCTGTAGCCTGGCTGGAACGTTATCTACACAGTTTCACTGGAACCGTTGTTGCTATCACCCACGATCGCTATTTTCTAGATAACGTTGCCGGCTGGATTCTGGAACTGGAACGGGGAAGAGGAATTCCGTTTGAAGGCAATTATTCATCGTGGCTCGAACAGAAACAGTCACGTCTGGCTGTCGAAGAAAAACAGGAATCTAAACGGCAAAAGTTTCTCAAGCGGGAATTGGAGTGGGTTCGGATGTCCCCCAAAGCGCAAGCATCCAAAAACAAAGCCCGTATTCAGCGGTATGAAGAATTAGCTGCTGAAGATTATGAAAAACAGGATGATGCCTCTGATATTCAGATCCCGATATCCAAGCCGTTGGGAAGTCGAGTGCTCGTCGCAGAAAATGTCACGAAAGGTTTCGGTGACAAACTGTTATTTGAGAACTTTACTTTCGAACTACCCCGTGGTGGAATTGTTGGTGTGATCGGCCCCAATGGCGCTGGAAAAACTACGTTATTCAAGATGATCATGGGTGTTGAAAAACCGGATAGTGGAACACTGGAATTGGGAGAAACCGTCCAACTATCCTATGTCGATCAAAGTCGAGATTCGCTGAATCCTAATAAAACTGTCTACGAAGAAATCTCACAAGGCCACGAACACCTGGTTGTCGGCAAATCAAGTATTCACTCCAGAACTTATGTCGGTCGGTTTAATTTCAAGGGCGCCGATCAGCAAAAGCTGGTAGGTGAACTTTCAGGTGGTGAACGAAACCGGGTCCATATGGCAAAACTGCTCCGGTCGGGTGGTAATCTCTTATTGCTAGACGAACCAACCAACGATCTTGATGTGGATACACTTCGTTCATTAGAAGAAGGCCTCGAACACTACAGTGGCTGCGCACTGGTCGTCAGCCATGACCGCTGGTTTCTTGATCGTTTAGCGACGCATATCATTGCCTTTGAAGGAGACAGCAAAGTCCGCTGGTTTGAAGGGAATTATAAAATGTATGAAGCCAAACGCCACGAGGAAATTGGCAAAGATGCCGACTCTCCTCACCGGCTTCAGTTTAAACCGCTATCACGCTGAGAACGATTTCCTGATCGCTTACTAACTCCCTGAACGCGTAGGTTCATCTCCCCAAGAGATATTGATCTCGTTACAAACTGTCATATCGGACTGACTAACAACACTATCAAAAAGAAGAACCTTGTTTTCTTCTACCGACGCTCCCCTCTGATTCTGGTAAGCGTTGTGACAGGGCCGGAATCTGTTTTTGTGTCTGAAAATTCCTGACGTGTTCCTGACGGTTGTTTTTTATTGACTTGAATTTGTGCCATTTCAACAATTTTTTTCGCATTCATTAATTGTGCTGATGAGAATTGTGGGATCCCGCCACCAATTGAGAGGTTCTTCTTTTGATTAGCCAGTTCACGCCAATTCATGTGGCTCGATAAATGCCAGGCGATGGCCTGGACCATTTCCCAGTCATCATAGCGGGGATCAAATTTTTTAAGGATCAGGACCAATGCTTCGTCTTTAACTTCTGATTCTATTGGTCTTAATTCATAAGTTTTCAAACTGGAAGGACTCGGTTTCCCATGTTCCAGACAGACCGACCGCAGCCGCAATCGGACGGTTTTCTCTGCTGGAATTGTGAACAATCCTTGAAAGTCTAATTTTTGATTGTTCCCTACAGGTGACAGATTTCCGCCTACTGACTGACTCTTTCCTTTCTGCGATTGTGGATTGTCTAGAAGTCCATCTAAAAGCCCCTTGTCTTGCCCAACCTGCGCCAGGATATGAACCGATGAAACAGCCGGGGGAACTTTGACAGTGAGAGGCTGCTGTGTCAGGTTCGTAATAAATACAGATGAGTTGTACGCACTCATCGGATAAACGCGTGTTGCCAGTTTCTGGTTTTTGATCCCGGTAAACAGTTCTACCTCTGGTACATCCGGAATTAATTTCAAATTTGTGATAATTCTTTTTTTGGAAGCACCGCCTGCTGAATCAACTAAACTCCATCCAAGAAACAACACGACTCCCACCATCGTCAACAACTGTATTCGTTTGGCCATTTTTAACTCCTGTCTACCAGATCACATTTCATATGATTTGAGAATACTGTTCAGTGATTGCTTAGGTTCAACTTGAATATATTCAACAGATGCACACGAGAAACGTGTCCAGCCATTTATAAGAAAGGATGTAAATACCAGCTATTCCGGTGTGACTTAGATCGCACACGTAAACTGAACGACGATCACTTTACAGAACTTCGAAAGTCTGTGATATTGAGCAGGATTATTATGAATTTAGATAATTGAACGATTAAAGATGTGCTGCTCTACTTTTGACAATAACACCCTGGAATGAAGATATCAATTTTTTTTTTATTAATATCTGGAATACATCTTATGATTGACTCAAATCGAACGGTGCGTTGGGGAATTCTGGGCACTGCTCGTATCGCAGAAAAAATCAGTGTCGCAATTCATCAGGCAGACAATGCAGAACTCACATGCATAGCCAGTCGGGATTCTGCGAGAGCAGCCGACTGGGCACAAAAACACCACGTCAAACGCAGTGTTGGCAGTTATGAAGCAATCTTGCATGACCCGGAAATAGATGCTGTTTATATTCCGCTACCCCCATCCATGCATGGTGAGTGGACAGTTCGCGCAGCCAAAGCCGGCAAACATGTCTTGTGTGAAAAACCATTGGCTTTAAACGTCAACCAAACCAGAGAAATGCGCCGCGTCTGTCTGGAAAATCAGGTGCAATTGATGGACGGTGTCATGTGGTACCACCATCCACGTGCCCATGAGATGCTCAAGTTGATACGCAGTGATGCACTCGGCGAACATCGCCGGTTCACTTCTTCATTTACCTTTCATTGGGATCAAGTCCCGGAAAATGATTTGAGACTGCAACGCGATCTAGGTGGTGGTTCTTTAGGAGACCTGGGATGGTATTGCATTGGTGCGGCGCTTTGGGCTTTTAATGAACTTCCACAGAAAGTTTTCGGAACTGCCCGACCATTGAATGACGTTGACTACAATTTTTCAGGTATGATGTGGTTCACCAAAAATCGAATCGCTTCATTCGACTGTGGCTTTGATGTTGCCATGCGTAAATCCTTTGAACTCGCTGGCACAAAAGCATCTTTATTTTGTGATGACTTCACACGCCCCTGGGAGAATCAAGGCAGACCCAAGTTTTATATCCATGATGGCCAGGGCAATACCACCACATATGAAACGGAAGCCACTTTGCAAGAAACTTGTATGATCAATCATTTTTGCGACATTGTTCGCTCCGGTCGATTAGAACAACAATGGTCTGATCTGGGAATTAATACACAACGCGTGCTGAATGCCATTGACTACTCATCCCGAACTGAAAAAGTCGTTAATCTGGCTGATTTCTTCCCTAGCTGATCTCAATAAAAAAGCACCCTCACCATATACCATGATGAGGGTGCCTGAGGTGGAGACCTCTACTT
>Ga0055584_100000095_pt1 | contig 80751 bp, 71 predicted proteins | sample OSDHelmetaG_FD_58716 | JGI IMG/M metagenome (GOLD analysis project Ga0055584, IMG submission 58716) | Pelagic marine sediment microbial communities from the LTER site Helgoland, North Sea, for post-phytoplankton bloom and carbon turnover... | ecosystem: Environmental > Aquatic > Marine >... | reverse complement strand
TGGTCATGATCGTGGTCATGTTCAAACAACACATCCCTTGTAACTTTCTTTTCTTTAATTTTTACAAGTTCTGTTATAAAAGCTATAACCTTATCTTCAGCAATAGGACCTCTAATCTGATTCATTGCGTTTGGATTATCTTGATAATATTTTAAAACCTCTGATTCTTGACCTGGAAATTCTCTAGTTTTGTCTAATACTACTTTATTAACCTCATCATCAGATACTGTAATCTTATTTTCTTCTGCTATTTGACTTAAAAGCAATCCAAGTCTAACCCTTCTAGCTGAGATTTCTCTGTATTCTTTTTCAGTTTTTACTTCATCTTTAACAACATCTTCAAATTTCTTTCCTGACTTTTCAATATCATCTTTAAAAGACTTCCATATATTTTGGAATTCGGCCTCTTGCATATTTATAGGCAAAGGAAAATCAAGAACTTTATCAAGCTCATCTAATAAAGATGTTTTTAATTTAGATTTAGAAGCTTCCTCAAAATCTCTTTCAATCTGAGTGCCGATCGCTTCTTTTAATTTTTCAAGAGCTTCGAAACCAATTTTCTTTGCAAACTCATCATCTAATTTAGTTTCAGTTGCTTTTTCTATTATTTTTACAACAGAATCGAATACAGCTTCTTTACCTGCTAGATGTTTTGCCTGATAATCATCGGGAAATTTTATATTAATTTGAACATCCTGACCAACTTTTGTTCCTATAAGCTGTTCTTCAAAACCAGGAATAAATGTTCCACTTCCTAGAACTAAAGGAGCATCCGTTGCAGAGCCTCCTTCAAAAACTTTGTCGTCAATCTTACCGATAAAATCAATGGTAACCTGGTCACCGCTAACAGCCTTTTCTGTAGATTTCTTTGGGGAGAATGTTTTTTGTTCTTTTCTTATGTTTTCTAAAGATTCATCTATATCTTTTTTCGTTACTGTTGCCACTAACTTTTCTACTTCAATATCAGAGAAATTAGGGCTTTTTATTTCGGGTAGTATCTCGTATTTAATTGAATAAATTAAATTACTCTCTCCTTTAATTACCAAACCAATCTCTTCATTATTTCCATCTTTATCATCACCTTTTCCAAAAATAACTTCTGGCTGCATAGCAACTTTTTCTTTTCTATCGTCAACAGCTTTTGTTGAAGATTCACGAATCATTTCTTCTATAATCTCTGGCATTATTCTATTTGAATATGTTTTTTGTAAGTGTGTTATTGGGACTTTTCCTGGTCTAAAACCTTTTAACTGGATCGTCTTTTTTAATTCCTCTAATCTCTCCATTAACTTGCTGTGAATTATATCTTTTGTAATTTCAATTTTAAGTTCTCTAGAAAGACCTTTTGCTGTTGTTTCTGTGACATTCATATTATGGCATCCAATTATTTGTATTCATTGTTATATTAATTTAATATTTGGTGCGGGCGAAGGGACTCGAACCCCCACTCCGTTAAGAACTAGAACCTAAATCTAGCGCGTCTACCAATTCCGCCACGCCCGCACGATATGTAAAACATATTTTATATAACATTATTTGTTATAAATAAAATTTTTTATGTAATTTGAATAAACGATTAAAAAACATTTGTACATTATAATATTAAAAATATTATCAATTTCAACATTATACAATTATTGTTAGTAATAATTAGTTGACCATTTCCGTAAAATATTACATTTATATTTGTATTTATATTTACGATATTAAAAATATTGCCTATTTAATGTGCATTGTGATTAATATTTAAGCATTATGTTTATTAGATAATATTAATTATATGTAATATATTAAATTAAAACAATAACTTATAAAAATTTTATTAGTTGGCATAAATAATGCATAGTATTTTATATATGTTAATTTCATGGAGATACAATGAAAAAAATTGAAGCCATCATAAAACCATTTAAACTTGATGAAGTAAAAGAAGCACTTCAAAACATAGGTGTAGAGGGTATGACGGTCACCGAAACAAAAGGTTTTGGAAGACAAAAAGGACATACTGAATTATATAGAGGAGCAGAGTATGTAATTGATTTTTTACCAAAAATTAAAATCGATATAATTGTCAACAATAGCTTAGCTCCAAAAGTTGTAGAAACCATCAAGCAATCAGCATTCACTGGAAAAATTGGAGACGGGAAAATATTTGTAACAAACATTGAAGAGGTTATTAGGATTCGTACAGGCGAAACTGACGAAGACGCATTATAAAAAACACTACAAAAGTATTAATTAATAACAAGGAGTTTAGATAAATGACAAAAGTAAGTGAACTGATTAAAAAAATTAAAGAAGATGATATCAAATTTGTTGATTTAAGATTTACAGACCCAAGAGGGAAAATGCAACATGTGACTATGGATTCCAGATTAATGGATGAAGATGCATTCGCAGATGGAGTAATGTTTGATGGATCATCTATAGCGGGTTGGAAAGCGATAAATGAATCAGATATGACATTAATGCCTGACCCAGATACATCGCATATCGATCCATTCTTCGCGCAATCAACATTAGCAATATTCTGTGATGTGCTGGATCCTGTAAGCGGAGAAGGCTACGAGCGAGATCCAAGAATAACCGCTAAGCGAGCTGAAGGTTACCTAAAGTCTACTGGTATTGGGGATACGGCATCATTTGGACCTGAAGCAGAATTTTTTATATTTGACGATGTAAAATTTGCAACAGGCTCGTATCAAACAGGTTTTGAGGTCGATTGCACAGAATTACCTTCAAATAATTCAACGGAATATGAAATGGGTAACCTTGGCCATAGACCAAGAACTAAAGGTGGTTATTTTCCTGTTCCACCAGTTGACTCTGCACAAGATATACGCTCTGAAATGTTAAGCGTTTTATCTGACATGGGCGTTACGACCGAAAAACATCACCACGAAGTTGGGGCAGCCCAACATGAACTTGGAATAAAATTTGACGATCTTACAAAAATTGCAGATGGCCAACAAATATTCAAATATGCTGTTCATCAGGTAGCGAATGCTTATGGAAAAACAGCTACATTTATGCCTAAACCTATCTACGGTGACAATGGTAGTGGTATGCATGTTCATCAATCTATTTGGAAAGATGGAAAACCAATCTTTGCTGGAGATAAGTATGCAGGTCTATCTGATATGGCATTATATTATATTGGGGGAATAATAAAGCATGCAAAATCATTGAATGCTTTTACAAACCCATCAACTAATTCATATAAAAGATTAGTGCCCGGATTTGAAGCGCCTGTATTACTTGCCTATTCAGCACGAAATAGATCAGCGTCTTGTCGTATACCATTTGGTAGCTCTCCAAGCTCAAAACGTGTAGAAATACGTTTCCCTGACCCTACTGCAAATCCGTATCTTGCTTTCTCAGCTATGTTAATGGCTGGCTTAGATGGTATTGCAAATAAGATTGATCCAGGATCGCCGATGGATATGGATTTGTACGAATTGCCAGAAAATGAATTAAAAAAAATACCAACAGTATGCGGAAGCTTAAGAGAAGCTTTAGTAAGTCTATCAGCTGATAATGATTATCTTTTAAAAGGCGATGTATTTACAAAAGACCAAATTGATGCATACATTCAATTAAAGATGGAAGATGTTATTAAATTAGAACACACTCCACATCCGGTTGAGTTCGATATGTATTATAGCGTTTAACTTAAATTATATAAAAATACAGATATATGAGGGGGTTATTTTAAGCCCCCCCATATTAATTTTAACTAAAATTTATATTACGAGAAAAGATTTTTTTACCTAATTTACAATAAATATCTAGTTTACAATAAAAAATGTTATCTAATTATCTATTTATTAGACAATCCATATTATAATAAGATTTTAATTTGATTCGAAATTTTCAAGTAAAGATAATAATATGACAAATGACCTTTTTGACATTTTAAACACAGAAGAAAAACCCCCTCCAGTTCATAAAGAATTAGCTAATTCTCAAAAAAAAATAAAAACTAAACAAAGCAGAAAAAATAATAAAAACGAATATAATGCAACAAGCATTGAAATACTAGAAGGCTTGGAACCTGTTCGTATGCGTCCAGGTATGTATATTGGAGGAACAGACAAAAAAGCACTCCATCACTTATTTTCAGAGGTAATTGATAATTGTATGGATGAAGTTGTTTCTGGTCATGCTGATTTTATAGAAATAACAATTGAAAAAGATAGTAGCATTTCGATATCTGACAACGGCAGAGGAATACCTACAGACCCTCACCCAAAAAAACCTAACCAATCAGCTCTTGAAGTTATATTTACTACCCTACATGCAGGTGGAAAATTTAATTCCAATAACTACCAAACCTCTGGCGGCCTTCATGGCGTTGGTATTTCAGTTGTCAATGCATTGTCAGAGTACTTAGAAGTAACAGTAACTCGCAATGGAAAAACATATTATCAAGAATATTCAAAAGGAATTCCTTTATCAAATCTTATATGCCTAGGAAAAGCGTCAAAAAAACAAGGGACTACAATAAGATTTGTACCCGATAAAGAAATTTTCAAAGAAAACGCAGTCTTCGATCCCTCTATCGTATATGAAGTAACAAAATCTAAAGCTTATCTCTTTGCGGGAATTAAAATAAATTGGAAGAACGAATATGATTTAAGTGACAACAATATTCCAAAAGAAGAACTTATTCACTTTCCAAATGGATTGAATGATTTTATTGAAAAAGTATATGGTGATGATGAAAAAATTATAAACAGCATATTTCATGGAAAATATAAAAATGATAGTCAATATACTGTTGAATGGTCATTAGTGTGGCTTGAAAGACAATCTGGATCTATTAAATCTTTTTGTAATACAATACCTACATTCAATGGTGGAACTCATGAGAATTCATTAAAAAATGTGATCTTAAAAGGTTTTAAAAAATACGGCGATCTTATAGGCTATAAAAAATCTCAGCTGTTAACGCTTGACGATATTGTCAGCTCAACTTCTGGGATTCTATCAATATTTATAAATGAACCGGAATTTCAAGGACAAACGAAAGAAAAACTTGCTTCACAAGATGCTTATAAGCTAGTGGATAAGGTTGTAGGTGATCATATAGATAATTGGTTAATACAATCACCAAAGGATTCTTTAAGACTCCTTGAATGGTTAACTAATATAGCAGATGAACGTATAAAAAGAAAAAATGAACGTGAAATAAGCAGAAAATCAGCTACAAAAAAACTAAGACTACCAGGTAAATTATCCGATTGCTCAAGTAATTCTTCAGAAGGAACCGAGCTCTTCATTGTAGAAGGAGATTCTGCTGGAGGCTCAGCTAAGCAGGGTAGGAATAGAAAAACCCAAGCAATCCTTCCTCTTAGGGGAAAAATATTAAATGTAGCAAATTCCTCTTCTCAAAAATATAACCAGAATCAACAGCTGACAGATCTTGTTTTAGCCTTAGGTTGTGGAAGTGGTGAATATTATATTGAAGGTAACCTAAGGTATGAAAAGATAATTATTATGACGGATGCCGATGTAGATGGCGCCCATATTTCAGCATTACTTATGACATTTTTTTTCAAAGAAATGAAACAACTAATTGAAAACAAACATCTTTATCTAGCTGTTCCACCTCTATTTAAATTGTCACAAGGCGGTAACGTTATATATGCAAAAGATGAACTTCATAAAGAAGAGATTATAAAAAAACATTTTAACACCAAGTCAAAGATTGATGTCTCAAGATTTAAAGGTTTAGGTGAGATGATGCCTGCGCAATTAAAAGAAACCACAATGGATCCTGAAAAAAGAGAATTATTATTGATTGAGATGAATATGAACGAAGATAATGAAAATATACTGGCTGTGGAAGAATTAATGGGAAACAAGCCCGAAGCAAGATTTAACTTTATCCAAAAGTATGCTAACTTTAGTAATCTTTAATATTCAGAATATAAAATATATTTGAAAGGAGCAATAATTTGGAGAATTCTATTGACCTTGAAATAATATCAAAAGAATTAGATGAAGGTCTTATACTATTAGATTTAGACGCTATTGTAACTTACGCCAACCCAATAGCTTTATCCTATTTTGGTGAAAGAATATTATCAAAACCTATATATAATTTTATAAGAGCCCCTCAACTCATTGATTTAATAAACCTTGAAAAAAAACCAAAAAAATTTGAATACATACATCATGCTAATAGCGTACAAACATATCTAATTACTATTATTCCCTTAACTGAAAAAGCTACTGCATTAAAAATTGCTGATTACAGTCAAAAAGAAGCTTTTGAAAATGTAAGGAAAGAATTTATTGCTAATATTAGCCATGAACTAAGGTCTCCATTAACGAGTATTATTGGATTTATAGAAACACTACAAAATTTAGAAGTTTCAAAAGATAAATCCAATCATTTCTTGAAAATTATGCAAGACGAAGCTAATAGAATGTCTCGTATATTAGATGATTTATTATCACTATCCAAGCTTGAAATTAATGCTTACATAAAACCGGTAGATAATATTAATATTCTTGAAAATTTAAATATAGTTTTATCGACCATGGAAATAAGACTTAAAGAGAAAAATATAAGAGTAAATTTAAATGCAAATAACAAAAAATCCATTAAATCTATAATAAAAGGTGACTTCGATGAAATCACTCAGGTATTTAATAATTTAATAGATAATGCAATAAAATACTCTCCTGAGAATAAAACTATTTCTATAGATGTTGATTATAAAAGAAATGACAACAAACTTAACACAATATCGATAAGTATCTCAAACGAAGGAAAGGGTATTGCAGAAGAGCATCTCCCAAGATTAACTGAAAGATTTTATCGTGTTGACAAAGACCGATCTAGAGACGTTGGGGGGACAGGCTTAGGGCTCGCAATAGTAAAACATATAATGAATAGACATGACGGTGAGTTGTTTATAACAAGCAATTTTAATAAAAAAACAACTTTTAGCATCATTCTTCCGTTGATAAGTTGACAACAAGACGGCTTGTCACATCTTTGTCACATCTTTGTCACAAATTCCAAAATATCCTATGTATATATAAATTAGGCAATTGATAATGAATCTCTATATCATTGCTAAGTTTAATATTAACAATGGAGATACAAATGAAACATTTTAGTAAATTAGCATTTGGTGCAATAGTACTGTCATCATTATTGCTTCCTGAAAAAAATGTAGAAGCTAGAGATCAAATATCAATAGTTGGATCGTCAACTGTTTTCCCTTTCTCTGCATCTGTTGCAGAAGAATTTGGTAGGGGTGAATTCAAAACACCTGTCGTAGAGTCAACTGGTACTGGCGGTGGAATGAAATTATTTTGTTCTGGTATTGGACTTGAGCATCCGGATATAACAAATGCATCAAGAAGAATTAAGCCTTCAGAATTCAAGAAATGCCAAGCAAATGGCGTTGATATGACTGAGTTTATTATAGGTTATGATGGTATAGTGATGGCTAACGCAAACTCAGCTCCACAAATAAGCCTAACATTAGGTGAAGTTTTTTCTGCTGTTGCGGCTGTTATTCCAGGCCCTAAATCAACAGATGATTCGTGTGATTTAATTTCTAACCCAAACACTAAATGGAGTGACATTAGATCATCGCTTCCAGCAGTTAAAATTGAAGTGATGGGCCCTCCACCAACTTCTGGTACAAGAGATGCCTTTACAGAGCTAGCAATGGAAGGTGGATCAAAATTATTTAAATGCCTTAGCGCACTTAAAAAAGCAGACAAAACTTCATGGAAAGCGGCGGTACACGGTCTTCGTGAAGATGGTGGATGGATAGACGCCGGTGAAAATGACAATCTAATGGTGTCAAAACTCAATGCTAATCCAGATGCAGTTGGTGTTTTTGGTTATAGTTTCCTTGACCAAAACTCTGATAAAATTAAAGGCGCTATCGTTGAGGGCGTTGAACCAACTTTTGAAAATATTGCTGCCGGTAAATACACCGTATCGCGTTCATTGTTCTTCTATGTAAAAAAAGCGCATATTGGAGTTATTCCTGGTTTAGAAGGTTTTGCGCGAGAATTTACAAGCGAAGATGCGTATGGAGAAGAAGGCTATTTGGTTGACAAAGGCTTAATTCCCCTTCCTTCTGCAGAACGTATTAAATATAGTGCGGTAGCAAGAAATATGCCGAAATTAGAGATGTAATAATTTTTTTTATCTTGATATATTACCCTGCTTATAATTAAGCAGGGTAATATTTTTATACTAAATTAAATATAGGTTTTATAGATGAGCATAATAAATATATATATGATTGTACTTATGCTTCTTTCAATTTCTTCGTACTTCTATGGAAGGAATTTTATCAAAACTAAAACATTTGTATCAACGGAAAAACAACATTCAAAAGACACGTATCATGGTGCATTTATATCTCTATATTTAATCTTACCGTCAATAATTTTTCTTTCTCTTTGGGTTATCATATCTCCAAATATTATAAACGAACTTCTGACAATTAAAGTTATTAGTGTTTATGGAGATGGACTCGGTATCGATGAGTTAAAAATATTAAAATCACAAATAATAGCATTATCAAAAGGTGTTTTAAGCGCTGATAATTTAAGTTCAGAAATTAGTTTAATATCTGATTACTATTCTTATATTCAGATAATTTCAAAGAAAATATATATTATATTTTCTTGCGTAGGGTCTGCTACTGCTTTCTTGTATGCAAGAAAAAAAATAGCAATAAGATTTAATGCTAGAGCTAATGTTGAGATTATAATTAAACTAATAATGATGCTTGCTTCTTTAATTGCAATTTTGACAACAGTTGGAATAATTGTATCTCTCGTTGTAGAGACTATACGTTTCTTTGGAATTATAAATGTAGCAGACTTTTTATTTGGATTAAAATGGAGTCCACAAATTGCTATGAGAGCAGATCAAGTCGCAAATGAAGGTTTGTTTGGCGCCATACCATTGTTTGCCGGGACATTGATGATAACGACCATAGCAATGATTGTAGCCGTTCCGATTGGCCTTATGACTGCAGTTTACTTATCCGAGTATGCATCCAATGTCGTGCGTTCAATTGCTAAACCTGCATTAGAAATATTAGCAGGGATTCCAACGGTAGTTTATGGTTTCTTTGCAGCTTTAACCGTTGCACCATTTTTAAGAAATAACGGCGCTGATCTTGGGCTTACATTATCATCTGAATCTGCATTAGCAGCTGGACTTGTTATGGGAATAATGATTATACCACTAATATCCTCATTATCAGATGACGTTATTAATGCGGTTCCTCAAAGCCTAAGAGAAGGTTCTGCGGCATTAGGTTCAACAAAGTCAGAAACCGTTAAAAAAGTTATATTACCCGCTGCATTGCCTGGAATTGTTAGTGCCATACTATTAGCTGTATCAAGAGCTATAGGAGAGACCATGATTGTTGTGATGGCTGCAGGTGTGACTGCAAATTTAACCGCAAATCCATTTGAGTCTGTAACTGCAGTTACAGTGCAAATAGTTGTCTTGCTTGTAGGGGACCAAGAGTTTGATAGCGCAAAAACATTGGCAGCCTTTGCATTGGGATTCACTTTATTCATTATTACCCTAGGGTTAAATATCTTATCAATCTATATAATAAGAAGATACAGGGAACAATATGACTGATAAAAAAATAAGCCCCTTAACAAAAAAACGTTATGCCTCAGAGAAAAGATTCAAAGTCTATTGCGTAACTGCTTTAGTATTGGCTATGGCAATATTATTTACACTTCTATCCTCAATTACAGTATCTTCAATACCTGCTTTTACGCAAACACATATAGAAATAGATGTCTATCTGGATAAAGAAATATTAGATCCCAATGATACAAATGATCTTCAAACTATATTAAACGAAGGGCCTTGGAGATCACTTGCAAAGTCTTCGTTAAGAGAAATGATACCAGGTGTTACTGCCAGAAAAGAAAAAAGAGAATTATACGGACTTGTATCTATAATAGCAGGCGATTCAATAAAATCTTATGTAAAAGAAAATCCTAATAATATTGGGAAAAAAGTTCAAATAGACATACCTAGCTCAGACGATATCGATCTATTAATAAAAGGCTTAATTGACAGAAGTTTACCAGAAGAAAACAGAACTGTTAGCAACCTTCAATTAAAATGGCTAGATCAATTAGTATACGAAAAAAGAGTTAGCAAACATTTTGCATGGAAATTATTCAATCACGGAGATAGCAGAGAACCAGAAGTCGCAGGTTTAAAAGGTGCAATAGTAGGAACCTTGTTGACGATGTTTGTTACATTAATTATAAGCTTTCCAATAGGTGTTATGACAGCTGTATATTTAGAGGAAATTGCACCTAGCAATAGAATGACTGATTTCATAGAAGTTAATATAAATAATCTAGCCGCTGTTCCATCTATTGTATTTGGATTACTAGGTTTAGCTGTTTTTATTGGATATTTTGATATGCCAAGATCAGCGCCATTGGTTGGTGGAATTGTACTAGCGTTAATGACACTGCCTGTAATAATAATAGCAACAAGAGCTTCTCTAGCATCTATCCCCCCTTCTATTCGCGAAGCTGCATACGGCATTGGCGCATCACCATTACAAGTCATTACTCACCACGTATTACCTCTGGCAGTACCAGGTATTCTAACGGGAACTATAATCGGAATAGCTAGAGCTGCAGGAGAAACAGCTCCTTTATTGATGATAGGAATGATGGCATTCATTGTCGACACTCCTCATAAAATTACAGATAAAGCTACCGTAATGCCAGCGCAAATATATATGTGGGCAAATAATCCAGAAAGATCTTTTGAATCACTGACTAGTGCTGCTATTTTAATTTTGTTAATTATCCTAATAACTATGAATGCCTTGGCTATTTATTTAAGAAAAAAATATGAGAGAAGATGGTAATATGAATAAAAATTATAAAGTAAAAACAGAAAATATTACAGTTGATTACGGAGAAAAAAGAGCACTTCATGGTATCAACTTAAATGTAGCTTCGAATGAAGTAACGGCTCTTATCGGGCCTTCTGGTTGTGGTAAGTCAACATTCATAAGATGCATAAATAGAATGAATGACCTGATTGATGGATGCAAAGTTAATGGAAAAATATTAATAGACGACGAAGATATTAACGATCAGAATATGGATGTTGTGGAATTAAGAGCTAAAGTTGGTATGGTTTTTCAAAAGCCAAACCCTTTCCCAAAATCAATATTTGATAATGTAGCCTACGGTCCTAGAATACACGGAACTGTAAAAAACAAAGAAGAATTAGAAAATATGGTTAAAAAAAGTCTTAAAAGAGCAGGTTTGTGGAACGAAGTTCATGACAGACTAGATGCCTCAGGTTTGTCGTTGTCAGGAGGGCAACAGCAAAGACTTTGTATTGCTAGAGCTATAGCTGTTAACCCTGATATTTTATTAATGGACGAACCTTGTTCGGCTTTGGATCCCATAGCAACGGCAGTCATCGAAGAGCTTATAAATGAATTAAAAGAAAGATACACAATAATGATAGTAACGCATTCGATGCAACAAGCAGCAAGACTATCGCAAAAAACTGCTTATTTTCACCTTGGTGAAATGATAGAGTTTGACGATACTAGTAACATATTTACGAATCCAAAACATGAGATGACTGAAGCTTATATATCAGGTAAGATAGGTTAAGGAGAGAAAAATGAAAATAAGTAATCATATTAACACTGGCTTTGATGAAGATTTAAAGACATTGAATAACAACATAGCAAAACTAGGCGGCTTAGCTGAAACACAGCTTTATGAAACGATGCAATCATTAGCAGATAAAAATGTCTATAAATTTAACAAAATCATTAACAGAGACAAAAAATTAGATGCCTTAGAAGATGAAATTAATAAAAAAGTTGTAGAGTTTTTAGCAATCTGGTCACCAATTGCAAGTGATTTGAGGAATGTTCTTGTTGCACATAAAATATCTTCTATTCTAGAAAGAATTGGCGATTATTCCAAGAATATATCTAGAAGAAGTTTAATTATTATTGAAGATAATCACTTTTCAACGCTTCCCGTTAATATAATTGGACTAGGTGAACATGTACAAAAACTGCTTCACAATGTATTAGATGCCTATATGGAAAGAGATGTTGATTTAGCGATGGAGATTTGGAGTCAAGACATTGATATTGACCGTTTGTATTTAAGTCTTTTCAAAGAACTTACAACAATAATGCATGATAATCCAGAAGAGATAAAGGACCTAACTCATATGGTTTTTATTTCCAAAAACCTTGAAAGAATTGGTGACCATGCAACTGCGATTGCAAAGCAAATTTATTTTCTTGTAAATGGATCAATGCCACCTGACCATAGACCAAAGGCAGGTTTCGATATAGATTAAGGGCCATAATATGTATTTAGCTGTTTTGGCAGATGACGAACCTAATCAATTGGAATTGATTTCATATCATCTGCAAAAAGAAAATTTTACTATTTTAACTGCTTTAAATGGTGATGATGCCTTTGAGTTAATTCAAGCCAATAAACCAGATATTATAATTATCGATTGGATGATGCCAGGATTATCCGGCATTAGCCTTACAAGAAAAATTAGATCAAATAAAGATATAAAGAATATTCCAATAATTATATTGAGCGCTCGCGGCGAAGATATAGATACCTCACATGGTCTTAGCGCAGGAGCCGATGATTACATAGCAAAACCTTTTTCTCCATTAGAGTTAATGGCAAGAATTAAATCGCTAATAAGACGTTCAAAAAATATAAAAAATGAATCTGAACTAACTTATGCAGGTATAAACATAAATAATAATACCAAAGAAGTAACAGTTGAAGGATCTCAAATTAAAATTGGAAAAATAGAATATAAAATATTATCTATGCTGCTTTCTAGACCAAAATATGTGTTTTCTCGAGAGCAAATAATAGAATCCGTTTGGGATAATAATTCATTAATTGAAGACAGGACGGTTGATGTGCATGTCAGTAGGCTAAGAAGATCAATAAAGAAAATGAATAGCAACCGTAAACTAATTAAGACCATTCATGGTTTTGGGTATTCTATAACAGATGAAATTAATTGATATGTTCGACTGGCTTGATGTTAACAGATTCACCGCAACCACATGCTGACTCTTCGTTAGGATTGTTGAAGATAAAACCAGAACCTAACTTTTCAACTTTATAATCCATCTCAGTCCCTAATAAGTACATCACCGCTTTAGGTTCAATAAGAACTGTAACACCTTTATCATTAATGATTTCATCTAATTTTTCAGCAGCTGTAGCATAATCAAGTGTATATGTCATCCCAGCACAACCACCCTCTTTAATTCCTATCCTTAACGTCTTTATTTTTGGATCGTTACATTTTTCTAACAAAAACTTAATCCTATCAGCAGCCGCATCTGTTAGTGTTATAACGCTATTTAATTGTCTTAACATAATACACCTCCCCTATATCATATTTAAAGCTACTTTTGCTTCTTCAGACATCATTGCCATATCCCACGGCGGATCAAATACCATAGTAACGGTTGCGCCTGATACACCAATAACATTACTAACGGCATCTTCAACCCATTTTGGCATCTCTCCAGCTACCGGACATCCAGGTGCTGTTAGTGTCATATCTATATTAACATGGCTATTGTCATCTAAGTCAACTCTGTAAATAAGACCTAATTCATATATATCAACAGGAATTTCAGGATCATATACAGTTTTTAATGAAGCTATAATATCTTCGGTAAGCTTTTCAACAGCCTCGTTGTCCATAGCTTCGTCATTATTTGATATATTTTTTTCGTTCATTTTATATATTTTACCTAAAAAATTTTTTACACTCAAGCAAAGAGTTACACAAAATATCAACATCTTCTGTTGTGTTGTACATGGCAAATGATGCTCTACAAGTAGACTGCACATTATATCTTGCTAAGAGTGGTTCTGCGCAATGCATCCCCGCCCTAACTGCGACACCTGAACGATCTATTATAGTACTAACGTCGTGAGGATGTATACCTTCTAATATAAAAGAAAAAATTGCACCCTTAGTTTTACTGTTACCTATTATCTTGAGACCATCAATATCTTTAAGTTTATTTTCCGCGTAATCTTTTAATAAATTTTCGTGTTGTAAGATTTTTTCCTGACCAATTGTATTGATGTAGTCTATGGCCACCTTTAAACCAAGAGACTGAATAATTGCTGGTGTTCCTGCCTCAAACCTCTGTGGAGGCTTACCATATACCACCCTGTCGGTATATACTTCTTCAATCATCTCTCCTCCACCTTGGTAAGGTACCATCTTTTCTAAATAATCAGACTTACCATAAAGAACTCCAATACCAGAAGGCCCGTACAATTTATGACCTGTAAAAACATAAAAATCTACATCCAAATCCTGAACGTCAACTTTGTGATGAACAATAGCCTGGGTACCGTCTACTACTACAGGAATGTTTTTATCATGGGCTATCGCTACCATCTCTTTAATTGGCAAAACTGTTCCCAATACATTTGACATATGGGTTAATGAGATAAGTTTAGTTTTATCTGTTATCAAAGACCTAAATTCATCAAGGTCAATGTCACCGTCATCATTTACTGATAGCCATTTTATTTTAATTTTATTTTTTTCTCTTAAAAAATGCCACGGAACAATATTAGAGTGATGCTCCATTATAGTAAGTATAATTTCATCACCTTCGGTTAACATTTCTCCGCCATAAGAATGGGCAACTAAATTAAGAGCCTCAGTAGCATTTTTTGTAAAAATAATCTCATTTACATGATTTGAATTAATGAATTCAGCAACAGTTTTTCTTGCATCTTCATAATTTTCCGTAGCTTTATTTGACAAATAATGCAAACCGCGATGAACATTTGCATACTCATATCTATATGCATTTGCCATTTTATCAATAACGATATTTGGTTTTTGGGAAGACGCTGCATTGTCTAAATAGACTAATTGTTTTCCATATATATTTTTTGAGAAAACAGGAAATTCTGATTTTATTAAACTGACATCATATTCTCTGGAATCAGACATTTAATCTACCCTTTGAAACTCTGTTTAGCATATTATTCATGACATCTCTTAATACATTTCTTAAATTTGTATCCTGTATTTCTTCCATTACATCACTTATAAAAGCATGTACCAACAACCTTCTCGCCTCATCTTCACCAATACCTCTTGCTCTTAGATAAAATAAAGAATCGTCACTTAGTTGACCAGTCGTAGCACCATGACCGCACTGTACATCATCGGCATAAATTTCTAATTCAGGTTTAGAGTCATGTTCTGCGTCGTTCGATAAAATTAATGCGTCTATGGATTGCTTAGCTATAGTTTTCTGTGCAATTTGATCAACAACTATATTGCCTTGAAAAACACTTCTAGAACGGTCGCTAAGTATTGACTTATACTTTTCTTTACTTAATGAGTTAGGGGCTTTATGTGATACCACTAATGTTGTGTCAATATGGCTTTCGCCATCTAATAAGTTGACTCCAGATATGGATACTTCGCTATTTTCTCCATTACAGCTTATATTACGAGATTCTCGTAATAATTTTGATCCAGAAGAGATAGTAAAACTGTTAAAAATAGATCCGCTACCAACATCAGCATACTGTTGATTAAAACCAACCGTTGATTGATTGTGGGCTTGATATTTAACGTTATTAACAATAGCATTATCTCCTATATTCCACAGAACAGAAGATGTGTACAAAGCATCGTTAACTCGATTTGATACTTTTAATTCAGTTACATTTATATGGCTATCTTTGCCAACATTTATTACGTGACGATAATTGAAGAAACCATCATTATTTCCAATGTGAATAATATAAACATTTGAATCAATTTTAACGTTAGCACTAACGTTGATAAGAACACCTTCTTGCATTAATATTGTATTCAAATCAAATAACGGATCCTCATTTACATTATGCTTATTTATCATCAATTCACTCGCCCATCTCGGGACATCGCCATGAGATAAGAAATTTATTTCTATTCCATTTTTACTATATTCTAACATGGACAGCTCTGGTATAAATTGGCCATCCATAAAAACTATCAGAATATCATTATCACTCTTTATTTTGCTCATTATATCGAAGCTATTTATAAAATTATCTACATTGAGAGGAATTGGATAATTTTTATCGGATACAGGAATATTCTGTAATTTTTTATGAATATTTGTATATTTCCAGCTTTCTTCAAATCTATTTGGAAGGCCTTTTTTACTATATCTTTTGAACGCTTCTCTTTTTATAACAGAGATGTCGTCATTGTAGTCTAAAAAAGAATCTATCTTATCATTGCATAACTTTAAGATTTCTTGATCTATTTGGCTTGTTTTATTTGATGGTTTAACTGTCATAATCTTTAAATATCTTTTTCGATATAATCATTATAACCTGTTTTTTCTAGATCTAGGGCTAAATTTTTATCACCAGTTTCAATGATTTTACCATCAGCCATAATATGCACAAAATCTGGCTCTATATAATCTAATAATCTTTGATAATGAGTTATTACAACAAAAGACCTCTCCTTAGATCTTAATAAATTAACTCCATTTGCTACCAACCTTAAAGCGTCAATATCTAAACCAGAATCGGTTTCATCTAAGATGCATATTTTAGGCTCTAATAATGTCATTTGCAGAACTTCATTTCTCTTTTTTTCACCGCCAGAAAAACCGACATTCAAAGGTCTTTTTATCATATCATCGCTTATATTAAGACTGTTTGATTTTTCTTTAATTAATTTCATAAATTCCGGTATAGTTAGCTCTTTCTTACCATTAAACTTATAGTGTGCTGAAAGCGCACTCTTTAAAAATGTCATGGACGCTACACCAGGTATTTCAACAGGATACTGAAATGCCAAGAAAAGCCCTCTGACTGCTCTTTCCTCAGGCTCAAGATCGAGTAAATTAATACCGTCGAGTCCAACAGAGCCACTTGATATTTCGTACTCTTCCCTACCAGCGCAAACATGTGCTAGCGTTGATTTTCCTGATCCATTTGGACCCATTATTGCATGTACTTCGCCCGGATTAACCTTTAGGTTAAAGTCCTTTAATATTTGTTTATCTTGAATACTTGCATTTAAATTCTTTATTTCAAACATTATTTTTCCTATATTTTAGTAGGTTAAGAAACTTAACCGACACTGCCTTCAAGTGATATTCCAACTAACTTTTGCGCTTCAACAGCAAACTCCATAGGTAACTTTTGCAAAACCTCTTTGCAAAACCCATTTACTATTAATGCAATAGCATCTTCTTTTCCGATACCTCTTTGACAACAATAAAATATCTGATCATCAGATATTTTTGATGTAGTTGCTTCATGCTCAAATATCGATGATTTATTTTTTGACTCAATATAGGGAACGGTATGTGCAGAGCAATTATTGCCTATTAACAAAGAATCACATTGTGTAAAGTTTCTAGCATTTTCGGCCTTCTTGTGTGAGGACACTAGTCCCCTATATGCATTAGATGACTTGCCAGCAGAAATACCTTTTGAGATGATCTTGCTTGTAGTATTTTTGCCTAAATGGACCATCTTTGTACCAGAATCTATTTGCTGAAATGCATTTGAAATTGCTATTGAGTAAAATTCACCACTTGAACCGTCACCGCGTAAAATACATGAAGGATATTTCCATGTAATAGCAGAACCCGTTTCTACCTGAGTCCATGAAATTTTTGACCTATCTCCTCTGCAGTCACCTCTTTTTGTAACAAAATTATATATTCCACCAATTCCTTCTGAATTTCCAGGGTACCAATTTTGAACAGTAGAGTACTTAATCTCAGCATCCTCCAACGCAACCAATTCAACGACTGCAGCATGAAGTTGATTCTCATCCCTTTTAGGAGCCGTACAACCTTCTAAATAACTTACGTAAGACCCTTTGTCGGCAATTATTAAAGTTCTTTCAAACTGACCTGTGTTAACATCGTTTATTCTAAAATACGTTGATAATTCCATAGGGCATCTTACATTTGGTGGAATATAAACGAATGAACCGTCAGTAAAGACTGCAGAATTTAAAGCTGCGTAGTAGTTGTCTGATTTAGGAACAACTGAACTAATGTATTTTTTTACTAAATCAGGGTATTCTTTTATGGCTTCTGAAATAGGGCAAAATATAATTCCAACTTCTGCAAGCTTCTCTTTGAAAGTTGTTACAACAGAAACCGAATCAAATACAGCATCTACTGCAATGTTATTTTTTATTCCTGCCAAAAATTCTTGTTCTTTTAGAGGTATACCAAGCTTTTCATAAGTTTTTAGTATTTCAGGATCAATTTCATCCAACGATTCTGGCCCTTCGGTATTTTTTGGCGCCGAATAGTAATAAATATCATTTAAATCCATACGAGGGTACGAAACCTTAGCCCAATCAGGTTCTTTCATTGTTAAAAACCTTTCATAAGCATCATATCTCCACTCAAGCATCCATTCGGGTTCTTCTTTTTTATTAGAAATGAATTTTATTACATCTTTACTTAAACCCTTAGGGGCTCTTTCGCTTTCAAGATCAGTTGACCAACCGTATTTATAATTATCAACATCTATATCTGTAACCTGTTCTACAGTTTCTTTTATGGCAGGCATTGTTGTTCCTTATTTATCTTTTTTATTTAAATACCTATACTATATTATATATAATAAGTTTATTTAAAAATTCATTGTTTTTGACAATTTATTTAAGATATTTAAAAAATTTATTATATCTTCTTCGGTATTCTTCCATCCTAAGCTAATTCTTATCGCTGAATTAGATAAATTATCATCATAACCCATAGCCTTTAATACATGAGACGAGTTAACTTTACCAGAAGAACAAGCGGCTCCGGCACTAACTGAAAATCCCTCAATATCTAGCGCAATAACTATTGTTTCTGATTTAATATTAGGTATGATTATAGATACTATTGAACCCAACTTATCCGCACCTTCAGCAACTATAATTATATCAGAGGATACCTTCTTTATACCACTTACTAAAATTTTATTTAACTTTGTAATATTGTCGCTTTCAATTAATAAATTTTTAAGGGTAACTTCTAACGCTTTTCCAAAAGAAGATATGGCTAATACATTTTCTGTACCGCCTCTTCTTCCAAATTCTTGCCCTCCTCCAACAATATCCGAGTAATTGCCCAAATTAGCTCCAATATATACAACCCCGACGCCCTGGGGTCCTCCTATTTTATGTGATGCGAACGTAGAAAAATCTATACCAATATTTTCCATATCTAATGGAATTTTACCCAAAGCTTGTATGCAATCACAGAAAAAATAATCATTATATTTTTTACATAGATTCGAGATTTCTTTGATTGGTTGGATGATACCAGTTTCGTTATTAACTGCCATTACACAAATTAGTTTTTTTAATTCAGAGGACTTTTTTAAAATATTTTCAAGTTCGCGTAAATCTATTAACCCATCAGAATTAACAGAGCACATAGTAGTATTTAAATTGCTGTTTTCTATCGGGCTTAAAACAGCAACATGTTCTGTAGGCAAGCAAATAATACTATCTACACACAATTTGTTCTTTGCGAAATTAATTACATAGTTACAGGCTTCAGTTCCACTGGAAGTAAAGAGTATAGTACTTTGATTACAGTTTATTTGATCTGAAATTAATGTCCTTGATTGTTCTATCTTTATTCTTGATTGCTGACCTTCTTGATGAACTGAAGATGCATTTGAAGAGTGGGTAAGCTGAGTTATCATATACTCTAACACCTCTGGTCTTAAGGGGGTTGTTGCAGCGTTGTCTAAGTAAACTCTCATTTTACGTATTAATCCTATATAGTATGTTGTATACTATTATTTATATTAAACATCATTTCATAAACTTATTAATATATTTACTATTATGATATATATATCTTATATTACTATTCTGCAATCAAGGAAAACAAATGCCTGAAATAATCTTTAGCGGTTCAGCTGGTCGTCTAGAAGGTAGATATCATCACAACCCAGATCCTGAGTCTAAATTAGTGATTATTCTTCATCCTCACCCAGAATTTGGAGGAACAATGAATAATCCTATCGTGTACCATTCTTTCTATAAATTTATAGAAAAAAAATTTTCTGTACTAAGGTTTAATTTTAGAGGAGCTGGTAAAAGCCAAGGCACTTTTGATTCCGGGTTAGGAGAATTATCTGATGCTGCTGCAGCACTTGATTGGGCTCAAGCGCGCAACCCTGACTCCATGGGATGTTGGGTTCTTGGTTTTTCATTTGGATCTTGGATAGCCATGCAACTTCTAATGAGAAGACCTGAAATAGAAGGTTTTATTTCCATATCTCCTCCAGCCAATATATATGATTTCAGTTTTTTAGCACCTTGCCCTTCTTCAGGATTAATTATTAATGGTAGTCAAGATATAGTAGCACCTAAATTGGATATACAAAAGTTAGTTGAAAAACTAAAAAAACAAAAAGGCATAGAAGTAGAGCATAAAATTATACAAGGAGCCAATCACTATTTTGATCAAAAAATTGATGATTTAATTGCAGGCATAGAAGCATATCTTGATTATAGAATATCTCTTGGCGTTAAATAATTTCGCCTCCAACAACAGGTTTTCTTACGCCAGTTGTACTCGGATAACTTATTGGCATACCTAAGATTCTTCTTACCGCTAAAAAAGCAAATGCTTCTGCTTCAATATATTTCCCCCTTAGATTAACCTCTTCAGCTATAACTACGGGTTCTTCTATGATTTCTTGAAGCCCCCTAATTATCGTTCTATTATTTCTACCCCCACCACAAACGATCCAAATTTTTGGTTTTTTTGGGAAATAAGATTTAGCTAAACCTATAGATTCAATAGTTATTTGCGTTAAAGAAGCGATTAAGTCATAATTTGTAATTGACGAATCAACATCAATAACAAAATGATTCCTATCGAGAGACTTAGGAGGAGGCAATCTAAAGTAGTTGTTTGATAAAAAATTTTTAACAAAGTTTTTATTTACAACACCTCTAGCGGCAATATCTCCAGATAGGTCATAATCTTTTGCATATAGTTTTATCATATAGTCGTCTATCAAAGCATTTCCTGGTCCTGTATCAAAGGCAATTGGATCAATACCATTTTCGACATAAGTAATATTAGACACACCACCTATATTTAAAAAAACCTGCGGATAAGAATTAGATGATTGAGTGATAACGTTATGATAAACAGGTGTTAACGGTGCTCCTTCTCCGCCGTTAAGAATATCGTTCTTCCTAAAATTATAAACAACTCTAGAACCTATAATCTCTTTTATAATATTAGGATTGCCTAGTTGTATACTAATATGTTGGTGTGGATTGTGAATAACAGTTTGTCCATGATAACCTATAACATCAACTTTATTGGCACTTAAATTAGATTCTTTAAGAAGATCAAGGATTAATTTAGCATTAATTTCTCCTAAATGGTCCGCTATAGCATTTGCTTTCAATTCAATATTTTTTCCATCAGTTGCCTTATATTCATTGGCAATTAACTTAAGATCATATTTTAATTTATCAGAATATCCTATTGATTTTGTCGGACCGAATTCTATAACTTTAAATCCATCAGTAATAATTAATGCCGCATCAATTCCGTCCATTGATGTACCGCTCATTAAACCTATAGATACAAATTTTTTTAAGTTTGTATTTTCATTCATTGTTATAAAATGATACAAAAGATTTAAATTTATTTTAATAAAATACAATATTTAATATTTAAAGAGCTTTATACATGAAAAATTTTAAATCAGAGTTATTGATTGAACTACAAAACAGAGGTTTCTTAAAACAAGTTTCTGATCCCGATGGCCTAGATAGATTAATTAAAAACAATCAAATTACTGGTTATATTGGCTTTGATCTAACGGCTCCTAGCTTACATGTAGGTTCATTATTGCAAATAATGTTATTAAGATGGTTTCAAAAGTACGATAATAAACCTTTGATATTATTAGGTAGCGGCACAACCATGATCGGAGATCCGTCAGGAAAAGATGATACTCGTAAAATGTTATCAGAAATAGATATTGCTACAAACAAACAAGGTATCTTAAAAGTGTTTAATAAATTCATTAATCTTGATGAAGGGAAATCAATTATTGCAGACAATAAAGATTGGCTAAATCAAATTAATTATATCGATTTTCTTAGAGATTTTGGACAACACTTTACCATAAACAGAATGATGTCTTTTGATTCCGTCAGATTGAGACTTGAACGAGAACAACCGCTTACATTTATTGAATTTAATTATATGATTCTTCAAGCTTATGATTTTGTTCAATTAAATAGAATTTTTAATTGTAAATTACAAATGGGTGGGTCCGATCAATGGGGTAACATGGTAAATGGAATAGAGCTCGGAAGAAGAGTTGATTCTAAGGAATTATTTGCTTTTACAACTCCGCTAATTACAACCTCATCGGGTACTAAAATGGGAAAAAGTGTTAATGGAGCCGTTTGGCTTGATGAAGATTTATACAGTCCCTATGATTATTGGCAATACTGGAGGAATACAGAAGACGCTGATGTTGGAAGATTTTTAAAATTTTTTACTGATTTACCGCTAAATGAAATCGGAAAACTAGAGAATCTTAAAGAAAAAGAATTAAATGAAGCAAAAAAAATACTGGCTACAGAAGTAACTGCGATGACACATGGAAGAGAAGCTGCGATGAAAGCCTCCGAAACAGCTAAGCAAACTTTCGAAGAAGGTATTATGTCTGAAACGTTGCCTACAGTTAAAATTAATCAAATTGAATTAGATAAAGGAATCGGACTTCTTAACCTACTTGTTACTGCAAACCTTACTAAAACCAACAGCGATTCCAGAAGGCATATAGAAAGCAATGCAGTAAAAATAAATGATGTTGCAATTACAGATCCTAGGGCAATAATTAAAATTACAAATTTTAAAAACGGTAGTTCAATAAAATTATCTCTAGGAAAAAAGAAACACATAATAATAAAAATTAATCAATAATCAAAAAATTGACGAAAAACTCCTGGTGCTAATAAGCCTGCGTTGTTATGTTTTATTAGCGCATCTTCGCCATATTTATTCCTCATTATAACAAAAGGTACCGCAAATAAACACTGACCGTCACCTCCTGTCAATAAAGGTCCGAATAATGGGATTGACCCAAAGGATGCATTTATTTCATAAGCTGGGCAATAATTACCAGAGATTTTAAAAAATCCAGTATCTTGATTAACTGGACCGCTGAAAGACATTCTAACGTTAGGGCCGTCTAATAATGACCTATCTACAAGAATTGATCCGTCAGTGAGCGTAAAATCAATATCTAATTTTTTAAAACTAACATTCTCCATAGCCGACAATTCTGGACTTGGTCCCGTAGCAGCAAAAAGTGCCGAAAGCGTTGAGTCTCTTGAAATATCAAAATCGTTTATAAAAAGCCTTCCATTCATATTATTTATTTTTGGTCCAGTTGCACGAAGTTGCATGTTCCCAGATAAAGCCTTAGTATAAATACCAATGAATTTGAAGAATTCACCGGCATTATTAGCATTTATCCCAAGATCTGCAGGCAAAGGTTCGTCTTGAACACTATACTTAACACTCACATTACCGCCTTCGTTAAAATACCCGATTAGATCAGTTTTAGATAATTTTCCGTATTGTAAAACAACATTACCAGTCAAGTTATTTATACTTGATTCTTTTCCTATTACTCTTTCCATATTAACTATATTTACGTTTATCAGAGGTATATTTATAATTGATTCACTTCCAGTGTTACTAAATATATTTTTATCAATAAAAGAACTTACATCAAAACTCTTACCCATTACATCGAGCGACAAACTTCTTTCGTCATCAAATTTTCCAATTACTTGAATATTCTCAATATTTTTATTATTAAAATTAAGAATATTAAATTCTTGGATTTCATTCGCATCATGCCTGATTATTGCCTCCAGAGATTCTTTATCAGTGACAAATTTTACACGCGCATCTTTTGTGTCGCCAACAAAGCTATCTTTATCGTAAAAAACTTCAAGATTGGCTTTTTCTCCTGGATATTTGATCCAATCCCTACCTGGGAATCTAAGGTCAGAAGTAACTAAATCAGAGGTAACCTTAAATTCTTCTAAAGAGTTGTCTTTAGTTATTATTTCTAACTTTACAGGAGCTCGACTAAAGCCAGAGTGATAAGATGCTGTATTTATACCAAAAGTTTCTAAATCTGTTGGACTCAATTCTGCGTATGCTGACAAATACGTATAATTATCTTCACCATAAATATTTGAATTAACATCAAATTTTACCATAACACCATTTATAAAAATATCAGAAGATACAGAAAGATTATTACCTTCTATATTTATTTCGACATCGGGTGAAGACAATGAATCAATTAAGAACGGCAAAGAAGAATTCTCAGAAACCTTTACAGAGAGGTCCTTTAAATTGATATTTGCATTCATATTCATACCCTCATAGGATCCTGTTTCAAAAAAAGGTATTTGAAATTGTGTATTTATTATAGATTTACCATTAATATCATTATCCAAGAAGATAAAAGCTTTATCCGTACCCAATCCAAATTTCGATAGATAATTAATAGAGTCAACAATTTCACCATTTACGTTCAAATTAAAGCTTCCTATCGTTTGACTGGATAAATTAGGGATATCAAGTGTGCTATCTTTGAGATTTAACACACCTCCTTTAGGCATTTCGACATCAGCGGAATTAATTAATAAATTGAGCTTTGATTCCTTGAGCAAAATACTACCAGATGCATTTGATAAATTAGGCAAATCTTTATAATAAGATATGTTTGTATCGACAAAATCTAAATCTAAATCTAAGTTATAGTCTTGCATATCCTCGGAAAATATGTTCAATTTACTACTAACTATGTAGCTATCTCTTACGTTATCCAGAAACCAATTCCTAATTTCTTTATTATACTCCTTCGGCCATATATTATAAATTTCAGATATATCTGTATTTTTGATTTCCATAAATATCTTCAATTTCTCTTTCTTATCATGATAATAATCGCTATTTAACATAATTGTTCCATCACCGAATGTTGATTCTAGCGATTCAATTTTTACAATTAACGGTTGGAAGCTTACTTCACCTTTCAAAGTACCATTAGATAAAAAAGTAGAATTAATTTCTTCAACTTCGGTATTATCAATCTGCATAGCATTGAATAAGAAATCTGAAGATGCAAGAAGGCCAGTATGATTAAAATTTAATACCAATCGACCAGCTGTATTGATAATAAATTTACCGTAGTCAATTCTTATGTCACTTATTAGCACTTCATTAGAGCTGCTCTTATATTCAAAACTCAAATAACCATCTTTTATTGAAATATGTTCGCTTACATTAGATTCGTAATCCTTTGTATTTGAGTTATTGAGATGAAGTTTGTCTGCACCAATATTGATGTCTGATTTAAGAGAATTAACCATTCCCAGTTCCGTAATATCAAAATTTACCCTACCAGATAATGGTGTTCGAACAGAGTTTAGAAAATTTAGATAATTAATTTCTGTATTCTGATTTGATATATTTTTAAAAGTTAAATCTATATTTGTATAAATTGAATCAATGTTTCTTAAAAGGTTAACGTCAATAAACCAGTTATCACCAACAATCGATTCTGATGTTATATTTAAATTAATTAAAACAGAATTATCGTTATTATTGAAATTTAAAGCAGCATTATCTATTCTATGTATTTCTTCATTTTTGTTATTGAAAATAACAATTGAGGCATCCTTTACATCCAATTTCTTTATAGATTTAAAGTATTTACTGTAAAAAGAATTATCGCTCACAGAAACCAGAGAATATAAGTATTGTAAATATGATTGGTAAAAATGATAATTTATATTTTCTTCCAAATTATCGATAGAGTTACTATTTTGGCTTGATAAAATTATCTCTCTATCTTTGCTTGAATTATTATAAAAATTAAATTCTCCAGTTTTTTCTTGATACAACGATATATTTGGTCTTATTAATTTTATACTTCTTTGGGTTATTTTTTCTAAATAAAATTGAGACAATGATCCCATTAAATATGATATTAAACCATTTTCAATTAAAATACTTGGAGCTCTTATTAACTCTCTTCCTAATTCATCGTTTATAGTAACATTCTTTATATATAAATAAATCTTACCGTCTTCTAACTTCGTCAACTCAATGCTATCTATTTTAACTTCAGTTCCATCAAAATTACTTGAAATTACATCACGAATAGATTCACTGATATTATTTAGAGATATATTAGATTTATTTAATTTATGATTTAAAAAAGCATTCGCTAACAAAACAATCAAAGAGAAAAACAAGATAATGCTTATTAGCGATAAAAATATATGTTTATATTTTATTTTATTAAAAAAAAATTTCATATTAATATTATTCAGTGTCCATTAGATTTATTAAAACAAACTATACATGTGTACTAATTCTATAAGCACCTTACATATTACTATAAAGTCATTATATATATATATATTATAAATTTTTAGCTAATTCACAGAATATAAAAATATGCTGTGTATTCGTATTCAACATGGAGAGTGAAATGATACAAGAAGGTATGCAAGCAATCGATTTCAATATGTTCATCAATGATAATGAAAAAATTAATTTAGATACTTACAAAGGCAAACATATTGTACTTTATTTTTATCCAAAAGACGATACACCGGGTTGCACGAAAGAAGCCATTGATTTTACCCAACATAAAAAAGATTTTGAATCTTCAAATACTGTTGTCATAGGTGTTTCAGCAGACTCCATAAAAAACCATGAAAAATTTAAAAAAAAACATAACTTAGATATAGTTCTAGGATCAGATGAAAATAAATCAGTTGTTGAGAGTTATGAAGTTTGGGTAGAAAAAAGTATGTATGGAAAAAAATATATGGGTATTGACCGAACTACAGTCTTAATAAATAAAGATAGAATAATATCAAAAGTATGGAAAAAAGTTAGTGTACCTGGTCATGTTGACGAAGTATTAAAAGAGGTTATTAATTTGGAATCATAAAAAGATTAGAAAAAAAATTTGTTAATTATTTATTCTATTTGCTAAAGCGGCTTCAATAAATTTATCAATATTCCCATCCAAAACATTATCTGGATTTGTGCTCTCAACATTTGTTCTTAAATCTTTTACTAACTGATATGGGTGTAATACATAAGATCGTATCTGATGACCCCATCCAATATCAGTTTTTTGCATATTTTTTTCTGAACTTTCATCTTCACGTTTTTTCATTTCTTGTTCATAAAGCTTCGCTCTTAGCATAGACCATGCGGTATCTTTATTCCTATGCTGAGAACGTTCATTTTGGCATTGCACAGCAATTCCTGAGGGTATATGGGTGATTCGAACAGCACTATCAGTGGTGTTAACATGCTGCCCTCCAGATCCACTCGCTCTATAAGTGTCAATTCTGACGTCAGATTCGGCAATATCAATAATAATCGTATCATCGATTACAGGATAAACCCAGACTGATGCAAAGCTAGTGTGCCTTCTTGCATTTGAGTCAAATGGTGAAATTCTTACCAGTCTGTGGACACCAGATTCTGTTTTAAGCCAGCCGTATACATTTATTCCAGTGATTTGTATGTTAACACTTTTTATACCAGCCTCTTCACCAGCACTATAACTAATTGTCTTTATTTTATAACCTTTTCTATCAGCCCATCTCATATACATTCTGTATAACATCTCGGTCCAATCTTGACTTTCTGTTCCGCCTGCACCTGAATGTATTTCAAGAAAAGCATTATTATGATCCGCTTCACCTGACAAGAGGGATTCTAATTCAATAGAAGAGCATTCATTTTCTAACGAGATTAAGCTCTGCTCAATTTCGTTCACAAGACCAATATCCTCTTCTGAATCTGCCAATTCTAACATCTCAACATATTCAGTTAAAGAATTAGACAACTTACTAAAACCTTCTATTGAAGATTCTAGTTTCTGTCTTTCTTGCATTAATTTTTGAGCACCTTGAACGTCATCCCAGAATTTATGGTCCTTAGAGATTTCATCAAGCTCTTGGAGCCTAGAATTAGATTTATCCCAGTCAAAGATGCCTCCTAATTAAACTTAGTGACTTCTTGATGCTATCTATAATTGTTTGAATTTCAGCTTTCATAATAATCCAATAACTCTATTAAGTTAATATTGATATAGTAAAATAAAATCAATAGTACAAACATTTTAAAATTTATATTTTTTATAAATAAAAGGTAATAATTTATTTTATTTAACAAAAGATTCTAAAATAGTCTCACCAGGTATCAAATTAAATTGCTTACCAGTTTTTTTATTAATTTCAATCAAAGTTAAACCTTCAGGAATATCGAAATTTTTCATTATATTTGTATCTGAAAAATTTTGAATAAATTCTTTAAAAATAAACTCCGTTAAATCATTTTCATTAGAATTATTCATTACTTTACCTGGGTCATCGTAACTAAGATAAATCCCTACAATAACATCTGGAGTGTATCCAACAAACCACGATTCTGTATATTCATCAGACATTCCTCGTTTTCCTGCAACTGGAAATTCTAATAAATCAATATTTTTATTAGCATCAAATTTTATAGCACCTTCTAGCATTGACGTTATTTGGTATGCTATTTTTTCTTCAATTAAATTTACTCTATTATCAATAATAAAAGGTATCCCAGAGTCACCATGAGCATTTACATTACAACCAATACAATCAGCCTTGTCTACTTTATAAATTGTTTTGCCATATTTGTTTTGTATTTTATCAATATATGTTGGAGTTATTAACTTTCCACCATTTGCAAAGGATGAAAAAGCATTAGTTAATCTTAAAAGTGTTGTTTCAATAGAACCCAACGAGTTAGGGGGTGATTGTTCTTCATAAATACCAAAATCGATAAAAGTTCTATGTACCGCAGGGAACCCTAAAAACTCCATCAACCTGATTGCCATTACATTGCTTGAGGTTTCAAGGCCAAATCGAAGAGTAGAAGGACCATTGTATATATTGTTATAATTTTTATACTGAATTTTCTCTAAATCATCTATTTTTTTTATTAAAGGCGCATCTAAAATTAATGAATTAGGTTTGTACCCATTCTCTAAAGCATTTAGATATACAAATGGTTGTATGATTGATCCTGTTTTTTTATATGCTTTTGTGGCCCTGTTAAATCTATCTAAATTATAATCATAACCACCTATCATTGACAACACTCTTCCCGTATTTGGATCCATAACAACCATAGCACCGTCTAATTCAGGAACCTGATATATATTCCAACTAGCCTTATCTTCAAAGTTTGATAAGTGAACAACGTCTCCGAGGGATAAATAATTTTTTTTCAGAAGATTCTTATTATTAATAATTTTTATCCAGGCAAGTTCTTCTTTTAAGATAGAAATAATTTTATCATCTCGTTTATATTGAATATGATTTTTATGGAGCTTAAATGTTATCTCCTTGTCGCTAATATCTTGAACTATTGCTACATAAGAATCTGTACTGAGAGGTTTTAACATTAAATTATCAAAAATATTCAACCAATCACTTTTATCGGTATTGATATTTAAAACAGGACCAGACCAACCCATAGTTCTATCAAAGTTTATTAAAGTATTTTTAAAGGAATCTCGTGAGTTTTTATGTATAACAGAATCTAGCGATGTTTTGATAGTTAACCCATTTCTATATTCTATTTTTTTATTAAATATTGTATCTAACGATTCTTTTACTTCGTCTAAAAAATAATTTGCATTATATTTTTCAATTTTTATTGAATTTACGTTGGTTAATAATGGAAAATTTTTTAATTCATGGGCCTCTGTTTTTAAAATATGGCCATTATCACTCATTTTATCGATAACCCAATTACGTCTTGCTATAGCTTTTTCTTTATTATTAACTGGGTGATAATTATTTGGAGCTTTTGGTAAAGCCGCCAAATATGCTACTTCTTCAATATTTAACTCATCTAGTGATTTATCAAAATAATTTATCGAAGCGCTTGCAATACCATAACACCCCATTCCAAAATAAATTTCATTTAAATACAGTTCTAATATTTCTCTTTTTGTTAAACTTTGCTCTATTTTATAAGAAATTATAAATTCTTTAAATTTTCTAACAAGAGTTCTTTCATTATTTAAAAAAAAGTTTTTTGCAACTTGTTGTGTAATTGTAGATGCCCCAATCAATCTATCGTTTCCAATTATTATATTTTTTATATTAACGTATATAGCATTTAACAAGCTCTTATAATCAACTCCTGTGTGTTTAAAAAAATCCTTATCTTCAGCGGAAATGAAAGCGTTTATAACAAATTCAGGAACTTGATCTATTTGAATAAAGACTCTATTTTGAATCACTGAATCATCGAGAACATAGCCATCTGATGTATATATTCTTGTAATAGATGGAGATTGATAGTTAGAAAAACCTTTATAATCAGGGAGGTCTCTAGATATAATCAGTACGCCTATAAATATTAGAGTAATGAGCAATAATAGAGCATAAGTCAAAGTAGCGAATATAAAACCAAAAAAATTAGAATTCATAATTAAGACTCTTAATATAATATATAAAAATTTAATAATATCAGCATTACAAGAAACCGTCTAAAATAGAATCAATTTAAATAAATTCTGCTTAAGATCGATAATGTTATAATATGAATATAGATATATTTAACAACGCTCACTTAATATGCGGATTTGCTTAAAAAATATAATTTACTTGCTAAATATATAATATAAACATTATATATAGAATATACTTTTTATTTTAAATGAAGTGTTTAATTAATAATAATTATTTACTCATTTTAAAAATAAACTTTTTAAAAATAAGATAAAATAAAACAAAAAGAAATAACTATGGCCCTACTGACACACAGTGTATTAAAAAATAACCATATAAATGCCATAAATAATGATCATAAAAACAAATCATACACAGCTTATGCCTATCCCTTGTTAACTAAAATACTAACAAACGATACAGGCAATAGTTGTTATAAGGAAAAAAAATGTCTAATAAAATGCTCATCGACGCCAGCCACGAAGAGGAAACTCGTGTTGTTGTCTTTAAACAAGGAAGAATTGAAGAATTTGATTTAGAAACTCAAGGAAAAAATCAAATAAGAGGTAATATATACCTCGCAAAAGTCACTAGAGTTGAGCCGTCTTTACAAGCTGCATTTGTTGAATATGGAGGTAATAGGCATGGTTTCTTAGCATTTAGTGAAATTCATCCAGACTACTATCAAATTCCAATTTCAGATCGAGAAGAGCTTTCTGCTCAAGAAGAATTGGCAAATGAAGATCAAAATATAGATATCATCGATACCAATTCAATTGGTGCAGGCGATTCTGAAAATATAAATAATGTTGATGAGAATAGTATCGATGATATCTCAGACGAAATACCAAAAAGAGAAATACCAAAAAGAAAACGCTATAAAATTCAAGAAGTTATAAAAAAACGTCAAATAATATTAATTCAAGTAACAAAAGAAGAAAGAGGTAACAAAGGCGCTGCTTTAACAACCTATCTATCGCTCGCCGGCAGGTATTGTGTTCTAATGCCGAATACAGCTAGAGGTGGAGGAATATCTAGAAAAATTACATCAATGCCAGATAGAAGTAGATTAAGAGAAATAGTTGATAGCTTAAAAATTCCAAAAGGAACAGGTGTGATTGTTAGAACCGCAGGATCCCAGAGAACAAAAACTGAAATAAAAAGAGATTTTGAATATTTACTTAGATTATGGGAAACAATAAGAGAACTAACTCTTAATTCTACAGCACCAGCAATTATATATGAAGAAGGAAGCCTAATTAAAAGGTCTATTCGTGATCTTTACAATAAAGATATTGATGAAATTCTTATATCGGGCGACGAAGCTTACAATGAAGCAAAATCATTTATGAAAATGTTAATTCCAAGTCACATAAAATTTGTTAAAAAATATGAAGGTGATGTACCCTTATTTTCATTTTACCATGCAGAAAACCAGCTTCGTGAGATGTTTGTGCCAAATGTTACCTTACCATCAGGCGGATACCTTGTAATAAATCAAACTGAAGCTCTTGTTGCGATTGACGTTAATTCAGGAAGGTCAACACGTGAGCATAATATTGAAGATACTGCATTAAGAACAAATTTAGAATCTTCCGATGAAATAGCCAGACAATTAAGGTTAAGAGACTTAGCAGGGTTAATTGTTATTGACTACATTGATATGGAAGAAAAAAGAAACAATAGATCGGTGGAGAGAAGGTTAAAAGATGCCTTAAAGATTGATCGTGCAAGAATACAGGTAGGACATATAAGTCAGTTTGGATTACTTGAGATGTCAAGGCAGAGAATGCGCTCTTCTGTAATTGAATCTTCGATGATACAGTGTGATCACTGCATGGGTTCAGGAAGGGTTAATTCCGTTAGCTCATCATCTTTGCAGATTGTACGTTCGATAGAAGAAAGTATATTAGCTAACGGACCGGCAAATATAAATATCAAGACAAACTCCAAGATAGGCTTTTATACCCTTAATAACAAGAGATCTACTATTGTAGAAATAGAAAACAGAAATAATATTTTAGTTAACATTGAAATTGATGATAGCATAAATGAAGAGATCTTTATTTTAACAAGAGATGTTTCAAAAGATAGCGCAATTAAAAAAAATGCTTCAGCAATTAGTATGAATACTGTATATGAAAAACCAGAAATACCTGAATACAATAAAGATATCGATAGCAATAAAAATCTACAAATAACTCCAGAAAACAGATCTAGATCTGGAAATAGAAGAAAAAATATTCGCCAAAAGGTTAGCAATGATTCAATCGCACTAGACGCAAAGAATAGTGCATTGACATCCTCAAAAAATATAAATGAAGACAAGATAGTTAAATCAAATTCTAAAGATACTGAAGTAGATATAACAAAGATCAAAACAACCAATACACAAAGAAATTATAAATCGAATGTTAAGAAAATAGAAAATAAAGTAAATGAAAATAAGATTGAAAATGTTGAAAAAATAACAAAGAAGATTGTTCAAAACAAACCTAAACATATTAAACCTAACCAGAATAAAGTAAAGAAAGAAGAGCCTAAGAATATTAAATCTATAGAGAAAAAGGTGAAGAAAGAAGAGCCTAAGAATATTAAATCTATCGAGAAAAAGATGAAGAAAGAAGAGCCTAAGAATATTAAATCTATCGAGAAAAAGGTGGAGGAAGAAGAGCCTAAAATTAAAAAGACCGGTTGGTGGGATAGTTAGTTTAGATTTTATAAGGAAACAATATTTAAAACATGAATATTTATAAAAAACAACTATCAAAATTTTACTTCTTTCAAATAATATTTCTTATATTACTCTTTAAACCAGCCGTTGCATTAGAGATTATAAGAGATGCAGAAATTGAAAAATTATTAAAAGATTACTCCGAACCCTTGTTTAAGGCAGCTGGTTTATCAACTAAAAATTTAAATATAGTAATTATCTCTGACCCCAGTCTAAATGCATTTGCTACGACGAGTGGCAAAGTTTTTATCCATTCTGGGCTATTAACGAAAAGCAAAACACCAAATGAAGTTATTGGTATTCTTGCACATGAAATTGGCCACATAAAAAATGGTCACGCTATTACAAGAAGATCTCAAATAGATAAAGCTAATTTAACTTCAGCTCTTGCTCTTATTGCAGGCATCGGTGCAACAACAGTTGGAATATACTCTGATAATAGAAATATAGGTATGGCTGGACAAGGCTTGACAATGGGAATGAAAAATAGTGCTAAAAGAAATTTGCTAAGCTACACCAGAAGTCAAGAATATGAGGCTGATTTAGCTGCGGTCAACCTATTACTAAAAACAGGAAATTCGTCTAAAGGCTTAATAAGTACATTACAATTTCTGGCAGACAGTAGCTTGGTGTCAGCTAAATATATAAACCCTTATGAACTGACGCATGCTGCTCCACCGGATAGAATAAATATGATAAAATCATTAGCAAAATCTAGTCCTTATTATAACAAGACTGACACCATGGAATTATTACATCGCCATAACTTGGTCAAAGCAAAATTAACAGCATACTTAAACTATAATAATGTTAATTTTAGCGAAGATAACGTATATGGAAAATATGTCGATATAATTAGAGACTTTAAAAAAGGCAAATTAAATTCATCTCTAGAAAAATTAAATATACTTTTGCAGTCAGATTACAACAATCCTTTCTATAGTGAATTAAAAGGTGAAATATTGTTTCAATTAAACAAACCCCAAGAAGCACTGGAGTCATTGGAAAATGCGATTGATTTAGCTCCAGATGAAAAATTAATATTAAATAAATATGCTGAAGTATTAATATCAACAAACATCGATAAGAATATAAAAAAAGCAATTAAAATATTAAACAAATCAATTAAACACAGTCCGGATAATATTCAAGCCTATAGACAGTTATCTATAGCTTATTATAAAGACAATAATATTGGTTTAGCTGAATTGTATTCTGCTTATGTAGAGCTTTTTTATGGTAATGAAAAACAAGCTAAAATTTTTGCAGCAAGAGCAAAAAGTAAACTTAAAAATACTTCTGCAAACTGGATGCTGGCCGATGACATAGAAACAATATATTAATGTTAATCGAAGATTAATTAGTTTATATTAATTAAATTATTAGTAATAAAATTATTAGTATTGTGAAGTTATGAAAATAGAAAAAAAAATAATTATAATAAACGGCCCTAATTTAAATTTATTAGGGAAACGTGAACCTGAATTTTATGGCAAAACTACCCTTAAAGATATTGAAGAATTGTCAAATAATAAGGCCAATGAATTAGGTGTAGTGTTAAAATTTGTTCAGTCAAACGATGAAAGCAAAATTATTGACTGGATACAAGGATCTAGAAATCAAGATGGTTTAATAATAAATGCAGGTGCATATACTCACACATCAATAGCAATACAAGATGCCTTAAGATTATTAGAATGCCCTGCAATAGAGGTGCATATATCAAATATATTTAAACGAGAAGATTATAGACATCTGTCCTATATTGCGCCAGTTGTCGCCGGCTCCATTGTAGGATTAGGGGCGCATGGTTATGTTTTGGCAATTGAGGCAATAAGTAAATTAATTAAATTAGAGAAATAATAATATGTCAAAAAAAAATAATGAAGAACTGATAATAGTCCGAGATTTATCTAAAGTTTTAAAAGAAGAAGGATTAACCGAAATAGAAATTGAGAAAGATGGACTAAAAATTAGAGTTCAAAATAATCCTTCACATATCATAACAAGCAATGAAGTTATTAAAACAAACCAGCCAGCCAGCCAGCCAATTGAGACAAAAGAGAACATCATAAATGATAATAAAAAATATATAAAATCACCAATGGTGGGAACATGTTATTTATCACCCGAACCCGGAACAGCTCCTTTTGTAAGTGTTGGGGATAAAATAAATATAGGAGATACTGTTATTGTCATAGAGGCTATGAAAACATTCAATTCGATAGCAGCAAAAGAATCAGGGACTATAATTGAAATTTTAGTTAAAGATGCTCAACCAATTGAGTTTGGTGAAAATCTTATTATAATAGAATAATCATATGTTTAAAAAAGTACTTATCGCAAACCGCGGAGAAATTGCATTGCGGGTGCTCAGAGCATGTAAGGAAATGGATATTAAGACTGTTGCCGTGCATTCTACTGCAGATACAAATGCTATGCATGTTAAGCTTGCTGACGAAAGCGTCTGTATTGGACCACCGCAAGCAAGCGATAGTTATTTAAATATACCATCTGTTATAGCTGCATGTGAGATTACCGGTGCCGATGCTGTTCACCCTGGATATGGTTTTCTGTCAGAAAATTATCATTTTGCAGAAATATTAGAAGCTCACGACATTTCTTTCATTGGCCCGAGCTCAAAACACATATCACTTATGGGTGATAAAATAACTGCAAAAGAAACTGTTAAAAAATTAGGGATACCAGTTGTTCCTGGTTCTGATGGTGATATTAAAAATATAGATGAAGCAAAGAGAATTGCAAAACAGATAGGCTATCCTATTCTTATAAAAGCTGCTTCTGGCGGCGGCGGAAGGGGCATGAAGATAGCAAAAGACGAAAGTGAAATTAACGAAGCTTTTGTTATGGCAAAAACTGAGGCAAAAGCCGCCTTCTCGGATGATACTGTTTACATAGAAAAATATCTACAAAAACCTAGGCATATAGAAATACAAGTATTTGGGGATTCAAATGGAAATGCTGTTTACTTAGGGGAAAGAGACTGCTCTCTCCAAAGAAGAAATCAGAAAATTCTTGAAGAAGCGCCATCGCCTATTATTACAGAAGCACAAAGAGAGAAAATAGGGAATATTTCTGCAAAAGCAATATCAGATCTGAGATATGAAGGTGCAGGAACTATTGAATTTTTATTTGAAAATAATGAATTTTATTTCATTGAAATGAATACAAGGTTGCAGGTTGAACATCCTGTAACAGAAATGATAACAGGACTAGATTTGGTAAAAGAGCAAATTAATATTGCAAGCGGCAAAGACCTATCGTTAAAACAAGATGATATTAATTATAAAGGACACGCTATTGAATGCCGCATAAACTCAGAAAATCCAAGAACTTTCATACCTTCAGCGGGTAAAGTAGAATTTTACCATCCTCCCGGTGGACTTGGCATTCGTATTGATAGCGCTGTTTATACCGGGTATAGCGTTCCACCTTACTATGATAGCCTTATTGGAAAACTTATTATTGTTGCTGACAATCGAGTAGAGTGCTTATCTAGACTTAAAAGAGCGCTTGATGAATTTGTTATAGAAGGTATCGAAACAACAATACCTTTATTCCGTGAATTAATTCAAAATGAAGATATTATAAAAGGTGATTATGATATTCATTGGTTAGAAAAATATTTATCAGAAGATGCCTAGTCCCCCCCTACACACACACAACACACCGCTATCATCAGATATAATCTTAAATGCTTACAAAATAGGATTATTTCCTATGGCTGATTCTTACACATCAAGTACTATAAATTGGATCGAACCAAAACAAAGAGGTATAATAGATCTAAAAGAATTTCATATTCCTAAAAAAATGAAATCATTAATGAGAAAAAATAAATTTACAATAAAAACAAATACATCGTTAAAGGCGGTTATTAATTTATGCGCTTCTGTAGACAATAGAAAAACGAATACATGGATAAACAAAGATATAATAAATTGCTACGCAGAATTAGGTAGGAGTAATATTTGTCACTGTATTGAATGTTGGTATAACGAAGATCTTGTTGGAGGCTTATACGGACTAACGATAGGTAAAGCCTTTTTCGGCGAAAGCATGTTTTCACTTGTTGATAACGCGAGTAAAATAGCGCTTTTGTCACTTGGTATCATATTAATAAAATATAACTTTAAATTCATAGACACACAATTCATTACCAAACATTTAACGCAATTTGGCGCAAAAGAGATAGATAAAGAAGATTATATTAAATTGCTAAATATATCGATAAAAAATCATAACAATTTTTTTAAATTACCAACAGATATGACGTCAAGTGATCTTTTGCATGAATTTAACCAAATATCGTAAATTGGATGATCAAAATCATTCAGGCTAGGCCTAGATTTAAAAAACCAACCATCGAATAAAGAAATATAATTATTATTTTCTGTCTTTTTATTAATCTCAAGATTAGAAAAAGAATTTGAATTATTGCTTAAGTGATTCTTTATAAAGCATTTCTTTGGTTTAATTTCGATCTCTTTATAATAAAAAACTGAGTTTGTGGGTATGTCTAATTTAATAACCTTTGCGGTAATTTTATCTAAAATTGAAATCGATACACTATTTCCTTCAATTGCATCAATTTTGGAAATATTAGAATTTGCATAAACAGTAGAGTAATTCATAACAAAAATACCTACGATGAATATTTGAAAAAAATTAGACATTTTATATTCTTTAGCAACACTATTCATTTTAAATAATTATTGAGCTCCACCAAAAACTGCTTTGCCTAATAAATCCATTATATCTACAGATCCTTGTGTTAATTCAATTACTTCTCCATCCATTAGCATAGTATCAGACCAACCCGGTTCAATCTCAATATAGTTTGTACCCAAAAGACCTTGTGAAGTAATTTTCGCACTACTATCTTCTGGTATTTTTATCTCTTCACTTATTGTCATAAACACAACCGCATCATAAGTCTCTAAATCAAGATTTTGTGAGGATATCGTGCCTATCTTAATACCGGACAACCTCACCTCAGCACCATTTACTAAGCCGGATACTTTGTTAAAAGTTGCAGATATACTGTAACCATTTATGTTTTTAACACCAGGAATTGTATAGGCAAAATAGAAAAAACTTACAGCAATAAAGATCACTATTGCTCCAACAATTGTTTCTATAGCGGTTATTTTCATTTATTTACTCCCAATGAATTAATTATGGTTTCCATGATTCATAGCTCTTGCTAACATTATTAGGATTCTTGTTTCTTAAGCTACCAGTTGGATAGTATGCCTTATTTGTTCCAGTCATATTTGGTTTATGTTTTTTCTGCCATGTGTATCTTTTAGAATAAGCCGAAACAGGAATATCATCAGTACTATAATGAAGCCACAAATGCCATTCGGAGGGTATTTTTGAAGCATCATTGCTTCCTTTGTAAATAACCCAGCGTTTTGTATTTTTTTTTGATATATAATAGAAATTACCACTATCATCAGTACCTATCTTTTTTCCATTTAATATTGTTTGCAGTCGCGTGCCTAGCGTTTGACCATCCCACCAAACAAAAATCTCATTCATGATACTCATAATAAAACTCAATTTCTTAAATTAATAATATAATAATAGGAAATGTAAAATTCTTCTACACAAAAATAGAAAAAAATAATTCTTATAGTGATAATAACTATCTTATTTAAGAAATTAATAATAGTTAAAAAAAACAAAAAAAATATTTATTAAAAAAATTATATTAATAGATCTTTAAACAAATTTAATCATTATATACTAAATATTGTGCATATCTATTATACGAGCTACTAACTGTTGACGTTTAAATAAGTTTAATACATTTTATTAAAATAACTTATTGAAGATTAAAATTAACTATAGACAATAAATTCAAACATAACCACAATAGTTATTGTTGAATATAATACATTATACTAGGAGCAAAAAATGCGAATCAATAGAAGTTTCACCGATAAAAATGAATCGCCTTACAAGGACACTCCTTTTCGTAAAACTTCAAGTGAAATTAAGAACCCTGACGGATCTATAGTTTTTCAATTAAAAGATTTAGAAGTACCTGAACATTGGAGTCAAGTTGCTGCTGATATTATTGCTCAAAAATACTTTAGAAGAGCTGGGGTGCCAAAAAAACTTAAAAAAATAGAAGAAAATGATGTTCCCAGCTGGCTATGGAAACATGAAATAGATACAGAAAACGAAGCAGATTCAGAAAATCCTACTACCTCAGAAACTAGCTCTAAGGAAGTCTTTAATAGGCTAGCTGGAACATGGACTTACTGGGGATGGAAAGGCAACTACTTTGATACAGAAGAAGATGCAAAAGCATTCTACGATGAATTAAGATTCATGTTAGCGAATCAAATTTGTGCTCCAAATAGCCCTCAATGGTTTAATACTGGTTTACATTGGGCATATGGTATAGGCGGCCCAAGTCAAGGCCACTATTATGTAGATTATAAAACACATAAATTAACAAAATCAAAAACATCTTACGAGCACCCTCAGCCACACGCATGTTTTATACAATCCGTAGAAGATGACCTTGTTAACGAGGGCGGAATAATGGACTTATGGACACGTGAAGCAAGATTGTTTAAATATGGATCTGGAACAGGATCTAACTTTTCAAACATTAGAGGCGATAGCGAATCATTATCCGGAGGTGGCAAATCTTCTGGCTTAATGAGCTTCCTAAAAATCGGTGATAGATCTGCTGGCGCGATAAAGTCAGGCGGAACAACTAGGCGAGCAGCAAAAATGGTTGTTGTCGACATAGATCACCCAGATATAGAAGAGTTTATTGACTGGAAAGTTAAAGAAGAAACTAAAGTAGCAGCACTTGTTACAGGATCAAAAATTTGTGCCGAACATTTAAATGCAATACTCAAAGCATGTTTAAATTGTGAAGGCCCTGGGTCAGATTGTTTTAACCCACTAAAAAATCCAGCATTAAAAAAAGAAATTATTCTTGCAAGAAAAATGCATGTTCCAGAGAATTACATTAAAAGATCTATTCAATTTGCCGAACAAGGCTATACCTCTCTTGCATTTGAAACTTACAATACAGATTGGGATTCTGAAGCTTATCTTACTGTTTCAGGTCAGAATTCAAATAATACAGTAAGGGTTACAGATGAATTTATTGAAGCTTTAGAGAAAGATTCAGATTGGGAGTTAAAATCACGAAGAACTGGCGAACCAACAAAAACATTAAAAGCAAAAGATCTATGGGAACAAATTGGATATGCAGCCTGGGCTTCGGCAGATCCAGGAATTCAATATCATACAACAATAAATGATTGGCATACATGTCCAGAGGCCGGCGCAATTAGAGCTTCAAACCCTTGTTCAGAATATATGTTTTTAGATGATACAGCATGTAACTTGGCTTCTATAAATTTAATAAAATTTAGAAATGAAAATGGAGATTTTGAAATTGAAAAATTTATCCATACCGTAAAACTATGGACCATGGTATTAGAAATTTCAGTTACAATGGCTCAATTTCCTTCTAAAAATATTGCACAACGCTCTTTTGATTACAGAACACTTGGGTTAGGGTATGCAAATATTGGCGGCTATTTAATGACAAGTGGAATACCTTATGATTCTAAAGAAGGTAGAGCAATATGTGCGTCTATTACAGCTCTAATGACAGGTATATCATATAAAACATCAGCTGAAATAGCAAAAGAATTAGGGCCCTTCCCAGATTTTAAAAGAAATAGTAAGCATATGTTAAGAGTAATTGAAAATCATAGGAATGCCTCCTATGGAAATGCTGATGGCTATAAATTGTTGTCAACAAACCCCGTTCCATTAGACCACGAAAATAATCCTGATTCAAAAATAATTAACGCTGCTACAAAATCGTGGGATGAAGCATTAGAATTAGGGGTGAAGTATGGGTATAGGAATGCTCAAGTTACTGTTATAGCTCCCACCGGTACCATTGGGCTTGTTATGGATTGTGATACTACAGGCATAGAACCAGATTTTGCACTTGTAAAATTTAAGAAATTAGCTGGCGGTGGGTATTTTAAAATAATCAATAGAGCGGTTCCCAATGCATTGAAAACATTAGGGTATAATTCAAATTCAATAAAAAGTATTGTTGATTATGCCGTCGGCAACATTACCCTAAGAGGAAGCCCGACAATCAATCACGAATCGCTTATGGAAAAAGGGTTTCAAAAAGAACAAATAAGCCTAATTGAAGATTCTTTAGAAACGGCCTTTGATATAAAATTCGTATTTAATAAATGGATACTGGGCGAAGAATTTTGCTTAAATGTGTTAAAAATAAATCAACAAGAATTAAACGATCCCAGTTTTAATTTATTAAGTAAAATTGGATTTAGCGACAAAGAAATTCTTGAAGCAAATATATTTTGTTGCGGTGCAATGACATTAGAAGGTGCACCGGGTCTTAGTGATGATGATTTAAAGGTTTTTGATTGTGCTAGTCCGTGTGGAAGAACAGGCATAAGATCTTTATCAGTTGATAGTCACATACATATGTTAGCTGTATCGCAACCTTTCATCTCGGGAGCAATATCAAAAACAATTAATATGCCAAATTCTTCGACTGTAGAAGATTGTAAAAGCGCTTACCTTCAATCTTGGAGATTGGGACTTAAAGCAAATGCTTTATATAGAGACGGATCAAAACTATCTCAACCATTGAATGCTCAAGCTTTTGACGATGAGGTAGAAGAAGACAATGACGATAATCAGATAAATAAAATTGAAAAAACAGTTGAAAGAATAGTGGATATAGCCGCCTCACAAGAGAGAGAAAAATTACCGGATAGAAGAAAAGGCTATACTCAAAAAGCAGTAGTTGGTGGTCATAAAGTATATTTACGTACCGGTGAATACGATGACGGTCGCATAGGTGAAATATTCATTGATATGCATAAAGAAGGTGCTGCATTTAGATCTTTAATGAATAATTTTGCTATATCCATATCATTAGGATTGCAATATGGCGTTCCTCTTGAAGAATTTGTTGATAGTTTTACGTTTACAAGATTTGAACCTGCTGGATTAGTGCAAGGCAACGAAACAATAAAAAATGCAACATCAATCTTAGATTATATTTTTAGAGAACTAGCAATTTCATATCTAGAACGTAATGATTTAGCTCATGTTGATCCCTCAACTATATCTCCAGATTCCATAGGAAATGGAATAAATGATGGAAAAGCACCGATACCTGCAGCAAAATATATAAGCAATGGTTATGGTCGCAGTAGAAACGATAATCTATTTTTATTACCATCTGCTGATGCCCTTCTAACCGGAACAAATGCCATGGTAACAGCTACACCGTCAATAAATATGCAATCAACTGCAATAAGCGAATCTAATACCGCTAATGCTATTAAGACCCACGTTAAATCAAAAAATGATTTGTTAAGCGAAGCTAGAATTAAAGGGTACGAAGGTACTGCATGCAACGAATGTCAAAACTTTACAATGGTAAGAAATGGCACTTGTTTAAAATGCGATAGCTGTGGATCAACGAGTGGCTGTAGTTAATTCTATAAATATATTAATATTTTTTAAAAATATACAGCGTTGCATTTTTATCTAATTCTTTTTCTTTATGAACAGTTAGTTTATTTTTATTCATTAAATCAAATATGTCATCTAATGATTTAATATTATCATTAAGTAAAATACCTTCATTTATATAAAAAGAATGAGCTACAGTTAAATGAAATTCATTAAATTGAATTGAATTGAATACTAATTCATAGACCTTATTCCCACCTACAACAGCAATTTTTTTTGTTTCAGGCAAAAATACCTTAACCGCATCTTCAATCGAAATATTTTTAGGGTTAAAAAAACATAAATCATTCTTTTCGATTTCAATATCTTTTATTTTCGAGGTAGGTATTAATCTATTTCTTTTGATATTTTGAAAATTTATAAAACTTTTTCTTCCTATCAAGAGTAAATCTGAATTATCTAACTCTGACTGAAAATATCGCCAATCAGCATCATTTTTAATGCCATTTGGCATATTTCCGGTGGCATCTGCTATAAAACAATCATGTGAAATAATAGCGTAACCAATTGTATGTAAATAATTAATACTATCCATAGCTAGCTGCAGTTAAATGTTATTATTTTTTTGTATCACTCTTTATGTGCAATTCTTTTAATTGTTTAATCGAAACTTCTGATGGAGCTCCCATTAATAAATCTTGCGCTTGCTGGTTCATTGGAAACATAGTGACCTCTCTTAAATTCTCTTCATTAGCAAGTAACATTACTATTCTGTCGATCCCAGGAGCAATTCCTCCGTGAGGTGGTGCCCCAAACCTTAAAGCATTATACATACCACTAAACTTATCCTGAAGAACTTCCTTACCATACCCGGCAATAGAAAAAGCTTTTTCCATAATTTCTGGGCTATGATTTCTAATTGCACCTGAAGATAATTCAATACCATTACAAACAATATCATATTGATATGCCAGAATGTTTATGGGATCAATATTATTTAAAGCATCTAATCCACCCTGAGGCATAGAGAAAGGATTATGTGAGAATTCATAAGCATTTATCTCGTCATTCCAGTCATACATAGGATAATCTACAATCCAACAAAATTCGAAAGTCTTATCTGATATTAAATTTAATTCATTGCCAATTAAATCTCTAGCTTTACCAGCAAAGTCATAAAATTTTGAAGGAGTTCCACAAACAAAAAATACAGAATCTCCATCTTTTAAAGATAATTTTGATTTTAGTTCACTAACTTTTTCTTCACCTATATTTTTTGCTATTGGGCCAACTCCAACTCCCTCTTTGAAAAAGATATAACCTAGACCAGGTTGACCTTCGCCTTGCGCCCATGAATTCATTCTATCACAAAAAGCTCTATTGCCGCCTCCGGGAGCAGGTATTGCCCATACCTCTGTCTTTTCAGTCCAGTCTTTTCCGTTATAATTATCATTTAAAATTTTAGCAAAAATCTTAAAATCTGAATTATAAAAAATATCACTAACATCCTCAATAACAATAGGATTTCTTAGATCCGGCTTGTCGCTACCGTATTTTCTTAAAGACGTCCAATACGGTATTCTTTTTACTTCTCTGTTAACGTATTTACCAACAGCAAATTCTTCAAATAAATCTAATAGCACAGGTTCTACTGCTATGAATACATCTTCTTGGGTTACAAAACTCATTTCAATATCTAACTGATAAAACTCACCAGGTGATCTATCTGCCCTAGCATCTTCATCTCTAAAACACGGTGCAATTTGAAAGTATCTATCAAACCCAGCTACCATTATTAATTGTTTAAATTGCTGAGGAGCCTGTGGAAGTGCATAAAATTTTCCTGGATGAGCCCTTGAAGGAACTAAAAAATCTCTCGCCCCCTCTGGACTGGAAGCTGTTAATATAGGTGTTTGGTATTCAATAAAACCTTTTTCGGTCATTCTTCTTCTAACAGAAGATATTATGTTTGACCTTAACACAATATTTTTATGTATAGTTTCTCTTCTTAGATCTAGAAATCTATACTTTAATCTTATGTCTTCAGGATAATCAGGTTCACCGAAAATTGGCAGTGGAAGCTCGTCGGATTGAGAAAGAATTTCAATATCATCAATAAATATTTCAATATCACCAGTTGGAATATTTTTATTTACAGCTTCAGCAATTCTTTGTTTTACTTTCCCAGTAATTGACAAAACCCATTCAGACCTAACACTCTCAGCTAATTTAAAAGCCTTAGAATCCGGATCTACAACACATTGAGTGATGCCAAAGTGATCCCTTAAATCAATGAACAATAAACCTCCGTGATCACGTACTCTATGCACCCATCCTGATAATTTTATCGTACTTCCGTTATCTTCTATTTTTAACTCACTACAATTATGTGTTCTGTACCTATGCATTCTTTCTCTCTCTAGAATAAACAACTCGTAATTAAAATATAATATTTCTGTACATTTAAACAGATTCTTATTCATTAATACAAAAATAAAGGTTAATATTTATTATATATATTATAAAAATTTTACTTTTTATAAACTACTAAACCATTGACAGTAAATAAGCCATGGAAATTATCAGTGATTCATATTCACTTCAAGAATTATGTAAAAAAATTGAAGGTTCAGAATACTTAGCGATTGATACAGAATTTCTTCGAGACAAAACATACTATCCAAAATTATGCTTAATACAAATAGCTAACGATACAATTGAAGCCATCATAGATCCTATAGGAGAAATAAACTTAGACCCTTTCTGGAATATTATTAAAGACAATAATATGATGAAAGTTTTCCATGCAGGAAGACAGGATATAGAAATTTTTAATAATGAAGGAGGCTTCTTACCAAAACCAATATTTGATACACAAGTAGCTGCAATGTTCTGTGGTTATGGTGAGTCTATTTCATATGGCAACCTTGTTTACGATATTACGAGAATAAAATTAGATAAGACTTCTCAATTTACAGATTGGTCCAAACGCCCACTGTCAGAAAAACAATTAACTTATGCCCTTAATGATGCAATTTATCTTAAAGATGTATACAAGTCTATAATCAGAAAATTAGAACATCTTGGAAGAATAGAGTGGATTAACGAGGAAATGGACAATCTGTTAAATCCTAAAAATTACGAATACAACACCAAAGACGCCTGGTTAAAAATTAAGTCTAAACCTAAATCAAATGAATCATTAAAAGTTCTTGCTAATATTGCTGAATGGAGGGAAATAAAAGCACAAAATAAAAATATTCCGAAGAACAGGGTAATAAGAGATGGTGTAATTATTGATATAGCAAATCATAGACCTAAAAATCAATTAGAGATAAAAAACCTAAGAAGTTTATCTAACAAACCACTTTCAACCGAGTTAATTGATGAAATTGTTAGTGTAATTAACACATTAGCAGATGATAAAAATACGAAACGTTTCTTAGTTGAGAAAAAGAAAGAATTAACAAAGGACCAAGAAAATATTTATGAAGTTCTAAAGCTTATATTAAAAATACAATCGAAAAAATTTAATATAGTACAGAGGCTTATAGCTACACCGGAAGACCTAGAGAATATAGCAAAATCGAAAAAATCTGATATAAACAAGTTAGATGGATGGAGGCATGAAATTTTTGGTGAAATAGCAAAAAAAATAAAAAATGGTGAGGTAAGCATCTCAGTAAACAATGGAATAGTTAATCTTTCCTAAAAGATTAATATGTTTATTTATAAAAAAATCTTAAGTCACACCCTAACCAAGGTATTTTCGTATAAACCTTAGCTAGACATAGAAATCAATTTAAAATATTATTTTTCTTCCATTTCTTCTAATACATTTGATAGCAAAGGTATTGTTAGAGGTCTTCTTTCTTCCATTATTTTAATATAAACAGAATCAACCAATCTTTTAATATACTCACAAGATCTATTTGATCTTTTTAGAATAAAATTAGTTAAATTTGCAGATAAATCTATCTGTTTATCTGCAAACAATTTAATTAAAATAGCCTCTAGCAAGAAATCATCAGGATCTTCTATTCTAATAGGTATAGCTGCTCTTAACCTAGAATCAAGATCTTGTAAATTTAACTTCAAACTCGCAGGATTTCTTCTTGAAGTATATAAAATATATCCGTTAATCTCTTTAACATGATTTATTAAGTGAAACATAAAAGTACTATTATAGTCAATCCTATCAAGATCTTCTACAACAACGCATAGTTTTATTTTTTTTATTACTTCATTGATATCAGTATCATTTTTATCAAGATAAAAAGAATTATTCTCCAATGCCCATATTTTTGCCAAATGACTCTTTCCTGAACCCTGTTTGCCAATCAAAGCAATAAAATTGTCATCCCATTGGGGCCATTTTTTTAAATAGTTAAAAGCCTTAATATTTGATGCAGATATTATAAAATCATCAATAGTAAAAGAAGCGTTATTATTTAAATCAAAAAATAATTGTTTGTTATTATTTGATTTAAATGTTTTCATATCTTAAAGCCTTTTTTGAATTATTTATTATAGCATCTATAAAAATTTTTAATAATAAATAAATAAAGATATTAAGAAAATCTTATATTATTTAGAACTTTAGATTATAAATAATTTTAAGTAAAATAAATCACAGAATATTCTATGCATAGCAAACCAATGCTTGAATAAAACAATTAAATATAATAAATATATTATATTATAAATTTCTATAGGCGATGGACTAAAATGACCAAAACGCCACCTAAGAATGTTAGGTTTACATACAAAGATAGTGGCGTAAATATCGACGCAGGAAATCAGCTTATAAAAAATATTTCACCACTAATTTCATCTACAAAAAGACTAGGGAGCAATCCTACGCTAGGTGGCTTTGGCGGTATATTTGATATTAAAGAATTAGGGCTAAAAGATCCCTTGCTAATATCCGCAACAGATGGTGTAGGAACAAAGCTAAAGTTTGCATTTGCTTCAAATAACCATAAAACTATTGGAATCGATCTTGTAGCTATGTGTGTTAATGATATTATTGCACAAGGAGCTGAACCTTTGTATTTTTTAGATTATTTTGCAACTGGTAAACTTGATACAAAAATTGCTGAAGAGGTAATTTTAGGGGTAGTTAATGGCTGTAAAGAAGCAAATTGTGCTCTTATTGGAGGAGAAACCGCAGAACTACCCGGAATGTATCATCCTGGTCACTATGATCTAGCGGGATTTTCTGTTGGCGCAGTTGAAAGAAACAAATTATTACCAAAAAAAATAAATGGTGGTGATTGTATTGTGGGACTCAAATCTTCAGGGATTCATTCAAACGGCTACTCACTTGTTAATAGTATTGTTGAAAATAAGAAAATAAATATAAACGAACAATTTGATGAAAATAATAAGCTTATTGATATGATCATCAATCCAACAAAAATTTATGTTAACACCATTAAAATGATAACAGATAAATGTGATGGAATATCTGCAATTGCACATATAACCGGGGGCGGAGTAACAGAAAATCTTCCAAGGGTGATGGGGGGAAATATGTCAGCTAATATAAATCTTAATAACTTTCCTAATATACCAATATTTGAATGGATCTCAAAAAACGCTGAAATACAACAAGAAGAAATGCTTAAGACTTTTAATTGCGGTATTGGAATGATTTTAATCGTAAAAAAAGATTCATTAAATAAAATAATGAACTATATTCAAGAATCTGATGATCATGCTGTATATTTAGGTGAAATTATAGAACAAAAAACAAAACCTCAAATTATCTATACCGGTAGTTTACCGTGGCTATAGAGATACACAAACCTAACGTAGCCATTCTTATTTCTGGAAGAGGTAGTAACATGGAGGCGTTGATAAAAGCTTCAAAAGAACCGGACTATCCTGCAAAAATATCCATTGTTATTTCAGATAAAGATGATGCTAAGGGGCTAGTAATAGCAAAACGTCATAACATAAAAACCATAATAATACTAAAAGAAAAATATAATTCACGAATTGACTATGATCAAGCTTTGTCAGAAACTTTATCAAAAGAAAATATTCAATATATCTGTGCAGCAGGATTTATGAGAATATTGTCTGAAGAGTTTATTGATAAATGGTGGAATAAAATTATAAATATTCATCCATCATTACTTCCCTCATATAAGGGTTTAAATACACATCAAAGGGTGCTTAAGGATAAAATGAAAGTAACAGGTTGTACGGTTCATATAGTGAGAAAAGAATTGGACAATGGCCCAATAATTATCCAGTTTGAAGTGCCTGTAAAAAGTGATGACACAGAAAAAATCTTATCAAAACGTGTCCTAAAAATGGAACATAAAATATACCCGTACGCACTAATGCTTCTATCAAGTAAAAAAATTAATCTAGATAATGACATAGTCAAGTATGAGGACAAAGAAAGTTTAGATAATTTTTTAACTTCTATATAAATAGATATTCTTTTAATTATTTTTTTGAATTAAAGCCTTAAATCTGAGAAGAGGATATGTTGTGCCGGCCATCAAAAATTTGAGTAAAGATAACCGACAACGACATTTAATTAAAAAATAAAAAAACTAACCCACTATCTCACTATCATCAAAGAAGAATTTTATCTCATTTTTAGCATTCTCTTCGCTATCTGATCCGTGAGCAGAATTTGCTTCAATGCTTTCGGCAAAATCTTTTCTAATAGTATTTGGAGCTGCTTCAGCGGGATTTGTTGCACCCATGACATCTCTATTTTTTGTTACAGCTTCTTCACCTTCCAAAACTTGGACAACAACAGGACCAGAAATCATAAAAGATACCAAGTCATTATAAAATGGTCTATCTTTATGCACCTCGTAAAATGACTCAGCCATTTCTCGTGACAAGTGTATACGTTTTTGTGCAACTACTCTCAGTCCAGAATCCTCTAATCTTGCAATAATTTTTCCAGTTATATTTCTTCTAGTTGCATCAGGTTTGATAATTGATAGCGTTTGCTGTATTGGCATAATAATGATCCATTCTTAAATTATATATTTAGACATATAAGTTATGTTGATATAGGTTTATAAAATAATAATTTTATTACACTTTATTTTATTAAGTTTCAATTATTAAAAAAATAATCAACTATCTATAACCTTAATCTTCAAAATTCTGTTTAATAAAATTATCTAACAGCCTAACACCATAGCCAGAACCCCAGCTAGTATTTATATCACTTTTTAAACTTTCGATAGATGTGCCTGCAATATCAATATGAGCCCACGGGACATCCCCCACATACCTCTTAATAAACTGAGCCGCGGTAACGGAACCCGCATCTCGACCACCTATATTCTTCATATCCGCTACCTTAGAGTTTATCATTTTATCATAATCATCCGATAAAGGCATTCTCCATAATGTTTCTGAAGTATCAATGCCGGCTTTAATTAATTTTTTTGATAACTCATCGTCATTTGAAAATAATCCTGCATTATGCTGCCCAAGAGCAACAATAACAGCACCCGTGAGAGTTGCCAGATCAATCATTAAGGCTGGATCAAAATACTTACGAGCATATGTAATTATATCGGCTAAAACTAACCTTCCCTCAGCATCCGTATTAAGAACCTCAACTGTTTTTCCTGACATAGAAGTAATAACATCTCCAGGTCTCATAGCATTCCCATCAGTCATATTTTCTACTAGACCCACTATACCTATAACATTAACATTTGCCTTTCTACCGGCTATACTTCTCATTAAACCAACAACAGCAGCTGCACCAGCCATATCTCCTTTCATTTCTCCCATATTTCCTGCAGGCTTAATTGACACTCCACCCGAATCAAATGTAACACCCTTTCCTAGAAAAACTAATGGCTTAGTATTGCTACCGCCATTATATTCAATAACACAAACATTTGGGTCAAAAGGACTTCCACGAGATACAGCTAATATTCCACCCATACCTTCTTTTTCAATTTTCTTTCTACTCAATGTGCTTATCTTCAATTTGAATTCCTTGATTGATTCTATTCTTTTCGCGAATTCCTCTGGAAAAAGTACATTAGAGGGTTCGTTAACTAAATCTCTGGCAAGATTCACACCAGCTAAAATATGTTTTAATTCATTGTACGCACGATCCGATGTATTGGCATGTGTTGTTTGAAAGCATAAACTTTTTATATAATTGTTTTTAAAATTAGAGGATGTTTTGTATTTTAAAAAACTATAATCTCGTAATTGAGATCCATAAACAATTAAACTCGGTATTTTAACTAAGAATGCAACTGTTTTGGTGTACTCGAATATAATATTTATTTTATTGATATTATTATTGAGGGAAAAACTCATAATTTTTCCTCCAATTTTTATCCAATCATATTCTGATTTTGAGTCTATATCACCTAAATTTAAGAAAATTAATCTATTATAATTAATATTGCTTGGTGCTATCAAATCAATAATGTTAGTATTATTGGATTTAAAATTAACAGATTTAATCGCTTTTTTAAAGATCTTTTCAATAATTTTCTTCTGATCGTTTTCAGGAAAAAGCAATGACAGCTTATCATTAAAAAAAACTACCAAAGCTCCATCCTCTATTAAAATCTTATCTTGAAATGATATTTTCATAAAATTTTTCCAAACCTATAATAAAATGATACAAATAAGTATAAATAATTTATTATAAATACATTGAAATAGATATATATAAATTTAATAATTATTAGTTTAGTGAAAAAAATTGAGTACTTTAAATAAATACATTTACCTGCAATTATTAAAAATATTTATAATTGTTCTGCTGGTAATAACAACATTAGCTTGGTTATCTCAAATTCTAAGATACGTAGAGTTCATAATAGAAAAAAATAGAACTATAAATGAATTTATGTCACTTACAATTCTTCTTTACCCATGGCTAATAAGTGTTATCGCACCCTCTGCATTTTTTATTACTTGTTTAGTTCTGTTGGACAGAATGTTAAATGATAGCGAAGTTGTTATTCTTTACTCATCCGGAGTGTCACCTTTAAGAAAACTGAAGCCTTTCTTGGCTTTTGCTATAGCTGTAACCTTATTAATTTATTTTATTAATATATTAATAACCCCTTGGAGTATGAAGGAATTCAGAGATAAAATAACAATACTAAAGACCGATATAATAAATAACTCAATGATAGAAGGTAGGTTTATTTCTCCCGAAGAGGGTATTAATATTTATATAAAAAATAAAAAAAGCGATAATACATTATCGGGTATTTTTATAAGCGATACGCGAGATAAAAAAAATGACATTACCTACATAGCAAAAAGTGCCAATATAATTAAAAGAGACGGGGAAATTGCTATGATAATGAATAACGGAGTTATTCACAAAACAGAAAAATATAGCCTGTCAAAACCAATAGAAGCTATAAATTTTGATCGTTATGTAATTAATTTATCAGATATGTATACTGAGAATAATGATATTTTATACAAACCATCAGAAAAACCATTGAAAGATCTTTTGTTTCCAGATAAAGATCAAAATTTTGATGCATTATATTTAAATAAATTAAAGCTAGAAGCTCATATGAGACTGTCTAACCCGCTCTATATAATGGTATTTATGCTAATTGCATTTAACGGTATGGCAATAAATTTAAGAATTAGAAGCACTAGAATAAAGCCAATTATAAATACCAGTATTATAGCTTTTTCTATAAAAATACTAAGTATTTATGCTTTAAGTCTAGCTACTAAAAACCCATCAATTTCAATAGCTATATATTTAATTCCAATCGTTACTATCCTAACAATTTTATTAAATATAATTTATCATTCAAAGAACGGGAGAATAATAACCCTGAGAGACAAGATATGATTAATAGATTTTCTTTCTATATATGTCGAAATTTCCTGTATTCTATACTAACAGTTCTTGTAATATGTATAATTCTAACGTATCTAATTGATCTTTCAGAACTGTTAAAAAGAACATCCAATAATTCTATAAACTTTTCAATAGTCACGCGTCTTGCTTTATATAAATTACCTAATACTTCTGAACAACTATTTCCAATCGCTATTCTGTTTGGAAGTATGGCAACTCTTTTTAAGCTATCAAAAAATAATGAAATTATTGCTGCAAAAGCATCAGGAATGTCAATATGGCAAATTATTTTTCCTGGATTAATAGTAGCTTTTGTTATGGGTCTGTTAACAATAACTCTATACAATCCAATTTCATCCAAATGGAGTGAATCCTATCAAATGCTGGATGCAGAAACATTTAAAGACGGTATTAGCATTGCTTCCTCGAGGCACAAAAGAGGTCTTTGGGTGAATCAAAAAAATGCAGATGGTTTTGCAATTATACATGCAAAAAAGAGTATTAAGAAAAATATTGAATTAATAGGTGTAAACGCTTTTCAATATAACAAGGAAAACATGTTGGTGTTAAGAATTGATTCTGATACAGCAATACTCGAAAATGGTCATTGGAATATGAAAAATTCAAGGTTAATAGATAATAATCTAAAACAGTATCATCTTGATAATTATCTCTTAGAAACCTATCTAAGCAAACAAGAGGTTAAAGAAAATATATCACTTGCATCAACGGTTTCATTTTGGAAGCTTAGAAAAACAATAAAACAATTAGAAGTTTCAGGAATTTCTGCAATAAAGTATATTGTTCATCTAAATTTCTTGATTGCATTACCGGCATTATTTTGTTCAATGGTTTTAATTGCAGCTACCTTTTCAATGCAATCATTTAGAATGAAAAACATAATGGTAATGATAATATCAGGGATAATAATAGGTTTTTTACTTTTTATTATTAATTTTGTTTCAAAAATGTTTGGTAACGCAGGGATACTGCCACCAATAATAGCTGCATGGTGGCAAATTATTATTACTATACTTATAAGTTTAAGTGTATTATTAAAAAAAGAAGATGGTTAGTAATTTGGATTAAATAAAGTGGTTATTTTAAAAAAATACAATTTATATATATTTTTAATATTAATACAGGTATTTTTACTTTCTGTAATCAATGAGTCATACTCAGTTGAAACAAGCAGTGAAAAAGAAAAACCTTCTGTTCTATTAGAAGCCGATACCCTGACCTACAATGATGAAAATAATACAATCGTCGCAAGTGGATCTGCAATGCTTTACTATAAATCTTTCACCGTTCAAGCAGATAAAATAATTTATAACGAAACTTTAGACAATGTAGTGGCATCCGGAAATATTGTGTTAACCGAGAAAAATAAAACTAAAATATATGCCGAAGATATGGAATTAACTGACGGACTAAAGAATGGCTTTATATATACAGCTAAGCTGTTACTTGAAAATAATGCAAAAATTATAGCCAGCAAAGGCCAAAGGATTGATGGAAATATTACTAAATTTGATAACGCTTCATTTACTTTATGCAATGAATGCACAGACGGAACAAATAAGCCTCTAACATGGGAATTAAAAGCTGATAGAATAGTTCATAACGAAATTGATAAGATCATAGAGTATAACAATGTCCAGTTTATCCTAGCCGGAAAGTCATTAATTAAAATTCCATACCTTTCACATCCAGATATGACAGTAAAACGAAAAACAGGTTTTCTACTTCCGACATATTCAATCTCAAATTTTTATGGAAATGCTATTAAAACTCCCTATTTCTTCAATATTAATAAAAGTAGCGACATTACTTTCACGCCTGTTATTACAACTAAGCAAGGCCCTTTATTTAATTTTGAATACAGAAATAAAATTTCAGAAAACGGTTATATTAATGTAAACCCAAGCTTTATATACCAAGCGAATCCTAGTAATATTGCGCCTGGTAACATTAGGTTTAGGAATAGCCTTAAAACTGCTGCGCAGCTTGACATAAACGATAAATGGAATTGGGGTTGGGATGCAACTTACACAAGCGACGACACGTTTATGAGAAGGTACGACATAGATAGCTCCACTAAATATAAATCTGAAATTTTTTTAACAGGACTTTCGAATAAAAATTACTTATCCGCAAAAGCAATAGAATACACTAATCTATTAAATGAAAGTGAACTTGACCAACCTATTATAGCTCCATTAATAGACCATGATTATACTTTTGATTCTAAACCACTAAATGGTAATTTAAATCTAAACTCACAATTTACAAGTCTATCACGAAATGCCGGCGACGAACAAACAAGATTCTCCAGTGACCTTAGCTGGGAAAATAAATATACAACAAATCAAGGTATACTTTTTGAACCTTACATTGGTATAAAAGCAGACCACTTTAGAACATATGACGAATCTGATGATTCATACCACTCTTTTTCAAGACTGCATCCAAAATTCTCAGTCAAAACAAGTTGGCCTTTGTATTCAGTAAATACGTACGGGAATCACCTAATAGAACCAACGGTTAGATTGACATTCAGTGGCGATGAAAAAAGTAATAGCAAACTGTTAAACGAAGATTCAAATGTAATGAATTTTAATACCTTAAACCTATTTGAAATAGATAGGTCATATGGTTTTGATAAAATTGAAGGTGGCCATAAATTAGCAGTTGGCATTAATTATGACTATGAAGACATGTTTGGCGGCCACTTCTCAGGAAAAATAGGAAAATCTTATCATTTGGGTGGCAAAAACTCATTCGATGGAAAGGATTGGGCTGGTACCGATGACTATCATTCAGACGTAATAGCATCGCTATCTTATGATATGCTTGATGTTATCAATTTAGATTACAAAACAAAACTTGATAGTCAAACAAAAGAAATTACAGCAAACGAATTTAATCTAACGTTTAATAATAACGATAGCTTATTAGCTGATATAAACTATATAGAATACTTATCTTCCACAAATGTACTTGATAATACAAAAAAGGAAGAATTATCAGGTGGCATAAAGTTAGCTCTAACAAAGAATTGGTCTTTTAATTCTAGAGGCACATACAACGTAGAAGACAGTGCTGTTCTCAATAGTTTATTTGGCATAGGTTATGCCGACGAATGCATAGAAATTGATTTATCTTACAAAGAGAATTTTTATGCTGACCGTGATCTAAAGAAAGATAAATCAATAATGTTTAATTTTAATTTAAAGTCAATTTCTTCGGTTAATTAACAAAATACCACTTAAATAAACAACAAAATATCTCGAGTATTATGAAAAAATACAATCCTCAAATTATTATATTTCTTATTATTCCAATAATCTCTTGCTTCCTTTTTTTTTCAACAAACTCAAAAGCTGCAAATAAAGTCGTTACCAAGATTATTGTACTGGTTAATGATAGCCCAATTACTTATAGAGACTATTCTGAAAGAGCTAAATACAATCAATTTATTTCACCAAAAAAAACTCTAAAACAAATAGAAAGTTTAACAATAAAAGAACTTGTGAATGAAATGCTTAAGAGACAAGAAGCAATCGGATCTGGAATTACCGTCCCTGATAGCCAAGTTAGAGCTACCTTGAAAAATATGCTTTCGGAATCTAATGAAACTTATGAATCTTATAAGATACTTCTTGATCGTAATAATATTGATATTAAGACATATGAAGAGCAGGTGAAAGTTAGTTTACTTTGGGGGAAATTTATAAACTTTCACTATAGAAAGTTTATAAATATTACCCAAGATAACATCAATGAATTCACTAATGAAGTAGATAGTAATACAACTTACGATATAAAAAAAATTACCCTAAAAAAAACTAAGACAAAAACAATTAACGATCTTCTAAAAGAGGCAACTCTTGTAAATTTTAAGTTCAAAAACTGCGAAGAAAATCTAATTGATCTAGAAAAAAAAGATTATATTGATATTATTAGAATTCCTTCCATTCGATTGTCAGGGCTGGAGGAACCCATTAAATCCATGGTCAAGTTTGGCAGAGAAAATACTATGCTCCCCCCTAATGTAACCAAAGAAAATATTAAATTAATCGCTATATGCAACATCGCTAATAGTGCAAAAAATATTAATATAGAAAATACAATGAGGTCACAACAATTAAGAAATTTTGAAAACAAACATTTAAGAGATCTCAGTCAAGATTCTATTATAGAATTCAAAATCAATGATTAAAAAAAATAAACCGGTAGCAGTAACAATGGGAGATCCTTCGGGAATAGGTCCTGATATAACTATACAGACATGGATGAAACGTAAAGAACTAACAGTTCCAAATTTTGTATATATAGGGAGCGAAGACGTCTTAATTAAAAGAGCAAAAAAATTAGGTATACCAATTAATACTACATTAATTAACTCAATAAATGATGTTAACGATGCTTTCGTAGAATCTATACCTATATTAAATATTGAAACAAAAGATGTAGAACCTGGGATACCTTTAAACAATAATTATCACTCTATTATAGAATCTATTAACATCGCAGTAGAACTAGCCATTAATGGTGAAGCTTCATCTATATGCACTAATCCTGTAAATAAAAGTTTTTTAAACAATAATGGTTTTGAATTTTTAGGACAAACAGAATATCTTTCTTACTTATGTAAAAACATATACCAGCCGGTAATGATGTTAGCTTCCAATAAGCTAAAAGTCATACCGCTTACACGCCATATACCAATAAAAAAAGTATCTGAAGTGATCACCAAAAAATTAATAATAGATACAGTAACTATTGCTAAAAATGATTTAGTTAAATATTTCAATATTAGCAATCCAAGTATTTATATCAGTGGCTTAAATCCTCATTCTGGTGACAAGGGTCTTATTGGGTCAGAAGAAATAGAAATTATAATTCCAGCCATTAATAAATTAAAAGAATCTGGTGTCCTAATAAAAGGCCCAGTAGCAGCTGACTCTATGTTTCATAGTGATATTATCAAAGATTATGATCTTGCCATATGCATGTATCATGACCAAGCTTTAATACCAATTAAGACAATATCTTTCTACGATGCGGTGAATGTAACGTTAGGCTTACCATTATTTAGAACCTCTCCAGACCATGGCACTGCATACGAATTAGCAGGAAGCGGCTTAACAAATTGCAGAAGTTTCTATGAAGCTTTGCTCTTAGCAAGTAATTCTACAGAAAATTATAGGTAATAAATTGAAAGAAAAAGAAAATTTATCTATCGCACAGGTAGTAAAAAAATATAACCTTAATCCCAACAAATCTCTTGGTCAAAACTTTATTTTTGATAAAAGCCTCTTAAACAAGATAGCTAGTCTTTCTGACCCTAAAGGTGTAGAAGTAATTCTTGAGATTGGTCCTGGTCCTGGAGGTTTAACAAGAGCATTGATTGAAAATGGTGCTAATAAAATATATCTTATAGAGCAGGATATCAGGTTTAAAGGTCCAATAGATGAAATAATAAATGACTATCCAAATAAAATTATAGTTAGATACGAAGATGCTTTAAAATTTAATTATTTAAACCAATTTTCAAAGAATGTTGTAATTACTTCAAATCTTCCCTTCAATATAGCGACCCCTTTATTAATTAACTGGCTAAGCGTAGACCCCTGGCCTGGGTGGTGGTCTAGAATGATACTAATGTTTCAAAAAGAAGTTGCAGAAAGAATTACTGCAGAACCTTGCAATAAGAACTACGGTCGATTATCTGTAATTTCTCAATGTAGAGCAAAATGTAAAATTTTATTAAAAGTAAATTCTACAGCCTTCTATCCTGCACCAAAAGTTGATTCATCGATAGTTTTATTTGAACCCCTCAAAGATTTAGAAGTAGAAATTAAGACAATTGAGAAAATTACAAGGCATGCATTTGGACAAAGACGCAAGATGCTAAAATCTAGCTTAAAATCTATCATTCCCGACACAACATATTTTTTAAAAGCAATTAACATTGATGCTGAAAAAAGAGCCGAGGAAATATCAGTAGGAGAGTATGTAGTCATATCAAAGGCTTATGAATACCATTTTCATTAAAAAAATTAAGGTATTATAATCGTTTTTTTAAATCATTACTTAATTGTTTTACATAGACCTGATTATTATCAGAGCGTCCTATCTTGCATCTTTCAGCAACCAAGATAGAATTAAGCTCCCTATATGCATCGTCTAGATTATCGTTAATTATAATATAATCATACTCTTTCCAATGCTTAATTTCATCAAAAGCACCGTCTATCCTTTTCTTTATAACATCAAAAGAATCCTGACCTCTTTTAACCAATCTACTCATAAGTTCGGCAGCAGATGGTGGCAGAATAAAAACACTAACAACATCATTAGTCATACTTCTCCTTAATTGATTAGCCCCCTGCCAATCAATATCAAAAAGGACATCTTTACCATTCTCAATACATTCAATTACTTGTTTTTTTCTAGTAGCATAATAATTGCCAAAAACATTTGCATGTTCTAACAATTTATCATTTTCTAACATTTCATGAAAAGATTTTTTATCTATAAAATGGTAATGCAAGCCGTCTTTTTCTTCCGGCCTCTTGTCTCTAGTTGTAACAGAAATTGATAATTCAATATTATCATCTTCTTCCTGTAATTTTCTTGTTAAACTTGTTTTACCTGCACCCGAAGGCGAAGATACTACCAACATTAACCCACGTCTTGTATTTAAATTTAATGACATAAATAGATTACTTTTTAAATTGATAAAAATAATTAACTCTATTAAAGAATTCTATTGCTTTAAATTAAATCTTAGAAAAAATTAAAGTCGCATTAGTACCACCAAATCCAAATGAGTTACTAAGAGCGTTATCAATATTTTTATTTTTTGCGAATTTTGGTACTAAATCAATTGGGGTATTGGTACAAATATTTTCTAAATTTAATGTAGGTGGCATAATACTATCTCTCATTGAAAGTATTGCAAATATTGCTTCTACAGCACCAGCGGCACCAAGTAAGTGTCCTACAGCAGATTTAGTTGATGACATTGATAACCCTTTCGAACTATCACCAAAAAGCCTCTCAACAGCTTTAATTTCTATTTCATCTCCCATTGGAGTTGATGTCCCATGTGCATTAATATAACCTATATCAGAGTAATTTAAATTAGACCTATTAACCGCTGCCTTCATTGATCGATATCCACCATCGCCATCTTCAGATGGCGCTGTTATATGATATCCATCACCAGACAAACCATAACCCGTTAATTCTGCGTATATTTTTGCTCCCCTAGCTTTCGCATGTTCATACTCTTCAAGAACAACGGCACCCGCACCCTCTCCCATAACAAAACCATCTCTATCTTCATCAAAAGGACGAGATGCAGAAGTTGGTGATTCATTAAATTTGGTTGCAAGGGCTCTACAAGCAGAAAATCCTGCGATTGACAATCTACAAATTGGTGATTCAGATCCGCCTGCTACCATAATATCAGCATCGCCCAGTCCAATTAATCTAGACGCATCGCCGATTGCATGTGTTCCACTAGAACAAGCTGTAACAACAGCATGATTTGGACCTTTTAATTTATGTCTTATTGATATTTGCCCAGACGCAAGGTTAATAAGTCTTCCTGGTATAAAAAACGGACTAATCCTTCTAGGACCTTTTTTATCCATAAGTATTGATGCTTCTTCTATACCTTGAAGTCCTCCAATACCAGAACCAAATAAAACGCCCGTACTAATCTGATCTTCGTAAGACGTCGGAGCCCATGACGCGTCGGCTAAAGCTTGATCCGATGCAGCAACAGCATATATGATAAAATCATCAACTTTTCTTTGCTCTTTTAATTCCATGTAATCGTCTGGATTATAACAACCCAAATTAGTATCACCTCTTGGAATTTGAGCAGCTATTTTAACACTTAAATCTGAAGTATCAAAATTTTCAATAATATTTAGACCTGAATTGCCTTCGAGAAGCTTTGACCAAACATGTTCAACCCCTACACCCAAGGGAGTAACCAAACCTAAACCAGTGATTACTACTCTTCTCATCTTCTAAATATAACCTCTACGTACATTATCGTACAGTAAATTAACTTTGTTGCTTTTCTAAGAAAGATATTGCATCGCCAACGGTAAGAATTGTTTCAGCAGCATCATCAGGAATTTCACAATTAAATTCCTCTTCAAATGCCATCACAAGCTCAACTGTATCAAGGCTATCTGCACCAAGATCGTCAATAAAACTGGCTTTTTCGTTAACTTTCTCAGCGTCAACACCAAGATGGTCTATAACTATCTTTTTAATACGTTCTGCTACATCACTCATTTTAATTCCTCGATATTATGATCTTTATAAATTATTATTAATAAAATTGATTACATTTGTATATAGTATTTATTTACAAATATTTAACTAACATAAAAAAAATATTAATTCCAAGTTGAATTTAACTAATACATAAAAAAAATATTAATCAAACCATAGATAGACCGCCGTTAACATGTATCGTTTGCCCTGTGACATATGAAGCCTCGTCGCTTGCTAAAAATAAACATGCCGAAGCAACATCGTCTGTTTTTCCAAGTTTTGACATTGGTATTCTCTTTAATATGTCTTCTTTTTGTTTTTCATTAAGAGAATCAATCATCTCCGAATCAATCATACCAGGGGCCACACAATTAACAGTTATCCCCCGTGTCGCTAATTCTAAAGCCAATGATTTGGTTAAACCTACAACCCCCGCCTTTGAAGCAACATAATTAACCTGACCAGCATTTCCAGTAAAACCTACAACGGATGCAATTGATATAATTCTTCCGTATTTCTGTTTAACCATTATTTTTGATACAGCTCTTGATATTCTGAAAACTGTATTTAAATTTAAATCTATAACATCTTCCCATTCGTCGTCTTTCATACGCAAAATAAGGTTATCCTTTTTTATACCAGCATTATTTATCAACACATCTATAGAACCCATATATTTATGAGCATCAGAAATTAACCTTTCGCATTCTATGGAATCCTTTAAATTACATGGCAAAACTACACAATCTGATTTAAATTCATTTGATATTTCGTTTAACTTTTCTATTCTTGTCCCTGTTAATGCAACTATAGCACCTACTTCTGATAGTTTTTTTGCAATAGAAATTCCAATACTTCCAGTTGCACCAGTTAAAAGCACTTTTTTACCTTTTAAATCAAACATATCAATCCTTTCATATTAAAAAACATAAATTCATTAACTAATATTATCTATATCGCGAGGCTCGTTTATAGATCGTGAATTAATATTAACAGAAATTCTTTTTATCAAACTACTTAATACTTTACCAGAGCCAATTTCAAAGGCATCAGTAATTCCATTATCATCAGCATATGTTATTGATTCCGACCACCTTACCATTGAAGTAACCTGATCTACCAATAAAGATCTAATTACTTCTATATCAACCTCTTCTTTAGCTGTAACATTTGTGATAATTGGAACCTTTGGCGGTCGCATATCAATGACAGAAAGTGCATCTTTCATTTCATTTGCAGCATTGTTCATTAAACTACAATGAAACGGAGCACTTACAGGAAGAAGAACTGCTTTTTTTGCTCCAAATTCTTTTGCATTCTCTGCCGCCAATTCAATTGCAACCCTGTGTCCGCTTATAACTATTTGACCCGGAGCATTGTCATTGGCAATAGAGCATACCAAACCCTTGGATAAAGAGTTTACTTTGTTAACAAGATTTTCTGCTTGATTAAATGTCGTACCCAAAAGAGCGGCCATTGCACCCTCACCAATTGCTGTAGATCTTTGCATTGATTCGCCTCTTAACCTTAAGAGCTTTGCCGTATCACTAAGACTAAATACTTCAGTAGCAGCAAGAGCAGAATATTCACCTAAAGAATGACCAGCAACATATTTAATTTTACTAAGATCCAGACCTCTTTCGAACTCTATAGCTCTTAAAATTGCAATGCTAACAGTCATCAAAGCCGGTTGAGCATTTTTAGTCATTGTCAGCTCGTCTTGCGAACCTTCCCAAATCAACTTAGATAATTTTTCTGATAATGCTTCGTCAACTTCATCAAATACATCTTTTGACACTTTAAAAGATTCTGCGAACAACTTTCCCATGCCAATGACTTGACTACCTTGACCAGGAAAAACATATAAAATAGACATAAGTAATCCTTTTTTATTATTTATTACAAATTTGTAATATAAAAGTACTATTTATTTATAGAAATAGTATGAATTTTTCATAAATTTATTTCAATGATTAGCTTGATTAAAATATAAAAATCTTTATAAAAAAAAGTATTCATTAAATAAAGAAAATTTTTATTGTATTTTCTATGAAATATTTGTTATTAAGTAAACTTATATAATTATATATAATATATTTTAAATCACATAATTTAAACGAAAGGCATGAAATGCCATTATATGAACATATTTATTTAGCAAGACAAGATATAACAACACAACAAGTTGAAGCGCTAACACAAACATTAAAGACTATCATAAGCGATGGTGGCGGTACGATTGGAAAAGTTGAGTATTGGGGAGTCAAGCAACTTCAACATCGCATAAAGAAAAATCGTAAAGCACATTTTACATTGATTAATATTGATGCCGACGCTAAAACTTTAAATGAGATGGAAAGACAAATCGGAATTAATGAAGATATAATTCGACATTTAACGATTAAAGTTGACAAACATGAAGATTCTCCTTCAATGATGATGAGCGGAAAAACAATATATAACGAAAGAAAGCCTCCGTTAGTTGCAGAAGTTGCCAAAGAAACAAAAGATCTTAAAGATGAAAAATTAGATCTACCAACTGAGAAAACAATAACTGACGAAGAAAAAAAATAAGAGAGAATAAAATGTTAGCACCTCAAACTCAAAGAAAACCGTTTTTTAGAAGTAACAAAGGTTGCCCTTTTTCTGAAGAAGGGGCTCCAGTAATTGATTATAAAGATGTAAAGCTACTTCAGCGATATATCTCAGAAAGAGGAAAGATTATACCTAGCAGAATAACATCTGTGTCAGCTAAAAAACAAAGAGAGTTAGCTATTGCAATAAAAAGAGCTAGGTTCTTAGGGTTAATACCTTTTCTGTTAAAATAAATATAATTTCGGTTGGGGCTTTAAGCCTCTAACCGCGGAATATCGCGGGACAGCATTAAAATGATTAAAAATTACGCATTTATATTACTATCCTCAGTCACAACTAGTGTTATGCTGTTTTCTTTTTTACTCGGAAATGGCCTAGCTTTTCTAATGTTTTACCTAACACCGCTACCAATTATACTTATTGGAATATATTATAACTGGAAATATTCTCTTATCTCCAGTTTAATAACGCTTATATTAATATATTTATTTAATGAAAATCTAGCCATATTCTTCCTTGTAGGCATAGCGATGCCAGCGATCTATTTAAGTTATTTAACAATGCTTTGCAAAGAATTCAAAGGTACCACTGAATGGTACCCAGTATCATTAATATTCTCTAAGATAATAATAATTTCATCTATTCTTTGTATATTTGGAGTGCTTTACTTTGGCTCTAACATTAATACTTTTGAAACAAACATCGAAATGACCCTCAATAACATGTTTGAATTACGACCAGACATACAAAACAACCTAAACAATAACTCACTTGCGTATGTATCAAAAATAGTTGCTCCAATAATGAATCTTATAATAATGTTCACACTTATTATTAACCTTTGGATTGCATTAAAAATATTATCTTTCTCAAAGCAATTAAAAAGACCTTGGCCTGCATTAAGGTTATTAAATTTACCACCATATTATATATATGCATATATAATACTATTGATAGGAGCCATGTTTTCTTCTGGTATATTTCAAATAATTTTTATATCATTAAGTACTGCGCTTACATTTGCTTACACTATTGTAGGGCTGTCTGTTATTCATACTATCACTATTGGAATATCAATCAGACCATTAATACTTGCCGCTATGTACACTCTAATAATGTTTTTTTTAATCATTATTATTCCTATAGCTATAATCGGTATCTTAGACTCCAATTTTAAGATTAGAAATAAATACTTTAAATCAACACGTTAACACAACTTAAGGAGAAAAAATATGAAAATTGTATTATTACAAAGAGTTGAAAAACTTGGCCTAATGGGAGAAATAGTAAATGTTAAAACAGGCTATGCAAGAAATTATTTAATCCCAACAAAAAAAGCATTAAGAGCATCAAAAGAAAATATAGCATTTTTTGAAAGCCAATCAAAAGATTTAGAAGCTCAAAATATAGAGACAAAAAAAGAAGCAACTACTATAGCAAATAAAATAGAGAATAGTTTTCATGTTATTGTTAGGCAAGCTGGAGATAGCGGTCAATTATATGGATCCGTTACGTCAAGAGATATTAGCGCTATTCTGAGTGGTATAGGCATTGCAACAAAACGGAATCAAATACAACTACTTAACCCTATAAAAATTCTTGGCATACACGATGTTAGAATTATACTTCATCCAGAAGTTGATGTTATTATTAAGATAAATGTAGCAAGAACCGAAGAAGAGGCCGAGAGACAAGAAAGAGGAGAAGACGTTTCTCAACAATCAGAAAAGAAAGAAGCGAATGAAATTGATGATAATATTTTTGACGAAGGGGTTGAAGTTCCTCTGATATCCGATGATCTAGGCCAGGAAGAAAAAACAGAGGATAGTAAAAAAGAAGAAGGCTTACCTAAAGGCAAAGACCTAGAATCCTTAGATAAAGACGAGGTCTAATTTAGTTAAAAAATTTTATTTTTTTTAAGACGTCAAGGTCTTTTTATATTAAAATATAAGCAATGTGGATTAAATTGCATAAGATTAAATTATTATAAACAATTTATAGCATTGCTTATATTAATTGCTATTATTTAGAATAACAACAATATAGCAATTATTATTAAAATCATGACGACAGCAATATCAAGCTTAAACAATATACTGTTAAACAATGAAGAAACAATCTCTATAAGGGAAGTTCCTCATAATATTGACGCGGAACAAGCATTATTAGGAGCGCTTTTAGTAAATAATGAATCTTATGATAGAGTTTCTAGCTTTCTAAAACCCGAACACTTTCATGAAAAAATACATTCTGTTATATACGAATCTATTATAAAATTAATATCAATTGGCAAACTAGCATCACCAATAACTATGAAAACAATTTTTGATCAAGATGAATCCTTGAAAGAAATTGGCGGTTCTAAGTATATAGCTAGACTTGCATCTTCAGCCACATCAGTTATCAACGCTCACGAATATGCAAGAATAATATATAATTTATCCGTATGGAGAAATTTAATATATCTAGGTACCGATATGGTTAACAACTCTTACAATCCTGAAGCTGGGTCAGAACCAGATAGTCAAATAGAAAACGCTGAGGAAGCGTTGTATAATTTGGCAGAAAAAGGTCGCTACGGAAAAGATTTCGTTAATTTTTCTACCGCTCTCACAGAAGCAATAGATATGGCGGCAAATGCATACCATAGGGATGGCAATACTTCTGGTCTTAGCAGTGGTTTTAAAGATTTAGATGAGGTTCTTGGAGGATTGCAACCTTCAGATCTTTTGATAATCGCAGGGAGACCTTCTATGGGAAAAACTGCGTTTGCAACAAATATTGCTTATCATATAGCAAGTAATTATAGAGTAGATAGCCCTGATAGTGCCCCTCTTAATGTAATTGATGGCTCCGTAGTAGGTTTCTTTTCTTTAGAAATGTCTTCAGCGCAATTAGCAACCAGAATAATATCAGAACAAACAGGAGTTTCTTCTGAAAAAATTAGGCGAGGAAAGATTAATAAAGATGACTTTAATTCTCTGGTTTCAGTAGCAAAAAAATTACAAGATATACCCTTATTTATAGATGAATCAGGTGGGATTAATCTATCTCAATTATCAGCAAGAGCAAGGCGATTAAAAAGACAACATGGTTTGGGTTTGATAGTTATTGATTATCTTCAGCTTTTAACAAGTAATTTAAAAAAATATACAGAAAATAGAGTTCAAGAAATATCTGAAATAACACAGGGATTAAAATCCTTAGCAAAAGAATTGAACATACCAATAATAGCACTTTCTCAATTGTCGAGACAGGTTGAAAATAGAGATGATAAAAAACCACAATTGGCAGATTTAAGGGAATCGGGATCCATAGAACAAGATGCAGACATTGTTATGTTTATTTTTAGGGAAGAATATTATCTGCAAAGAAAGGAACCTAGAGAAGGAACGGAAGAACATACTGTGTGGCAAGAAAATATGGAACAAGTGCATCAAAAAGCAGAGGTTATTATCGGAAAAAATAGACATGGACCAACTAATACAATACAAATGCATTTCGATGGTTCCGTCACTAAATTTAGTGACTTTATATCTGATAAAAAATTACCCCAACGTTACGAATAAATAGTTTTAACTTGAAGATTTAACTAGAAGAATTATTATAAATTTATGGTTTACGATTCTAGTAAAAAAAATTCTAACGAATATTATAATCTTGAAAAGCATGGGGGCGTATTGTCCGTTGACCTAGGAGCTTTGTATAAAAATTATAAAGATATTTCATCTTTTGCAAGCAACAGCATTACATCTGCTACTGTCAAAGATAATGGATACGGCCTTGGTATAGAAAAAGTTACAAAAACTCTTTATTCTGCCGGATGTAGAATTTTTTTTGTTTCTCACTTAAGTGAGGCAATAGTCTTAAATGATTTAATGAGACCTAAAAAAATTATAATTTATATTCTCAACGGACTACCTCGAAATTCAATTGATGATTATATAAAAGGTGAATTTAGACCTGTTATTGGTAGCTTGGAAGAATTGGATGATTGGGTTAATTATAATGATGAAATAAGCATGCCCCCCATAGCCTTGAATATTGAAACCGGCTTTACTCGCCTTGGTCTTGATCCAAAAGATCTTAATAAAGTTGCATCTATTATTAGAGATAAAAAAAATATAAGCATATCACTTATTATGAGTCATCTTGCATGTGCTGAAAATACGAATTCCAATATGAATATTGAACAGTTGAACGTTTTCAAAAAAACAACAGAAATATTTCCTAATGTACTAAGAAGTATATGTAATTCTGCAGGTTTATTTTGCGGAAAAAGTTATCATTTAGACTTGGTGAGACCTGGAATAAGTCTTTATGGTGGGTACGAAGATATATTTAAAGATATTACAATTCGTCCGGTTATATCTTTATATAGTCCGATTATACAAATAAAAGTAGTTTCCAAGGGTACCAAAATTGGCTATGGCGCTACTTATAAATTTAAGAAAAAGACATTAGTAGGATTAATATCAATAGGATATGCTGATGGTTTTATAAGATCTCTAAGCTCTAATGGTATTGATAAATATGGAGCTAGCTTATATATTAAAGGTATTAAAACGCCGATTGTTGGAAGGATATCAATGGATATAACTGCAGTTGACCTTACAAATATTCCTGATGAAAACTGTAAGCGAGGCGAATTGGTTGAAATACTTGGACCAAATCAAAATATTGACCAATTATCAAAAAATGCGGGTACAATAAGTTATGAAATATTAAGTAGACTTGGTTCTCGTTTCAAACGAGTTTATAGTGATTAAATATAATATATAAATTATGGGGAATTAATTTGTTTTTAGTATCATTTATTGGAAAAATTACATTAGGCATACTATCAGAAACTGGGCGCAGCGTTATTTTTCTATTCAATACATTATCAAATGGTTTTACTCGACCTTTTTATTTCAAGGCAGTATTCATTCAAATAATTCGAATAGGTTATAATTCTCTTCCTGTCATTGGATTGACTGCATTTTTCACAGGTGGAGCCTTAGCCTTGCAAATATATGTAGGTAGCTCAAGATTTAATGCGGAAAGTATGGTCGCTTCAATAGTAGCGCTAGGGATAACAAGAGAATTAGGTCCTGTTATAGCAGGCCTAATGCTTGCCGGAAGAGTATCAGCATCTATTGCAGCCGAAATAGCAACAATGCGCGTTACAGAACAAATTGATGCTCTTATAACCCTTTCTACTAATCCATTTAAATATTTAATATTTCCCCGAGTAATAGCAGCAATAATAACACTGCCAATTTTAGTATTTATAGCTGATATAATTGGTATAATGGGTGGATATGTTGTTGGAACAATGAGCCTTGGGTTTGTCTCGGAAAGCTATATACAAAATACAATTAATATAATTGAAAATAAAGACTTTATTTCAGGTATTGTAAAAGCTGCAATTTTTGGCTTTATTGTGGCATTTATGGGTTGTTACAACGGCTATAATTCTACCGGAGGGGCTCAAGGAGTTGGCCAAGCAACAACAAGGGCTGTTGTCTCTGCTTCGATATTTATACTTGCAGCGAACTATTTATTAACATCATTAGTATTTACACAGTAATTTTAATATGACAAAAAATAATATGATTGAACTTATTAACATACATAAATCCTTTGGTTCTAAAATAATACTTAATGACCTTAATCTTAAAATTAAAAAAGGATCTTCAACTGTAGTTGTCGGGGGCTCTGGTACTGGAAAATCTGTAATGTTAAAATGCATTTTGGGTTTAACAAACCCTGATTCAGGTACGCTACTTTACAAGGATCAAGAATTAAATGAGAAGAGCAGAATAAGCAGTAAATTTTATACAAAAATAGGAATGTTATTCCAGGGGTCTGCGCTATTTGACAGTTTAACTGTATGGGAAAATGTCTGTTTTGGTCTTGTGCAAGGACATGGTATGCAAATCTCTGAAGCAAAAGAAATCTCAATGAAAAATCTAAAGAAGGTAGGACTTGATGCGAATATTGCAAACTTATCACCTTCTGAATTGTCAGGTGGCATGCAAAAGAGAGTTGCACTTGCTCGTGCAATTGCAGCAAATCCAGAGATAATATTTTTTGATGAACCAACGACTGGTTTAGATCCAATTATGGCAGATGTTATAAATAACCTTATAATAGAATTAGTCAGCGATCTTGGGGCAACTGCTATTACTATAACACATGATATGGCTAGTGCTAGAAAAATATCAGATACAATAGCCATGTTATATGATGGTTCAATTATATGGCAAGGGGAAACAAATAGTATCGATTCATCTGACAACGATTATGTAGATCAATTTATAAATGGTAGAGCGGATGGTCCAATTAAATTAAATATTTACGAATAATATTAGGAATAAAACATGTCAACCGCAAAACCTATTTATATTTGCGATCAATGCAATGAGATTAATATTAAATGGTCTGGCAAATGTGAAAGTTGTGGTTCTTGGAATTCTCTATCACTTCAAGAAAATAACATAGCCCAGCTATCCAAAAATAAAAATTTTAAGAACTCCAACCCAATAACTCTTCATAAGCTAAATGATACTGAAAAAAAAATCTCAAGATTAAAAACTAAGAACAATGAATTTGATAGAGTTATAGGAGGCGGTTTTGTTGGCGGATCCGCCTTACTTGTTGGAGGTGATCCTGGAATTGGAAAATCTACTTTATTGCTACAAATATCTGCACAGTGTTCTTCCAATGATTTAAGAGTTCTCTATGTGTCTGGCGAGGAAGGTATAGACCAAATAAGATTAAGAGGTAGTAGATTAAATATACAAAACAGCTCTATGGATTTGGTTACCTCAACTTCAATTTTTGATATTATTAAAATATTATCAACACAACCAAAACCAGACTTAGTTATTATAGACTCGATACAAACTATGCGTGATGAAAATATTGATTCATCACCCGGAACAGTTAGCCAAGTTAGATCATCAACTCAAACCTTAATAAATTTTGCAAAAGCAAATATGATAACCTTAATTTTAGTTGGTCACGTTACCAAGGAGGGTACAATAGCTGGCCCAAGGGTAATAGAACATATGGTAGATTGTGTTTTGTATTTCGAAGGAGAAAAAAATCATCCATATAGAATCTTAAGATCTGTTAAAAATCGTTTTGGACCGACTGATGAAATAGGTGTTTTTGAAATGACGTCATTAGGTCTACAAACTGTTGAAAATCCTAGTTCTTTATTTATAAATAAAGAAGACATAGATTTATCGGGTACTTCTTTTTTTGCTGGCATTGAAGGTACCAGGCCACTATTAACGCAAATTCAATCATTGGTTGTTAAGTCATCCTTAGGAACACCGAGAAGAGCAGTTGTTGGAGTTGATTCTGGAAGGTTGTCTTTAATCATAGCTGTTCTTGAGGCGAGGTGTAATATATCTTTCTCCAGCCACGATATTTACATAAATGTAGCAGGAGGATTAAAGGTAACAGAACCTGCTGCAGACTTGGCAATCGCTGCTGCTTTATTATCATCATTTTACGACATCGCTCTTGATAGCAATAAGGTGTACTTTGGAGAAATAAGCTTATCCGGCTCTTTAAGGCCAGCAAATCGATCAAATATAAGACTTAAAGAAGCAATAAAGCTTGGGTTTAAAAAAGCAGATACATCAAATAATAATGATACTACCAAAGAATTTAATGATAAAATGGAAATCTATATTTTAAAAAGTATCACAGAACTTAATAAAAGAATAAAAGAAGAAAAATAGTTGTATTCAGCTACAAATAAGAAATAAAGTAAAAGGTAAACAAATGGGTACAGAATTAACTTTTATAGATATTATTATCTTAATAATAATATTTATCTCAAGTATTCTAGCGATGCTAAGAGGGTTTACCAGAGAAATTCTTGCTATATTTTCTTGGATAACAGCTCTTTCGATTGCTTTTTTTGCATGGGTATCAGATTATACTCGTAACTTCGCAACAGATTTAATAAAACCAGATTGGCTTGCTTATACAATACTTGTAGGCACTATTTTTATAATTGCTTTAATTATATCATCTTTTATTGCATCAAGACTTTCAAAAGTAATATTACGTAGCGGAATAGGATCTTTAGATAGGATTCTTGGACTCTTATTCGGTGGAATCAGGGGGTACGTATTAATTTTAACTGTTTACTCATTGTTTACATGGGCGATACCAAAAAATTATCCAGAGCAATTGAAGAAATCTAAATTTCAACCAATGCTTGAATCTTCAAAAAATATTATAAAATCTAACTTGCTTATCAACCCTTCCAAGGTTATTGATAAGCTAAGTTTTGATATAGAAACCATTGAAGAAAAAATTAACCCTACTATTGATCCTCCAGAAGTAATTGAAGGCAATTAAATGACTCAAAAAATAAAAGACGATAGATTAAGAGAAGAGTGTGGTGTTTTTGGGGTATTTGGACATACAGACGCAGCGGAACTAACAGCCCTAGGTTTGCATGCTCTTCAACATAGAGGGCAAGAAGCAGCAGGACTTGTTTCATTTGACGGTGAACGTTTTCAATCTGAAAAAAGACTTGGTCTTGTGGGTGATAATTTTACAAATAAACCAATTATGCAAAAACTATCAGGTATTGCCGCCATGGGTCATGTGAGATATTCTACGCGTGGAGATACTGTGCTCAGAAATGTTCAACCTTTATTTGCAGATCTTGATACTGGGGGCTTTGCTGTTGGGCATAATGGGAATTTAACTAACGCCTTGGTATTAAGGAATCAGCTTGTTTCTGAAGGTGCTATCTTTCAATCTACATCCGATACAGAAGTTATTCTACATTTGGTTGCAAAAAGTGGATTAACGAAATTTACAGAACGCTTTATTGATGCGATTAAACAATTAGAGGGAGCCTTCTCTCTCGTTGCACTTACAAACAAAAAATTAATTGGTGCAAGGGACTCTCTTGGAATTAGGCCATTGGTTCTTGGAAAATTAAATAAATCCTACATACTGGCATCAGAAACATGTGCATTGGATATCATAGGGGCAAAATTTATAAGGGATATCAAAAACGGTGAAGTTGTTGTTATTACTGATTCAGGGGTAGAGTCTTTCTTTCCTTTTCCTAAGACCAACCCAAGACCATGCATATTTGAATATATATATTTTGCAATGCCTCATAGTATTATTGATGGAAAAAGTGTTTATGAAATAAGAAAGTCATTGGGACGCCAGCTGGCAATTGAAGATTCTACTATAGCAGATACAGTAATTCCTGTTCCCGATTCCGGTGTCCCAGCTGCATTAGGCTTTTCCGAAGAATCGTCAATCAGATTTGATTTAGGTTTAATTAGAAACCATTATGTTGGCAGAACATTTATCGAACCTACTCATAATATTAGACAATTTGGAGTGCGATTAAAACACTCAGCCAATAAAATGGCAGTTAAAGATAAAAGAATTATTCTTATTGATGACAGTTTAGTTAGAGGAACTACATCCGTAAAAATTGTTAGTATGCTTTATGAAGCTGGAGCCAAAGAAGTACACTTAAGAATAGCTAGCCCTCCAATAAAATATTGCGATTATTATGGAATCGATACTCCAAATAAAGAGAACTTATTGGCTGCAACTCATACATTAGAGGAAATGCGGAAATATATAGGAGCGACTACCCTAAAATTCCTATCACTTGAAGGACTATATAAGGCGCTAGGAAGCTCTGAAAGAGACGCAGAGAATCCTCAATATACAGATCACTGTTTTACCGGTGAATATCCAACGAAGTTAACTGATCTTCATCAAATACCAGAACACACACAGCAATTGTCCTTATTAGAAGAATAATCATGACACAATATAATAATTTAAAAGGTAAGATAGCTCTGATTACTGGCGCGACTCATGGTATTGGAAGATCTGTTGCCCTAACTATGGCAAAAGCCGGTGCTGAAGTTATTGCAATTGGAAGAACACAATCAGCACTTGAAGAACTAGATGATGATATAAAAAAAATTGGCAATAAGGCAACATTAGTTCCATTGGACTTAACTCAATCAGACCTGATAGAACAATTAGCTAATATTTTGGACGATAGATATAAAAAACTTGATATATTGATATGCAATGCTGGAATACTTGGATCACTAACCCCAATAAATCATATTGATCAAAAAGAATGGAATAAGGTTATTTCAACTAATGTGACAGCAAATATAACATTATTAAAATCATTTGACAGTCTGCTTAAAATGTCAGAATCAGCTCAGGTTCTCTTCTTAACGTCAAATATAGTAGAGTTAAAAAAACCTTTTTGGGGAATTTATGCTGCATCAAAAGCAGCGTTAGAGCAAATAGCTTTCTCGTATGCTGCAGAAGTTCAACAAACCAATATATCTGTGAATTTAATAGATCCAGGTACAATTGCAACAAGCTTAAGAGCAAAGGCAATGCCAGGAGAAGACAAAAATTTACTAACACAACCAGAAGATTTATCTGATTTTTTTATTGAAATATTAAATAATAATAAAAATTTACATTCCCAGATATTTAGATTCAATGAATGGAAAGAGGCTCAAATTAATTAATTATCCTCGAAAGGATTCCTGCCTTTTCTTAAATGTATTCTAATTGCTACAGCAGGAAATTCAAAGGCTACTCTAAGCTCATTAACTAGAAATCTCTTATAAGATTCAGGAACTGAATCTGGATATGAACAAAAGATTACAAATGTAGGTGGTCGTGCTGATATTTGAGTTATATATCTTAATTTAATCCTTCTCCCAGATTTTGCAGGGGGCTGATGTTTAGTCAACATCTCATTTAACCAATTATTTAGCGCACCAGTACTAATTCTTTTATTCCAAACTTCATAAGCAGAAAAAACAGATTCCATAAGCTTTGCATTACCAGATCCATCTAACGCGGTTAGTTTAATTATTTTTTGGAGCTTAATTTGAGATAACTTTGTTTCCCTTAACTCCTTAAGAGTATCTTCAAAAGTATCTTTATCTTCAATTAAATCATATTTGTTAACAGCTACAACAATTGCACGACCCTCTTCCTCTACTAGATCAGCTAAATGCAAGTCTTGCCTTTCCATTGGCTTTGTTGCGTCTAATAATAGAATTACGACATCCGAAAATTGTATAGCTCTCAAAGCATCGATCCTAGCTAATTTTTCTGAATATTGATTTACTTTTGATCTTTTTCTTAATCCGGCCGTATCAATTAAATTAATAAGATTTCCTCTCCATTCCCATTCTATTGTAATTGAATCACGTGTTATTCCAGCTTCTTTTCCAGTTAACATTCTTTTTGATCCCACAAGACTATTTATAAGCGTAGATTTTCCAGCATTTGGACGACCAATAATAACTATTTTTATATTCTTTTTTTTCTTTATATTTTTTTCTTTTTTTTCTTGAGCTAACAAAGGTTCGACTACTTGAAATAAGTCTCTTATGCCGATGTTATGTTCAGCAGAGATAGCAACCGGATCACCAAGACCAAGCTCATAAACCTCATAAAAACCATTTTTGTTTAACCTGCCCTCACATTTATTGGCAACTAAAATTGTTTTTATTTTTTGTTTTCTTAAAAAATTAGCAAATTCGATATCTCCGGTCGTTACACCCTTACTTCCATCAATTACAAATAGACAGATATCTGCTGAAGTTATTATATCCATTGAATTATCATGCATCCTTCCAGAAAGAGTATTCTCTGATAATTCATAGATACCTGCGGTATCAATTAAACAAAAACTTAAGCCTAAATAATTTACATCTTCCTCTCTATAATCTCGAGTTAGACCTGGGGTATCTGATACAAGAGCCTTCCTTCTTCCAACTATTCGATTAAAAAGAGTTGATTTTCCAACATTTGGTCTTCCTGCTAATACTATCCTGTACACTATTTCAAACCTTTTTTAATACAAAGCAATTAAGTTAGCGTCGTCTGATAATAAATAAATAATATCGTCAACAATTATAGGTGTAATAGAAAAATCTCTATTAATATCATATGTATTCAAATCTTCGCCATTCTTAGCATCTAGAACAATTAATTTACCATCTGTTGAGAGAATTAAAACTTTATTATTAGCCACTAGTGGCCCATTATATTGTATAAAATTAGCCTTCTTTTTATTAACTTCGTATAAAGACAAATCCTTGTACCAAAAAATATTACCTGTATTAATATCTAAAGTTATAAGTTTTTTGTCCGAAGATATCATATAAAGGGTTTCGCCAACAACCCATGGTGTTTGTATTGATGCAATACCCTTTTCCCATAATCTATATCCAGTATTGAGATCTAGGGCTACAGTCCTTCCTTCGTGTCCCGAGGCTATAACGATATCTTTTACTATAACCGGCTTTGCAATGATGTCCTTTATAACAGCTAAAGAAGACAAATTATTCTTTTTTGACAATGAATCAGCCCATAATCTATTACCATTAATTGAGTTAAAGGCAAACAATTCGCCAGATCTGTAAGGAACAACAACTATATTATTATCTATAGCTACATTTGTACTAGTAAGAAAACCAGCCGATTCAATAAACCAATTATTATTCCATTTTATATCGCCTGTTAATATGTCTATACAATGAATATTGTTGTCAACAGACATTACATAAACATATCCATTCATTGAAGTTGGCGATGCTCTGACTGGAACACCTAAATTTCTATTCCAAATAACATTCCCATTGTATGGGTCGAGAGCAAAAATATCTCCAAAAGCTGTTGTAACCAATATCATACCATGGTCAGCTGCTATACCTCCCCCAAAAGCCATATCTTTTTTTTCTCCATCTGGTACCAAAGATTTTTCCCATATCTTTTTTCCTGATTTTATATCAAAAGAAGTAATTTTACTTTCAGCGTCTAATGTGTATATATTACCAGCAATTATTATAGGGGTTGCTGTCAACCTACCGGATTTACTGGATCCCGCTCCAATGCTTACTTCCCATTTAGTTCGAAATTGGTTATCAAACGAAATATGTCCTACATTATTTTGAGGATTTCCACCTGGTTGTGACCAATTATAATTTTTCTTAATACCAGATAAGGCAGGTGTGGTAAAATTTTCTCTTTCAGGAAGAAGATAAGCTTGGATTGGAATTACTTTAACTCTTTCTCCAGGTAGAATAACTTCTTTCCCTCTTATAAAAGTTTCACATGATATAAGAAATGCGTTACATAACAATAATATAAAAAACGTCTTGAATGGCTTTAAAAAAAAATTATTTGATTTCTTCATCTGTATCAATTGAAATTTTTTGAACTAACAATTCATACATAGTATTAGCTCTATTTAGCAGTGAGGGTGAATTATATCCATTACTTAAAATAAGTTCAAATTGTTTAAAAGATTCATCATAATTACCATTCCTATAGTAAGAGTAACCCATTAACTCTAGGCCTAGTCCATATAATAAACTGTCATCTACAAGAATCGGAGTTATAAGATCTTTGATTTCTTCGGAAGATGACGAATCTATTTTAAGGTAAGCAATCTTAATCAAGGAAAAATCTTTTAAGAGAGAGTTATTTGAATCTTGTATATACTCCTCATACAATTCTATAGCTTTGTTATTGTCGTTAGATTTAACGGCAATAGCTGCTTCGATAATAGTTGCGTATTGTAAGTATTCTTTTCTGGAAATATCTTTTAATTCTTGAATTGTTGCTGAAGCGCTATCAAAATCACTAATATTAACATACTCAATAGCCTCTGAAAGCAGTCCTCCAGATTTTTCTATATAATTTTTTTCCCAGTTCTGATAGATTTTAAAAGCAGATAAAATAACTATTGGTGTAATGATAATTGAAAAAAAATTTACACGGTACTTCTTCCACAGAGCTTTTAGCTTGTCTTGCCTTAAATCTTCATCAATTTCACGGAATATATCAGACACAGTAATAATCCTTTTATTATAATCTATCACTTTGATATCAAATATTATATTGCAAGTCTAGTTTATTACATAGGCGAATTATAATATTAATAATTATTAACTCACAGGAATCTTATAGCAAGGGAAATACTTGCTCTTTATCCCCTCTCTTCCATACTGGAAATTTCATCATAACCACGCCTAAAGCATTAGATTCTAAAAAATTATTTAACCAATTTTTTATTTTCTTATGAGGCATAGAAGTTAAAAACCAATCTCGATCAACAAGCATATATTGCCTTATTAAAGGAAGTATAGCTAAATCTAGGTATGATGATTTGTTATTAAATATAAAATGGCTATCATTTATCTTGTTCTCGATTTCGAATAGCACATCGCAGGCTTTATTTCTATTTTTTATCTTATCTTCGTTAACATAGCGAGATGAGTATTTATACCTATCTAAGTAATACTTAAAAGGACCATCAATTAAATTGATTATCTTCTTTATATCGCTTTTATGTTGTGTATAAATTGGCATGAAATTATATGGATCATTTTTTTTGAAACACCACTCCATTATTTCTAAACTTTCTTCTATTACTAAGCCGTTAGACAGTAGCATAACAGGTACAGTTGCTTTTGGAGAAATTTCTACTAATTCCGTGGGTTTATTTGATAATAAAATCTCTCTGATCACACATTCATTTTTTGAATAGTAGACTGCTAACCTAGCTCGCATGGCAAATGGACACCTTCTAAATGAATATAAAACTGGCATATCACTGAAACTACTAATCATTAGAATAATTTTTAATTTGTTTTCTATCCTTGATATCTAATTGTTTCTTTTTCTCTAGAAATCTTTTCATACTTTTTTCACTATGGGAACCATAACAATTAGGACAAGAAACTTCTCTTGTATACCTTTCATCTAATTTATCTTTATCCGTAATAGGCATTCTACATGCATGGCACATATCATAATCGCCCTCTTTCAAACCATGCTTGAGTGAGATCCTATAGTCAAAGACAAAACATTCTCCTTGCCACATACTATCTTCTTTTTCTACTTTCTCTAGATACTTCAATATGCCACCATCTAACTGAACAACATCTTTATAGCCATTATCCATAAGATAAGAAGAGGCTTTTTCACATCTAATTCCACCTGTACAAAACATTGCAATTCTTTTATCTTTATGAGAATCCAAATTATTAGATGCCCATTCAGGAAAATCTCTAAAAGATTTTATTTCAGGTTGTAACGAACCTTTAAAAGTGCCGATTGAATGTTCGTAATAATTTCTAGTATCCAATAAGATTGTATTTGGATCAGATACAATAGAATTCCAAGATTTTGATTCTATCAAATCTCCCGTTTTTTTACTTGGAGAAATATTATTTATACCTAGTGAAACAATCTCTTTTTTTATTCTAACTTTCATTTTTTTAAAAGTTTTACCATACGCAATTGATAATTTTGGCTTTAAATCATTAAACAAACCAATTGATTTAATGTATTTCAAAACGTTATCTATTGATTCTTTTTGACCAGATATAGATCCGTTTATACCTTCAGATGCTATTAAAATAGTACCAACAGTTTTTTCTTTTATACATAAAGTTTCAATTTTGAATTTATAAGATTCAAAGTCTACCCAATCAACAAACATATAAAATGTCGCTACATATACTTTATTATTATTTTCTTTTATCGGATCCATTATTCGTTATTACCTAAATCTTATATTCTCTATCCCCAAATCACTTATAGATTTGCAACCCATTAATTTCATTCCTCTCCTAATTTCTTCTGTCATCAAATCCATAGCCCTTTCGACGCCTAACTCTCCTGAACCCGCTAAAGCATATAAATACATTCTCCCACCCGAACAAGCTGTTGCGCCCAAAGATAAAGCTTTTAAAACATGAGTACCTCTTCTGATACCTCCATCACAAATAATTTCAACCTTTCCACCTACTGAATCAACAATTTCTGACAACTGATCAAACGGAGACCTTGAACCATCTAGTTGCCTTCCTCCGTGATTAGATATCATTATTGCAGAGGCTCCAACTTCTATAGCTTTTTTCGCGTCTTCAACTGACATTATGCCTTTGATACAAAGAGGTTTATTCCACTTATTGCTAATTTTTTCTATGGTATTCCATGTAATGTCCTGATCAAGCATCTTTGTAAAATAGTCTCCAATGGACATATTAATATTTGTACCTTCCTTTACGTAATCCTGTAACTGTGGAAGAGAAAATTTTTCTCTAAGAAGATAATTAAGCGTCCAATTAGGATGCGAAATAAAACTCATTAAGCTTTTTAAATTTAAGCTTGGTGGTGATGTAAACCCGGTTCTCAGATCACGCTCCCTATTACCTCCAACAATCGTATCTACAGTAACCGCAATTGCATCAAAATTATATTCTATGCATTTTTCTATCATGTTATCATTAAGACCTTGATCTTTATGAATATATAACTGGAAAATTTTAGGACATTTATATTCCATTCCAATCTCTTCGATACTGACGGTACCGAGTGATGAAATGCCGAAGAAGGTATTAAACTTTTCAGCAACGCGTCCCACTGCACGTTCACCTTTATGATGGAATATTCTCTGTAAAGCAGTTGGAGAAAAAAATAATGGAATATCTATTTTTTTACCTAATAAATCAACAGACATGTCAACATCTTTTACCCCCCTAAGTACATTTGGAATTAGATCACATTTATTGTAGGACTCAGTATTTTGTCTAAGGGTTATTTCGTCATCAGCCGCACCATCAATATAATGAAATACAGGGGAAGGTAGATTTTGCTTTGCAAGTAACCTAAAATCATCAGTATTATAGCATTTATTATATGTTCTAAACATTCATTTAACCTAAGTTTTACCGTTAGTTAATTTAGACCATAATATATTTATTGGAAACTAATATTATATTTTTTTATTTTGTTTTCTTAAAACCATCCTTAGTAATAACGGTTCTTTTTGAAGGGCTTTTCTTAGCAAAGGATGGATTAGAGGACTTTGAACTATCTCGCTTAATAAATTTACTTAAAGAGGACCTTCTTTCATTCCTTGTCTCTTGTGATCCTTCCGATGAAGCAAATTTTTTATTAGAAGAT